>Ga0196970_1001297_pt1 | contig 17863 bp, 18 predicted proteins | sample S1v_513CmetaG_FD_148672 | JGI IMG/M metagenome (GOLD analysis project Ga0196970, IMG submission 148672) | Soil microbial communities from Anza Borrego desert, Southern California, United States - S1+v_5-13C | ecosystem: Environmental > Terrestrial > Soil > Desert | place: USA: California...
AGGCCCTGCTGGTACCGGAAAGACGTACACGGCCGTTGCGCTCGCCGTGCGGGCACTGAAGAATAAGGCAGTGCGCAAGATCATCCTAACCCGCCCTGCAGTAGAAGCAGGTGAAAGCCTGGGCTTCTTACCTGGTGATCTGAAGGAAAAGATCGATCCGTACCTGCGGCCACTATATGATGCCCTGGACGATATGATACCAAGCGACAAGCTTAGCTATTATATGGCCAACCGTATCATCGAGATAGCACCCTTGGCATACATGCGTGGGCGTACTCTGGACAATGCCTTCATCATTCTTGACGAAGCACAGAACTCCACTGATCTGCAGCTTAAGATGTTCCTAACGCGTATTGGTGCCTCGGCTAAAGCCATCATAACTGGTGACCTTACCCAGGTGGATCTGCCAAAGAATCAGAAGTCAGGTCTTGCTAAGGCTACTCGCATTCTCCGGAACATAGATGGTATTGCGCATATCATGCTCGATGAGAGTGACGTTGTACGTCACCGCCTGGTGAAGCATATCATCCGTGCCTACGATCGCGATCAGGAGCGTGAGGAGAAATTCATCGAGGAGAAAGAACAGGAAAGGCAGAAGGAACGAGAAAGACTTAAGTCATAACGAAACGTGAAAGTAAAAAGGCTCAAAGTGCCGGCAGAGATGCTGGCACTTTCTTTATTTAACTAAGTTGATAAACTGATTGGTAACTTTTCAACGACTGGATATGTGCAGTAGATTGGTATTTGTGTTTGTTCTTTTTCTAATGCCTTTTCTCTCGCTTGCGCAGGAAGCGCGGCATATTGTACCTGACTACAACGAGATTGAAACCCTAACTACCGACAAAGGCTCTGCGTTCTACTACCCTGAACTTTTTAAGAAGTACGTGGCTAATGACACTAACCTCAGCCTTAGAGAATACCGCATGCTCTATTTTGGGTATTTCTTCCAGGGAAATTATACCCCTTTCTATCATACGCCGGAGTCTGATAGTGTAAGAGCGATCTTAGGCGATAAAGAAAAGCTTACAACTGACGAATGGCAGGACGTAATTCGCTACGGCAAGGCAAACCTGGAAAAGAACCCTTTCGATCTTAAAGGATTGAACATAGTGTGGGTTGCCTATAGGCAGACGGGTGATAGTGCTACCGCACGCTTTTATTTTGACAAGCTTAAGAAGCTAGTGCAAACTATACTGTCGACCGGCGACGGAATGTCAGAAGCCACTGCTTTCCATATACTAAATGTTTCACACGAGTACGATATCATCAATATACTTGGTTACGAATATGGCGGCAATCAGAACCTGACGGACACTAAGTGCGACTACCTCAGTCTGAAGACAAATGATGACGGACTTTCGGGCCTGTACTTTGACGTGAACCAGATATTTAAAGGCTATAAAAAGAACCTGCTTACCAGAGAACCTTAATAAACGAATATGCCCTCCAGTGCGAGGGCATATTCAAGTTTCCTGTTTATCTAAAGGGGGTTACTTCTTAGTCAGCGTTCTGAACACATCTTCCAGCGACTGACTTTCCGACTGGATGGTGCTTATGTTGATGTCCTGATCCAGAGCCCACTTCATCACCTCCTTTCTCAGCTCGTCCGGCTTGTTCGTGTGGAGCCTCCATTTATTGCTGCCCAGGCTCTCCACCCGCTTCACGTTTTTCAGTTTAGCTAGCAGACTTTGATCTACATTGTTTTCAAAGCTCACTAACACAGCACCCTGCTTAGTATTGCTTTGCTGCAATGCTTCTATGCTGTCATCCGCTACCAGCTTGCCCCCGCTAATGATAATCACCCTGCTACACATTGCCTGCACCTCCTGCATAATGTGCGTAGACAGCAGCACTGTTTTTTCCTTTCCTATTCTAATGATCAGGTCCCTAATTTCTACTATCTGATTAGGGTCCAGACCAGATGTTGGCTCATCGAGAATAAGCACCTCCGGATTGTGTAGCATTGCCTGCGCCAATCCTACCCGCTGCTTATATCCTTTACTCAGTGCGCCTATCTTTTTATGTGCTTCTTTGTTAAGCCCGGTAAGGCTGATCATTTCTTCTATTCTGTCCTTTGCTTTGCCCAGTTTGTGTATGCCTGCTGTGAATTCCAGGTATTCTCTCACATACATCTCATAATACAGCGGGTTGGCTTCAGGCAAATACCCTACCCTCTTCCGCACCTCCATTGGCTGTTTCTGCACATCGAAGCCAGATACAAGCGCAGTTCCATCAGTGGGAGGCAGATACCCAGTAATCATCTTCATAGTGGTTGACTTACCTGCACCGTTAGGGCCAAGAAAGCCCACAATCTCCCCTTTCTTTAGTTCAAAGGAAATATGGTCTACAGCTAGTTGAGTACCATACACTTTAGTCAGCGAATCTACCTTGATGGACATGCGCGCAAAGCTAATGATTTGCAGTGTTGTTTAAATGTCAAATATAAGCTAGAGAGTAACGGCTAGCAGAATGCATCAAAAAACAAAAGGCTGCCAGTCGGCAGCCCAGAGTGATTCTTATGGAAAATATCTATTTAAAGCCTATAAAATTACAAGTGCGCTTGCTTCCTGTGGTGGCGTCAAACACTTCCTCTATATAGGCAGTCAGGCGGTTACCATTGATGGTAGCTTTAGTATACTTCCAGTAGTTGCCATTAGTCTGTTGTTCGAAAGTCAGTTCGTTACCTGTGACTATACCAGTCAGCGTATCAGTTACTCTGCTGCGCTCAACGAACTTTACTTCATTGGGGTCTGTAGTCAACCAGATGTCCACCGTATCCTTCAAAGGCGTAGTGGCCGGACAGGTGTAGTTGCCTATGAAACGACCAAGGAATTTAGTGGCTGCCTTTATCTCGCACTCTGTGCCCTCATACCCGGTCTGGCAGCGGCAGAACCCATCAGCGCAGGAGCCGCCGTTCTTGCATCTCAGGTCCAGGCATGCATCCTTCTCACAGGAGGTATAAAGAACAGTTGAGCTAATTCCAAAAAAAGCAAAAGCAGTGATCAGTGTATGCTTCCAAAACTTCATCGAATACAGTTATTTAGCCCTAAAATACAAAAATTATTAAGGAAGAGAAATTCAGTACAAAAATTGCTTTTCCTAGATGCAAGAAATCTTTAAAAAGAATAAAACTGAAGCTAGTCCAAAATAGAGATAGGGGAACTTAGTTGCAGTAGGTAACAGCTACATATCCAGATTTTTATAGAGCTCTATGTCTTTCTCTAGCAAGTATTCAGGCCTGTGTGTCTTACGAATGTAGAAAACAGCATCAAAAACCTCGCTCAATTTGTACGGGTAATAATACGCATAGTTGTAAACGCTCTGCCAATAAGATGATTGATAATTATTTTGGATCAAATCATGAGCGATTGCCTCCTTAACATCGAAAAAGAAGGCCGTTCCCATTTCTTCTAAATCATGTTCGAGCGAAAAGCGATGAGTAGGCGCATCTTTCTTATTGAAGCTGCCATCTGCCTTTTCATGTTCGCTCATTTTGAAGGATATGAAGTAAGATTTTGCCTTAAGTGAATCTGGTAGAAACATACCGATAGAACTGTTAGTAAGAGTGTTGTTGAATAAACTCTTCGCAATATGCCCATCGTGAGCCCAGACTAGCAACTTCCTGTCTGGAAAAACACTGTCTCTAAGGTAGGTCAAATTTTCAGCCATTAAACTGTCTCGGAAAAGATCATAGCTGCTTTCGTCAATAAATCCGTTTATTGCCAAGCTTCTGTTTTGTATGATCTTCTTCAGTATCCTGTCACCAGTTATTGTTGGAACAACAGTAAGCGACCGAAAAAGTTCTTCATAATCGTTCTGCAAATCTTCAAAGTCTCTAATAAACTGATCATACCTGACAGTGTCACTATACGATACTTCTATTCCCGGGTAATTGTATTTTACCTTTCTTACAGAAGGAGCTATACTAACTAAATATCTTGCAGTTGAATCCAAAGATATCAACCTGACTTTCTGTTGCTGACTTAGGAATTTTGTGTTCTGTAGATATTTATAGTATGCTGAAGCTATGTACATCGCCGAGTCACATCGAACCAAGCCACTATGCAGATCAATACCTGAAATCGTGATTTCCCTGCTCAAAACCTCCAGCAGCCGTTTATTTTCCTTTACTCTCCAAATTGGAAATACACCTCCTGTCTTACCCAGTTTTTCGAACGTAATATTGGCGTCCTGAAACGGATAGTACCCGTTATCGATGGGGTACTCCATTAACAAAATATCAAAACCATGGTGTTTGTACAGGTATTCGACAAGATTTGACTTCAAACAACTATACTCGGAGACCATGTGATTGTCTTCTCCTAAAAAAATGATACTCTTACCTTTGATGTATGGATCTAAGAAAGCAAAGTTGTGTCCTTTCCCTGCATTTTTCTCTGATGTGTCAAGGTATGTAAATACTTCTTGCGATAAATGCATTACCTGCGCTCGTAAGCTGAAACATCCGCAAAACAGTAAGACGAATATGGTTAATACGATTCGCATCAGATATTCTTTTTCAGGGTAACCGCTACAGTTTGCCTATTGATAGTAATACTATTTTTCATTGTTGAATGCATTCCACCCTTGCGCTGTCAGCCGGTGTTTGTTGCCCTGCTTCGTCTGCAACACTGCTCCCTCCGCTTCGTCAGTTATGTACCCTACAATGCTTATCATTTCATTCTTCACCACCTTTTCATAATCTTCCTGCGGAACCGTAAATAACAACTCATAGTCTTCCCCTCCACTAAGAGCGCATGTTGTAGGATCGATGCCGAACTCCATTGCCATATCTCTGCTTTCCTGGTGAATAGGGATTTTTTCTTCATGTATTACGCACCCGACGCCACTTTGCTTGCAGATATGCAGCATTTCAGAGCTTAGTCCATCACTCACATCTATCATACTGGTGGGCAGAATATTGTTTTCCTTTAGCCAGGTGACTATCTCCTCTCTTGGCTCCGGCTTTAGTATTCTGCCTACTATGTGTGTCTTCTCTCCCAAATCTGGCTGTACACCCGGACTCTCAAGGAAGATTCTCTTTTCCCTTTCCAGTAACTGCAAACCCAGGTAAGCCCCGCCGAGGTCCCCGGATACGCAGATCAGGTCGTTCTTCTTTGCGCCAGATCTGGTAATAAACTTGTCCTGCTCAACCTCCCCTATTGCCGTAACACTTATCACAAAGCCTTTTTGGGAACTGCAGGTATCTCCACCCACAAGATCTACGTGATATTTTTCGCACGCAGCGTATACACCTGCATAAAACTCATCAAGCGCCTCGACTGAAAACCTGTTAGATAAACCCAGGCTCAAAGTAATATGAGTTGGCGTAGCATACATGGCATATATATCGCTGAGATTTACCGCTACGGCTTTATAGCCGAGGTGTTTTAACGGAGTGTACATCAGGTCGAAGTGCACACCCTCGAGCAGCATATCAGTAGTAATTACTGTCTGCTTTCCGAAGTTATCAATTACCGCAGCGTCGTCTCCAACGCTCAACAGCGTTCCTGCCTGAGAGGTTTCATTGTCTCTTGTAAGGTGCTCTATTAACCCAAACTCTCCCAGGGTACTTATCTCTGTTCTTTTTTCTTCCATAGTTCTGCTAATTAATCCAGCCCACCTTCGTTGTTCTTGATCTGGCGTAGCATTTCTTCGTGTATTAGTCCGTTCGTTGCCAGTGTCTCCTTATCGTAAACGCTGTAAGGCTTTCCTTCAAAGTTCGTAACCCTTCCCCCTGCCTCTTCAACTATCAGGTATCCTGCAGCAACATCCCACGGACTAAGATTGTACTCCCAGAAGCCATCAAACCTGCCACACGCTACCCAGCAAAGATCGATAGCTGCGGAGCCCAGCCTTCTTACAGGCAGTCCTTGCAGGATAAACCTCTCGAAGACTTTAATTGGGTGCTCCTTAGTCTTGGGCCATTTATATGGGAATCCTGTTACAAGGCATGCGGTTTTGAAGTTCTCCTTCTTTGACACGGAAATGGGTATGTCATTCAGCGTAGCACCCTTTCCCTTTTCAGCAAAGAAGAATTCATTCATCATAGGGTTGTACACAGCACCGAGAATCAGCTCATCATTGTGGGTCAGGCCAATGCTTACGCAGCAGATTGGTATACCATGGGCAAAGTTCACCGTTCCGTCAATCGGGTCGATTATCCACTTATATGCGGACTCCATAAACAGCTCCCCAACTTCTTCGCTAATGATATGATGATCAGGGAACCGGGATTTGATTACCTCAATGATCCTGGTTTCTGCACGTGTATCCACCTCGGTAACCAGGTTGTTGATACCTTCCTTATTGCTTATCAGGAAGGTTCCCTGGAAGTATTGTTGTATGATCTTGCCTGCTTCTTTCGCAGCCTCTATCATCACTTCTTTATAGCTATGCATCCTTACAGTTTAAGTTCTTTGCCCAGATAGTAATCTATCACCTTCAGCTTAAATATCAAGTCATACTTTGCACTCAGGAGGTTTGCCTCTGATACAAACTGAGTGTTTTGTGTGGTAAGATATTCTACAGTATTGGTTAGGCCAAGTTCGTATCTCTTTGTTGCCAGTTCATAAGCGCGCTGAGCAGCATGTTGCGCTCTTTCAGCGGCATTATATTTCTGGATGGCGTTTACGGCCTCGTTATATGCCTTATAAATATCCTGTCTGAGCAGCAGCTCCGCCTGATACCTGCCCAGTTCACCTGATATCACATTGATCTTTGCCTGGCGGATATTATACTGCGCCTGCCATGAGTTGAAGATAGGAATGTTGAAGCCCAGGGAAACTGTCTGCCGAAAGTTATTGTCCAGTTGGGTGTTTAATGGAATGCGCTGAGTGGTATACTGGAGTGTCGGCTGGTATACCAGAAAGGTGTCCGCCCCTGTTATTCCCACGGCAGATGTAGGCTGGTAACCTGTCTGCTGAAATCCCGTCACTTCGGTAAAAGTAGTGGCATAGTTGGTACCGAACTGGGCATTCAGGCCCAGCTGGGGCCATAACGCACCCTTAGCAGCGCTAACACGCTTTTGGGCAGCCTGTATCTGGAACTCCGCGCTTTTAATAGCACCAAAGTGCTTAGATGCCTCTCCGTAAATAATTTCGGGGGTGGTACCACTTAAGCCTGCGAGGTCAGCAACACCTATAGAAGGTGCTTCTATTTCGAAGGGAGCGGAAAAGTCGAGGTTGAGGAGTGCTTTGATATCCAGAATGGCACTGTTGTAGGTGGAGATAGCACTTATCAAGTTAGCGCTGTCACTAGCAAGTTGCGATTCATGCTGAGCAGCGTTTAGCTCTGGCAATCGGCCAGCGGCAACAAATTGTCTTGTTTGCTTCAGTTGCGCCTTCGACAACTCTACCTGTTTTTCGTTTACCCGAATCTGTTCCTGCGCCAGCAGCGCACGAAGGAATCCCGTAGCTACATTCAGAGAAACATCATCTCTCAGCTGGTCAAGGTCTGCCTTTGCAGCTTCGAGACTAAGACGGTTGGCCGCTATATTATTCCTTTTCTGAAACCAGCCGAACAATAAGACATCAGCAGTACCGCCCGCGCTAAGGAAGTCATAGCTTCCGCTCACAAACTGATTGGTAGTGGGATCAACCGAGCGACCGTAGCTTCTGCCATAGGAGGTGTTTGCATTCAGGCTAGGTATCTGGGAGAGCTGACTCTGCTGAAGTGTCAGTTTTGCCAGTCGTTCGTTCAATTCGTTCTGCTTGATAGAGATATTATGTTCGAGTGCATACTGAACAGACCTGTGGAGGGTCCAGATATCTCGTTGCTGCGCAGCTAAAGTAAAACAGGAAACAATGAGGGCGACAGAAAACAGTAGGCGCATGGGGGCAAAAATAATGATATTATATCAGCGACCCTCTATTGTTTCCCACTGGATGATGAGGCAAGTTCTTCTCAATACCCCTATATGATCTTCTTTGCAACTTTCTGTTCCCCAACGGTAGTTTCTTGTTCCTCACCCTCCACCTGTATAGGCATTATTATGGTTTGCGGCTGACTGTTGCTCTGTACTGATGCCAGGTACTGACTGTACCCGCCAAACTGAGACATCATCTGGAACCCGGCCTTGGTGAGCTCAAGCTTACCAGCCTTGCCAAACCCAATAGTAGGGCTAACCCAACCGGAGCTAGTAAGGACATCCCATATTCTTTGGGTCTCATTTTGAGGAATGACTATTCTCGCCTTTTCAAAAACATCTTTCTGAAGGTCCAGAGCGTTCTTGTTTGCACTTTCAAATAGTGTCCGCAGTACCATATCAAAAACATTCTTATCAAGCTCTGACCGTTCGGCTGGCGATGATGGAGAAAGCATTATCTGTTTGTTTCTTCTCTTGCTGATCCTGATGTTCTTTTCTTTCATAACGCCTGATTTAAGAGGTTGCTTCATCAGCTAGGGCTTCCGGCGATAAGGTGTCGTGCCGAGGCTAACACTTAATAATATCCAAAAACTGTGCCCCATTATTCACTGTCACATCCATTTAAAGATGAACGCAGAATAAATTACTCTTTCATTACAAGCGAATAGTTGGTCAGATATTCATTTCGAGACCCGGCGTTCCTGCTTCTCTCCGCGAGGAGCTACAACTATGCAACTGTCTGATACGAAAAAAGACCCTGGCGGGGTCTCTTTTCATCAAATTATCGACTGGTTTATTACCACCTTTTGCGTCTGTTGTTGTTTCCGGCTCTCCTTTGGGCAGGCTGCGGAAAGGACACTACAGCATTCGGCCGCTCGACAACATCCTTGCCCTTCGGTGGCCTGATCTGCACCATGCCAGTATGGCCGCCGGGATACGGATGTGAAGTCTCTACAGGTATTTGCAGACCAATAAGCTTCTGAATTCCCTTCAGGTAGTCAAGCTCCTCATGATCACAGAAAGTGTAGGCCTTACCGCTAGCACCGGCTCTACCTGTTCTACCAATTCTATGCACGTAAGTCTCGGGCACCTCAGGCAGCTCATAATTGATCACGTGAGAGAGCGCTTCAACATCAATGCCTCTGGCTGCGATGTCGGTGGCTACAAGAACCCTGGTGGTGCCCGCCTTGAAGTTGCCAAGTGCACGCTGTCTTGCATTCTGGCTCTTGTTACCGTGTATTGCTTCGGCGTGTATGCCTGCTTTGTTCAGGTCTTTAGCTACTTTATCAGCGCCGTGCTTAGTACGTGTAAACACCAGAGCACTGGCGACGTTTCTGTCGCTAAGGAGATGAGTGAGCAGTTGCTTTTTATCTTTCTTATCCACCATATAGATGGACTGCTGTATGGCCTCTACTGTGCTTGACACTGGTGTTACCTCTACCTTTTCGGCATTATGAAGAATGGTATCAGCAAGCTTCTGTATTTCTGGTGGCATTGTAGCCGAGAAGAACAAAGTTTGTCTTTTAGACGGCAGCTTTGCAACTACCTTCTTCACGTCATGGATAAAGCCCATGTCCAGCATACGGTCTGCCTCGTCGAGGACGAAGATGCTGAGGTCTTGCAGGTGGATGAACTTCTGGCTCATGAGATCCAATAGACGGCCGGGGGTGGCTATCAGTACATCTACTCCTGAGCGCAGGGCGTGCGTCTGAGCACCCTGAGGAACACCACCAAATATGACAGTGTGCCTGATATTGAGGTGTTTACCATAGGCAGCAAAGCTTTCACCTATCTGAATAGCAAGCTCCCTTGTGGGAGTAAGTATGAGGCACTTAATGGGTGCTGGTCCTTTCTGCCGTGGTTCGTTGCTAAGCAATTGCAGGATTGGTAAAGCGAATGCAGCGGTCTTGCCAGTACCTGTTTGGGCGCAACCTAATAGGTCCTTCTGTGCCAGAACTATAGGAATGGCTTCTTTCTGAATAGGCGTGGGATTGGTATAGCCTTCAGCAGCCAGTGCCTTTTGGATAGGCTCTGAAAGGTTTAAATCTTTAAATGTCATTAAAATAGAATATGCTGGAGTTTACTAGGAGGTAAGAATACAGCGGGTTAATTAGTTTTAGAAGGTTCAAAGATAGCTATATAAATGCAGAATTTAGTAATAGCACCAGCAGCGATGCTTAATTTAACGTTAGCGATTAAAGCGGGGACTGGCAGCACAATGAGCAGGTGACTGGCAGGATAGAGGCAGGATACTGGCTGTTTACTGGTAGTTTACTGGCAGTACAAAGGCAGGATATCCCCGGTACCTTTATGTTTTTTATAATGTGTGGGTGTTGCTGACCTACGTACGAGAGGATGCCTCTAGAGGACAATAAATATTTTGTCTCCTTCAATGTCGGTTTTGTAGACTGGGATTCCTTCTTTGGCTGGACCTGCATTTACCTGTCCATTTGTTACATCGAACTGGCTGCCGTGCCAGGGACACTGAACAGTACCGCACATCATGGAGCCGCCTGCAAGACTGCCGCCTCGGTGTGGGCACCTGTCGTCGAAGGCTACCCATTCTGTTTCCGTTCTTGCCAGGACTATTCTTTTATCTCCTAACCGGATCAGCTTCATCTGGTTTACCTTCAGTTCGGCTGTTGTTGCTACCTGGGTTCTGCCTTGCTGCTCCTCAACCTCCTCTTCTTTCCACTTCCCTGCATCGGCGTACCGGATATCTACCCCTATCTGGTTTCTATAAACCAATGTGCCCCCAAGCCAGCCTGAGATGGTGAGCAGGAGGACACCCAGGAGTTCTATACCGAGAACGGTAAGCTCCTGGCCATCATTATCTCTCACCATTATAGCAGCCCCAAATAAGAATAATACAACAGTGTTGAGTATGCCGTGCTTTGCACCTCTTTTATTGCCTGAGCTCTTAGGTGGTATTACGTAAATAAAGTCGATAATGCCAGGTACAGCAGCAAGGAGACCTGTAACAATCCCTGCTATGCCCAGGTAGGCACCTGCGTTGGTGACTGTTCCGTTAGCAAGATACTGATAAGCGTCTACAACAAAGGCTCCGACGAGGAAAGCAATGGGAAAAGCAACAAGTATGGGATGTATGGGATGCGACTTGATATGCGCTTTACTTCTCATGGCAGTAATATTGTTTTTATTACTACCATAAAAAGCACACCATCTGCAAAGTCTGCTTCCCAGTGAAGCTTAGCGAACCTATTCCAGACGCTACTGATTGTAGCTCAAGTCGTCGTTGCCCGGATTATCCTTTATGGAATTAGGATTATACCCGCTGTTTCCCCCAATGTTGCTGTTGGGGTTGTATCCGCTGCCTGTATTGCGATCGCGATTGTAGCCCCCACCTGAGCCACTGCGGTTTTGCCCGTAGCCCCCGCTACTACCACGGTTGCTATTGTAGCCACCACCGCCGCTGCGGTTCTGGTTGTACCCTCCACTGCCGCCACGATTGCTGTTGAATCCTCCCTGTCTCTTCTGGAAAGGTTTGCTGCCGCCACCACGATTGTTGGTTTTGTTGCCCTTGGCTTCCTTGACGCTAATGATGTTACCCATGAAATAAGTAGCATCCAGGTTATCTATAGCATCGTAAGCGCTAAACTTCTCATCCATCTCTACAAAGCCAAACCCTTTGGGCAAGCCGGTGGCGCTATCGATAATTATCTTTACAGAGTTGATCTTTCCGAATTCAGAGAATATTTCTGAAAGGTGTTGTTCAGTGGTTTCAGGGCTTAGATTGCCTACATACAGGTTCATAAAATGAGGATCGTTTTTTGCTTACGGTTTCACAAAAGCGATAGGAAAAACTTCCTGACTTTGAAAGAAACCGGGAAAATGGCAGTCAAGATAGTCATATAAACGTATTTTCCCAAATTCTGGAACGAACCAGCAACAATCAACTGACCCTGTGGGCGTTGCATTATGTAACAGGGGAAGCATGAAGGGGAAAAGCCTTAAAAACTCAATTTCGTACCTTTGCAACATTGAAAGCGCATCAGCATTATATAATTTACTTATTCATACTCGTGGTCGGAGCGGTTGGGTTTGTGCCCTGCAGCTTCGATAGAGCGGTCAAAGCTGGCATTGAAACGTCGCATTACAGCCTTTCAGACACTTCCACCCTCTTGGCAGATACAACGGCAGACGTCCATGACAAGGTTGCGAAAAAGCAGCCTGGCCGCAAGAAGCTGAAAGTCAAAATAACCACCCGAATAAAGGCGAGTGAAATAGACAATTGTCCTGTTGTTAAGACTTGCTTTACAACTAAACCTCCCTTCATCGTTACTCAGCTATCTGACATGAAGGAAAACGATCTTGCAGGGAGTTACGTCTCAGTTTCCCGGCTAAGGGGGCCTCCTGGGTTCGTGTGATCCCAGAGCAAGACATCACAACGGCATTGCGGCCGTAATCTCACTAAAACACCTTGAACGCATGAGCTATATTGAAAATGGCATTGCCATGTTCAATAACAGCGCAAGACGCACTTTTATTGAATATGCACAATCTTACCGCGAAAAAGACGCAAATTACCTGCACGGCACCACCCTTTTAAAAAACAGGGTGCTGAATGGCCTGGTAGAAATGATGATGAACGACCTGAAGACCGAGATGAACAGAGTGCTTCAGGAACACCGGACGATGGCACCAGATGAATACAGTACTTTGAAACTAAGGCTTTCGCTGTACTATGACGACTATATATCCCGCTTCAGAAACCTGGAGCTTGATATTGACAATCACCACCCAAATCTATAGACCATGAGAAGACTTTTTATTGTATCCAATCGACTGCCGGTAAACGTTACTGAAATCAACAAGGAACTAGAGGTAAACACCTCTAACGGCGGGCTGGTGACAGCTATAAGCAGCTACCTATTTGAAAACGACAACTCAAAGAGGGACGATTTTAACGAGGTTTACTGGGTGGGTGTACCCGGGTGCTCAGCAGCCACCTGGGCAAGGGCGGAACCACAAATAGAAGCTGAAGGTTACAAGTATCTCCCAGTATTCATCAGCAGGAAAGTATACGATGGATATTATAACAGGTTGTCCAATTCTGTCATATGGCCGCTGTTTCACTATTTCCCGTCCTTTGCCGAGTTTGATGGCAACTATTACGACAGCTATATTGAAGCCAACCGGATATTTATGGAAACCCTGCTGGCGCAGGTACATCCCGGGGACACCATCTGGATACACGACTACCACCTGATGCCACTGGCAGGTATGCTAAGGAAGGAGTGTCCCTCTGTTAACATAGGCTTCTTTCTGCACATACCGTTTCCTTCTTTTGAGATCTTCAGGATCATGCCCAAGAGGTGGCAGGAAGATATCATCCACGGGCTGCTTGGCGCTGACATTATTGGATTCCACACCATTGACTATGCTGCGCACTTCCTGAAGTCGGCACAAATGATACTGGGGCTAGACGATGACATGCACCTGGTGAGATACCAGGATAGACTGGTGAAGGTGGATGTTTTCCCGATCAGCATAGACTACAACAAGTTTCATGAAGCATATGATAACCCCGGAGTAGCGTCAGCCAGATTGAGATTCCAAAAGCAGTTTGAGAATAAGAAAGTCATCTTCTCCGCGGACAGACTGGACTATACCAAGGGGGTGTTTAGCAGGCTGAAGGCCTACGAACACTTCCTGGAGATGAACCCGGATTATAACGAACGAGTGGTATTTGTATTGATTGTAGTGCCCTCGCGCGATAACATCAGCAGGTATGCCGAGCGAAAGAAGATGATAGATGAATACATAGGCGACATAAACAGCCGCGTAGGGAACATCAACTGGCAACCGGTTATATATCAATACGCCAACCTGGACTTTGCAGACCTGGTGGCGATGTATACAGCCTGCCACCTGGCATTGATTACCCCCTTGAGGGATGGAATGAACCTTGTGTCGAAAGAATTTGTAGCCAGCAGGAAAGACCAGCAGGGTGTGCTGGTGCTGAGCGAAATGGCTGGTGCTGCAAAGGAGCTGACAGATGCCCTTATCATCAACCCCAATGACCACGAAGACATAGCCTGCAAGATAAAGCAGGGATTGGAAATGAGACCCGAAGAGCAGGCGAAGAGACTGCAGACGATGCAGCGGCGTATTGCCCTGTATGATGTACGAACATGGGCGGAGGATTTTATGAAACAACTAAGAGCTATTAAAACCAAACAAACAAAATACGAAGTGAACTTCCTGGACCATATTGGCAGAATAGACATTATGGACACCTACTCATCAGCAGGCAACCGCCTGATTCTTCTGGATTATGATGGAACGCTGGTGCCGTTTTCATCAATTCCCTCGGAAGCATCGCCGGGAGCGGATCTTGTGGACATAATTAAAGACCTCAGTACCGACCCTCACAATGAAGTGTACATTGTCAGCGGCAGGGATAGTGGCACCTTAGAGCAGTGGCTGGGACACCTGCAGGTAAATATAGTGGCCGAACATGGAGCCAAATTCAGGAAGGTGGGCGGTAAGTGGGCAGACCAGGTGACCTCTGACCAAACGTGGAAGGGACAGGTAGAAGAAATAATGAATGACTATGTGCAGCGCTGTGCGAATAGCTTTATTGAAAAGAAGGACTACTCGATAGCCTGGCACTTCAGGAACGCTAACACACAGCAAGCGAAGCTGCGCTCAGCTGAACTATACTCTGAGCTGCTGGACTATAGCAAGCATCAGGACTTGAACATGATACTGGGGAATAAGGTAATAGAGGTGAGAAACCAGGGAGTGGACAAAGGATCGGCGGTAAAGAAGATACTGTCTAAGAAAGAATATGACTTTATAATAGCCTTTGGGGACGACACCACAGATGAGGATATGTTCCGTGCACTACCCGATTCTCCATATGCATATTCAGTTAAAGTAGGTGACCAGGCATCGTTTGCGAGGTTTAACCTGCACACGCCGTATATGGTTGTTTCTATGCTGGAACAATTCAGTAACTGCGTAGGAAAAAGAGTCATTGAAATGGAGACAAACTAAGCTTTAGAACGTCTGGAATGGTGAACTTCATTTCTGTTGAAGGCATGGTATTGTGGCGGTGTTTGGTTTGACAAACCATTCACGAAACAACCACTGATGATGAATCACAGTCAACACATTACCTGTATAGAGGCATGCCTGCGTTGCGTAGCAACCTGTAACCATTGCGCCAGCAGTTGCCTGGCTGAGGAAGATGTGCATATGATGCGCAACTGCATACGGCTGGACCTGGAGTGTGCCGCTATCTGCAGCGCTGCTGCACAGCTGATGAGCATGGGCAGCTCAGTAGCAGCCAGAGTATGTGCCATTTGTGCCGAAGTATGTGAAGCCTGTGCGGAAGAGTGCAGCAAGCATGACGAGGCACATTGTAAGGAGTGTGCGGAGGCGTGCAGGGCTTGTGCGGCGGAGTGCAGGAAGATGGCAGCGTGAGTCTAGTGGAGAAGTGAGGAAGTGGAGAAGTGAGGAAGTGGAGAAGTGAGGAAGTGGAGGAGTTGAGAAGTGGAGAAGTGAAGAAGAGCTGCATATACTTTCACACAGCTTAGGCATACTCTGCTCGGCTTTCTTTTTCCCTTCATCGCCACAATGACGACTGATTGGTGGCAATGACCGTCACCTATTTCTATTCTATCTATTTCCTATCTTTGCATTTCATTTCCCACCGATGTAGAAACAGGTTTCTTACCATAAAGGACAAAGACGACAATAGGCTGCTCAGCTAATGTCGTTCACAATCACTTTCATAAGAGAAACTATGTTACTAATACAACACCTGGTGTACGCACATCCTGATAAGGATATACTCTTCGACGATTTAAGTTTTACTATTAACAGGCACGATAAGGTGGCGCTAATTGGGAACAATGGCACAGGCAAGTCTACCCTATTAAAGATATTGGCGGGCGAACTGGCTCCCATTAGCGGACAGATAAAACGTGACGCGATACCATACTACGTGCCACAGCTTTTCGGTCAGTACAAAGAACTTACTATTGCCGGTGCGCTAAAGATAGGAGACAAACTGGAAGCCCTGCAGCAGGTGTTGAGGGGAGAAGTGACGGGACAGAACCTGGGCACTATAGGCGATGACTGGGACATAGAGGAACGCTGCAAGGATGCTTTGGCCCACTGGGGAATGGAGGGAGCAGACCTCACACGAAAGGTGAGTACGCTGAGCGGCGGCCAAAAGACCAAGTATTTCTTGCGGGTATTGCCATCCATCAGCCGGAACTGGTGCTGCTGGACGAACCAACCAATCACCTGGATGTCAGCAGCCGCACCCTGCTATATGATTACTTAAGTACCACATCTGCAACCCTGGTGGTGGTAAGTCACGACCGTACATTGCTCAACTTGCTTAATGTAGTGTACGAACTAAGCACGAAAGGCATTAAAGTGTATGGCGGTAACTACTCCTTCTACAGAGAGCAAAAATCTATAGAAGAGAACGCACTGCAGGACGACGTACGCGCAAACGAGAAAGCATTGCGGAAGGCAAAGGAAACCGAAAGACAAGCGATGGAGCGACAGCAAAAGCTGGATGCCCGTGGGAAAAAGAAGCAGGAAAAAGCCGGAATGCCTACCATAGCCATGAACACGCTGCGCAATAATGCGGAGAAAAGCACCTCCAAAATGAAAGACATTCATGCGCAAAAGGTGGGTAGCATTCACGAGGAACTTGCCCATCTAAGGAAAGAACTGCCGGATAAAGATAAGATGAAGCTGGGCTTTGACGACTCTACCCTGCACACCGGTAGAGTGATGGTTACGGCTGCGGATATTAATTATTATTATAATGATGAGAGACTTTGGGAGCAGCCACTTAGCTTCCAGATAACAAGTGGAGACAGACTGGCAATAAGAGGAGACAACGGCTCAGGGAAGACCACGATGATAAAACTGATACTGGGCGACCTTCAGGCAACAGAAGGAACATTGACGAGAGCAGATTTCCGGTGGGTGTATATAGACCAGGATTATTCGCTGGTGGACAACAGTCTGACCGTATACCAACAGGCACAGGCTTATAACGCTAATAATCTGCCGGAACACCTGGTGAAAAGCCGCCTTACCCACTTCCTGTTTACCAAACTCGCATGGGAGAAACCCTGCAGCACACTGAGTGGTGGCGAAAAAATGCGCCTGATACTTTGCTGCCTGACACTGCAAACGGAAGCCCCGGATATGATCGTGCTGGATGAGCCGACCAACAATCTTGATATTCAGAACATTGACATTCTGACGAACACTATTGCTGACTACAAAGGAACGCTGGTGGTGGTATCACACGACAGTTATTTCCTGGAGCAGGTGGGCGTGGACGATGGAATAGAGTTGAAAGCACATTAGTACGATTAACCAATATATCGGCAAGCTTTTTTTACCTTTCCATCAAATTCCGACAAATGAAAGAGAATCTTAAGCAGATACATGTAGGCAAAGGCCTTGGCACACTTACCTTTGGCAATACCAGGCAGGAGGTGAAAGCGATGCTGGGAGACCCTTCTGACGTAGAAAAATACTCATTGTCTGACGATGGGGGCGACAGCACAGAAGCATGGCACTATGATGATCTGGATCTTTCTCTTTCCTTTGACGAGGAAAACGACTACCGCCTTAGCAGCATAGCCGTAAGTAGTGAGGATTATACGCTTGAAGGTATTTCCTTGATAGGCAAGCAAAAGGAGGAGGTGCTGGCAGAAGTAGAAAGGCACCAATGGGGAGCGCCTGAAGAAGACGATGAAATAAGTGAGGACAATCCTGACAATTCGCTTGTACACATAGACAAATCCAGCATAAGCCTCTGGTTTGAGAAGGGTGAACTGACTGAACTGCAGATCGGGCCTTTCTATAAGAATGATGGCATTCTTTGGCCGTCTTCGGGGAGTAACTAGTAGATAGTAGTTAGTAGTTAGTAGCAAGTATCAAGTAGCAAGTAGCAGGTAGCGAGTAGTAAGTAGCGAATACCGAGACACG
>Ga0196970_1001298_pt1 | contig 17831 bp, 16 predicted proteins | sample S1v_513CmetaG_FD_148672 | JGI IMG/M metagenome (GOLD analysis project Ga0196970, IMG submission 148672) | Soil microbial communities from Anza Borrego desert, Southern California, United States - S1+v_5-13C | ecosystem: Environmental > Terrestrial > Soil > Desert | place: USA: California...
AATGTTTTTGTCCTCGCACTGGTCTGGGTGGTGACAAACCCTAAGTCAAAATTGCCTGGTTGTGCAGTCCGCCATTCCCGTTCCCAGCGCGTGTCAACCACCCCAGCTTGATCTTATGCTTCGATAAGATCAAGCGTCCCCTCCTAAAAACAGGAGGGGAGTTTCCCTCATTTTCCGCTAATTGAAAATGTACGATTATGACTCGCGTCGGACAGCTCCCCTCCTGTTCTTAGGAGGGGCAGACAATTTCCCACAGCAAAGCTGAGGGAAAATTGTCGGGGTGGTTCAACTCGCGCTAGAACTCCCTTCCTACAGGGGAGGGCTGGGGTGGGGCTCCTACTCGCGCAGGAACCTCGCCGGATTCCCGGCATACACACCTGGCTTATCAATGTCCTTTGTCACCACGGCGCCGGCGCCGATCACGACATTGTCGCAGATAGTCACGGGGAGGATTGTGGCGTTGGAGCCGATAGAAACATTGTTGCCGATGGTGGTTGACTTCCACAGAGACTGATCACCACCAGCAGGACCGCCATTGGCAAACAGATCATTCACAAACATCACCCCATGACCAATAAAGCAATCATTACCAATCTTAACCAACTCGCAGATGAATGAGTGCGACTGTACCTTTACTCGTTCACCTATGTTCACGTTCTTCTGTATCTCTACAAACGGACCCACAAAACAATCGTCACCAAGGGTACATCCATACAGGTTCACCGGCTCCACAATTGTCACACGCTCACCGAAGGAGACGTTTACTATCTGGGATTGGTGTTTGATCGGGATACCCATTTTTTAATTATGAATTATGAATTATGAATTATGAATTATGAATTATGAATTATGAATTATGAATTGTAATTATTTTTCGTGTAACCGACAACTAGTAACTGACAACTGGTAACTGGTGATGGGTGACGTGGAATTTGTGATTGGGAATTTCTGCACTGGGACATTCATAATTGATAATTCATAATTCACAATTTGACAGCGGCGTTATAAATCTTCTCAATGATTTCCACTGTCTTCAGGCCTTCAAAGGAGTTTGTTGAAATGCTGGCGTTATTAGTCAGTACCTCCACCAGGTTCTCATATACTTTGTCGTGATTACTCATCGAGCCCTGGTAAGTACCGTAGTTATTAGCTTTATTCCCCTCCGGTAAGTTCTCAATCCGATAGTCTTCAAAGTTCTGGTACTCCAGCTCATTAAGGTATTGCCCACCTATCTTCACTGTTCCTTTCTCGCCGAATATCGTCAGCGAACCCTCCATGTTCTTTCCGTAGCTGTTCACGGTATAATTAATGGTGCCAATCACCCCACTATAGAACTCCACGATCACCACCCCTGTGTCCTCAAACTCTATCATGCCCCCGTGCGCATAATTGCCCATATAAGCGTTCACATTCTTCACATCACCCAGCATCCAGTACAGCAGGTCTATAAAGTGCGAAAACTGGGTAAAGAGCGTGCCTCCGTCCAGATCCTTGGTTCCTTTCCAGGTATCCTTATAGTAGTCCTCGTTTCTGTTCCAGAAGCAACTGAGTTGTATACTGAACACCTTACCAAATCGTCCTTCGTCAAGTGCTTTCTTCACGGCGGCAACGGGCGGATTAAACCTGTTTTGCTTGATAGCGAACAGTCGTCTGTTAGCTTTCTCGGCAGCCTTTATCATTTCTCCGCAGTCATTCACGTTATTGGCAATCGGCTTTTCACAGAGCACGTGGTAACCTGCTTTCAGACTCCAGATAGCATGTGCAGCATGTAAGCCATTCGGCGTGCAGACAGATACCACATCTACATCCAGACGAGCAGAGATAAAATCATCAAAGCTATAGAAGGGCATTGCATTGTATTCCTTCGCCAGCTCATCAGCCTTCTGCCGGTCGATATCGCAAAGAGCCACCAGCACTCCATAGGTGCGTATATGTTCCGCATGCCGCCTGGCAATTCTCCCACAGCCTACTATTGCAAATCTTATTTGCTTCATTGGGAGTAAAGATAGTTAGTAGAGAGTAGTTTGTAATTAGTCCTTAGTAAGGCCCACCCCCCCAAACCTCCCAATAGGGAGTGAGTCACAGTGCGAGCGTTAAGTAAAATTCCAATAAGCAAATCCCAAATTCCAAAAACCGCAAGTGCTTTTGGGTTATGACAACACCTTTTGGCAAATGAGGGGACTCCACTCGAGTTGTCAGACGCAGTGGCTGTTGGCACTCTCCCTTTGTCATCCCCAAAGGGGATCTAAACACCCTGAAGGCATTCATAATTCATAATTCATAATTGGTTAATAGCACCCTCTCTTTGTCATCCCCCAAGGGGATCTAAACACCCTGAAGGCATTCATAATTCATAATTCATAATTGGTTAGTAGCACCCTCCCTTTGTCATCCCCGCAGAGGAACTACAGACCCTGAGGACACAATGACAACTCTACTTTGACCGATTCAGAACTCACAGTTTCAAACGCCCTTAATGTCCAGAATGTTGAACAAATTGGTTATTTTCGTTTAATTGAATAAACATTATGGCAAAAGGTCTTAGCATTCTTCCAAGAGGACAAAAAATCCTAAAAAATATGGGAGAGAATATCAAGCTGGCCAGGCTAAGGCGCAAACTGAGTGCAGAAATGGTAGCCGAACGTGCAGGGATCTCAAGAGCGACTCATGGCAAATAGAGAAAGGTGCACCCAGTGTAGCTATGGGAGCCTACTTCCAGGTACTACTCGTACTCGGGCTTGAGAAAGACTTCCTGAAACTTGCAGAGGACGATGAACTTGGCAGAAAGCTGCAGGATATAGGCCTCCTCACTAAAGAAAGGGCACCAAAAAGACCCAAAGAGTAAGGTATGGCTGTCAGACCAAAACACATTTACGTCTACGCCCATTGGCAAGGCTTGAAGGATCCGGTTCTGATGGGAACTCTAACTGACGATGGCTTTGCCTACGGCCAATAGCACCCTCTCCCTTTGTCATCCCCGCAGGGGATCTATAGACCCTCAAGGCAGACACAAAGTAGGCTGTCCGTTTCCTCATGAATCGTTCATAATTGTCAATTCGTAATTGACACCGTTTCATTCATAATTCATAATTGTCAATTCATAATTTACACCTTCATTCATAATTGCCAATTCAATATTTACATTTGACATCCCATTTCAAATTCAAATTTTACCTTGCGGTTGATTATGCCCTGGTACGTACTCTATACTAAGCCTCGAAATGAAAAGAAGACAGCAAAGCTGCTGGAAGAGAAAGGCATTGAGGTGTATTGTCCCGTTAGAGAGGTGATGAAGCAATGGAGCGACCGGAAGAAGAAGGTAGTGGAGCCTGTGTTTCCGTCCTATATATTCGTCCGCCTTGAGGATTACAGCCAGGAGCAGACAAGTGTACTTATGACTCCCGGGGCTGTCCGGTTTCTGTTCTGGCTGAAGAAGCCGGGTGTGGTTAGGGATGAAGAGATCATCGCAATTCGGCAGTTCCTGGATGACTACAGGGAAGCGGAGATCACGGTCAATTTCTCGGAAGGAGATAATGTCGTCGTGACGGCAGGTCCGCTTAAAGAGCAACAGGGACAGCTCATAAAAATCAGGGGCAACAAAGCCACGCTACAGGTGCGGTCGCTGGGCTGGAATATAATGGCGGAAATACCGGTACAGGCTATCGCGAAAGGAAATTCGAAATACTAAAGGGAGGAAATCCTAAAAAGAGGAAATCCTAAATGCTAATCTAAATACCAGGTACTTACTACTTGATACTTGCTACTTAAAATTTGATACTTACTACTTGATACTTACCACTTGATACTATTCAAAAAAATACTATCTTTAGAATCTAGATTCTATAGTTGATTCACCATGAATGCCGTAAGAAGAAAAAATGGATGGCCGTACTTCATCATCGCCACCAGCATTTGCATGCTGATCCTCATCAGCAGGGACATTGAAATTCCTATTTTTAAACTGTTGGCTTTTGGACTCGCCGGCGGATACATCCTTGGCGTGCTCTGGTTCAGCACTGCTGATCTGCTGATCCACTGGTACCGCTGGATCTTCGATGTACGCAACTACCGCCATTACATGAAAGGCAGGAAGAAAAAACCAAGGTTTGAATTGCGATTGATGCCGTAGGGAGAAATTCCAAATGACAAATTCCAAATTCCAATGGATAGTTGCGGAGTGAAGGAGTGGTGAAGTAGAGAAGTGGACCAAATTCCAAATGACAAATTCCAAATCCCAAGTGAAGTGGCGAAGTTGAGAAGAACTCTCGCGCAGGAAAACTCCCCAGTTTTTTAAAGCCTGTCCCGATCCTTTGTGTCGGGGTGGTAAAACACACTCGCGCCGGGAATATTGGCGTTGGGCACCTCCCCTCCTGTTTTTAGGAGGGGCAGACAATTTTCCACAGCGAAGCTGAGGGGAAAATGGTCGGGGTGGTAACACACTCGCACAGGATCGAACAACCGACAACCGACAACAGCCCCCCTACCGACCCCTAAAAAACGCCACCGTCTCCTTCAATCCATCCATAAAACGATACTTCGGATCATAGCCAAGGAGAATCTTTGCTTTGGATATATCCGCCAGTGAATTCCTGATATCACCTGAACGGGGCTCACGATAGGTGGCCTGGTGATCTATACCGAGCATTTCACGGATAGACTCGTAGAGAAAGTTTACGCTGAAGTTCTCCCCTACCGCTACATTGTACACCTGGCGAAAAGCTCCTTCATTCTCTGACAACATACCAAGTATATTTGCCTTCACAGCATTGTCCACATAGGTAAAGTCGCGGGTCTGTTGGCCATCACCGTTGATGTACACTGGTGTCCCGTTCATTATTCCGTCAACAAACAACGGTATCACCGCAGCATATGGCCCATGAGGGTCCTGCCTGGGACCAAACACGTTGAAATACCTGAAACCAATTACCTTCATGCCATACAGTTCGGCAAATACATCAGCATATAGCTCGTTGGTTTTCTTGGTAACAGCGTAGGGCGATAATGGATTACCAACCCGCTCTTCAAACTTTGGCAGGTTCGGCTCATCACCATATACTGAGGATGAAGATGCGTAAACGAACGTCTTCACATTGGCGTCCTTTGCGGCAGTCAGCATGTTCAGAAATCCTGAAACATTCACTTCATTGCTGGTCACAGGATCTTTTATAGACCTGGGCACTGATCCCAGTGCTGCCTGGTGGGTAATATGATCTATACCCTCACAGGCTTTCCTGCAGGTTTCAAAATCCCTTATGTCCCCCTCTATCAGCTCGAATGCCGGGTGATTCATAAACGGCTCAATATTCTTCCTGAAGCCGGTCATGAAGTTGTCCAGCACCCTTACTTTGGCTGCACCATTGGTTATCAGGTACGCCACAATATGTGACCCTATGAACCCGGCACCGCCGGTTACGAGGAATGTTTTGTTGGTTATATTCATCTAAACTATTGGGTTAGTATTGGAGGGGCTTTCATTATCAACTCTCGGACTGACGCTATTCTACTGTTACAGACTTCGCCAGATTTCTTGGCTGGTCAACGTTGCAGCCCCTGAGAATGGCAATATGGTAAGAGAGCAATTGTAAGGGCACTATTGTCACAAGCGGAGAGAGTACTTCCTCTGTTTCCGGCACTTCTACAATGTGATCTGCAATGTGTCGTATTTGTGTATCCCCTTCATTCACTATGGCTATGACCTTACCTTTTCTCGCTTTTACTTCCTGGATATTGGAAACGATCTTCTCATACGCACTTTTGTTCGTTGCTAAGATCACTACGGGCATTTCCTCGTCAATCAGGGCAATTGGCCCATGCTTCATTTCTGCTGCAGGGTAGCCTTCGGCGTGTATGTAAGATATTTCTTTCAACTTCAATGCACCTTCAAGCGCAACAGGAAAGTTGTAGCCCCTGCCGAGGTACAGGAAGTTGCTTGCGTCTTTATATATGTTCGCTATCTCCAATGCCTGATCGTTCAGCAGAAGCGCCTTTTCTATCTTCTTCGGCAGGGATTCCAGTTCATATAGTATCTCTCTAAGCTTCGATTCAGCTATAGTTCCTTTTTCCTGTGCCATCTGTAGCGCCATCAGCGTCAGGATACAAATCTGGGTGGTAAACGCTTTAGTTGACGCAACGCCAATCTCCGGTCCAGCATGGCAGTAGGAGCCCGCATGTGATACCCTTGCTATCGATGAACCGATCACGTTACAAATACCATATACCAGCGCCCCTTTTTCGTTAGCGAGGTCTATAGCTGCGAGCGTATCTGCTGTCTCCCCCGACTGGGAAATCGCAAGCACAACATCCCTATCGTTGATTATCGGATTACGATAGCGGAACTCAGAGGCATATTCCACTTCCACGGGAACTCTCGCAAGGTCTTCTATAAGGTATTCTGCAATCAGGCCGGAATGCCATGAAGTACCACATGCTATTACCAGAATTCGTTCAGCGCTTCCAATACGATTCGCGTACTCTGTTACACCGCCCAGTTTTATCCAGCCCTGCTCTGCGTTCATTCGGCCTCTCAATGCATCCGCTATAACCCTGGGTTGCTCATAAATTTCTTTCAGCATGAAGTGCTCAAAGCCTTCTTTCTCTATCATCTCCAGACTCAGCTCCAGTTGCTGTATTGCTGGTGACTTATCAATATTTGCCAGTGTCTTGATGTAAAAGATACCGTCGCGGTTCATGCAGGCGTATTCCTCATCATCCAGATAGATCACACTCTTGGTATACTCGATGATTGGGGATGCATCAGAAGCAACGAAGAATTCTCCCTCGCCAATGCCTACAACCAGAGGGCTTCCTTTCCTTGCAGCTATTAAGTTATCAGGATCATTCCGGTCCATCACCACAATAGCATAGGCACCCACCACTTCATTCAACGCAGCTCTTACTGCATCTTCAAGACTTAGATCATCCTGCTTCTTTATTTCTTCTATCAGGTTTACCAATACTTCGGTATCGGTGTCTGAGTGAAATACATATCCCCTGCGCTTCAGTTCTTTCTTCAGTGAATCATAGTTTTCAATTATGCCGTTGTGGATCACTGCTATTCCTCCCGAGTTGGACAGGTGCGGATGGGCGTTTTCATCATTAGGCAGTCCATGTGTAGCCCATCTGGTGTGGCCTATCCCTATGGTAGCGGATACATCCTTCCCTGATGCAAACGCCTCCATCATGGAGACCTTCCCTGCTTTCTTGTAAACCGACAGTGTTCCGTTCAGCAGGGCTATACCCGAGCTGTCATAGCCCCGGTATTCAAGTCTTTTAAGCCCTTTACAAGAATAGGGTAAGCTTCATTCTTACCTATGTAACCTACAATTCCACACATAATATATTTTTTAACATGGAGCTATGAACTCCTAGCTGTTGGTTAGCCATTGGCTTTGGCTCCACTTGTTATACATAACTCCGTAAACAGATTACAGACAGCCGGCAACAGAAATCCGAGAACCGGCAACAGACAACTAACCAACCTCCGTCTTCACGAACACCTCATCAATCACCTTGAACACCCTATCCAGATCCGCTTGTGTCAGATTTGAGCCGGATGGCAGGCAAAGTCCTTGTTCGAATAACTTTTCGCAAGTACCGTCTCCATAGAAGGGTCCACCTTCAAACACGGGCTGCATATGCATCGGCTTCCATAAAGGACGGCTTTCAATATTCTCTTTTTCCAGTGCAAGTCTCAGGTCTTCACGGGTAATACCTCCCGACTGTGCGGGATCTATCAATATAGTAGTTAACCACCTGTTGCTGTAATATCCCTCTGGTTCCGCGAGGAAGGTTACACCTGGCATGGCTGACATCTTCTGCAGGTATTGTTCATATACTGCCCTTCTCTGAAGAATCCTTTCCGGAAGTACTTCCATTTGTCCGCGACCAATGCCTGCACAGATATTGCTCATACGGTAGTTAAATCCAATCTCGCTATGCTGGTAGTGCGGTGCGTTATCCCGGGCCTGGGTTGCAAGGAAACGTGCCTTTGCAGCCAATTGTTGATCTGTAGAAACAAGTGCACCTCCCCCTGAGGTTGTAATGATCTTGTTGCCGTTGAACGACAGTATTGCCATCTTCCCAAAGCTGCCGCACATCCTGCCATTTATGTGGCTCCCCAGTGCTTCTGCTGCATCCTCAATTACAGGGATTTCATATTGATCAGCGATCTCCATTATAGCCTCCATGTTCGCAGGCATGCCATAAAGATGAACTGGAATGATGGCCTTTGGCTTTTTACCTTTCACAATGCGTTCCTTAATTGCTTGCTCCAGAAACTCAGGGCTCATGTTCCAGGTTTCGCTTTCACTATCTACGAAGACAGGAGTGGCACCCTGGTAAGCTATCGGGTTGGCTGACGCAGAAAAAGTGAAGCTCTGGCAGAGCACCTCATCCCCATTCTGTACTCCGGCCATTACGAGCCCAAGGTGAATGGCTGCAGTCCCTGTACTAAGCGCTGCCACATGTACATCATTCCCAACAAAGGTTGCGAGGTCCTTCTCCAAACCATCTACGTTAGGTCCCAATGGGGCTACCCAATTAGTGTCGAAGGCTTCCGTAACAAAGTTTCTTTCAGTCCCTCCCATATGCGGGGAAGACAGCCAAATTTTTGATTGTGGGTCATCGATCGGAGACATTGTGTTTTGATGCTTTTTATTGTTTAGAAACCCAACACCAGATACTGGTATTTTTAAATTATAGTCTTTTTATTATCCTGCCCGGATTGCCCACTACAGTACAGCCATCAGGTACGTCCTGAATTAACACCGCACCTGCCCCAATAGTACACCATGAACCGATCTTAATTCCCGGGATTGCTATTGATCCTGCTCCCATATGCGTCCCTTCGCCTACTGATACATTACCGCACAAGGTGACGTGTGGTGATATATGCACGTAATCACCCAGTACACATTCGTGTTCAATAACTGCAGAAGTATTGATAATACAGTGCTTACCAATGGCAGCATCTGCATTGATCGCTGAACCAGCCATTATTACTGTACCTCCACCGATTGAGACTCTTTCGGAAACTTTCGAGGACGGATGCCTGGCAATGATGAAGTTTACTGGACCGTGAATTCTTTCTGCAATCATCTTCCTAATCCTGTTGTCACCGATGGTAATGATCACCTTACACTCAGGAGATAGTTCATTCAATGCGGGCTTCTTGACTTCTCTGCCAAATAGATCAGGCTTCGATGCATCATCCCAGATTTCGTATGGTGTTATACCTGAGGCTTCCAGAATCTCAAAAATTACTTTGCAGTGCCCGCTGGCACCATATAGAATCATGCTTGCTTAGTTACCAGTGAATTTTTCCATTGTGGCTGAAGTAGCCGAATTGATTCCTTCTGATTTGAACACCTTCATTGCAGTCATCCATAAGATTTTCATGTCCAATGCAAAGCTGATGTTATCTACATACCATATATCATATTCAAACTTTTCCTTCCAGCTGATTGCGTTACGACCATTGACTTGCGCCCATCCCGTTATTCCAGGTTTAACTAGGTGGCGTCGTCGTTGCCGATCACTGTAGAATTGTAGATATTCAACCAGAAGAGGTCTTGGGCCAACCAGACTCATATCACCTTTAACGACATTCAGCAACTGGAGTATTTCATCGAGGGAGGTCTTGCGAATAAACTTTCCAATCAAAGTTAAACGTTCGGCATCTGGTAAAAGATGCCCGGTGGAATCACACCGATTATTCATCGTCCTAAACTTGATAACCTTAAAAATTCGTTCGTTTTCCCCTGGTCGCGACTGGAGGAATAGGATCTGACCCCTGTTGACGATAAGTAATAATGTCGCAATAAAAAGTGTTAGAGGAAGTAAAACGAGAAAACCACCCAACGCAATCAATAAATCTAATGACCTCTTTGCATATCCATAATAAATACTAGGAGTTCTCATACAATATTATCACTACGTTCAATCCGCTTATATTCATCTAAAAGTTCATTCCACACGTACTCCTGTTCATACCGACTGACGATGACGTTTCGCGCGTTATCCCTCAATTTCTTGTAAACTGATTCTTTAGTAACCATTTCCTTCATCGCCCAATATAAGGCATGTTCATCCTTTACAGGTACAATCAAACCATTCATCCCATGTTCAATAATTTCGTTGCACCCGTTTATGTCGGAAACTATCGCAGGCAAGTCCATTGAGCCCGCCTGCATGACGACATTTGGAAAGCCTTCGCGATAACTTGGAAAAACTAGTGCATTTGATATAGCAAGAAACGGCCGGACATCGTTCTGATTACCCACAGAGATTATATTGTTATGCTCTTTTATTGTTTGCCTGAGGCGCACAGGTAGTGGATAGAGTTCACGTTCCTCCGGCCCTACTAGAAGTAGCTTTGAACCGTGGTGCTCTTCATTAAAACGACAGAAAGCAGACACCAATTCACGTATGCCTTTGTCCACTACCAATCTACCGACAAAAATAAAAATAAAATCCTCTTGATGTATTTTCAATGAGTAACGTAATCTCTGCTGATCCTCTTTTGTGAAATGAACTCTATCGAAATGGCTTGTATTTATACCGTTAGAACTCCCTTTACCGATTACCTTTAACTTTCTTTCTGGACAAAAACCTTCTTTAAGTATTATCTCTTTCAGTTTTTGTGAATTTGGGTAAATACGTGTCGCACAGGCATAGGTCCACTTTTCTACAGCATTTAGGAGCTTCCTCTTTCCACCAGTGGCTTCTAACAATGGAAGGCCAGCAATGGTATGAAGCCGATGTGGTACCCCTGCAAGCCTGGCAGCCAACATTCCAACAGTTCCTGCTTTTGGTGTGTGGGAATGGACAATGTATGGCTTCTTCGCTTTGAAAAATCGGTAAAGCCGGATCAAGGCCATTAAATCGTTTAATGGAGTTATTCTCCTTGTGAGGTTTGCACAAAAAAAGGGTACGTTTTGCAATTTTGCCACTCGTCTCAATTCACTCTCATTAGAAGCGACTGCCACTACTTCGAAGTATTTTCCGATGAAAGACAGCTGACCCTCGAGTAACTTCTCAAACGAGACTGGAACAGTAACAATCCGGATAAGCAGTTTTCTATTCATAAAGCGCTTCCGCTGTTGATAACCATTTAATAACTATTCACTTATATATGATTGAGCTTTAACGTCAATACGATTATCTAACAAGAACTTATCAAATATTACCTTCCTCTTTTCGTTCAATTTCTTTTCTTGAAAAGACGCTACCCTCTTAAAACTTTCAATTGCCATCTTCATCATTTCGTTTCTATTTCTATAAACTCTGAGTAGGTCAAAACATAGTTGATTAACGTCACCTGCTTTATGAATATCATTAGGATCTAATATTTCAAATATGCCGCCAGCATCCGAAGCTAAAACTGGACAGCCTCTAGAGAACGCTTCCATTATTACTCGTGGTAATCCTTCCGCTCTTGACGGATGAACATAGACATCAATAGAATCTATAAAATGTGGAATCTCATCCCCGGCCAACTGCCCTACTATCTCGACATTGCTTAAACCTAATTCCTGAGCTAAATTTTCTATCCATTTATAATCACCCTGGCCGACAAACCTTATAGATATATCGTGAATGCCATATCTGTTTCCTATTTCAGATACTGCATGCAACAGTTCAGTATGACCTTTATAGCGTACATTCATGGAGCCAATTAGGCCAATCACGAATTTACCTTCAGGCATTGTTTCGATTTTTTTTATTCGTTTTGCCAGAACTTGGTCATCAAGATCTTCTACTCTTACGTTGGAAATACTTACAGTAGTGCCGTCGGTCGGAAATTTTTTCTGTAAATATTCCTTAGTTACATAAACCACATATGGTGCTCCCTTAACCACTTTTTTTATAAGTATATTTAATATCTTGCCGTAAGTTCTTAGGATGGGACTAAAGGTACTTGTTGCATCTGAAGCGTCCCCAACAACCTCTAATATGTACGGCTTTTTCATTGATATACAATTGTAAACAGCTAATAAACCTAGGACGCTAGGAAGTCTAATAATCGCCGCGTCAACTTTGCCTAACGATTTAGATATCTCCTTATTAATAGAATAAAAATTAAAAAAAAGATCTTTGGGCCGGAAATAATATCGGGAAAGTTCAAACGTTACGTTTTTCCGAGAAGACATAACCAAGCGTTCTATCGATTTGATGCCTTTTAGTTGTCGGCCAAATACCGTGATTTCATCAAACGACTGCAGATATCTTATCCACACATACGATGGTAGGCCTCCTTGTGAATAGAACAATTCCTGTTTCTCAAAGAAGGGGTGATCATGAACAAAAAGAGCCTTAGTCATATTTGTTTTATTAGTTTAGCAGGCACGCCTCCATAAATTACTCTCGACGGAACATCTTTGGTAACCACTGCACCTGCAGCAATAATTGACCTCGATTCAATTCTAACATTATCGAGTATTCTTACACCGCTACCTATCCAAACGTCTCGCTCGATTACTACGCCCTTGTAGCTAACGACATTATATTTAATTGGCAAAGTCTCATCATCCCAAGAATGGTTTGAGCTTATAATACTAGACGAATGGGCAATTGATACATCGTCGCCGATAGATACTCCACCTAAACAATCCAGATAGCAATATTCATGAATGCTTACATTGGTGCCGCAACTGAAGTTCTTCCAATTTTTAATAACGACAAAAGCGCCTATGTACACGTTATCGCCAATTCTTCCTCTGCTCTTCAAAATGATATACCTCACACCTTTAGCGATTATCCCGTTATATGGGGAGTAAAAACTCCACAAGAATTTGAGGAAAAAATCTGGCATTAGATGAACTATGTATGCCACGACTACAACGAATGGCTTCATGCGCTCAAACCAAGTTCGCCCAGCAGTTCTATTCAGTTGATTTTTCATTGTGTAGCCAAATAATTATCTTTTAAAACAGATTGACTATTTTTTATCTTAACAAGCTCTGAAATTTGTCGGATGTCGTGAAATTCATTGCCTTCAATCGATACCTGTTCAATGTCTCCAGCGTAAACAGCAGGGACACTTCGATCATATGCTTCAATTTTGTTGGCAATTATGGCTACAATACTATACTCTCCTGCTTGTTTTGTTACTAAGCAGATTGACGAATTCCGGGATGAGATTATATTTTCCTCGATCTGCAGATTCTTTAGATATCTGCTATTGGGGGTGAATATGATCCCCCAATGACAACCACTAATTCTATTTTGGCCAATAAAAATATTGGATATCTCCTGATCCAAGACAATCGCTCCACCATACTCCGCGTTATATAAATCATTAATAACATTGTCAACAATCCTCGTGTCTGTCGCATTACTGACCGTTATTCCGCCTGAAAAAGTAAAACGGCTATTGAAACCTATATTGAATACTTTACGTATTATGTTCTGACTTACGACGTTCCCAACTGACAGGTAGCGTGGCGAAGATCCATGAATGATAATAGCACTACATCTTACATCATTTCGACTATTCCACCGTATTGGAAGACCAGTATTTATTATATTATTCCCTCTTACTAAATTGTAACTTGCACCCTTATCAATATCAATTGAATGTATTGTTTTTCCAGTTAGGTGGTTACCTATTATTTTATTGCCAACAGTCCCTCCACCAGCCAACTCAATTGCGTTCCACTCAAAGCCGCCAAGAAACTGGCAGTTAAGAACAGTGTTGTTTTCAGTTTTGTGCACATAATCTTGCAAAGAAGTCTGAGAATACCAATCAGACAATATCCGAATACCGAAACTAGAGAAAGAACTATCATTAATGAATCGGCAATTCTCAATAATATTGTTTTTAGTAGCAGCGAAGATCTGCATATACTCTCGAGGAATATAATTAAAATCCTGAGCTTTATCTCTTGAGAGTAAAAGAAGATGTGGAGAATTTGGCAGTTGATTAGAGCTTCTAAATCCAGAGTTTACAAAAATGACATCGGACAAATGGCAATTTTCTGCACCCAAAAGTAGCATAGTCGTATGAATGCGGTGTGTGGGGCTGCGGTGTGTTCCTTCAAGATCAAATTTAATATTTCTTATCTGAATGTTAGATACGTTAACCAGTTCAAACAAACCTGCAAAGCGATCGTTATTCAACCCCCAATCTCTGGCTGCTTTAACAGTACAACCGTTTCCATCAACAGTAATATTGGATCGGAGTTTGATAGGCGAGTCCAAAAGATAAACTCTGGACGATTGGAGTCTAATAATCTTGCCTGTGTGACTGGTATTGATAAGATCTTGCAAGAATTGTGAGTCTGACCCCTTTAACACACTTGAGAAGAAAACAATAAATATAACGGATAGACTATTTATACAAATCCTTAAGGGTCTTGTCATGTTGTTCTATCGTAAAGGAACTGTTGAGAAATGACTCCTGCAATTCTATTGAAAGTGAAGTGTTATTTTTAAATAATCCAATTAATTCATAAATCTTTTCCACCCATTTTGAAACAGGCTCTTCAATATTTAGGCAATGAATTCCTTTTAACTCTGCTGCAAGTTCTTGAAACACCTCTAAGTTTGACGTGAGGACTGGCTTACCGTGTGAAATCGCCTCAATTATTACGCCGCCGAGACCCTCCCAGCGACTTGGGAAAATAATTAGATCGCTTTTTATAATATATTCGCCAACGTTTGAAATCTCATTTGTAAATGTAACATTGGCCGCAAATTGACTATGGATAAATTTAGACACCACTCGTGGATATATATCTTTGTCCAACCTACCTACAAAGTAAAGCCTGGCAAATCGCCCCTTTTCCGTCAGGATCTGTTTGAAGATTGAAGCAACAAAGTCCTGGTTTTTAGCAATATTAAACCGCCCAATGTGAGAGATACAAAAGTGTCCTTCCTGCGTTAGGCACTTTGGTTGAGGTATAAATTCGTACGCATTATGCAACACGATTAGGCTGCGATATTCAATCCAATTTATCCCAAAGCACTTAATAGCTACTGTCCTTGTAATACAAATGATATGGGTTGAAAATACTATTAAAGCTTTTCTCAGAAGGTGATCTTTAGCTACTTTCAACCAATTACCTTGAAAGACATTGCTGCTTCGAATATGGGCGATTCTTTTGGGGACTCCTGCAATATATGCCAGAAACATAAATAACGCAGAGCTAAATAACACATGTGAATGAACGATTCGATAATTCTCCTGACGCAAATGCAAAAAACACCAAAATACGTTCCTGAGGGAAAGTCTTTTGTAGTAAAGAATCCCAAATTTCTTAAATTCTTCATCTAATGCGCCCGCCTCACCGGAAAGTAACAATATATCGAACTTAGCCAATCCAGAGTTTCGCTTGATGAACTCCAAAGTCCTCAGTTCCGCGCCGCCCCGATCCAACTTAGAAAAAATATGTAAACACCTCGTCATTCTAAAATATAATCTTTACCCTCTCTTTAATAATAAGAAAAATAAATACCAAGAAAACAACCGTAAAGGCGGAAAAATGTATCACCATAAATAAGGACACTATCAGCATACCGAAGGCCTTGGTAATCATTCTGTTCGATTTATCACTCAGGTAACATAAACCTAAAATAAAGAGTGGTCCCATAAAATAGCCGAGCCACCTTGAATTCGCTATACTTTCACTTAGTGCACTGGTTGTTAATCCCCAACCTAAATAGGTGACGTTTGACGTACCTAATACTGCACTTGTCAAATAGACCGCATATGGATATGGCTTTCCCGGCCATATTTCTCGCGGAATGTAAAATAAAAGGTTAAATAAAAAAGTCTGAAAATCGTATTCTAGAATTGGGGACTCAATTACATTCTCGCGATAAATGGTAAACTTCAATACTGCATCTCTAGCGAAATCTATTCTCATGTTTTCATAAGTCACCACCCAGTTAGAATCGATATTTTTCCCATACATTAGAATGAATACGCCAAATAGGATGCTGATTATAATAGCCACTCTCTTGAATTTCTTGCCTGTCAGTTGTCCAGACACAACGCCGATCGCTAATGAGCTCACGGCAAAATATGCCACAATACTTCTCTTCCCAAAGAACCAAAAACTTGCTATTACGAAAAGCAGGACAAAAATGTTGCGAAAAAGTCTAATTTCTTTGGAGAATTTCCTTTTTTCGATAAACAGCAAGATACTTGCTGAAAGGATCGCAAGTTGGCAAGATCGTGCAACAATAAAATGTGTGTCCGGCCTTGCAGTCAAATCCGCCTCGGTTATAGCTTTATAGGTAAAATAGAATGAAGGATCAGGTGACAAGAATACTGCAAACAAAGGAGAAATTAAAAATATAACAAATATGAATTCGTACTTTGAAACTGTTTCTTTAAACTTTTGAGCTAGGTAGATTCGCTTGTCACCATTATAAATCCGCCGCTCGTATATTCGAAAATATCTGAGGATGGCAATTAAAAAGATCGAAAGATAAATATTGTAGATCACCGCCACGGTGACGCTTACGGAGGCTTCATGAAAACCTCGAAACTTGTAGTAAATAGGAATTCCAATGACCAGATCTAATAAAACCGGCAGAATATAGAAAATAAAAATCACGGGTAGCAATGCGATCGCTGTTGTGATCTTTTTAGTGGCAAAAAGAAAAATCGCCTTTCGCAGCACTAAGGAATAGGTGGCCACTAGCAACAGGAGTGTAAGCAATTCAGCTACCGACCTCATCTATTCAAGAACAAACTATGCTTCTCTGTGAGATACGCCTTCTTAACCAGAGGGTTAAACCCGTCAATTTCGTCCATTTTTGCCAAGACAATTTCCTTGTACTCGTCATAGGTTCGTATAACTTTCGCTGGTACACCAGCTGCAATACAATTCGAAGGAATATCCTTGGTAACCACTGAGCCCGCTCCAATTGCTACGTTGTCACCAATTGATACCCCTGGGAGAATGACACATCTATAGCCAATGAAAACATTATTACCTATGGAAATTGGCATATAAATGAATGCATGCGGAAATTCCTTTCTAAACAAACTGGCCGATCCATCATGTGTTAGAAACTGAACTTCTCCGGATATCAAACAGTCACTTCCAATTTTTATCAGATAAGGTTCTCCTCCAAACATACCATGCCTGCAAGCCATCAGTCTATTGTTGTTTCCAATCCGTACCCCCAATCTTCGCGCATATTGCACTGGGCTTTTTCTCGCCAACCATCTATAATACAATCCTCTTATCATATTTAGAAATAAAGTATTGAAATGTTAAAAAATATAGGATTCCAATGATGAGCTCAACTGAAATAATCAAAAGCGAAATACTACGTAGTGTGAAGTCGAACTTCAACACTGTCGGAAGAATAATAATCAAGAGTAACCCGATTAGGTGGATTGGGATTTTGACCCAGTGTACCCTCATACAAGTCAAAGCAGTACTAAAAAAAATATAAGTGAAGGTGATCGTCGTACCAATAAGAACATACACCAAAATGTCAGAATAGGGAGCATATTTAGAAGTGAAAAGAAATGTCAACAAAAACTCACCACCAATCAATCCGATTACAAGTCCAATTACCCCAATAAAAAATGCAGTGATAACCATCTTGCTCAATAAACTTTTAAATTGATCAAAACTTTCAGAGTTCCATGCACTCGCCAGTTTTGGTGCTAACGCTTGTCCTAACGACGCGACCAATTGGCCTCCGATAACTTTGAAATAAAGCAATGATCCAAACAAGCCCAACTGTTCAAGACCCATTGTGCTCTCTACAAGAAACCTAGGATAGTTTGCGTAATATCGGTCAATAAGGACAAGTATAAAAACAGGCCAGGCGGTCACTAAAATCTGTCTCAATTCGTGACCTTTGAA
>Ga0196970_1001299_pt1 | contig 17829 bp, 5 predicted proteins | sample S1v_513CmetaG_FD_148672 | JGI IMG/M metagenome (GOLD analysis project Ga0196970, IMG submission 148672) | Soil microbial communities from Anza Borrego desert, Southern California, United States - S1+v_5-13C | ecosystem: Environmental > Terrestrial > Soil > Desert | place: USA: California...
AAATTCGTTTGTCGCCGGCGTTCTTGCAGCGGGGACACACTGGACCGTTTGGCCAGCGCCAAGCTTCCAGAAGATCTCGAGCTTTGGTTTCATCGCCGAGCGCCTGAAATGAATCCGCCAGTACGCATGCTTCAGCCTTATTCTTTGAGGTTTCCATGCCACCGAGCCTATGCAGCACCCTCGGACATCCGCGGTCCAAGCGTTTGCTAAATATATAAGCCCGAGCGAAGCTCACTCCCGTGTAGCGGTGACTTTCGTGATGAAGAACGGGCCGAGCGGGGTTGAGCACAAATGTCCAAGAAAAAGCACAATTTTCCACATCCCTCCAGCGCCGCTCGAAGTCATTATACGAAGCGTCAATCAGGATGAACCTCAGGCGCCACGTGCGCCATTCGCCCGGGTGCGGCAGGAGCGGAGATGCTCACCCCGGCGGCAGGTAAGTCCGTAAACCAGATCCGAACATCGTGGAACAACTGCCCAGGCGGACCAATCTGGCATCGGAGACTGCGGCGACGCTGAAAGAGTGGATCAACAACGGCGTGCTGCGGGACGTCCTTCCCGGTGAGTTGCAACTCAAGGCGCGATTGTGCGTGGGTCGCGACACGTTGAGGCTCGGGTTAAAGCTGCTCGCCGACGAAGGCTGGATTTCGCCAGCAGTGAAAGGCCAGCAGCGCCGGATTCATATTCCCTGCAACTCAACTCCCCCTCCCAATCGAACTGCCCCGCTGCTTCCGGTCACGTTTCTCTCGCCGCACCCCGTTGAAGCCAGGGTAACGCTGCTGGAACTGGAAGAGACTCAGGTGCGCCTCGCTGAACAGGGACGGAATCTCCGGTTCGTTGCGCCCGATATCTTTCACCTGAACAATCCGGACAGCCGCCTCGAACGGCTGGTGCGCGAGAATCCGTCGGCCGCCTGGATTTTATACGCGGCCTCGGAACCCATGCAGCGGTGGTTCGAGAAAAGGAAGATCCCGACGTTGATCTACGGTTCTCCGTTTCCGGACGTAACTCTTCCGTTCGTGGTCAGCGATTGGGAAGCAGCCGCATTCCATGCAGGTATTCAGCTGGTGCGGCAGGGGCACAGAATCATCGGAGCCATGGAATACCGCGAACGTTTCCCCGGCGTGCTGGCGCAGGAACGCGGACTCCAGCGTGCGCTCGATACAGTTTCGGAACGCGGGCGATTGCTGCGATTCGCGGACGATCGAACTCCGGAATCCGTCGCGCGTGCGCTTGATTCGGCCTTCAACCTTTCCACCCGGCCGACTGCCCTGGTTTTGACCTATGCGTCCCAGCTCCTGACCTGTTACTCATGGTTTGTCGCGAAAGGCATTCGCGTGCCGGGCGATCTCTCGGTGATATCGCTGGTGAACGACAGCTGGCTGAACGAGTTGTACCCGTCCGTTTGTTATTATCGGCCTGATACGAAGCACATGGCGCGCAGCATTGCACAGCGCGTTCTTGAACTCGTCGACACCGGCCGCACGACGCGGAAATCGATTCGCATCCCACTCGACTATGTTCCAGGGGCGAGCATCGGCCCCGCTGCGCAAAGCGCGGCGGTCCTGGCGGAACAGTTGTCCAACACACGTTAGTTATATTGGCGGCTTAATGGCCGCGCGGATTTTTAATGAAGGGCGCTGCCTGTCTTGAATCCCGACAGGTGGATTGCTCTTAAAATTTTGAAGTTTTAACATAAGGTCACCGCATCACACGAACCCGACGCTTGGAACAGCCCGATCCATTCAGTTCCTGGTTGCCCCCGTCTTCTCCCCGTGAGCATCAGGATGCTCGCGACGCGACGCCTGACGGGGCGTTGCACCTGCCGAAGCGCGTCAGCCTGGTCGATCAGACCGCCGCCACATTGAAGGCCTGGATTACTTCGGGCATGCTGCTGGAGGTCATCCCGGGTGAGTTGCAGTTGAAACGCCGGCTCGGCGTCGGACGCGATACGCTGCGGCTGGCATTGGCGATCCTGGCGCGGGAAGGCTGGGTAACGAATCCGGAGAAGGGTTGTCAGCGGCGTGTGCGCAGCGTGCCCGAACGCAAGCGTTCCGCGGCTGTCATGCAGCAGCTCCCCGTCACATTTCTGTCGCCGAACGCGATCGAGACGCGCGTCACACTGCTGGAAATGCAGGACACGCAAACCCAGCTTGCGGCGCACGGGCGGCACCTGCGGTTTGTATCGCCCGCGGCATTGTTCCAGGCCCGGAACCCTGAACGGCAGCTCGAACAACTGGTCATCAGCAACCCATCGGCCGCCTGGGTTTTGTTCATCACGAACGAAGCCATTCAACGATGGTTTGAAAAGCGTGGGATTCCGGCATTCCTTTACGAGCTGCCGTATCCTGGCGTGAACCTTCCGTATGTGGCGCCAGATTGGGAAGGCGCAGCGTTTCACGCGGCGCTGCATCTGGCCCGCAACGGACATCGGCTGATCGGGCTTCTGGAATTCCAGGAACGGCGCCCTGGAATCATCGCGGATGAACGCGGATTGGAACGCGGGCTCGCAGCGGCGGGTTTCGGTGGACGCATGATTCCATTCAAGGATGACCGCACGCCGGCGTCGGTGGGACGTTCCCTCGAAATCGCGTTTTCTTTGCGAGAGCGGCCGACGGCATTGGTCGTGAGCCGGGCATCACAGTTGTTGACTTGCTATTCATGGCTGGCGGCACGAGGTATTCGTGTGCCTGCTGACGTTTCCCTGATCTGCCTGGCGAACGACAGCTGGTTCACACATCTGTATCCGTCCATTACGCATTACGAGCCGGACTCGAAACTCATGTCGCGCAGCATTGCCGAGCGTGTGCTTGACCTGGTCTCGACGGGCCAATCGCAACGTAAATCGATGAAGATTCAATTGAACTTTTGTCCCGGCGGAACCGTTGGAACCGCGCCTGAAACCGGCGCGTTGCTTCGCTCTGAATCATGAAACGAAAAACATCCATTCAGGTGCCGCCAGTCTCAGTTGGAATGCACCATTCCGCCGCCTGTCTTGTTTGCCGACAGGTGGATTCAACTTCCATCGTGCCGCATTCAGCGTGAAATACATGTCGTCTCCTCATCATCAGCATTATTGCACGTGCGGGCATGGGGAGTTTCCAAACAAACGCGTGACAGATGAACCGGCAGGATCAAGTCGCTGCGATAAAAAATCAGAGGCTTTGTCAAACGCGCCTCAAGTCCCACACAAACCGAATCGAGCAGAAACCTAGAGGAACCCACGTGAAGCCGAAATATTTTCATAACGTGACACACACGCGCAGGTCGTCCCCGCGCAACCCCGGCCGCGCTGCGGCGGGATCGGGATTTACATTGATCGAACTGCTTGTGGTGATTGCCATCATCGCGATCCTTGCAGCGATGCTGTTGCCGGCGCTTGCCAAGGCGAAGGCCAAGGCGCAGCAGATCAGTTGCATGAACAACAGCAAGCAACTGATCCTGGCGACACTCATGTATGCCGGAGACTTCGGCGACAAGTTCGTGCCGAATGAGGATGATGACGCTGCAGCGGCGCCGAAGGGGCACGGCTGGGTTTATGGCGACGCCGGTGTCGGCGGCACGGCGGAATTCAATCCCGAGGTGATCAAGGATCCGGAACGCGCATTGTTGTCACCGTTCCTCGGCAAGAGCCTGCGCGTTTACAAGTGTCCCGCTGACCAGCGCACGGGTCCCTACAATTCCTTCCCGTATCCCTCAACGGTGCCGGCCGGAACAACGGTTGAGGCCTCCCGCACGATCTCCATGAACCAGGCGGTGGGAACCAGCTGTCCTGGCGCGGCAGGGGGCGCGGGCCACAGCGGCGTGCCGTCCGTTGCAGTCAGGGCTCCCCATCTCGGAAATCCTCCGACGATCAACCAGAGCTACAAGCGCTTTGCCAAGACGACCTCGTTTGGCCGCATCGGCGCCGCACAAATCTGGGTCTTCATTGATGAGGACGCCAAGAACCTGAACGACGGCGCATTCGCCTTCAAAATGAACCCGCTTTCCTGGGTCGACCTTCCCGGGACCTACCACAACAACGGCGGCGGCTTTGCCTTCGCTGATGGGCACGCTGAAATCAAGAAATGGAAGGCAACGATTCGAACGGGCGCCTCAAGCAACATTGACGCCCAATGGATGCACGATCGGACGAGCTACGCAAACTAAGGGAGTCGAACTTCGGCACCTTGAGAAAATCCTGTCCGAGCGGCAGGGGTTTCCGGCCGATATGGTTTCCCCAACCTTTAGAACCAAAAACCGCAATCAACCTCACCTCAAAAATATGAAGAGAACCCTGGTCCAAGTTGGTTTGATTCTGCTGACCGCCAGTATGGCGAGGGCAGACTTCGATCCCGTACCATTGACTCCGGGCAGTTTCACCGCCGACGTGGTGGTGGAAAAAACCGCGCCTCAACCTTTCCGCGATTATACAACCGCGAGCCAGGATGGCGGCACGAACAACGATTCCAATGTCTGGTTTGAACGCGGATACGACCCCACGCGGCCAGGAGTCGGTCTGCCTCCAGCCGGATCTACATTCACCGCGCAGGCGGATGCAAATCGCACCTTTCGAATGGCGGCCAGTTACGCAACGAACAATGCGGTCCTGTTGACCACGAATGGCCATCCCACTGCGACCGTGACATTCACCGCACCCGCTGCGGCGAGCGTCCTGTCGGTGCTGAATACCATCAGCGGCGGCAACACCGACGTCAGCTACACCGTTCATTACCAGGGCGGCGCGACCCAGGCCGGAACAATCTCGTTCTACGATTGGTTCGACAACACGGCCGCCACGATTGCACTCATGCCGGGCGGCCGGGTGAACGTGGGGAACGGACAGATGAACCAGGGCAGCAATGCCAAGATCTTCTATTCCGATATCTTCCTGAGCGACACCACGACGCCAGTAACGCATGTCGTCTTCACGACCACGTCAGGCAATCGCATTGTGCTTCTGGGTGTCAGCCGATCCACGGACGGTTCGACATTCACGCCAGCGACTGTGAGCGGATTTAACCGCGACATGGTCGTTGAGGCAACTGCCCCGGTCGTGGGAAGCCTTCTGGGACACAACAACGTGATCATGGATAGCGGCGCGACCAATTTGACCGGCAACACGTGGTACGAAATGGGTTTCCACCGCGGCGCTCCGCTCACCGGTTTGCCCCTGGCCGGAACAAACATTTCAGGCGGCAATCCTCTGATGACCTTCACGATGCCCGCCAATTACGCTGCGAGCAACGTGCTGTATCTCGGGAATTATGACGGCTACAAGAGCGGCACGCTGACCCTCAACAGTCCGGCGCCTTACACCTCCCTTTCATTCCTGAACGCGGCTGGAAACGGACCCGCAGGAATATCAGCGACCATCTATTACGCCGATTCGACCTCCGAAACGATCGTCTTTTCATCCCGCGACTGGTTCAATCAAGCCGGCGCGTTTTATACGACGGCGGGCCGGTTCCATGTAGGCAACCTCGGCCTCAATGACGTCAACTCTTCAAATCCCGACTTGCACACCAACATTGTCCAGCTCGCGAACACCGAGAGCCCGGTGACGCATATCGACTTCCTTTGGGGAGACGGCGGCCGCTCCATGATCTTCGCTGTGGCTGGCCAGAGCAACCCGGGCGGTGTCTTCTCCCCTGTAACCGTCAGCGGTTTCAATGCGGACGGCGTCGTGGAAAGGTCGGCGAATCGTTTCACCTCCCCCTACTACGCTTCAACGACCGCGACCATGGACGGCGGCACGAACTTCAGCCAGTCCGTCAACAATCTGAACACCTGGTATGAAGCGGGATATTATCGCGGCCGCCCGGATACCGGTTTGCCGCCTGCCGGCTCGCTGATCACCAGCCTCGCGCTGCCTGATCATCATTACAGGATGCCTCCGAGCTATACGGCGAATAACGCCGTCTTTGTGGATGCAACAATCACTAACGCCAATCTCACCCTCGCTACACCCGCCACTTACTCGGCCCTTTCGTTCCTGAGCACATGCGCCAACGGACGCGTGACGAATCAGGTGGTGATGCAATACATGGATGGCACGTCGGAAACGAACACGTTCGTGTCGCAGGATTGGTTCGGGCAAACGCCTTACGCCTTCACATCGCGCGGCCGGGTGGACGTGCAGAGGCAAACGCTCGACAACGTTGGCAGCGACAATCCACGCCTTTACGAAGCGCAATTCGCACTCGCCAACACTTCCAGCCCCGTGACCAATATCGTCCTCAGGTTCCTGGGTTCCCAAAACGCCAATGGGCGCATGTTCGTCTTCGCTGTGAGCGGAACGGCCGGCGCGGTGCCTCCGATCATCTTGTCCGTTTCGGCGACTCCCACAGGCAAGGTCTTCGAAGGTTCCGTGGTGACTTTCAATGCCGTCATCACGGGCGGCACGACGCCGATCTCATATCAGTGGCAGAAGGGAACCAACAACGTCTTCGTTGACGTCGTGAACGGCGGGAATGTCTCGGGTGCCACGACGACGAACCTCGTGATCACCCCGACGCTGAGCGACGCAGCCGACTACCGCCTTGTTGCGTTCAATTCTGCCGGCACGGTCAACAGCGCAACGGTCACCATGCCGACGCTCCTCTCGACGTTGTCGGACGTCACCGCCCCGGGTGATAACATCCAGATCTACGCCGGCTCGACGCCGTTCAGTGGCGAAACCGTGCCGCGCGCGATTGACAACGACACGGCAAAATACCTGAGCGTCGATCCCGATGATCAGGCGCCCTTTGACCCGGTGGGTTTCGTTGTTCAGCCTTCGATGGGCAACACCATCGTGTCCGCTCTGCGCTTCTACACAGCAAACGACGCTGAAGGACGCGACCCGTCGAGCTTCACGCTCGAAGGATCGCTCGACGGCGCCAACTTCAACCCCATCACTTCGGGAGCACTGGCGCTTCCAGCTGGCCGCAATGCCGGCGGTTCCCCGGTGAACCCTCTGACGCAAAACATCCAGGAAGTGCGGTTCGCCAATGCAGCAGGTTATTCGTATTACCGCCTGACGCTGAACACCACCAAGGAAAACGGCACGCTGATGCAGATCGGTGAAGTTGAATTCCTCGGAGTTGTGAACCCGAACTCGCCTCCGAACTTCGTCGTCTCTCCGACCAACACCATGGGCAATGAAGGCGCCAGCGCGACCTTCTATTCCACCGCTGTTGGACCCGGCCCGATCACCTATCAATGGTACAACGTCACTGCAGGGGAACCTGGAGTCGCGATCGGTGGTCAGACGGGCCAGAACCTCACCCTCAACGGATTGACCTTGGCGCAGAACGGAACCATGTATCGCGTGGTTGCAACCAATCCGTACGGCTCCACCACCAATCCGGCGACGATTCTTCCCGCAGCTCAGCTGACGGTCTCCAGCGGCGGCATCTCCTATGTTGAAGATCTCCCCGCCGAAATCCTGTTCTACGTTGGACGAACCGTTTCGCTGCACACGGTAGTCAGCGGAACTGCTCCTTCCTACCAGTGGCAAAAGGACGGAGTTAACCTCGTCAACAACGCGCGCTTTAGCGGCGTGAACAGCAACATCCTGACAATCGCGAACATCCAGTTTGGCGACCAGGGCGTCTACAGGCTTCTGAGCTCCAACGAGGTCAGCGGCGTTGCGTCATCTGTGGAATCGACGGTCTCGGTGGCCGCGGTTGCCGAGTTCAACGACGACGGCCTGGGCTGGACCGTGAACAACGGTGGACTCGTCTCGGGAGACGTGTTCTTCGTGACATCCGCGGGCAATCAGCGGACGAGCGGCTTCTTCAACACGCCGCTCTACATCGGCGGCTTCGAAGCGTCCTTCCTCTATCAGGACGTTGAGACTGCAAATATACGTGCCGACGGCATCGCCTTCGTGCTGCACAACGCGACTGAGGGCGCTTCGGCTCTCGGCGGCGGTGGCGGCGGGGTCGGCTACTCTGGCATCAATCCGAGTGCGGCAATTCTGTTCAACATCTACACGAACGGCGGCGCGCCCTCGGGTTTTGCATTCACCAGCAATGGCATCACTGGCGGAACCAACTTCACAACCACGGGAGCAGTCAACATCGACAGTGGCGATCCGATTCAGATCAACATCCGCTACACCGATGGAACGCTCAGCCTGAGCTTCAGCAACCAGGTAACCGCCGCGACATTCAGGACGAACCTGTTCGTTGGCGATCTGTCGGTTCCTGCGGGCGGGTCCACCGCATATGTGGGCATCACGGGCGCCTCAGGCGGTTTCCCATCGCAGCAGCGCGTCAGCAACTTCCGTTACGTCCCGCTGCCGACGGCAGACATCGATCGGTCGGGATCGTCGCTGGTCCTGACCTGGCCGGCCTCAGTCGGCGGCTACGCTGTGCAATCCAGGACAAACCTCGCGACTGGCGCGTGGGCTCCGGTGAACACCGCGATCACACAATCGAACAACCTGAACCGAGCCACTGTCACGCCCGCGGCATCGGCCGAGTTCTTCCGGCTGGCTCTGCCGGTGGAATAAACTGAACGTCCGTGCGGATCCGCTGGAACACTGTGGACGCACAACAATGAACACGGGCCGGGGAGTCAACGCTCCCCGGCCCTTTTTTTCCCGCGCCAGTGCCTGAACTCAATGCAATCATGACCATGCTCAACAGCAACCATTCCGGCTGCGAGACAGCCTGCCGAAACATTTCCACGCGCCAGCATTCTGCTTCGACGCACACATGCCGGGCTGCAGCCCTAGAAACCGCGTTTGCTGTTGCGGCGTTTGCGCTGTCGCTTCCGCTAACGACGTTTGCCGCCGGCCGAACCGCGGTCGCACACAGCGCGGAGGGCGAGCCGAATTTCCTCCTGGGCACGGTAGCCGCTCCCTCGAAAACAGATTCTGCGACGGCAGCCACGATCTCGCTCGTGAGCGGCCGCAGCGATGGGAACGGTGCCGGGATTGCGGCGTTGAACGATGGCATGCTGCCCACCGAAGCCGACGAGCCATCGCGCAATTTCTTTTTCGCGCCGGAAACAGATGGCGGACGCATCCTGGTTGATCTCCGCTCCGTCACGGAGATCAAGGCAATCAACACGTATTCATGGCACCCGACAGACCGCGGCCCGCAGGTGTATCAACTATTCGCCAGTGATGGCGCTGCGCCCGGATTCACGCCAGGGCCCGAACGCGGATCAAATCTCACAAACAGCGGCTGGAAATTGATTGCCGATGTCGACACGCGGATCAGCGGCGGCGGACAGCATTGCGTCTCAACGGCAGCCGCCGAAGGCATCCTCGGCAGTTATCGCTATATTCTCTTTGACATTTCGCGAACCGAAAGCGGCGCGCCGTTCGACAATACGTTCTACAGCGAAATCGATGTGATCGGCGCGAATGATGCCGCCAGCACCAACACTCCGGAAAGTCTGATCGCGTTGAAATCGGCCGATGGCTATTGCGATATCAGCATCGATGTTTCGGAAGCCTCCGATCTGCGCGAGTGGGCGGAACGGAGACTCGCGCCGGTGCTGGCCGAGTGGTTCCCGAAAATTGTGGCATTGCTGCCGAGCGAAGGTTATGAAGCACCCAGGCGGTTCAGCGTCACGTTCAAGCCAATGGACGGCGTGGCGTTTGCGTCGGGAAATCGTATCACGGCCAACTCCGAATGGATCCGTCGCGAGCTCGATGGCGAGGCGATTGGTGCGCTCGTGCATGAAGTGGTCCATGTGGTACAGCATCCGTCCCGCGGCAGGCGTGCCACAGGCGGGCGACGCTCTCCCGGCTGGCTGGTCGAAGGCGTGCCGGATTACATCCGCTTCTTCCTGTTTGAGCCCCACACGCACGGCGCGGACCTTCTCTGGATTAAGGCGCGGCCCAACATGAACTTGAATCACGACGCGCGGTATCGCGTCACTGCCAACTTCCTGAATTACGTTGTTGAAAACTACGATCCGGAAAAGTCGCTGATTGCGCGCATCAACGCCGCCTGCCGCGAGGGCCGTTACGAAGACGAGCTCTGGCAGGAGTTCACGGGAAAACCGCTTTCCGAACTCAACGATGAATGGAAGGCAGCTGTTCGCGAGCGGATCGAGGCAGCAAACCGCCCGAACGTGCTCACCGAATCGGAGATTTCCCAGGGATGGCAGCTGCTTTTCACAGGAACGAATCTCTCGGGCTGGCATACGTTCAAACGCGAAGATGTGCGGCCGGGATGGCAGGTGAAGGACGGCGCGCTGGTGTGTGTGGATCCAAAGAACGCTGGCGACCTCGTGACCCGAGAAAAGTTCGAAGCCTTCGAACTCGAACTCGAATACAACATTTCGCCGGCGGGGAACAGCGGCATCCTGTTTCATGTCACCGACGAAGGCGGCGCCGTGTGGGCGACGGGTCCCGAGTTTCAATTGGAGGATAACGCCAAGGCTGCCGATCCCCAGCGTTGCGGCTGGCTCTACGCGCTGTATCGGCCGCAAAACGATCCACGCAACGGCAAACCGATTGATGCCACGCTGCCCGCCGGAAAATGGAACCATGTGCGCCTCGTGATCACGCCAGAAAACTGCGAACACTGGATTAATGGCGTCAAATATTTCGATTACGTGCTGGATGGCGATGACTTCCGCAAGCGTGTCGCCGCGAGCAAATTCTCGCGCATGCCATTGTTTGCCAAGGCTCGCAGCGGATACATCGCGCTACAGGGAGATCATGGCGAGGTCTCGTTCCGCAGCATTAAAATCCGCCGCGTCGACAAGCAATTCCAGACCAGCGCTGCCGAATGAAGTTTCCACGATTGCGCTCCGCCGCCCTGCTGCTCGCGTCGGCCGCGACCGCCTGTGCGGCAGACATGACTCCGATCCCGGTCACTGGATTCAACATTGATGTGGTGGTTGAAAACACCGCAGGAGCGCCGCCCTATGCTGTCGCCGAAACCTTCAACCCGGGGGAGAATCTGGCGTTTTACCAGGCTGGGTTGCCTGGAAAGACGCAGGGACTGCCTGCATCCGGCAGCTTTGTGAGCGCGGTGGGCGATGGAACCACGTTCCAGTTCGCACCCTACACCCAGAACAATGCGCTCGTATTAAGCGGAAACACAGGATTGTCGTCAGGCGCACTCACGCTGGTCACGCCAAAGATCTATCAGCGCATCGCGATCATCGCGAACTCCGGTGGCGGAGGAGGCCAGCCGGCGTTGACGCTGCACTTCTCGGATGGGACGACCCACACGACGACCTACAACGCGCCCGACTGGTTTGGAAACAGCGGTTACGCACTGCAGGCCGTCGAGCGCATTCATCTTCTCAACGGCAGCACTTCCGGGGGGTCAAGCAACCCGCGCTTCTACCAGACAACCCTTTCGCTTGCCGCTCTGCTCGGACCGACAAACAAGCCGCTGACCCGCCTCACCTTTCACAAGGCTCCATCTGCGGGATCCACGGGAATCTACGCCATCAGCGGTGAACCCGCCCCACCCTCTCCGGCGGCAATCGTTGCGGATCCTGTTGATGCCATCGTGCCTGAATTGGAAAGCGTTACGTTCAATGCCGTCACGGCAGGAAATCCGCAACCCGCGTTTCAATGGTTGCGAAACGATCTCCGAATTCCGGGAGCCACCAACCCCGCGTACACCATCAGCCGGGTTTCTCTGACCAACCACTCGGCCCTTTTCCGTCTCGTCGTTTCGAACCGCATCAATGCGATTTCCCACGTGGCGACGAGCGCACCCGCGCAGCTCAGCGTCATTGCCGACACCACCAAACCGCTGCTCTTATCGGCGGACACACGCGGGCTTTCGCAAGTGCTGGTGCGATTCTCCGAACGCATCAGCGCGGCATCCGCGACGCAGCTTGCCCATTATTCGATCATGGGAACCAATGCCGCCGTGATCCTGCAAGGTGCAACGCTGGATGCTTCCCAGAGCAACGTGATCCTGGCGGTGAGCGGTTTGATCGACCGCGCGCATTACATAGTTGCTGTCAACAATGTCGCGGATCAATCAGCAGCGGGAAATCTCATCGTGCCCAACTCGCAGGCTGCTTTTATTGCAACCGCCTACTCAAGCATCCAGGTCGGCACTGGATTCGCGGAAGGTTTTCAAACCGCCGCGGGCAATGGATGGGATATTTCGGGCGCAGGCAAGGACGCCGGTGGAACAAACGATCAACTGCAGTTCAGTCATGTCCAGCGCACCGGAAACTTTGACGTCATGGTTCGAGTCGATTCCATGAACGCCCCTGACGCGTGGAGTGAAGCCGCCCTGCTCGCGCGACAGGACCTGGCACCCGGATCGCCGTTCGCCGGGACCATCGCAACGCCGACCCTCAGTGGTTGTTACTTTCAATCGCGGCTCGCCGCAGATGCAATGGCCACAGTTTCCGGTTCGGCGCCCGCAAATCATCCAAACACCTGGCTCAGGTTGAAGCGGGAAGGGAATGTGTTCACCGGCTACTCGGGCTTTGACGGACGGACGTGGACGCAGTTGGGCGCAAGCACGATCGCAATGCCGGCAACGGTTTACCTCGGGTTTGCCGTATCAAGTCATCACCCGCTCGAGTTCGCGACCGTGGCCTTTCGCGATTTCACAAATGCGATCGATTCAGGCGCCAGCCCGCCACTTCCAATCGAGCCGATCGGCCAGGCAAGCCATCGCACGAGCCTGGTGATTTCCGAGATCATGTATCATCCCACCAACACACAGTTGGAGTTTATTGAACTATTCAATTCACGCGGGGAACCCGAGGACCTTGGGGGCTTCCGATTGTCCGGCGACATCGAGTTCACCTTTCCTGCCGGAACGATGATTCCGGGAGGAGGTTTCGTCGTCATCGCACGATCACCGATGGCTATTGCCGCTGCGTACCAGCTCGAGGGAGTTCTTGGGCCGTTCGCAAACAGCCTGCCCAACAGCAGCGGCGTCGTGCAGTTGCTCAATCGAGTTGGCGCCGTGATGTTGGAAGTCGAATACAGCGATGATCCGCCGTGGCCCGCGGCCGCGGATGGCGCGGGGCATTCACTGGTGCTCGCGCGGGCTTCCTTCGGACAGAACGATCGGCGTGCCTGGGCCGCGAGCGACATGGCGGGCGGCTCTCCAAAACGCGCTGATTCGTTCACTCCGAGTCCATTGCGCAATATCTTCATCAATGAGTTTCTCGCGCACACGGATCCGCCCAACCTTGATTACATTGAGCTCTACAATCACAGCGCGCAGAGCGTTGATGTTTCCGGGTGCATCCTGAGCGATGACCCAGACGTTGCGAAGTTCATCATTCCACCCGGAACAAGCATTCCGCCGCAAGGGTTCGTCAGCTTCAACGAAAACGTACTCGGCTTTGCGCTCAGCGCCGACGGCGAAACGCTTTATCTGAGAAATCCAAACGGCGAGTTTGTCATCGATGCCGTGCGCTTCGACGGCCAGGAGAACGGCGTGGCCAGCGGACGATCCCCCGATGGCAGCAGCTCTATTTATCGCCTTGCTGGGAAGACACCCGGAACCAACAACGCTGCAATTTTGCGCAGCAGCGTGGTCATTCACGAAATCATGTATCACCCCGTCAGCGAGGACGATGACGAGCAGTTCCTCGAACTCTTCAATCGCACGGGTGCCGCCGTGAACCTTGGCGGCTGGACGCTCAGCGACGGCATCACCTTTACGTTCTCAAGCAACACCGTCATTGCGCCGCACGGATATGTTGTTGTCGCCCGCAATACCGAACGCCTGATTGCGGCACATCCCGCGCTGGATCCAGGAAAAATCGCGGGCACCTTCAGCGGCCGCCTGGCTGGAAGCGGTGAACGGGTCATTCTCAGCATGCCTGATGCGCTGCACAACGCGGACGGCACCGTCACACAGTTTCAAATACCCGTTGATGAGGTCGATTATGGAACGGGTGGAGAATGGCCGGAATGGGCGGATGGTGGCGGAAGCAGCCTGGAATTGATCGATCCCGATGCGAACGGCCGGCTCGCATCCAATTGGGCGGATAGCGACGAAACATCGAAAGCTCCGTGGAAAACGATTTCTGTGACGGGAACGCTGGACCACGGGAATGTCACAGCGGACCAGCTTCAGATCCTGTTGATGGGCGCGGGCGAATGCCTCGTCGATAACGTGCAGGTGCAGGTCAATGGTGTGAATCGCGTTTCCAACGGCGGCTTTGAATCCGGCGCCACTGGGTGGGTTGCGGAAGGGACGCACTCAGAATCCGGCCCAGAAAGCGGGGAGGGGTTCGGCGGCATCAAGTCGTATCGAATCCGCGCCAATGGACGCGGCGACAACCAGGTCAACCGCATTCGCACCGCGCTTACTGCTCCCGCATTTGGAGGCACCTCCAACGTGACGATCACTGCCGCCGTGCGGTGGCTCAGGGGCAGTCCTGAGATCCTCCTGCGCTTGCGCGGAAACTGGCTCGAATGCGCAGGCGAAATGACGCTCCCCGTCAACGCGGGATCGCCAGGCACCAGCAACAGCCGCACTGTCCCCAACGCAGCCCCTGCCCTTGCGGATGTCCAACATTCACCCGTTCTGCCGCAGGCCAATGAAGCGATTTCAGTCACCGCCAGGGTTAACGATCCGGACGGAGTGAACGCCGTGACGCTGCGTTACCGAATCGATCCTGCGATGAACCTCGCGCAAGTGGCAATGAACGACGACGGCACGCACGGTGACGCGGTGGCGAAGGATGGCATCTTCACTGCATTGATCCCCGGCCAGAGCAGCGGGACCACAATCGCGTTCCATGTCCAGGCAACCGACCGTCATTCGCCTGCAGCGACTGGAACATTCCCGCCCGTTTTTCCGGCTCGCGAATGTCTGGTGCGCGTTGGCGAATCGCAGCCAGCGGGCAGTTATCCCGTTTACCGGGTATGGATGACGGAGGCGACGCACAACACCTGGGCAGCGCGCCACGAACTGGACAACACGCCGCTGAACATCACGTTTGTTCTGGGCGATCGCCGCGCACTCTATCTCGCGAAGGGTCGATACGCTGGCAGTCCCTACATCGCTCCAGGTTATTCCAGTCCCACGAATGGCAGCTGCGGATATGCCATTGAATTCGCAAAGGATGAACCATTCCTGGGCGACACCGACCTCACGCTCGACTGGCCCGGCGGCCATGGCAATGAAACCACCGCGATTCAGGAGCAGATGGGCTATTGGATCGCTGACCGGCTGAACATCGCGTTCAGCCATCGCTACCTGATCCGGCTCCACGTGAACGGCATCACGGATGAAGCCCGCCGCACGGTTTTCGAGGCGGTGCAGCAACCGGGCGGTGACTTTGTTGAGCAATGGAGCCCTGCCGCTCCCGACGGAGACTTCTTCAAGATCGACCGTGCTTTTGAAATGGGCGATGGCAACAACCTTGTCGCCGATCCCATGCCACGGCTGGAGAATTACACCACGACTGGAGGCGCAAAGAAACGCGAACGGTATCGTTGGACTTTCCTCCGCCGTGGAGCCGATCGCGTCCATGATTTCACGAGCTTGTTTGCGCTGGTGGATGCATTGAACGCGCCCAAGCCCGAACCTTACACGTCTTCAACCCTGGGCCTCGTGGATGTGGAACAATGGATGCGCATCTTTGCAGTCGAACATATCATCGCAAACTTCGATTCCTACGGCCACGAAATCGGCAAGAACATGTACGCGTACAAGCCATTCGAAGGGAAATGGCAGCTCTACATGTTTGATCTCGACTGGCTGATGCTCGTTTCCTCCAGCCGTTATTCAGCGAGCACCGCTCCCCTCTTCGCCTCTGAAGATCCAACCATCAGCGCGATGTATGCGCATCCACCATTTGCGCGGGCGTATTGGCGGGCAGTGCGCGATTGCATCGACGGGCCGCTTGCGACGTTCAATTCAGTCATCGATGACAAGCGCCGCGCGCTTCTGGAAAACAACATTCGGTGGTGCGACGGCAGCACGCTGACCGATCCCGCGCCCGTGAAGAACTGGCTCGCCGAACGCCGCGCGTTCCTGCAGGGACAGCTCGCCGGCGTGCAGGCTCCTTTTCATCTGAACGCCTCCGTGCTGATCACGAATGGAGTTGGAATGATCAGCGGTTCTGCGCCTGTGGAACTCGGTTCCATCGCGGTCAACGGCGTGCCGTGGCCGGTCCGCTGGATTTCCGTAAACAGCTGGACTGCGACTCTTCCGCTGGCACCGGGCAATCAAGTTGTGAGCGTGGTCGGATTGGACATGAACGGCCAGCCGCTCCCGGGCATGAGCAACAGTGTTTCCGTGAACCATCCCGGACCCATTGCACCTGCCACTGGTTCAGTGGTGATCAACGAAATCATGTTCCGTCCGGCGACCACGAACGCTGAATACGTCGAGCTGTTCAACACGTCGACAGACCAGACATTCGATCTGTCGGGCTGGGAGTTCAACGGCCTGGGATATGTATTCCCGGCCGGAACATTTTTGGAACCGCGCGGCTTTCTCGTTCTTGCGCGGGATCGCACGGCCTTCATGTCTGCGCATGGCGGCGGCATTGGAGTCTTTGACACCTTTGCTGGCAGCCTGCAGGAGAACGGAGAAACATTAAGCCTGCTGCAACCCGCCGGCACCAACGCACCCGTTGTCGTCGATCGCGTGCGATACGAAACCAACGCACCGTGGCCCCACGCGAGGAATGGTGCCTCGCTTCAGTTGCGTGATGCATCACAGGACAACAGCCGCGTCGCGAACTGGACCGTGGGCGATTCCCCCCTGGAGTGGCGCCAGGTTTCCATCACCGGCATCGCGACCAGTTCGAGACTTTATGTTTACCTCACGTCCGCTGGCGACTTGTATCTGGACGACTTTCGGCTCGTCCGGGGTTCGAACCCGGATGCAGGGGCGAACCTGATCACCAATCCCGGGTTTGAAGCGCCGCTCTCGCAAGGCTGGGCCCTGACCGCCAACTTCGCCGCATCCAGCATCAGTTCGTCGATCAAGCGTTCGGGCAACTCAAGCCTTCACCTCGTTGCCGCGGCCGGCGGCAGCGGCGCTGGCAATGCGATGCTTCAAGACATTGCAGCGCCGCTCACAAATGGGCAGACATACTCCCTGAGTTTTTGGTATCGAGCCACAAGCAGCCGCGCGCCATTGGTGGTGCGGCTCTCGGGCGCCGGAGCCTCGGGAATCCTGGCAAACCTGATGCCCATGCTCATCGCAGGCGCAACGCCCGGAACCACAAACTCCGTCGCAAAATCGCTGCCGGCGTTTCCTGAGCTTTGGCTCAATGAGCTTCAGGCAGATAACACGAGCGGACCCGCCGACAACGCTGGCGAACGCGAGCCCTGGCTGGAACTTTTCAACGCGGGAACGAACGATCTCAGTCTCGGAGGCCTTTATCTTTCCGACTCTCCAACGAATTTGACTCGATGGAGTCTGCCCGCAGGCAGCCTGGGCGGGCGGGAATTTCGGGTCGTGTGGGCGGACGCACAGACAAACCAAACCAGCGGCGAGATGCTTCACGCCAGCTTCCGAATATCGTCGGGATCGGGAGGCCTCTACCTGTCGCAGTTGATCAGCAACGAAACGCGGGTCCTCGATTACCTGAATTATGAAGCGGTTCCCGCGAACTGGACCTACGGCGATTTCCCTGACGGACAGCCCTTCTACCGCCGCACTATGTTCGTTGCCACGCCGGGAGCGGCGAACAGCAGCGCATCGCCGCCAGTCACTGTGTTCATCAACGAATGGATGGCTGACAATACGCGCACGTTGAGTGACCCTGCCGATGGCGGTTTTGAGGATTGGTTCGAACTCTATAATCCAGGTGCACTCCCCGCCGACCTGGGCGGGTATTACCTCACCGATTCCCTGGCCAACAAGACGAAGTTTCAGATTCCAAACAACGGCCGTTACGTGATTCCGCCGGGCGGATTCCTCCTTGTATGGG
>Ga0196970_1001300_pt1 | contig 17820 bp, 17 predicted proteins | sample S1v_513CmetaG_FD_148672 | JGI IMG/M metagenome (GOLD analysis project Ga0196970, IMG submission 148672) | Soil microbial communities from Anza Borrego desert, Southern California, United States - S1+v_5-13C | ecosystem: Environmental > Terrestrial > Soil > Desert | place: USA: California...
CGTAGATTGCATCCTCGCCGACGATAATCTTGTTCGGATGGACTGGCTGTACGCGAACGCTATCGGCGGCGTGAAACTGCAGGTCCGCGAAGAGGATGCGGCCTCTGCCCAAGAGCTGCTCGAAGCAGAGATTCCTGCACTTCTCATGGACGATACGGCGGGAGAAATTTATCAGCAGCCGCAGTGCCCGCGCTGCGACTCGTTCGACATTGGCTATGGGCCGAACAAAGCAGGAAAAATCCTGTCTTGGCTGGTTCTCGGTTTCCGCTGCCCATCCCGGGAAGAAAGCGCTGGAATTGCAGAGACTGCGGCGCCCAGTGGATCGAGGTTCCCGACCAGCCTGAACCCGACCAGTCCACCTAGTGACGGGCGTCATTGACCGCGTACGAATGCCAGAGTAGGTTCGACATATCACCCTAAACAGGTTTTTGCCTACATGCGTAATCTGGTCCACTCGATAGTCGCACCGTTGCTGCTTGCATCGTCCCTGCTTGCACAAGCACCAGGCTCGAACTATGAAGCTCATCTCGGGCGAGCGCGCGAGTTATACCGCACGCGGCAGTTCACGGACGCCATTGAGGAGTTTCAGCGGGCGGACGAACTCACAGGGCGCGTGCAATTTGCTCCGATGTTCGAAACGGCGAAGACGTACCGCGCAGCCGGTGGGTACACGGAGTGCGTCGACACGAGCCGCGCAGCACTGAACCGAGCAAAGGACAACGACTCACGGGCACAGGCGCACGCATTAGCAGGTTTTTGCCTGATCGTGCTGGCTGGCGGGGATGCGACCAAACTGGCCGAGGCTGAAAAGGAGTACCGGAACGCTTTGCGCCTCGACCCGAGCAAGGACGGCACACAGGTTATGCTGGCCTCGGTTCTGATGAAGCAGGGCCGTGACGAGGAAGGCAAGGCCGAATTGCGGCAGTACCTGCAGCGGCATCCCCAGGGACAGTTCGTTCACAGCGCGGAACTGCTGCTGGCAAACCCACGCCGCACACGCGAGCCATTCCTGCCGGATTTCACGCTTACCACGCTCGATGGCCAGAAACTGTCGCCGGAAGTCCTGACAGGGAAAGTCGTACTGATTGATTTCTGGGGGACTTGGTGTATGCCGTGCCGCGCGGCGCTCCCCGAACTCCAGGAACTGGCGCGCAGGTACAAGGACAAGCCCGTCGTGATCCTCAGCGTAGCTGAGATGGAGCAGGACCGCGGAGTATGGCAGCGATTCATCCGCGACAACAACATGAACTGGCCGCAGTACTACGACGAAGATGGCCACATGCTAGCGCTGCTCGATCTGGAGAACCTTCCGGCCTACGTCATCGTGGATGGCGAAGGGATTGTGATCAAGAAGCTGATCGGCTACCGCGAGTTTCGAGGGGAACTCATTGCAGCGGAGATCGATATCGCATTGCAAAAGCTGCGTGCCCAAAAGCAGCAGTCAGGAACAAGCTCTGAACCGTAGACCGCAAATCGAAACCGTTTCCTGATGCGCTTCCCAGCGTTCGCTCGGTGCTGAGTAACTGGCTGTTATTTGACCTGCACGGGTTCTAGCAGCTTGAAACTCATGGCGGCTTCCGCGGGAATAGTGATGTCACGGTTGCCGGTGAAAGCTGCGCCCGCCGTGCCTGCACCCGCGCCGGCGAGTGCACCGATCGCAGCGCCTCTGCCGCCTCCGGCCAAGCCCCCAATCAACGCGCCAGCACCCGCTCCGCCACCGATCAGCGCGCCGGTGCGCTTGCCTTTGCCCTTTTCGGTGCGGACTACGGACGCCGTCTCCACGTCATAACGCCTTCCGCGAACCGTGATTGTGTCGAGCACGATCCCGAGTTTGGCCTCACCCTTGAACCGCCCTTTCGGAACCGCGGTGATCACATGACCGGTCGCTTCAGCTCCCGCGGGAATGATGGTGGTGCCTTTCAGTCGCAGCGGCTCTGCCAAGGTCGCTGTGAACCTTTCTCCTTGCTTGCTGGTTTTGGAACTGATCGTTTCTCCCATGCGCACGGTCAGCACCGTCCCAGCCGGTAGGTTGATCGCGGCTGGCGTGGGCTTAGGCTTCGGCCCAAGACTAGCCGCACCACCTTGCGGAACCGCAGCCTTGGCGCGCTCCTGGCTGCCCTGACGCAGACCGGGCTGCGGAGCCGGTTTAGTGCCGGCGTTTTGAGCAGTCTCTTCAGGTGGTGGTGCGGCTGGTGTCTCCTGCGCACTCGGCTGCTGAGTTGAAGGCTGAGAAGCCTGACCGCCTTCAGGCTGATTCGGTGTCTGTGCGGATTGTCGATCTGCCGGTTTGCCGCAAGCGAGCATCAGCGAAAAAACCGCAAGCAGCGCAACAAGAGCCGGTATCCGTGTTCGCATCACAACCTCCGTTCAGTGGCCTTCTATATGAGATGCAAGGGGCTGGTGCAAACTCGCTGAAACAACATAGTTATGGCCGACAGGCATCTCCAGTGGAGGTGGTGTGAACGCTGATATGGAGGAAAGAATGCGATGCGGCTAATTCTGTACGTAGTTTGTTCTGCGCTGGTGTGCGCCACCTTGTTGGCCCAAGGCTCCGACGATAAGAAGACCACGGTCCAGATGAAGGACGCGAAAGGTGAGAGCGTCGGCACGGCTACACTTTCGCAAGGCAAAAAGGGCGTCGATATCGACCTCGATCTACGCGCTCTTCCAGTCGGCGAGCACGCCATTCACATTCACCAGAATGCAAAGTGTGATCCGCCGGACTTCAAATCTGCCGGTGCTCATTTCAATCCTGAAGGCAAGCAGCACGGTCTTGAGAACCCGAACGGACCACACTCAGGCGACATGAAGAACATCACCGTGTCGTCGAGTGGAGTCGTTCGATCAACAGTGACGGCAGAACACGCGAGCATGGGCAACGACAAGAATTCCGTCTTCAGCAATGGCGGAACCGCGCTGGTCATCCACGCAAACCCCGACGACATGAAAACTGACCCTGCTGGAAACGCCGGCGACCGCATCGCGTGCGGCGCTATTGCGCGACAGTAGCAGCGGGAACTCACGTCGTGTCGCGAGCTGTTGCCAGCACGGGAATACTCACCTGTCGTGACGCGAGATATTGCCACGAACGGGAACAACCACCCTCTGTTCTTTCCTGAGATGCTCACCACTGAAGCCTAACAAAGCCTCCAGTGTTCTGGAGGCTTGCCCCTGTGTTTCTCCGGAAATCGGGATTCAGTGCTGCTGGTCAAGGTAGTAACTCTTTTGTCAACAACAATTTCCTCTCTGGCAGGCTTCTTGCATTGCCTCGTAGCGTGAGTCGCCAGTCGCAAGAGACGAATTACATCGTGCTCGCGCCGTAGTCGTGCGGTTCGGCACCTTGGGCTGAGTTGTGGGGTGACTCAGTCCGCCGAGCACTGCAGAGACTGGCAGCCGACCGCAGAAGCTTCGGCTACAGCGGACGGCCGATACTCAATCAGCCACCTCTTTTTTTTTACTGGGCTATGTGCCCGGCTTCCGGTTTTCGGAGGGAAAGATGAATCGCAGACCCTTCTTTGTTGTACTCACAGTGCTTCTGTTGTGCTCCGTGGGGTGGTCACAGCGCTTGGACGGTACCCTACGCGGCACAGTGGAAGACCCTTCAGGCGCAGTCGTCGCCGGAGCTACCGTCACCGCAACCAACGAGGAAACGGGTGCGGTGTACACTGCGAAAACGACGAACGCAGGCACGTACGTATTTCCCAACCTGCTGGTAGGGCCCTACAGCGTCGTGGTGCAGGCGCCCACTTTCATCAAGTACGAACGCCGAAACGTCCAGGTGTTGCCGAACCAGATCGTCACGGCGGACGCCAGACTCACGGTCGGCAGTGAAGGCACTACGGTCGAGGTTACCGGCGGCGCCGAAACCGTGCAGACTACTACTTCGCAGCTCAGCAACGACTTCGGCGGACAGGCCGTCTCTAATCTGCCCAGCCCGGGTTTGGGTGGTGGGCCGCTGAACCTGGCGATACTCGCGCCGAACACCACTACGCAGGGCGCTGGTGTGCTGGGTGAAGGTGGTTCTATCGGTGGAGCGCGTCCACGGCTCAACAGTTTCAACATCGATGGCGTGGACGACAACCGCGTGGACGTGACGGGTCATACGACCGAGGTCATTCCAGAGGCGGTCGCCGACTTCAACCTTGTAACTAACATGTTCAGCGCCGAACTCGGTCACTCGGCCGGTGGGCAGTTCAATATAGTCACCCGCTCGGGCACGAACAGCTGGCATGGCGCCGCGTGGGAGTTCAACAACAACCGCAACTTCAACGCGATGGACAACCTGGAAAAACAGGACACCACAGCCGATACCTGCAACGGCACGTGCCCACGCCGCGTGGACGATAATCGCGCCGGCGCGATGCTCGGCGGTCCCATCATCAAGAACAAGTTGTTCATCTTCGGTGCTTACCAGTACTCGAACCTGGGACTGGGCGGCACGCCTGGCGTGCTGCAGGCTGCTCCGACTGCGGAAGGCCTCAGCATTCTGAACAGCCTGGCAGCGAACGAGCAGGTGCGGACCGTTTTGACCCAGATCCCGACCGTTCCCACAGCGACGGACGCGGTGGTCGTGAACGGAGTTTCTGTTCCAATCGGCACCTTCCAGCCAACCGCTCCCAACTTCCAGAACCAGCACGACTTCAACATCAACGTTGATGCTAATGCTGCAAGCCATCAGTTGCGTTGGCGCTTCCTCTACAACCGGGCGCGTAGCCCGTGGGTGAACCCCGACACGCCGTTACCGCAGTTCACCGGTGCAACTACGCTCGACGCACGAAAGATCCTCTTCACCGACGTCTGGTCGGCGACAGACAAAGTCGTGAACGATTTTCGTTTGTCGTACTCCCGGTTTAACCAGGGATTCACAGTCCCATCGCAGTTCACGAACTTCCCAAACGTCATTATCGACGAGTTGGGCTTGAACATCGGGCCGGAGTCTAACTCCCCGCAGAGTGGTATCCAGAACACGTACCAGGTTGCGGATACCATCACGCTGGTACAGGGTCAGCACACTTTCAGGTTCGGAGGGGAGTTCCGCAAGTGGATTGCCCCGTCGGACTTCCTGCCCCGTTCCCGAGGCGAGTGGGACTATTCCACCCTGAGTTCCTTGATCAATGACCTGGTGCCCGATGGGTTGAACGGAGCGCTCCGTGGTGCAGGACGGAGCACGTTCGACGGCAACCAGCATGCGATCTACGGGTTCCTGCAGGATGACTGGAAGATTCACCCGCGCCTCACCCTTAATCTAGGATTGCGGTACGAGTGGTACAGCAACCCGAAGGACGTGAAGACGCAGGAACTGAATGCGATTTCCAACATTCCGGGCGTGCGGGTCTTCCCGGACATCGCGAACCTGCCCCAGGAGTGGATATTCCGAGAGCCAAAGACGGACAAAAACAACTTCATGCCACGCATTGGCTTTGCCTGGGATCCGATGGGCGATGCGAAGTGGGCGGTGCGCGGCGGATTCGGAGTATCTTTCGACGTAACGCCGCAGAACTTCCCGCTGCTGCAGCTGCCGCCGCAGTTGCAGTCTGAGCAGAACCCCGAAATCAGTTGCGGACTCTCCGGTCAGACACTGGGCTACTGCGCCGGCGTCAGCCCGACGACCGGAGCCCAGCAGTTCAGGCCTGGATTCCTGGCCGGTGGCGGTCTGTTGACGGAAAACGTGCCGCCAGCGACCCCGGAAGAAGCGCGTCTTGCAACTCAGGGCATGATTCTGGACACTGTGCAGCCCAAGGTGCTCACCTGGACTCTCGGTGTGCAGAGGGAACTCTTCTCGAACACTAGCCTGGAACTGCGGTACCTCGGTACTCGGAGTACGGCCCTGCCAGTTCAGGCTCGTCTGAATACCATCAGCGCGTTTGATCGCGGATTAACGGCTCTGCCGACATTCTTTAGCGCTGCGGAAGTTCCGGCCACGATCACGGGCGGGTCGCGATTGCTCGATTTCGAGGAATACGATCCATCGCTATTCCCGGAATTCAGCTTGATGACTTCCTTCCCGGCGATCGGTGGCAGCATCTACCACGGTGCCTCGGCTGATTTGTATCATCGTTTCGCGCGCGGGTTGATGTTCCGAGCCAACTACACGTGGGCCAAGAACATTGACGACTCTACTAACGAACTGTTCAGCAGTCGCGTCAACCCACGTCGGCCGCTGGACTGGGCGAACATGGAGCTGGATCGCGGGCGTTCGGTGCTGGATATCAACCACAAGTTCACCATGACCTGGATGTGGGAGATTCCCAGGGTTGCAACTGAGAATGGATTCCTCAGGGGCGTGCTGCACGGTTGGCAGTGGACCGGAACGTACATCGCTCAGAGCGGACAGCCGGTCACGATCCTGGCCGACGCTGACTCGAATGCGAACGGCGACAGCGCCGGTGATCGTGCGATTCTCAATGCACGCGGCATCGGCAACACGGGTACGACGGTCGGCAGCTATGTGTGCGTCGGCGCCGGCGGCGCAACCAGCGTAGTTGGCATCGATCTCGGGTGCCCGGGTGGCAGCGCCAGCGTTGCAGGGTACGTAGCCGCGGATCCGAATGCTCGCTACGTTCAGGCCGAACTCGGTACCCGAACCAATCTTGGTCGCAACACCTTTACCACGCCTGGTCTGAACATCTGGAACATGGGCGCGATTAAAGACACGAGAATCACCGAGCGGTTCAGCGTTCAGTTCCGCGCTGAAGCGTTCAACGTGTTCAACCATCGCAACTTCTCGCTGGCCCAGCCCAGCGTGTTCCAATCTGGTTCTATCATCGGAACCGTCAACAACGCCCTGAGCGCGAGCTATTCCAACGTGACGGCTCAGAGCGGGCTGTTCCTCAACCCCAAGCAGTTCAGCGGTGGAAGCCGCACTATGACCCTTGGACTGAAGCTGATCTGGTAAGTCTTGTATGCCTGCGTGACGAATTCAGGTTCTCACGCTCGCGACAGCGGGGCCTTCGGGGCCCCGCTTTTTTTTGCGTGATGTACTGCCAGCTCAGAGGGCAGCGCTTCACCGTCCTCGAAGTCGCGGGAGGAAAGTCTCCATGGCTCAACTGCCGAATCTCAATATGCAAGGGTATTGCGCGATGCGTACGAGCCTTCTCACCACCGCAGCTATTCTGATTTCCTTCACCTTGGGCTGGGCAGCCCGAGACTACAAGTCCGAGCTGTTGACGCTCCACGAACGGGACCTGCAAGCACACCTGAAGACGGATGTGAACATGCTCTCGCCGGCAGCCGATCCGTTCGTGACTGTTTCCGACGGAAAGATTGAGAAGGTCAACCCCGCCCAGGAGCGCGCGTTTTTCACCGACTACTTTCGAAACGCCAAGTACCCTCAGTACGAGGACGCCGAGCCCCCGATCATTGGCGTGTCGAAAGACGGCACTCTCGGCTACGTCATTTCGCGAATACGAGCTCACCGCCTAGAGAAGGACGTGCAAGGCAAGCCCCGTGAAGGCCGTTTCGTTTACGCCGGAATCATGGTTTATGAGAAGCGCGGCGGCGAATACGTCCGTGTGGCGAACGTCTCAACCTTCGAACGGCAATGACCGCGTATTCGTCGTTAGCGGTGATCCACCTTCCTGACGGCTTCTCTCAGATAAGTGTCCGCAGTGTAGTCTGTATCACGGGAGTGGACTGATCGGAGGTCCTGCATGCTGTTGCGAATAGTCCTTTTCTTGGCGATGTCACTGACGGCGGTTGCCGCGGGATTTCCTCAGGCAAGCGAACACGATTTCACGATTCGCAACTACCAGTTCAAAAATGGGGAGAGCCTGCCAGAGCTGCGCATCCACTACCGCACGCTTGGCACCATTCATCGCAGCGCCGATGGTAAAGTCGATAACGCCGTTCTTATCATGCACGGCACGACCGGCAGCGGTGCGCAGTTCATGCGCGAAAGCTTCGCCGGTGAGCTCTTCGGTCCGGGGCAGCCGCTGGATGCAGCGAAGTTCTTCATCGTGCTTCCAGATGGGATTGGGCACGGAGGCTCCAGCAAGCCCAGCAACGGTCTTCGCGCGCGGTTTCCGAAATATACGTATGACGATATGGTGTCGGCCGTTCATCGTTTGCTTACGGAGGGCCTGAAGGTCGACCACTTGCGGCTCGTGATGGGGACCTCGATGGGCGGAATGCATACTTGGGTGTTCGCTGAACGATATCCGAATTTTGTGGATGCAGTGATGCCTTTCGCCTCACTGCCTGTTCAGATCGCTGGGCGCAACCGAATGTGGCGCAAGATCGCCATGGATGCGATCACTACTGATCCCGCCTGGAAGAACGGCGAATACACCCAGCAACCGCGGGGATTAGCAATCGCCAGTGGCATGCTTGCGCTGATGAGTAGCAACCCGGTCATCCGCCAGCGCGAATTGCCGACACGCGATCAGGCAGACAAGTTCCTGGATACGCAGGCGGCAGAGTACCTGAAGACCGCCGACGCCAACGACGTCCTTTACGCGCTCAATGCGTCCCGCGATTACGATCCCTCGACGCAGCTCGGGAAGATCGTTGCTCCGCTTCTCGCCGTAAACAGTGCCGACGACCTGATCAATCCTCCAGAGCTGGGGATCCTGGAGCGTGAGATCAAGAAAGTGAAGCGCGGCACAGCGATCGTCATTCCGTTGAGCGATGAGACGGTCGGCCACGGATCGCATACGAAAGCCACGCTGTGGAAGCAGTATCTGGTGAGATTGCTGGAAGAGAGTGACTAGGCGCGCCTGCTCGCGAGATCGCGTGGGAGCGAAACGCTTAATGCTTCTCAGGCAAATAACCGATACAGCGCTCTTCAGGAACATGCAACAATCTGTTCACTTTTAGCCGGCGGCAGTACGGATCGGCTTGGCCACTTCGTTCGCCGCGCTCAGTCGATTGTGCTTTCTGGCTGAGTTCGGGTTGAGCATCATTTTGCTGGCAGCGTGCAGTTGCGCTCCGGTGCGATCCCGTCAATCGTCCGAACAAATGTTGAGCTCTGCAACCTCTAGTGACCACGAGCAGTTGTGGTCAGACGAACTAAGCATAGGTGTACCCAGCAAGGCACGAGTGAAGAAGAGTCACGCGACAGGAGAATTGCATGATAGGGGACAATCGCACACCGGCGGGGCATACCAACAGCAGTACTCAGCGGCGCGTTAGCAATCAGAATGAAGACGATGCCGAACTGATCGCTTACTACGATGAGCAGCGCAGGACAAGCAAGTCTGACGAATGGGTCGCGTGCCTTCATGCCACCATACGTCAGCTTCGACAAAGCTGAATCAGGTCCGCAGGTACGGCTGAACGAACGTGGTCCGGCCTACATATGTTCTGGTTTGTTCTCACAACCGCGCTTGTGTTTGAGGCACTGCTTTGCAATGGGCAAGGGCAGTACTGTAGGATAGGGGAAACGCCCGATATGTTTCCCACGCGGTACTGTCCCCCATGCTTTCTCTGACTGATTTCGAGCGTATCATCAACTCCATAGCCGACCCTGTTTTCGTTAAGGACCGTGAACATCGATGGATGTTGCTGAATGATTCGTACTGCCGTTTCATGGGGGTTGCGCGGGAAGAGATGATTGGCAGATCCGATTATGACTTCTTCCCGAAGAGTGAGGCCGACGTATTCTGGGAGAAGGACGAGTGTGTTTTTCAGACGGCACGGAAAACGTCAATGACGAAGAATTCACGGACAGAGCCGGAGTCACACACTGGATCACCACGAAGAAGTCGCTCTACGTGAGTGTTACGGGTGAACAATTCATCGTCGGCTGCATTCGAGACCAGACTGAACTCAGGCGCGGCCAGCGGGAACTGCAGCACGCGCGTGATCACTTGGAGGATTTAGTGCGCGCGCGGACCGCCGAATTGGCGGCTACGAACGAAGCGCTGCTTCAGCAGATAGCGGAAAACGAGCGCACGTCAGATCAGCTGCGGCAATCACAGAAGATGGAGGCTATGGGGCGGCTGGCAGGCGGCATTGCTCACGACTTTAACAACCTGCTCAATGTAATCATCGGCTACAGTTCACTTAGCGAAGCCCAGGCCCTCCCCGGTTCGCCATTGCATGAACATGCCGCACAGGTCAGAACGGCAGCGGAGCGAGCTGCCTCCCTCACACACCAGTTGCTGGCGTTTAGCCGCAAGCAGATGCTGAAGCCAGAGCTGCTGGATCTGAACAGCGTCTTGGCGTCTATGGGCAAGATGCTGCGAGCGTTCATCCGGGAAGATATCGAGCTAGAGATAATGTCAGGAGCAAACTCGACGTGTATCAAAGCCGATCGCGGGCAGATTGAGCAAGTGGTCATGAACCTGGTTGCGAATGCCAGAGATGCCATGCCGCACGGAGGCAAGCTTACACTGCGAACTGGCAGCGCGCATTTGACCAGTCAGATGGACGGCGAAGATTGCGTCGAAGATCGAGAATACGTTGCGCTGCAGGTCAGCGACACCGGCCACGGCATGGACGCCACCACACAAGCGCAGATTTTTGAGCCGTTCTTTACCACCAAGACAGAGGGCAAGGGCACCGGCTTGGGACTCGCAACCGTGTACGGCATAGTCAAACAGAGCGGAGGTCATGTCCGCGTTTCGAGTCAAACTGGTCAAGGCACAGTTGTGACAGTTTATTTGCCCCAGGCTGCCGAGCGCGCGCCAGTCAGCCGCCCGACGCTGGTGACCAAGCCGCGTCAAGGATCCGAAACAATTCTGTTGGTGGAAGATCAGGAAAGTCTGCGGACGCTCTTGCACAGAGTGCTTGAGTCGAGCGGCTATAAAGTGCTCACAGCCGGCACCGGGGCCGAAGCGCTCCGAACGGCGGATCGGTATGACCGCCACATCGACCTGCTAGTGACCGACGTGGTCATGCCAGGAATGCGCGGCTGGCAGTTGGCTAGGAAATTGCTGTGCAAGCGTCCGGAGATCAAGATCCTGTATATGTCCGGATACTCTGATATTGACCTTGTCGCCGAAGGACGCTTTCAGTCAGGTGCAGCACTTCTTGAAAAACCGTTCCGTCCTGAGGCTCTTCTGAACAAAGTGCGCGACGCGCTGGACATGCCTCAAATCCCAGTTGCCCCGTCAAAGCGGCGACGAACTCGCCAGCCTCGCGCCGCTTCAATGTAAGCGATCATACCGCCGCCAGTTCTGAGCTGCTTCGGAATGAAGGAGCCCGCATCGTCACCGCCTGAGGTTTGCTTTTCCACTTCGGCTTCCCAGAATGGGAGGACTCATCGGGCATTTTCCCCTGTGTGCAGTCGCTTGAACCGAGACGGTGGCAGAATGGGCGCATTCCTGCCCGGGGGAGGACGTCATGTGCGAGTTCTGCCTGAAACACGCCGAAGGCAAGAAGTGGTATCTCGAAGCGAAAAACTATTCCGATGATCTGGCCAGCGACGTGAGCCGTCGCCAAATGATTAGCCAATTTCTTCAACACCCCGAGGCCGCATCCAGATTCGTCGAGAAAGCCGACCGGCTGCAAACGCTGCCAAAATTTGTGCGCGACTGGTTCGTCTATCTCATCACCCGGAAACAGAAGAAGATCCATTACGGCCAAGTGCTCCCGATCGAAGACGTGGAGAAGATATTCAACCTGACGAACTCCATCGTGCGTGTCGCGTGTTATTGCCGCTACAACACCCTGGGGAAGGAGAAGCGGTATTGCTATGGCATAAGCCTGTCGCCGGACGGCGGCGCCATGGCGGAGATTGTCGCCGGTCTTAGCGACAGCTTCCTTGCCGGACCGTACACCGCAGCGTGGAGAAACTCACGGTGCAGGAGGCTCTCGACGCGTTCCGGAAGCACGAACGAGAAGGGCTATGCCACACCGTCTGCAAGGTCCTGGGAGCAGGTTTTCACATTCTGATGCCTTTTGTGGACGTGATCCGGTATCGGCACTCACTCAAGGAAACAGCGATCGATATTCCCGAGCAGATCTGCATTACGCGTGACAACGTGCAGGTCGGTGTTGACGGCATTCTGTACTTGAAAGTGCTGGACCCCGGCCGGGCCAGCTACGGCATTGCGAACTATACGTTCGCGATCACACAACTGGCACAGACAACGCTGCGAAGCGAAGTCGGCAAGATCGACCTTGACCGCACCTTTGAAGAGCGCATGAACATAAATGTGGCCGTCGTGAGCGAACTCGATAAGGCCAGCGAACCGTGGGGCGTAAAAGTGCTGCGCTACGAGATCAAGAACATAACACCGCCAAAAGACGTTCTGGCAGCGATGGAAAAGCAGATGCGCGCTGAACGAGAGAAGCGTGCCGTCATTCTGCAATCCGAGGGCGTGCGCGACGCAGCCATCAATACTGCGGAAGGTGAAAAGCAAAAAGTCATCAAGCAGTCGGAAGCGGCCCGCCAGCAGCAGATCAATGTTGCGCACGGTGAAGCCGAGGCCATCCTGGCGGTAGCCACGGCAACTTCGGAAGGCATCCGCATGGTAGCCCAGGCAATTAAGGAACCCGGCGGGTTTGAGGCGGTGCAACTGCGAGTCGCACAGCAGTACATCCCAGAGTTCGGCAAGTTGGCAAAGGAGAGCAATACGCTTGTGTTGCCTCTGAACGCCAGCGATGTTGCTTCGATGGTTGCGTTGGCTACCGGGGTAATCAAGAAGTTTCAAGACGGTGGCGAAGCAACGCCTGTTCTGCCACCTGTGCCGACCACTCCAGCGCCCAAAGCTGCAAAGACAGGCGCTCAGTAACAACGATTGGGTCGGGGATCATCGGGCGAGGGAGCTTTCCCCCGCCCGCTCCATTTGAGGAGATTAAACAAAATGAAATGACAAGAACCTCCCTCCCGCAACAAGACTGGCAACAATTGGCGTTGGTAAGTGGTTAGACTGTGTATGTCCTGATTGTGGGAAAGAAGATGCGCCGAAGAGGAGATAATACTTGGGACCCTGCGCGCATCATCTGGCTATGCCAGCGAAATGGCTTGATAATGAGGCATCTCCGCAAATGAAGAAATCTCCGCGAAACTTCCGTCGATCTAAGGCAAAGCCGGATCGGGCCGCTGCCAGCCGTCATCAGGTGTCCTCACAGGATGATCGGCGCCGGCCTCGTTTTTCTCTCGAGGTTCCGGTGCTTTACGAAGATGAGGCCGTCGTCGTTGTCGACAAGCCCGCTGGGCTTCTGGCGGTGCCGATCAAGGGCTCTGATACTCCGTCGGCCAAGTCTCTGTTAGTCGCGGAACTTAAGCTAAAGAAGCAACGACCGTTCGTCGTGCATCGGATTGATCGTTTTGTCTCCGGAATTCTGCTGTTTGCAAAAACCCGTGTGGATCGAGAGGAGCTCGTTCGACAGTTCCTCGACCATACTCCAGTGAGGCAGTATCTGGCCGTAGTGCGCGGCCGAGTCGCTCCTGAGACAGGAACGCTTGTGCACTATTTTCAACGCGGAGGGATGTTTCAACAGTTGCGCAGCTCGAGAGATCCCGGGGCGACGCGTGCCGAACTGCGCTATACCGTCGAGGACCTTTTTGCCGATACTTCGCTGGTCCGGGTTGAACTGGTAACAGGCTTGCAAAATCAGATACGGGCGCAATTTTCGGCCATGGGCCATCCCGTCATAGGCGACCGAAAGTATCATCCGGACGAATCGTCCGAGCAGCTAATTGCTCGCGTTGCTCTCCATGCCGTGCATCTTGAGTTTGTCCATCCCCGGTCTGGGGAAAAAGTCTTGATCGACTGCAAACCGCCCGCCGACTTTCGTCATCTCGTTCAGCGATTGTCCCACTCAGGCCGTATGCGCCGGTGAGTCCGGAAGCCGTCTGGTAATTTTTGGAAAATTTCTGACCTCTGGAGGGCGATTCGGCGTTAGCGGCGACGTACAACAAGAACTGATTTCTGGTTAACGTCCTGCCCCGGCCTCCAACTGCGATGGGTCTGCCCAGTCCATGGGTATCTACCCCATCTCCAAATGCGACCAAGTATGCGGACTTGCCGCAACTTGCATGTACACCCGTTGTCGCAACCTGTCCTAAACAGCCAAGTCCTCGATGCAGGATGCTCGAACGAACCTCGCGACCATTGAAGTGGACATGCCCATTGGTGTCCGACTTCCTGTCTTCCTCATGCGAGGAACCTTCGACGCCGTACTGTTGCCAAACCTCGCGCACCGTGATGCCAGCTAGAGGCTTGCCATCGCAATCAAGCGTGTAGATGTCCCACTCGGGCGCGACGGACTGCGACACAGGCCACAGTGCCGCGACCAATAGCAATCCGAGGCATATCAGCACGGGGCGTTTCATCTGGACTCCGGCTCTGTCTTGACTAGATGAACTTCGAATCCGCATGAAGACCAGAACCAGACGTTCTCGGTTCCGTCGATGGCGACAGGTCTATCGTCCGGCTCTCGTACCGCTGCCGACACCTTGCGCTTCGTCGCCGCGCCTATGAACGAACCCCTTATGTCCGGCAGTTCTCGCGCCCACTGTTCGAATGCACTCTGAACATCTGAGGCATGAAGTTGCTTTATGTACGTACCGCCCCGGTAGTCTGCGATTACAGTGAACAGTGCCATAGCAAGCCTCCGAACTGCTCCGACTAACGACCGAGGTGTGGGGTGCCAAGCTCCGCTGTGACCCAAGGAATGTTGGCGCAGAACTCAACGGCACAAAACTTTCTGTCGGTCGGCAATCCACCGCTCGGGAAGCTGTTCGTGAACCAGTACGAGAACGTCCCCGGCTCCGTTTCCGGCCTCCATTCCGAACCTTCGACTATTTCACCGCACAGTACGAACCAGCCGCCGTACAGATGCATGCCGCCAACATCTTCGAAGTCGTAGTCGAAGGCTTCTAGCTCCTTGGCAGGGTCAGCACCAACGCTACGAAGCAAGGCGACGAAACTGTCGGGGTACGCTGTCGCCCGTTGCTCGGCGAAGTTCCTGCATGACGCACACGTACACTCGTGCGCTCCCGCACGGGTATCGGTACTGCCGTAGAACGCGGCGGTCGCTTCGCGGTCAACGCGAACGAGTTGCTGTCCGATGCGCAGTTCAGTAAACATCAGCTACTCCGTTGCGGTACTTCAAGCCGCTTCGCACGTTCAAGCAGTTGCTCAGGTAGACAATCGAAGTTGCTAGCGGTGTCGGCACTGCTGACTCCGTCGTGCAAAGCCGAGCCCATCATGGCTAGTAAGTCGTGAAAGTCATCCGGAAGGGTCTGCTCCGACCAGTCGCGCTCCCACAAGTCTTCCGGCCAACAGAAGAACAGGTCAGCCGCCCAACAGTTCGCGTTAGTCCTTCCTTCTTCGCTGAGGTACCGCAGCAGTTCCACGAGGCTCTGCTTGAGGTTCGACAGGTTCACGGGACTGGCCAACACGTCGTCGTACACCCGGCGCAGGAGCGCAGAATTCGCAGGTTCTGCCTCGGATCAGCGGAGGAGTGGCTTAACCGAGATGGGCCGCAGGTGGGTGCGGTCGATGGAAGCGAGAGGCATGCTCATCGACTTGGCCCACGCCTCATCAGTAACGCTCCGAGAGGTGACAGCGATGGCTACGAAACCCGTCATCGTATCGCACACAGGGGTGAAGGGGACGTGCAACAACAACCGGAATCTCTCGGACGAAGAACTGCGTGCCATTGCCCGGACAGGTGGAATCGTGGGCATCGGCTACTGGGAAACTGCGGTCTGCGGTCGCGATGCTCGTGCGATTGCGCGTGCTATTCAGCATGCAGTAAAGGTGGTTGGCGCAGAGCATGTGGCTCTCGGCTCCGACTTCGACGGAGCAGCGACTATGCCCTTCGACGTAAACGGAGTTCCGCTGATTACGGATGCGCTTAGGAGGGCAGGTATGTCCGAACACGACATGCGCCTCATCATGGGTGCCAACGTGGCGCGCGTGTTGTCGCAAACGCTCCCTGAACCATGAGTTTCGATCAGCAACGTAGCGTTGGCGCGGTGTGCCGAGAGAAAGCCTGCAGGCGAAATCCTGAGCGAAGCGCAGCGGAGTCGAAGGACTACAGGAAGAAAATGGTCGGCCCTAGAGGACGATTTTAGAACTTTCCTGTCGGGCTTCCCGGCGAAACGTAGCAACGACCCGCTCAAGCAAAGGACAAAACATCCACTAGGCAGTCGGGCGTTCAAAAGACATAACAATGGTTTACCACCCAAAGAATGATCATCACCTTTCCCATGCATCACCCAGATCCACCCAGTCTCGCGCCTTGGTGCTGGCGTCCAATGCGTTCGACTCCTACCGTTACGTTTGTCAGACGACTTTCTCGCGGCAACCTGTGTTGATGTAACTCCTGCCGTCAGCACCAAGCAGGACAACATCCGTCCGTGAGTTCGTTGGTGCTGGTTCCTTTTCCTTCTGCTGCTTTTGTGCCTACTTTTATCCACCACTCTTTTCGTCGAACCCTCGAAGTATTTGGCTCGCAACGCGAACTTGATCTTGGAGAACTTTGATATAGGCTTCCAACGCCTGCCTTGCACTCGGCGTGTTGATTGCTCGCAACACTCTCATCGCCATTATTGCAGGATCAGGTCCCAAGAATGGCAAGCGCCTTTTAATTGCGTGCACAGCAGGGTCTCCGATGCGCATCAGAGCGGCAAAAGCAGGATCAGCGGCAGCAAGCGTCTCGTCAGACTTTCCGTTGACCGGGCCAATTGATGGATATTCGTACATTAACAAATCAACCAAACAGGGGGCCGCTGCCTCGGCCTTCAGGTCTCCAAGAATCTTTGCCGCAACCGGCCATGCGACATCAAAATGGGATTTTGCCCTGTCGCACACTACGCGCACCAGGAGGGGAACCGCAGAAGGGCCGGTAGCAGCCAGTCTACGTGCAGCGTCCGAACGCGTGTTGGCGTTGTCGCTGTAAAGCTTGTCGATGTCATACTTGGCCAATTGTTGTTCGTTCGGTTCTGACGAATATGCGGCGACACTGCCAAAGAAAGCGCAAAGCGCAAGAAGAGCTACCCTGTAAATGAGCGCCATAATGCTACTCCACTCCGGCGGTTGCAGTTTTGAGCTGCCCGCCAACCACAACGATGTTGACTGACCAATTAACTGCCGGAGACACCTGCTTCCCCGTAGCGTCCACAATCCAACTTTTGAACTGAATGTTGGTAGTGACTGAATCGACGAACTTGCCGCCTACTGTGTTATGTGGGCCGGGACTGTCGACTGCGTTGAGAATGTTTCCTCTTGTTGTTGACCACGAGCCATTGGGCGCCACCGTCTCTTTGCCGCTTGAGTTGGCCTTAAAGGTTTTGCCATCATCGGTGACACCGGTGGTTTTGTCTTTGAAAGTTTGTACGATTCCATAGTTGGAAGCGTCCGTCCCTTCGGGGAGGGTTCCTGTTAACAGAACGTTGTAGAACCACCCTCTGCCTTCTGCAGTGACTGATCCGATATCCGAACCGCCCGCTGGAAAGCTCAGTCCGCTATTGTTTGTAGCTCCGGGGGTCGTCGAAATAGTAAGGGTAGGATTTTGTGCCGAGCATGACTCTCCTTGGGCACACTTGACGTCTTTGGGTCCATCCACTTGTCGCTTGGCGTGATCAGGATCTTCCACCACATCTGCACTTGGCCCGTCTATATGTCCATCCAAGTCGAGGAATGTGATCGGGTTGGTTCGAGCATAGCTGTAGAGATTTAGGGTCTGAGGATTGTTGAATCGCGCGTATGGAACGGCACTCGCTGCCGATGTCCAATCCGGAGTCATGAAGCGACCGATGGAAGCAGAATAGTAACGAGCCCCGAAGTAGTCCAGCCCGGTTTCCGCGTCGCGTTCTTTGCCGGTAAACTGTGACGCGTAGTGCCACGCGCCGTCATACTCATAGGCGGCTTGCATCATAAACGCTGCCGTGCTTGCTTCTTTACCTCGACGTTTATGGGG
>Ga0196970_1001301_pt1 | contig 17805 bp, 17 predicted proteins | sample S1v_513CmetaG_FD_148672 | JGI IMG/M metagenome (GOLD analysis project Ga0196970, IMG submission 148672) | Soil microbial communities from Anza Borrego desert, Southern California, United States - S1+v_5-13C | ecosystem: Environmental > Terrestrial > Soil > Desert | place: USA: California...
TTTCAGAAAACAGTCCTTATTTGCCTTTCTGTCATGTTGTGGGGCGCTCTTTGGCGCTGTTTTTTGGATAAAAAGTGTAGAGGAATATTAGATAAGATTGCCTTGGTATTTATTCCTGTACAATCTCTTATTTTAGTCATCTGCAGGCCTTTTTATAGCCAAGCGGCCGCAAAGCTGCATTTTCCTATTTCATTTGCAGTATCAATTGCTTTAGGATTAGCTATATTTATGCTCGGAACAACTGGGATGAAGATCCGTTCTCGGGTTCTGATTTGGTATGGGAAAGTTAGCTATTCTTTATATCTTTTCCATATGCTTGTTATCTTGTATGTTGCTCGATTCTTCGCTCATTTTTATTCACACGTTCCTTCTTTTACTCTATTTATATTAGTTGTTTTAGCAGGCTCTAGTTTGATTGGTATAATTGGGTATTATTTTATAGAGCGACCTTCGATTGCTTTTGGAAAACGATTAACGGATCTATCTATTCATGCTCGATTAGCTAAAAAAGATGCTTGAATCTACTTTGATATAAAACGTGGAATCAGTGAGATCAAGAAATTCAGTTTACAAAAAATCTTTAAAAGAAGTCTTTCGACCTTATTTCCCCTCTCTCATGATCATGATAGGTAAGTGGATATTAGTAGGTTTGCAATGGATTATAGATGGTTTTTTTCTTGTGAAAGATGTTCTTTTCTATAAAATCCAGAACAAATCTCCCTCTGTGGTTCTTTGCTTAGCAAACCCAGGATCTATTGGGGGAACTGAAATGCAAATTCAGCTGATAGCTCAAGATTTAAAAAAGCGGTTGGGCGATTGTTTAGTTTTGATCTATGGAAGAGTTGAAGAGAGAAGTTCCAACCGTTTTTTAAGAAGGTTGAAATCATTGAAAATTCCAGTAGTGTATTTAGGGAAATGGGGACTTATTGATACTCAGAGATCTTTCTATTTCAAAAAGGCAATAATTTATTTTTTGCGCTTTCTAGCTCCTACAGGAAAAATTTTTCATTTTTTCAATCCTTTAGCAACAATTCTAGCTTCTAGCGCGAAAGCAGCAGGATTTCAAATTTTTTACACAGAAACAGGAATGCCGGATCAGGGAGAAGGCTGGAAAATCTTCTATAGTAGAGGAGTTGATTTTGATTGCGTAATGTCTGTATCTCAGGTGGGATTAGATCGTTTTAAATGTTTGTTCAAATACGAAGGACCTTCTTATGTAATCCCATCAATGATGGATCGGTTTCCCTGTAAATCTCATTTAAAAAATCCATCTTTTCATCTTGTCTATGTTGGAAGATTAACCCCTCTTAAAGGGGTAGATAGATTGATTCGCTCCTTTGCTCATCTTTTAAAGCAACTGCCTCATGCTAAATTCTCTTTGATTGGTTCTGGAGAGTCTTTTTTTGATTTGAAAGATCAAGTGGAAGATCTTCACATTTCTGATCGCGTGGATTTTATAGGTTGGGTAGAGCATGAAAAGCTATTTACATATCTTTCTTCCGCTGATTTATTTTGTTTGCCTTCAGAAACAGAAGGTCTACCTACTAGTATTTTAGAAGCGATGTCCATGGGGATACCTGTTTTAGCAACTGATGTAGGAGGCGTATCTGAAATTGTAGAACATGGAGTGTCAGGAATTCTTATCCCGCCTAGAGATGAAGAAGCTCTTACTCAGGCTCTTTGTCAATTGGCAACTGATCCGGTACTTTGCAATCGATTAGGTGAGGGAGCTTTTTCAAGTTGGCAAAAATTAAGGTCAAGAGGTGAGATTATGAACTCTCTTATGGCAGCTTATGGTTTTGCTTAAGATCGGTGCAAAAGCAAAAAAGCTTTTATTTTTCCTCTTATTTAAAAAATGTTTGATTGCTCCTGGTTGGTATTTGAAGATAAAATGGCTTTGTTTTTTTTCGAGGAAAGTCAGAGTAGGATTTGGACCTATCACAACAGGTGAAGATGATTTAGCGGAGAGAAAATGGAGAATTGATCCTATCATTGATGGGATCAATAGAAGGGGAGGTAAATATGTTGCAGGTTTTTTTATTCACCCTACAGAGATGAGGAAGTTCGATATTCTCATAATCGTCAAAAAGATTAATCCTGAATTTGTTGCAGTGATTGAACGATTGAAAGGGAAGCGATTTATCTATGATATCGTCGACAATCCGAATGATCAGGAGAAATACCGGTTTTATTTTCGGACTCTGCCGGGATTTATAGAGCAGATGGATGGATTTATTCTTTCTTCTCCCGTGCATAGATCTTGGACAAGGTGGTTGGATAAGCCCGCTTTATTAATCGAGCACCCTATTTTAAATTCTGTTTATAAAAGAACGTACAGAAGCGAGTCAGAAATTCGCATCTTAGCTCAAGGTTATTTCGAAAACCTTCAAAATTTGCGATGGCTCGAGCCTTTATTGCCTGATCTTTCTTTAAAAGTAGGAAAACCCGTTCGGCTCATTTATCACTCAGAAGAAAAGAAAGTAGGATCTGAATTTGTGCAGTATATTCAATGGAATGTTAAGGATTGCTTTGAGATCATGCAGTGGGCTGACATAGCGATTACCATGAAAGATTTGTTTAAACTTCATCAATATACGAAGCCTTCTACGAAAGTCATCGCTTATATGGCCGCAGGTCTTCCGGTGATTTGTAAACCAACAGCTGCGGATCGATTAGTGATAGAGGATAAGATCACCGGTTTTTTTGCATATCGGCCGGAAGATTGGATGCATTGGATTCAACGCTTAGCTTCTCATGAGCCGCTGCGTAGACAAGTCGGACGTGCTGCTCGTAAAAGTGTTATGCAAAGCTATTCTTTGAATCATATTCTTGAAAAATATATTTCTATTTTAGATTCTACTTGGCTGAAAGAAGGTTAACAGTCTCTTAGGTTTTATGATTCAATCGCGTCCTTTATATCTATTCCCTCATCTTCCGAAAACAGGAGGCGCTGCATTGTTTCAAAATGTGGAGCGTTTTTTGCCGGTTTCGAGATGTTTACGTTTGAATTGTACTCATAGACAATACTATGTGGATCCGCGGACTCGAAAACTTCATTTTTATGAAAGTGAAGAAGATTTTAAAAACTTAATGAAGAGTCTTTCTGAATCGGAAAAATCTCAGATTCAGTTTGCAAGCGGTCATGATCTTGCCTATGGATTTCATGAATACTTTCCTCAGCCTGCAAGATATTTTATGTTTGTTCGAGAGCCTATAGCTAGGACGATTTCTCTTTATAACTATCAAAGAACTCAGCATGAATTTCTCAATAAAATGAAAAAAATGGATGAATCACACCGAAGGCTTCGTTTGTTTTCTCAGCGGTGGTTCTTAAGAGAAGGGAAAGTTCCTTCGTTTGAAGAATGGTTAGAAGAGTCTTACAATCATGATTATCCTTTTTATTTTACTATGACGCGAACATTGCAACATCTCCATTATCTAGATGTAGAAATTAAAGAAGATTCATGGGGCAAGCTTTTGCAAAAATTTTTCTTTGTTGGGCTTACAGAAACACTGAATGAGGATGAACTTTATTTATACCATGAAATGGGAGTTCGCTGTTTTTGGGCGAATCGAAACGCTTCATACCCTTATATCTCTCATAACCAATTAGAAAAGAGGCTTCAAGAGAAAATTCGTGAGAAAAATCCAGATGACTTTTTACTTTACGAAAGAGCTAAAAGGGCCAATAGTTCTTTTAAGAAAAAACAAAAGGATTTTCCTATTATCGTAAAGCAAATGGAGATGAAAAAAAAAGGCTATTTTTTGATTGAAAAAGGGGGTCCTTTAATTAAATTTTTCTTGAGGCCTCTTTTGCCAAAATCTCTTCGAAAAAGAATCAAAAAGTATTTTATCAATCAATGACTCTTGAAGATGAAAGCATTTATATTTTACGGGAGGCTGCTGCTCAATTTGAAAACCCGGTCATACTTTATTCGGCGGGGAAAGACTCATCTGTTTTAGCCCATTTGGCTCGTAAGGCTTTTTTCCCAGCTCCCATTCCTTTCCCTTTTCTTCATATTGATACGGGAATGAAATTCGCTGAAATGTATACATTTCGAGATCAATTTGCTTTTCGGTATGGTATTCGAATGATTCACTATCGAGAAGAGAGCGGCTCTAGCGCTCATCCTGATCTTTTGGGGACTGAAAAATGTTGCGCTCTATTAAAAACTAAGGCGCTTCTGAATGCTCTTAAAATGCATGGTTTTGATGCAGCAATTGGTGGCTCTCGAAGAGATGAAGAGAAATCGAGAGCTAAAGAGAGAATTTTCTCTGTTCGAAATGTACATGGCTATTGGGATGTAAGGAACCAAAGACCTGAGCTTTGGCGTCTTTACAATGGCTATAAAGGAAAAGAAGAAAATTTCCGAGTTTTCCCTCTTTCTAATTGGACAGAACTTGCCATTTGGCGCTACATTCAACAAGAAAATATTTCGATTGCTCCTCTTTATTTTGCAAAAGAAAGAGAAGTAGTTTTTCGTAAGGGGCAATATATTTTATATACTCCATCACTGGCTCTGGGCCCAGGTGAGATACCGATACAGCAAATATGCCGATTTCGCACTTTAGGTTGCTCTCCTTGTACCGGAGCGATTCTTTCTCAGGCAGATACGATTGATAAGATCATTCAAGAAATCAGTACAATTCGCCATTCAGAAAGAACCACACGAGTGATCGATCAAGATAGAGAAAGCTCCATGGAAAGGAAAAAACAAGAGGGATATTTTTAATGGGTCTTGCCTCTCCTCTTCGTCTTTTCACAGCAGGAAATGTGGATGATGGTAAATCAACGCTTATAGGACGTCTTCTTTATGATAGCCGCTCGCTTTATGAAGACCATCTTTTGAGCTTGCAGAGAGATTCAGCTAAAAAGGGGAGTACAACGCTAGATTATAGCTTATTGACCGATGGACTGATGGCAGAAAGAGAACAAGGGATTACCATCGATGTAGCTTATCGCTATTTCTCTACATCTCAAAGAGATTTTATTCTAGCTGATACTCCAGGACATGAGCAATATACTCGTAACATGGTTACTGCAGCTTCACAAGCTGATGTTCTGCTTCTCGTTTTGAGCGTAGAGAGACCGCTTTCTTTGCAAGCTCGGCGCCATAGCGTCATTGCTTCTCTTTTGGGAATTAAGCAATTTGTTGTGGCTATCAATAAACTTGATTTAGTGGGTTACTCTCAAGAGGCATTTAAAAAAATTCAGAATGAATATAAGCAATTTGCTTTGAATCTTGCTATGGATCATCTTCATTTCATACCTATCTCTGCTCTTCAGGGAGATAATATTGTAGATCGCAGTGATCGTATGATTTGGTATCAAGGAACTTCTCTTCTCAAATATCTAGAAACTCTTGTTCTTCCCCATCACTCGAACTCTGTCTGGCGTTTCCCCGTTCAGTATGTTTTACGGCCTGAAATAGGAGGGAGATTTTATGCAGGTACTCTCGAGAGGGGGATTTTGAAAAAAGGCGAAGAAACTGTTTGTTTATCAACAGGACAAAAGACTTGCATTCAAACGATTTTGTATCGAGAACAAGAGATAGAAGAAGCAAAAGAAGGGCAGGCAATTGCTATCCAATTGGAAACGCAGATGGATGTAGGCAGAGGCTCTTTTTTCGCTCCTCCTAAAGATCTTCCGATGATCTTAGTTGAAATGGAAGCTTTTTTGATTTGGATGGATTCAAAAAGGTTTTCCGGTACTTCTTCTTACTTATTGATGCACACAACGCAAACCGTGTTCGCAGAGATTAAAGAAATTCAGTATGTTATTGACGTACAGACGTTAGAAAAAAAACAAGCAAAAGCTCTTTGTTTCAATGATATCGCTCGGGTTTCTCTTGTTTTGCAAAAACCCATTTTTGCTGATTTGTATAAAGATAGCCGAACGACTGGCTCATTTCTACTGATAGATCCGCATACCTACCGCACTCTTGGTGCAGGGCTTATTGAGAGTTCTGATTCTAAAGAAGGCTCTTTACATCAGAAAAAGATCTCTGTTCAAAAAGGATGTATTATTTGGTTTACAGGATTGCCGGGATCTGGAAAAACTACTCTAGCTCGAGCGTTGGAAAAAGCTCTCATTGAACGAGGAAAATTTGTATATGTGCTGGATGGAGATATTTTGAGAAAGGGACTCAGTTCTGATTTAGGATTTTCTTTAGAGGATCGTAAAGAAAATATGCGCCGTGTAGCAGAGGTGGCTTCTCTTTTTATGGATGCAGGCTGTATCGCGATCGTGGCTTTAATTGCGCCTTTACGCTCAGAAAGAGAGGCCATTCGGTTGAAACTTCCAGAGAATCGATTTTGGGAGATTTATTTGAGTACGCCGCTCTCTTGCTGTGAAGAGCGAGATCCTAAGAGTCAATACCAAAAAGCTCGTCAAGGTATTATTGCTGATTTTACAGGCATTTCTTCTCCTTATGAGCCTCCTCAAAACCCAGAATTGATCCTAGATACCTCCATTTTGAGTGTACAGACCTGTTTGGAGCAAATTCTCAATCGATTGAGTCTGTAAGTAAATGCTCAAAAGATGCAAACGCTTTCTGAGAAGAAAGATCAAATTGCTTCTAATTCATCTCCTGAATGTTTTCTTTTGGTTTAAAAGAGAAACTCGCTCTCTTCCAGAAGATCCTAAGAAAATTTTGATTTGTAATATTGCCAGTTTTGGTGATGTTGTGATTTCCACAGTTGTATTGCCTGTTCTTAAAAGACGTTATCCAAAAGCTGAGTTAGGTTTTTTACTCTCGTCTCAAACAGCTGAAGTCTTACAAGATCATCCTTTTGTAAGCTATTTGCATACATTTGATCATTGGTATAGGAACTGGAGGAGAGGAGTTTGGAGGGCATTTATTGAACATGTGAAGGGAAGATATAGAGTTATAAAAGAGATTCAAAAATGTGGGTATGACATGGCAATAGATCTGTATCCAGTTTTTTGGATGAGTATTCTTCCTCTTTTATCAAAAACAAAGATCCCTATTCGTATTGGTTATTCCATAGAAGGATATTCTCATCTTTTGACGCATTCTATTCCTTTAAGAGCTCTACCACAATACAAAGGGAAAACCCATTTAAATCTTTTGGAAATATTAGGGATTGATGTGAGTCAAGACAGTCCTTTTCCTTTCTGTGTTTCCAAGAAGGCACCGCAGCGAGGTTTTATTCAAGATTATATAGTGGTTCATATGGGGACCTCTTATGCATTGAAGGAATGGAATATTCAAAAATGGAGCCAAGTTATACAAACTCTGAGCGACCAAGGAGAAAAAGTCATTTTGACCGGGAAGGGGAATCGTGAGCAAATGCTTTGCGATCGAGTTTCTTCTACAGTAAAATGTATGAATTACTGTAATCAATTGAGTTGGTCTGAATTTGCTAGTGTAGTTCAGCATGCAAAGTTGCTTATTTCAGTAGATTCTGTGGCTGTGCATCTTGCTTCTGCAGTTTTGGCCCCTTGTATTGTTCTGTTTGCAGGAATTAGTTGTATGACTACATGGAATCCTCCTTATCCGTTATGCCAGGCTCTGATGAAGCAGGTGCGTTGTTCTCCTTGCTTAAATAGGCAAGGCTGCAAGAGTATGACTTGTATTCAAGAAATTCAGCCTAAGGAGATCTTAAGACATGCTAAGAAATTATTATGTTAGATGGAAGAAAGGATAACAATCCATAGAGTCTATTATACTGCTCCTAATTAAAAATTGCGCATTTGAGCGTATCAAAGCTCACGGAGTTCGACACGCTCAAATACGCGATTTTTAACTGGGATCAGTATTAGAAAATTTTATAAGAAGGTGCACATATGAGACACTACCATCATTTGGGGATTCCTACGAATCAATCACATAAGGAAGAAAATTATATTCCTCATCTGAAAATTTATGTGTGGGGATATGACAAAAGTGAATATCGAATTGAGTGGGTTCGATTTGCAGAAGGGGCAGAAAAATTTTATCATCCTTTGATACTCAAATTTCCTCATGTAGCTTTTCGAGTAGATGATTTAGCAAAAGAATTAGAGGGGAAAAAGCTGATTTGGGGCCCTTATGAATCTTTGCCGGGATTTATAGTAGCTTTTATTGAGGAAAATGGAGCTCCGATAGAACTGATCGAAACCCGTTTAACGGAAGAGGAGATTTTAAATATAGTTAAAGAACGTAGTTAGGTTCGGTTTGTCAAGATCTTATGAAGTCTTTTTTTAAATAAATCCATATTCCCCGGAATAAAAAAAAATGGAATTTTATGCCAATTGGAAATCTTTCTAGCTTTCTTTAGAAAAGAAGGTAAGTTCCAGAGCAAGATAAGAGGGTTACTGGAAGGAAAATTACGTGCATGACAGTACCAATACATTTGGAAGATGGAGAGTAATTTAAGCGGTTTTTGAGTAATGAATCTAAAATGATTGAGCTCAGGTTTAGAGGGGATGTATTGATCTATAGTAGCTAGGATTGCTGATGGAATTTCAGCAAAGGAATGTGTATGAAGGTAGCGAACTGCTGTATAGATCATCCATTTTATTTTTAGATATTTTGCTTGGCACAAAAAGTAATTCCATTCGAAATGCGGCGTTTTTCTGAGAATCATGACGGCATCAGGAATCCAGCGAATGAAAGGTTGTGGACTGTATTTGAGGCCATGAAAAAGAGTGTGAATCAGTTGATCTTCCGGACTTAAAATAGTGATTGTTTGTAAGAGTGAAGAAGAGATTTCGGAAGTGCGATAAGTATAGCCTGCATAAATGGGATCAAGCCCATTTTCCGAAAGCAGAGCCCAGTGCAGATCAAGGATAACACCTTCAGAATCTATCAATGAAAAAGCATGAGTTCGATCTATCCATTCATCTATTTCTTGCTCTGTTAGATTTTCTGTTTTAAACCTCCATCCAGCTTTTCTTAATAATAGAAGGGCTGTTTTTACTTGTTCACGTGAGATTAAGATATTTATGTCTCCCATAACTCGTAGCCCGGCATCTTGATAATAATAAGCAATCAGGGCCGCTCCTTTAAGTAGACATGGTTTAATAGAGGCTTCTTTGAGTAGGGTTAATATTTTTCTGAGCTTAAAGAATTGTAAGTGATTGTAACTCCAAGTATGGCGATAGACACTTTTGCAGGATTTAAACTCGGTAGAATAGCTGTGTTTAAAATTCTGATAGACTAGAGGAAAAAACGTGGTAGCAATATGTTCTATTTTTTGAAAGTCAGTCAGTTGGCAGTAATTGTCCCAAGCTGCACGAGCTTTAGGTGTACCAGACAAGCCTGCTTGTAAGAGTAAATATTGTTCAGAAGTAGGCCAGCAATTTGCAGAATTTCTCATAGGCATTTTCTCCTCCGATCTAAGCTGGCTTTCAATATTTTTAAATAATCGGTTTGTTTATATAGATCTTTTTGACGACCCATATTATTTTGGTGGACTCGACGATAAAGAGTTACGTCATAGAGAAGAACAATAGGGACGTTTTTTTCTAAAGCGCGAAGGTACCAATCTATGAACTCTCCTACTTGTTTTTTTTCTAAGAAATAGCCAATTTGATCGAATCGCTCTCTACTGATTAATAAGGTCCCGGCTATATAGCCTGGCAATACAGATTCATTTACGGAGATTTTCTTTCGCTCTTCTTCATTCAAATGAGAGCAAATAAATTGTTGAGCTTGAGAAAAAATTAAGGGATTATCTTTTTCTAATAAGGCCATTTCTTTCATTTGTTTGCTCAGCTTTGTTTTTTCCCATAGATCATCATGATCGAGGAAAGCTAAATAATCGCCTGTTGAGAATCGAATGGCTGTATTGCGGCCGGCTCCCAATCCTTTATTTTCTTGGGTGATAATAGAGATTTGATTTTCAAATTCTTGTAATATTTCTTTAGTCCGATCTTGAGAACCATCGTTTACGACAATGATTTCTTTTTCTTTATAATCTTGTTCTAATGCAGAAAGTATCGCTTCTTTTAAATAGTTCTCTCCATTGTATACAGAGATGATAACGCTTACTTTTCTATTCATGGTTCTTTCTTCGCTCTTTTAAAGAGTGATGAATTGTACTTAAGATTTCCTTTTGTAATTGGGAATATTCATTAGATGTATTTTTGTTGTGAATACGACGATGGATGAGAACCTCTTCAATCATTCCAATTTTAATTCCTTCATGTTTTGCTTTAAAAAACCAAGCAACATCACTGGCTAAAGAAAAGGATAGATTGAATGAATTTGTGCGAGCAAACGTACTACGTCGAACTAGGAGCGCACTGGGTAAATAAGCTGACTGGGGTTTTTCTAAAAATTCTTGCTTTAGCCAATGGGGCTTTGTATGTCCTGGTTGTAAGTACATCTTTTGTAAGCTAACGACAGCTTCATAATCTTTTTGTTCCTCTAGAAAGGAAACTTGCTTAGTTAGTTTTTCAGAGACCCATATATCATCTTGATCTAGAAAGGCAATATATTCTCCTTGTGCTAATGAGATGCCCTGATTGCGAGCCAATGCTGTATTCGCTTTTTCTTCATATTGATATTGCACTTGAGGGAAAGAGCATGCGATATATTGGGTATTATCAGTAGATCCATTATCTAAAACCCATATTTCATAACGAGGGTAATTTTGATTCAAAACGCTTTGAATCGCTTCGGTTAAATATTTTTCACCGTTATGAGCAGGAATGACAATACTAACAAGAGGTGCAGACGACGTTTTCATACATTTCTACATAGTTTTTTGCGGTATTTTGAATGGTAAATAAGGTTTTTCCTCTCATGTAGGCTTCTTCTCCCATTTGTTTCATTTTGGCAAAATTACTGAGCAACTGATCAATACCTTCAGCTAGTGTTTTGGGATTTTTAGGTTCGACTAAAATTCCTGTCTTATTATGTTCAACGACTTCTTTTAATCCATATACGTTACTGGCTACAACTGGGCGAGCCCTTAGAGCAGCTTGGAGAGCCACTAAACAGAAAGATTCATAAGAGGAAGGAATAATAACTGCACTAGATTGATCAATGTAATTGTAGATTTGATCGGGAGGAAGAAAATCGGTCATTTCAATCACATGCTCTAACTCAAGAGAGTTTCTTAATTGAAATAAATCCTTGTAGAGGATCCCTCCCCCTAATAAATGCACTTTTAAATTGGGGTATTTTGCAATCAGCATTTTGATCGCATAAAACGCTACATCAAAGCATTTTTCTTCACTTAGACGACCAATCAAAACAAGATGAAGGGGATTAGAAATAGGTTGCAGAGGACTGAGAGGAAGAGGAAGGCCATTATAGATGAGTTGAAGGGAATGATGAGTCATTTCAATTTGAGCTAAAGAAGAAATCAATGCTTGGGAAACTGTACTGACAGAACTAGCTCTAGACCATAGTTTTAAACAAAAATTAGTATGGTAGTGGCTTTGTTCTAAAAGTCCATGAATGGTCAAACACAAAGGAAGAGATTTTTTTTGTAAGATATGCACTTGGTAAAAAGCGAAGCATTCAAACCACCCGTGAATATTGACAATATCAGGAGAAAAATCCTCAAAAATCTGATCGATTTTTTGTAAAATTTTTTTAATGAGAGGGAGGTTATAGTCGAATAATGCTGTTACAAAAGGAAATGTAAATATTTTGATTCCTTCTATGGAATTTTCTTCAAATTCTAAGGAGTTTGAATGATTGGAAATGACAAAGACTTTATGTCCTATGTTCTTCAATTGAATAGCTAACGCATGTGTCATGATTTCAAGACCACCAATATGTGGCAGATAGTGGGTTGGCCATAACAAAATTCTCATAGGAGGATTTCCTGGATCCTACGCGTATTTTCTTTGAGGTCTTTTCCTAATGTGAGTTGATAGCAAGGTATTTGTGCAGTCACATCTTTTAAAAGACTTATAGTACGACAGTGAGAAAAGGGGAGCTGGATTAAAGTACTCATGATGAGGCTTTTTAAAGAAGAGGGAAGGTCTTGCTTTTCTAACACAGGAAGATGGGTATCTTCTATTTTTAAAGAAACAATAGCTCGGATAGGCGCAGATGTTTTTATTTGCAGAGGAAAGATGTCTTGATAATAGATGAGCGCTTTTTCTTTGTTTGCCGTATCGGGATTGGCAATGAACTGGTCATAATGAGGGAAAAGTTTTCTTGTGTGAGATGTCCATTTGGCTGATTGGTACAAGCTAAATACTTGAGGACTTTTACCAGGAGCTAGAATGCAGTAGTCTTCACTTAAATAATAAAGCCCTTCGGTTAAACAGCTTAAAGTAGCGGTGCTTTTGCCGCTACCTCCTTTCCCTGTTAAGAGAACGGCTCCTTGTTCATTGGCTACTGCAGCAGTATGGGTTAGCTGTAACCCTTTTTCTCTTAACCAAGCATGGAGAATGACTTGAAGCGGCGATCCGCTCACCCACCAAGGAAGCTTTTGAACGTTTCGGACAATATAATGGGCTTTATTTTTTTTTGCATTGAGTACACTCAAAGCGTTGATATCATCAAAATAATGAAAATAAATAGAGTCTTCATAGTGTCCATGATAGCCATTGCGGTTGATAGAATGCCAATCAAGAGTAGGTAATTTTTGTTCCGTTGTATCCCAAAGATATACGGTCAAATCAGCTGTGGGATTTTGGTTAAGTTTTAAGTGATTGAATGCAGGAGTGATTTTTTCTTTTAATGAGGGTGAGGCAAAAATAAGGGACAGAACAAAGGGGCCGATTTGGTAAGAAGAAGTAGTAGTATGACAAAAATAAGTCCACTTGTGATCCAATCTCTCAAATTGCTCTCGCCCGGTCAAAATCATATCTTTTTATAGAGATTTGCTGGGCCATCCCTGTTCATCTACTTCATGAATAGGATCTAGCATTAAAAGATTTTTCATCTCTTCATATTTTTCTAAGGTTGGTGTTTGAAATTCTTCGAGCCAAACCAAGTTAGGGATAAAGTGATTAGAAGATAGGGTAGGAGTTAGAAGCTCCTCTTTTAAAATCTGATTGATAAAAGATTGTAAGGAAGCGAAGAGATCAGATTGATATTTTTCTTTAAATAAAGCAGCAATAGAAGTGAGATCATGACCTGCTAGTAATAATTGCCAGATAGTCACTCCACTTCCTCGAATGCTGTAATAGACTCCTGTATCTAGATTCGCAACGATCACTTCATCATCTAGTAATTCATGAATAATTGCGGTGCTAAAAACTTTATAGGACATGTTGATTTCCTAAGTCGATTTCTAAAATCAGTTGAACGTATCATAATAGTATAATTTTTTCTATTGCCAAATCCAGTTAAACATTTTCTCAATCCTATTGGCTGATACATAGGACTGCTTTTCTGATGATTTAACTCCAACAGCTCTCATAGCTTACCGCAGAGAGGGTTAATTGGAATTTAATGATTGGAATGAAATGTCTGGGTTAAAGGAGTATAGACGAGATTTTTATAGGCTCTTTCTTGACAAATAACTCTCGTGTGATTACCTCTCTTAGATAAGGAGAAGCTTTATTTTTCTTCGATAAACCCATGAGTTACTCTTCTAAATATCCCTCTTCTAAAGTGCAAGCGATTGCTGTTCTTTTCATTCTGTTGATTACAATCATCAATTATTTAGACCGAAGTGCGATCTCTTATGCGATTATTCCTTTAGAAAATGAATTTCATCTTGGCAATCGAGATTTTGGCTTGATTGTCGGAGCTTTTGGAATAGGATATCTAGGGATTTGTTTTTTTGCAGGGCTACTTATCGATCGATGGGGAGCGGTAAAGATTTGGTGTTGTTGTACAGTGATTTGGTCTTTAGCCACCCTTCTCATGAGTTTAGCTCAAGGATTTTGGTCTTTATTGTTTTTGCGACTTATCTTAGGTCTGGCCGAAGCGGCTCACTTTCCTGCTTTATTGAGAGTTATGACTCATTGGCTTGAACCTCAATGGAGAGCTCGTTGTATTTCGATAGGACTTCTCGGTGTCCCTGTTGCGTCTATTATAGGAGCCCCTTTTATTTCCTATCTCATAGAGGCATTTAATTGGAGATTGATGTTTGTTGTTCTGGGGCTTTTGGGACTTTTATGGTCCATTTTTTGGATTTGGATTTTTAGAGGAAAAGAACCTCAGGCTTTGCTTCAAGAAAAAGTCTCGTATCTGCAATTTTTTAAAAATCCTCTTTTTATAGGAAATTGTTTCAATTTTTTTATTTTTGGATATACCGTTTTCTTTGCTCTTATGTGGCTTCCTGGGTATATACAACAAACTTTTGCACTCGACCTTATAAAAACAAGTGGAATCGCCCTTTTCCCTTGGATATCCAGCGCTTTTTTTGTTGTGTTAGGAGGGGTTATTTCTGATGCGCTTTGGAAGAAGACAGAATCTACTCGGATAGCGCGTGTTTATCCTATTGCGTTCGGAATGGCTTTATCAGGATTGAGCTTTTTTGCGATTTCTTTTTCCGATCAGTTAAGTTTTGATATTCTCTTTTTATCTCTAGGCCTTGGATTTGCTTTCTTCGTGAATGCTCCTTTGTATAGCTTGAATGCGGACCTTTTTAAAGAGAATGTAGCAACAGCTCAAGGAATTATGACCGGTTTTTTTGCTCTGGCCGGGATTGTCTCTCCTTCTTTGACAGGTTGGCTTACTCAAAGCACAGGGAATTTCAAATCAGCTATTTTATTAGTTTCGCTGTTATCGTTGCTTGCTTTTTTCATTGCTTTGTTCTTACAGCGTGTTCGCGCTAAAGATGCATAAGGTGAGTTGGGAAGATATTTAACATAAAAATTAAGTCTCCAGCGTTTTTTTCTCTCTATAGAGTAGATAGATTCGGAAAATCTTTCTTGGTTTTCTTGATATTTTTAAAGTGATTGATCAACATCTTGGCGAAATGTTTTTTCTGAAGACTATTCAGGTCTTAGTAGAGCATTCATAACCCATAACAAGAGGAGCAGTGTTGCTGTTTAGTTCAAGAAACTAAATTTTGCACTGTCAATAGGATGAAAAGAATTTTGCTTTCGTTATGTTCAATTTTAAGTTTGGCCTCTGCTTCTGAATTGCAGATTTATGATGATCAAAATAGAGTATTGCTACAGCAAACATCTAATCAGAAAGAGATCTCTATTCTTTTAAGCAAGATAGGTGTTCGCTTTGAGCAATGGGAGGCGAGCCAGCCTCTCACTTCTTTTTCGAGTGGAGAAGAGGTAATAGAGGCCTATAGAGAGGATATCGATCGATTAAAAGAAGAAAACGGTTTTCAATCGGTGGATGTGTTAAGAATGTCCCCGGATCATCCAAAGAAAAGTGAATTACGTCAGAAGTTTTTAAGTGAACATATTCATGATGAGCCTGAGATTCGCTTTTTTGTTGAAGGTTCAGGACTTTTCTTTCTTCATGTAGATGGACGAGTTTATTCAGTACTTTGCGAAAAGGGGGATCTGATTAGTATTCCGGAGAATTATCGTCATTGGTTTGATATGGGAGTGGATCCTTTTTTCACAGCGATTCGTTTTTTTACAAGGAGCGAAGGTTGGATCGCCCATTTCACAGGCGATCCTATCTCTCAGGAATTCATTCGCTAAAAAGCTGAAGAAAATTAGAGGCTGAAGGGTGAAGACAGTTTGCGGAAGTAACTGTCTTTTCCCTTGAGATTAGATAGGTTTGCATGCCCGCTTCTCTTGCCGCATCTAGCTCTTCTACCATATCGGAGAGGAAGAGAATTTTCTCTGGAGTTAGATTTAATTCTTCTGCGATCTTAAGATAAGAGGCTCTCTCTTTTTTGCCTCCTATTTTCGTATCAAAATAGCCGGAGAAGAGGGGAGTCAGATCTCCATAGATCGAATGAGAAAATAAAAGTTTTTGAGCCGTTACCGAGCCCGAAGAATAAACATAAAGTGCAAACCCTTGATCCTTCCATCGCTTTAGCTCAAGAAAGGCATCTTCGTAGATATGACCTTGAAAATCGCCTTGGTTATATCCGGATTCCCACATCATTCCTTGGAGGGTCTTAAGCTGAGTTGTTTTCTTATCTTGTTCCATCCAGGTTAAAAGAGTTTGAGAGATTAGAGACAGATCTTCCTTGGGAACTTCTGCTATTTGCGCGACCTCTTTGATAATTTCCTCTACAGCAGGTTCTGTAGAGTGTTTCAATAGATAGTCATGGACATTTTTTTTTGCATAAGGGAAGAGTACATCATAAACAAAAGAAATTGAAGTAGTTGTTCCTTCAATGTCTGTTAAAATCGCTTCAACAGGTTCCAAGGCATACATGCCAAAGACCCAAAGAGAGAGAGCATATTTCCACATGGTAAATACCCTATTTTTGTATGTGCATAAGAAAAGAAAAACGATCCCAATTACCGGTATCTAAAATGTAACTTGTCACTAAATTGCCTGGTGTTACATCGAAGGCCGGATTATAAACGGAAGAGTTTAGTGGACTCCAAATTATTTTGCCAAAGCTCCCTGCAGCTCCTCGCACTTCATCAGCTTTACGCTGTTCGATTTCAATCATCTCTCCTTGAGGACACGTTGGATCGATAGTTGTATAAGGAGCCACGACGTGAAAAGGGATTTTGTGATGATGGGCCAGGACTGCAAGTGAATAGGTCCCAATTTTATTGGCGAAATCACCATTGGCTGCAATTCTATCTGCTCCTACAAGGACTCGATCTATTTTGCCCTGTTGCATCAGCATCGCGGCCATACTATCGCAAATCAAAGTATAGGGGATGTCGTTTTCTTCTAATTCCCATGCGGTCAGTCTACCTCCTTGGAGCAGAGGTCTTGTTTCGCATACATATACATGGATTTTTTTGCCTTGTACATGGGCTGTTTTGATCACTCCTAAAGCAGTTCCTATGCCTGCAGTGGCTAAACTTCCTGTATTGCAAATGGTTAGGATTTGTTCCTCTGGTTCAATGAGATCAGCCCCTATTTTCCCTATTCTTTCGCAGAGCGTCACATCTTCATGATAGATCTGCTTCGCAGTTTCTATAACGGCAAGTTTGAAGTCTGGGGTATTGTCGATAGCAGATAAAATGCGCTCGATATAGATGGCCAAATTGACTGCAGTAGGACGAGATTGTTTAAGTAGTTGAGCGGCTTTTTGAATGTTTTCAAGCGATTCACCTTGTTCTGCTAATTGGGAGAGAGATAAAACTGCGGCAATACCAATCATCGGAGCTCCGCGAACTTTGAGGGATTGAATGATTTCAATCATTTCATCTATGGAGTTCACTTCAATCCATTCTTTTTCATGGGGTAATTTTTGTTGATTGAGAACTTCTAAGTTACCTTGATCGTAGCGAATGGCAAAACCATCTATCGCAAGAGCATTCGCATTTAAAAAGACACTGAGTAATGAAATCAAAAATAAAAAGCGCATAGCAATTCCTTTTTAGAGAGTATCTATAGTATACTTTTACGATCTTGTTGCAATAAGAAACTTTAATTCGCTTTCAAAAAGGTATTCAAAAGCTTCTACCCTTATTTTAGCTTCTTTCATATCGCGCCCCCAAGCATAGAAACCATGTCCCCGAATAAGAAAACCGAATATATTCGAATGTTCTTCTAAATACTGAGAGATTTCTTTTGCCATGGCGCCTATGTCTTGAGTGTTTTCAAAAATAGGGATCTCTATTTCGCTCTCATGAGTTTTGATTCCTGTGAATGCTTTGTGAATTTCGTATCCTCTAGTGACTAAAGTTTTATGCGGATTTACCAGACGACTTAATACGATACCATTTAAAGAATGGGTGTGTAGAATAGCTCCTACATCTTTGTTTATTGCATAAATAGCTGTATGGATGAGTGTTTCATCAGATGGTTTTTTAGTGCTTCCTTTTAC
>Ga0196970_1001302_pt1 | contig 17798 bp, 15 predicted proteins | sample S1v_513CmetaG_FD_148672 | JGI IMG/M metagenome (GOLD analysis project Ga0196970, IMG submission 148672) | Soil microbial communities from Anza Borrego desert, Southern California, United States - S1+v_5-13C | ecosystem: Environmental > Terrestrial > Soil > Desert | place: USA: California...
AAGGTGCGCAGCTCCGGCCGTCATCCGTTCAAGCGTCTGGAGCGTCAGGGCGGCGGTCTCAAAGCCCCTTCGATTCCAGCGTCGTTGCACTACAACCAGCCGAAACAACTGGCCAAGGTTGCCGTGCTGCCGTTGTTTCCGGGCATCAGCGCCGAAATTCTCAACGGCTTGCTCGACAGCGGCATTCAAGGATTGGTGCTGGAATGCTACGGCAGCGGCACCGGGCCGAGCGATAACCCTGAGTTCCTCGCCAGCCTTGGTCGGGCACGGGATAACGGTGTTGTGGTGGTAGCGGTCACGCAGTGCCATGAAGGTGGCGTCGAGCTGGATGTGTATGAGGCGGGTAGTCGCTTACGCGGTGCTGGTGTGCTGTCCGGTGGTGGCATGACCCGGGAAGCGGCGTTCGGCAAGTTGCATGGACTACTAGGTGCAGGGCTGGACATCGCACAAGTGCGCCAGCTAATGGTGTTGGATCTTTGCGGCGAGCTGACATCACCGCAGGACTAACCGGTACCGTATTTACACTGAAGAACGAGCCGCTCTTGACTAACCCCGAAAGCAGCGGCTCGTGCTAACTACTGGTCTCTCCAGATTTCAAAAGTACCGGTGACTGTCTCAGGAATCCCATCAGCATTGAATTTAGCCTGAAACGATCCATCGTAACGTCGACTTGTTTCATTATAATTAACTGTCAACGTGCCACCCGATTCCCAAGGTATAGATGCACCGTCGAGGTTATAGGAAACAAGCGGAAACTCACCATTTTTTAGCGAGACATAGTCCTCCGTATGGTTCTTTTTATTTAGCACACCGAACGCCGCAGAAATCGCTTTATAATCCTCGATTATATTAAAATCCAAAGCGGGATATGTTCTCTCCTCTCCATCTACCTTGGCTTTCAATTCACCCATTACAGCCCCGACCCTTCTCGGCCGAGAGGCTTTATTCGGTTGCTTGCTTTCCATAATCGCCTCGGTTATCAATTAACTGATCTAATCGAGTTTGCACATCCGGTTTGTGATCAAGGCCTCCAGCAGCAACTAGAGCCGCCAGCATTGAGCCAAGCCAATCGAGCATAACGGTTAAATCTCATGCCGGAACGGAGCTTGATTAGTTTGTGATTTCAAAATTTCCATCGGATAACGTCCAGCTTGAACCCGCCGCCGAACCAACTGCTTGAAGAGTGCCTTCGTAACCGCCACCAGCCTTTGCAGCCACTTTGATCTTGCCACCTTCCCAAGAAACAGGTTCACCAGCAACGTTATAACTGACATTCACACTCGAATCTTCTATGTCATATACAAGCTCCTGTCCCAATTTCTCGCTCGGAAATTTTGTACTAACCACATTTTCAAAACTGGCATCACGAAACATAAACGTCAGACTTTCACCAATTTCAATCAATTGGAAAGCGTCAAGCGTTTTTTCCGCAGCATTGACTTTAACGCTCAAATTTCCCGTTACAGCCTTATTGTCAGACTTGGACTTTTCATTCGACGAATCAGTCATGGTGCACGCTCCATATAAACATATTGATTAACGAAACCTCCAAACACAAAACTAGACCCGAGAAAGCAACCGGTCAAGAAAAAAACAAACAACAAATTCGCACTGTTTGAAAGCATCATAATTCAGACGAGCGGGCAATTTTCCGTCGAAAACCTGTCAACTATTACAGTGCCACTCACAGAGAAAAAAGAATAACCTAAGGTGCACAACATGCTGTGCTGCTTATAACAACCATTAACAGTCTCTTGCTCTTACTTGCACAAGCAGGCGAATAACTTGATTGAACCAACTAATCCGCACCAGCATGGCGGCACGCAACTTGCTGTGATTCCACGATCTGTTTCCGGAAGATGCCCATGCTCCACTCCCACCTCACCACCCTCAACGCGGTCTCGCTGATCCTCAACACCTTCAAGGCCGAAGGCTTGTCGAGCGAGGCGTTGCTGGCCGGCAGCGGCATCACCGCGGCGGATTTGCAACGGGCCGACACACGCATCACCACCAATCAGGAGATGCAGGTCTGCGCCAACGCGGTCGCGCTCAAGCGTGACATTGGCCTGGAACTGGGACGGCGCATGCATGTTTCCTGCTACGGCATCCTCGGGTACGCCTTGCTCACTTGTGCCACCTTCGGTGACGCATTGCGCCTGGCGATTCGTTATCCGGCGCTGCTGGGAACACTTTTCGAGTTGAGCCTTGAAGAGGACGGCGAGCGCATCTGGTTTGCCGCCGCCGATTACCGTGAGAGCCCGGCCATGGTAGTATTCAACGCCGAATTCTGCCTGGTCTCGCTGAAGGTCATTTGCGATGACTTGCTCGGGCATTCATTGCCACTGCTCGCGACACGCTTCGAACATGCCGCGCCGGACTACCGCGACAGTTACGCCGAGCTTTTCGATGCGCCGCTGCACTTCGGCGCCGGGGACAATGCGTTCGCCTTCGAGCGCCAATGGCTGGACCAACCGCTGCCATTGGCCGACAGCATTACCCATCAAACCATGGCCGAGCGCTGCCGCAAACAGAACCTTGAATTCACCGGACGCCAGGCCTGGCTCGGACGGATTCGGCAGTTGCTCAGCGCGCAGTTGAACGCCGCGCCAGGGCTCGACGGTCTGGCGCAGCAAATGAAATGCTCACCGCGCACTTTGCGCCGGCACCTCAAGGACATGGGCAGCAGCTATCAGGAACTGCTCGATGAGCTGCGTTTCGAGCGGGCCAAGCAGATGCTGTGTGAGGATCAGTTGCCGATCTACCGCATCGCCGAGACTTTGGGGTTCAGCGAGACCGCAAGTTTCCGCCATGCGTTTGTGCGCTGGAGCGGTGTGGCGCCGAGCCAGTTTCGCCCACACTGAGGACAGAATGTAGCAGTGAGCCTGCTCGCGATTGCGGTGTATCAGAAAGCTTTATTGGAAACTGACAGACCGCTATCGCGAGCAGGCTCACTCCTGCAGGGGCCTTGTTCCAAGCGCCGATGGAGGGTGGATTCAAATCGAAGGGGCGAATTGCGGACACAGCTTTTGGCCAGATCCATCCCCTTTTGGCCGCTCCTGCCGTTCTCCGATTGACCTTGCGCCGCAACACTGAAGGCCACCGAACCAGCCTTGCGGAGAACAACAAATGCTGACGATCTACTCGGACGATCACCACCTGCACCATGGCCGCTGCGAGCTCATCGATGGACAGCTCAAACCCTGCTTCGAGATGCCTTCACGCGCCGACCATGTTTTGCAGCGAGTGAAAAGCCAGAACCTCGGCCCGGTTGAAGCACCGCAGGATTTCGGTCTGGAGCCGATCGCACGCATTCATGACCGCGACTATCTGGACTTCTTCAAGGGCGCCTGGGCGCGCTGGACCGAATTCAATACCGACGGCGACTTGCTGCCGTACACCTGGCCGGCGCGCACCCTGCGCGCGATCAAACCGACCAGCCTGCATGGCCAGCTCGGTTACTACAGCTTCGACGGCGGCGCACCGATCACGGCCGGGACCTGGCAAGCAGCCTACAGCGCAGCGCAAGTGGCGCTGACCGCGCAAGCCGCGATCCAGCGCGGCGCACGCAGCGCCTTCGCCCTGTGCCGTCCACCGGGACACCACGCCGCCAGTGACCTGATGGGCGGATATTGCTACCTCAACAACGCCGCCATCGCCGCGCAGGCGTTCCTCGATCAGGGTCACAAGAAGGTCGCGATCCTCGACGTCGATTACCACCACGGCAACGGTACCCAATCGATTTTCTATCAGCGCAGCGACGTGCTGTTCACCTCGATCCACGGCCATCCGGAAGCGGAATTTCCGTTCTTCCTCGGCTATGACGACGAGCGTGGCGAAGGCGCTGGTGAAGGCTTCAATTTCAACTATCCGTTGCCGGCCGGTTCCGGTTGGGGTGCGTGGAGTGCCGCGCTGGAGCGGGCCTGCAAGGAAATCGAAGGTTACGGCGCCGACGTCATCGTCGTGTCGCTCGGCGTCGACACCTTCAAGGACGATCCGATCTCACAATTCAAGCTCGACAGCCCCGATTACCTGGCCATGGGCAAACGCATCGCCGCGCTTGGCAAACCGACTCTGTTCGTCATGGAAGGTGGCTATGCCGTGGAGGAAATCGGCGTCAATGCGGTGAACGTGCTGGAAGGTTTCGAGCGATAAATCCCATCATCTTCAAGCAATAAATGACCCGCCGACGCGGGTCTTTCTTGTCCCCGCGCGTTGTTTTCTAAGCCCGCCACGCCTGTCGCAAGCGGATCAGCGCCGCTTTGATTGCCGGTTCCGGCACGGCGGCGAACCCCAACACCAGCCCGGCGCGCTGATCCGCCGGGGTGCTGGAGTCCGGTAGCCAGTAACCGCTCAAGGCATTGATCTCCACCTCGACGCGGGCGGCTTGTTCAATCAATTGCCGCTCGCGTTCGAGGCTATCGACGGCCACCGTCAAATGCAGGCCCGCCGAGACGGCGGGCAATTCGCCTACGCCTTCAATCTCACGCGGCCAGCCGTCGAGCAGCGTATTGCGGCGGCTCAACGCGGCCCGGCGCATGCGCCGGATATGCCGCTGAAAATGCCCGGCGGCCATGAATTCGGCCATCACAGCTTGAGTACTCACCTCGGAATGCCGGACGTCTACAGCCCGACGTTGCGAGAAGGCATCCACCAACGCCGGCGGCAGCACCAGATAACCGAGGCGCAACGCCGGAAACGCCACCTTGCCGAACGTGCCGACGTACAACACCCGGCCCTGACGATCGAGTGCCGCCAACGGTGCCAACGGCGCACCGGTGTAACGGTACTCGCCGTCATAGTCATCCTCGACGATCCAGGACTGGCTGCGCTCGGCCCACGCCAGCAATTCCAGGCGCCGCGCCAGGCTCATCACCACGCCGGTCGGGTACTGGTGGGAGGGCGTCACGTAAGCGACGCGGCAGTCGCCGCTGGCGGATAACGCCGAGCAATCCATGCCCTCGGCGTCCACCGCGATGCCCCGCAAATGAGCGCCCGCCACGGCGAAGGCGTGACCGGCGGCGCGGTAACCCGGATTTTCGATCGCGACACTGTCCCCAGGCTCCACCAGCAACTGTGCACAAAGGCTGATGCCCTGTTGTGCACCGCTGGTGATCACAATTTGTTCAGCCGAGCACTGCATACCGCGCGAGCTGCGCAGGTACGCAGCGATCATCGCGCGCAGACGCTGGTCGCCGGAAGGATCGCCGTAGCACAACTGCTCCAGGTCCGGCTTGCGCCAGAAAGCCGCATTCAGCTTGGCCCAGACGTCAAATGGAAACAGATCGAACGCCGGAACGCCGACCCGGAATGCCCGGGGCGGGCCGCTCGGTGGTCGTGGCAAACGGTTGCTTTCGATGCGCGAAAAACCGCCGATGTGGATAACTTTACTGGATGGAACCACAGGTAAATCCAGCCAATTTGTGGATAAGGCTGTGGGTAATCCTGTTGAAAAGCCTGTGGACAGTTTTGTGGATAGTTTTTTCGGCGGCGTGGCTGCCGGTACCAATTGCGCGACATAAGTTCCGTCGCCCACGCGCCCTTCGATAAACCCTTCGGCATAGAGCTGATCATAAGCCCGCACCACGCTGTTGCGGGAAATCCCCAGCGCTGCTGCCAGATCACGACTGGCCGGCAACCGCGTGCCGCTCGCCAGGCGTCCATCCAGAACCCGCAGGCGCAGCGCCTGATAAAGCTGGCGGCTTAGACCCAGACGGCGATCGAGTTCGATACCGGCCGGATTGAACGGCATGGACAACAGCGCTGAATCAGGCATGACAATGGACCTATGAAATTGGTCAGCAATGGCTCTTACAACAGACCAATAGCCTGCCTAGGATGCGGGCATTCGCCAAGGAAATTCTGTCATGTATACACCCCGCGCCTTTGCCGTCGAAGAACTGTCCCAATTGCACGAATTGATCCTCGCCACCCGCCTCGCCATTCTCGTCAGCCATGGCGAAAACGGCCTGCAGGCCAGCCACGTGCCGGTGCTGCTGCATCGCGAACAAGGCGAATACGGCACGCTGTACGGGCATCTGGCCAAGGCCAACCCGCAGTGGAAAGACTTGCGCGACGGTGCCGAAGCCATGCTGATCTTTGCCGGCGCCGACGCCTACGTCAGCCCGGGCTTCTACCCGAGCAAGGCCGAGCACGGCAAAGTCGTGCCGACCTGGAATTACATCGCCGTCCACGCCTACGGGCATGCCGAGACCTTCAGCGATGGCGGGCGCCTGCTCGACATCGTCAGCACCCTCACCGACCGCCACGAAGCCGGGCGGGCGCAACCCTGGGCCGTCGCCGACGCGCCTGCCGATTATATTGACGGCATGCTCAAGGCCATCGTCGGTTTTGCCATTCCGATCGAACGCCTCGAAGGCAAACGCAAGCTCAGCCAGAACCGCAGTGCCGAAGACGTTGCCGGGGTGCGCGACGGCCTCGCCGCCAGCCCCGACGTCAACGATCAAACCCTCGCCCGCTTGATGCGTTAAGGAAATCACCATGAGTCAGATCGACATTCGCCCGGTCAGCGCCGCTGAGCATGCTGCGTGGCTGCCGTTGTGGCAGGCGTACCTGCGTTTCTACAACACCGAACTGGCGGACAGCGTGACGCACAGTACCTGGCAGCGCTTTCTCGAGCCAAGCGAGCCCACCCATGCCGCGTTGGCCTGGGCCGACGGCAAAGCGGTGGGCATGGTGCATTACATCTATCACCGCTCGAACTGGAGCATAGAAAACGCCTGCTACCTGCAGGATTTGCTGGTGGTTCCTGAAACCCGTGGCAGTGGCGTCGGCCGGCTGCTGATCGAACACGTCTACGCCACCGCCAAGGTCGACGGCTGTGGCAAAGTCCATTGGTTGACCCACGAAACCAACGCCACGGCGATCCAGCTCTACGAACGGATCGCCGAACGCCCGGGCCTTATCCAGTTTCGCAAAGCCCTTTAAGGAGACGCGCACATGACCGCTTCACTCGCTGACTGGAAAGGCGTCCCCGCCCCCACCGCCACCCTGCTGGAAGGCCGCTTCATCCGCCTGGAAAAACTTGACCCGGCGCGGCATGCCGATGAGCTGTACGCCGCCCTCGAAGGCCCCGGTGCCGACCCGAAACTCTGGGATTATTTGCCGTACGGCCCGTTTCCCGAGCGTGGTGCATTCAATGACTGGCTGAACAATCACGCGGCCAACAGCGACCCGTATTTTTTCAGCGTTGTCGATCGGGCAACCGGTCAGGTGCAGGGCATTCTCAGCCTGATGTCGATTGTCCCGGCGCAGGGTCGCATCGAAATCGGTCACGTCACGTTCGGTGCGCCGATGCAGCGCTCGCCGAAAAGCACCGAGGCGGTGTATCTGCTGGGCCAATATGCCTTTGAGCTCGGTTATCGCCGTCTCGAATGGAAATGCAACAACGGCAACGCCCGCTCCAGATACGCCGCCGAGCGTTTGGGTTTCAGCTTCGAAGGGGTGTTCCGTCAGCACATGGTGGTCAAAGGCCAGAACCGCGACACCGCGTGGTATTCGATTCTCGATTCGGAGTGGCCGGCGATTGGCGCAGGCTTCGAGCGCTGGTTGAGCGATGACAATCAGACGCCGACCGGTCAGGTCAAAGGTCTGGCCGAGTGCCGAACCTAGTCTTCACAGACGCCCCTGTGGGAGCGAGCCTGCTCGCGAAGACGGCGGATCGGTCATCTTTGCATCGACTGACCCAACGCTTTCGCGAGCAGGCTCGCTCCTACAATTGGCCGGGTATGGCTCAACGACGCAGTTGCTGCGCCAGCACCGCGATGTGCTCCGGGCCAATGCCGCAGCAACCGCCCAGATGACTGGCGCCGCGCTGCTGCCAATCCCGCGCCCACTGCAAGTATCCCGGCGGGTCGAGGTCTTCGCGCAACGGGTCGAGCCCATCGTTGGCCGTGGCTTCCTTGGGCTGTGGCGGAAACGCATTGGCGTAGGCGCCGATATGGATGCTCACCCCGAGACGCTCGAAGGTCGCTCGCGCCGCGTCAATCGCTGCGCCGATGACTTCCGGCTGGCTGCAATTGAACAGCAGCGTCTCCACACCCAGTTCAGCCGCCACCGCCGCCGCTTCAGCGACCGGCTCACCGGAACGCAGGCGCGGCACCTCATCGGTGTCTTCATCTTTCAAGGTAAACGACAGCCAGAATGCCTTGCCATCCTTCGGCAATCCGGCGTGGATGGCTCGGGCTTCGACGGTCGAGCTCTGGGTTTCCGCCAGCCACAGAGTCACGTGCGGCGCCAGGCCCTGAACCAATGGCGTCAGCAACTCGCTGACTCGCGAGGCCTCGAACAGATCCGGGCGATAGGAGCCAAACAGCGGCGGCAATGAACCCGCCACGCGCACGGACTGACCCGAGGCTTGTACCGCGCGTTGCGCCAGCTCGCCGGCCAATGCCGCCAGCGCCTGGCCTTCAGCGGCGAAGCGTGCTTCGCCGATATGGAACGGCACCACGGCGTAGCTGTTGGTGGTGATCACGTTGGCGCCACTGGCGATGTACGCGGCATGCACCGCCTCGACCGCCTGCGGTGCTTCGCTCAACGCCAGCGCTGACCACTCTGGCTGACGAAACGGCGCCCCGGCGCGCTGCAACTCACGGCCCATGCCGCCATCGAGAATCACTGTGCTTGCTGCGCCCATATGCTTTTCACTCATATGCTTATGAAAAAAACTCACTATCAGAGTCTTTGTTATAACTATTTAATGCTCACCATCCGGTTAATGACAACCTCTTTTTTGCTCAGGGATCGCCCGTGAAACTGCAACCATTACTGGCTCTGGGCCTGACCCTGCTCGCCGCTTCGACACAGGTTTTTGCCGGCGCCACGCTGGATCGCATCGAGCAGAACAACGAACTGGTCAGCGTGCTGATGGAAAGCTACCCACCGTTCTCGTTTCTCAATGATCAGAACCAGCTCGACGGTTTCGACGTCGATGTCGCCAAAGCCGTCGCCGACAAACTGGGCGTGAAACTGCGCCTGGAGACGCCATCCTGGGATGTCATTGCAGCCGGACGCTGGAGCGGGCGTTACGACATCTGCATCTGCTCGATGACACCGAGCAAGGCCCGCGCCGAAGTCTTCGATTTTCCGGTCGAGTATTACGCCTCGCCGGCGGTGATCGTGGTCAACGCCAAGGATGATCGCATTCACGGGGCCAAGGACCTGAGCGGCAAGAAAGTCGGCCTGACCAGCGCCTCCAGTTACGAAAGCTATCTGAACAAGAACCTGGTCATCGAAGGTGCCGAAGACACGCAGCTGCAGTATCCGTTCGAGGATGTGCAGATCGCCCCGTACGACACCGACAACGTCGCGTTTCAGGATCTGGGGCTCGGCGCCGGCGTGCGTCTTGATGCAATCCTCACCAACCTGGTCACCGCGCAGCCACGCCTGAATCAGGACAAACGCTTCAAGCTGGCCGGCGCGGCGTTGTACTCCGAGCCGAATTCGGTGGCCATTGAAAAGGGCGACGCGCAGTGGGACGCGAAAGTCCGTGAAGTGTTCGCGCAGCTCAAGCAGGACGGCACCCTGAGCCAGTTGTCGCAAAAATGGATCGGCGCCGATATCAGTCAATGACTTCTTTCCAGACACCGCCACAGCCACCGCAACCGGTGGCTGAATCACGCCTGCAGCGCCTGTTCGGTTTTCGCACACGGCTGTACCTGACATGGGCTGCGCTGTTCTGCCTGTTCGCCGGATTCTTCCTGAGCTTCGATCTGAAGTTCTCGATCATCCTCGACAAGCTGCCCAACCTCGTCGGCTTGCATCTGGCGCCCAACGGCTTTCTGCAAGGCGCGGCGCTGACGCTGTTTCTGTGTTTGTGCTCGATTGTCGCCTCGTCGCTGCTGGGCTTCGTCACGGCACTGGCGCGTCTGTCGAGCAGCGCCGTGGCGTTCGGCATCGCCAGTTTCTACACCTCGTTCTTCCGCGGCACACCGCTGCTGATCCAGATCCTGCTGATCTACCTCGGCCTGCCGCAACTGGGCCTCGTCCCCGGTGCGATTGTCGCGGGCATCATCGCCCTGTCGCTGAACTATGGCGCCTACCTCAGCGAGATCTTTCGCGCCGGCATTCTCGGCGTCGATCACGGCCAACGCGAAGCATCGCTGGCACTGGGTATGCGTGAAACGGTGATCTTCTGGCGCATCACCCTGCCCCAGGCCATGCGCACCATCATTCCGCCGACCACGAATCAGTTCATTTCGATGCTCAAGGACTCGTCGCTGATTTCGGTGATGGGCGTCTGGGAAGTCATGTTTCTCGCCCAGTCGTACGGCCGCTCGAGCTATCGCTATATCGAAATGCTCACCACGGCGGCGATCATTTACTGGCTGATGTCGATCGGGCTGGAGCTGATCCAGGCGAAGATGGAACGGCATTACGGCAAGGCGTACGTGCGGCGCAGTTGAAACCGCGAGCCCCCGCTCCGTGTGCGAGGGTCAGCTGTTTTCCTGGCGAATCCGCACGACGCCCATCTTCATGCCAAACGGACGAAACACGGCATTCAACGATTTGAGTGTCTGATTGCCTTCGCCATGTTCGATATGCACCAGCGTCCGCACCGAGATCTTGCACATCCGCGCGAACTGGGTCTGATGCAAACCGGTCACTTCCACCCGTAGTCGACGCACGGCTTCGCCGATGTCCAGTGTGCCTTGGCCCAGGGCTTGCTGGATGCTTTCGATCAGCGCCGTGCGCTCAGCCACAGACAAGCTCATTTCAGCCCCCATTCGTTCAAGCGTTGCTGCAGATTTTTCAGGTGGACGCCGGGATGGTTCATTGTTCTGGCTGGCAGACCGCTGTCAGCCAGAATATCCGGCAGCGCCGACAGGCGTTGAGCGTCTTCGCGCAAGCGCTCAAACAGCATTGACTCGTCACTCACTGCCGACGGGTCGCCTGGCTCGGCAATATCCGCCAGTGCGCGGCACACGCCCCGCCAATCGATGTCTCCCGCCCTCTCCAGCTCTCTTGGCCATTTGGTTGTACGGGTCACGCCTTCATCGTCCATGACCATCGGCGCGAGGTCATAAATCGGCGCCAGGCGAAAAGCGTTTGCCTCGCGAATGATCGCGGTGTTGCGCCCGTGGTTGTCCGAATTACCGAGAATCTTGTTGATCAGGTCTCGACACAAATAATCCGCGACAAGGTCAGGGATCTGGCTGGTTTGCCCCGCTGTGCGCCAGAGCCCGGCAAGCAGGCGGATAACCTCCAGATGATTCATTGCGCTGCCGGGTGTCGTCACCTGAGCCAGCGAGTAAATCGATTCGACAGCGAAACGGCTGACCTCGCCGTCCTGGACACTACGGTCGAAGCGGTGCATCCACAAACTCGGTTTGTTCGCTTCCTCCAACGCCAGACCATCGACCGCAATCGTGTCGATGCCCAGCGTCTGCAGCGCCTTGTAGTAATGGAATTCGCTGCGCAGGATGTCCTGATCGGTCAGCCCTCCTCGGTTCCGGGCAAATTTCACGAACCAATGCTGCATGACGTCTTCATCACTCAATACCGCGTCGGGGTACAACAGACCCGACTGATTCTCGACCAGCAGTAATTTCGGCGCTTCCCCGCCTGCCCCGGTAGCACCACCGATTGCCGCACCCAATTCGTAGGCATACTCAAGAAAGCGCTGGTCACGGTGAATGACGTCTTCACGCTTGAAGCCGATAGGCTTGCGTTCATCCACAGCCGCAGCAGACTCCTTGATGCGCATGTTGCCGATGGGGGCCGGGGTGCTACGCCCTAGCAAATACAGATCGGCGCTGATATCCGCCGGTTTTTCCTGTCCCAGACGTGCAAGCAGGAACCGCTTGGCTGCGCCTGCGGGGGCAATGTCGTGGACAAATGCCGGTGTCTCGGAGCGCCGACCGTTCCAGTCCAGCGGATACAGAGCACTCACCGCTTTGGAGAAAGGCGAGCCTATGGCGTCGATGTTTTCTGCGAGGTAGTCCGTCTCATAGCCGAAGCTGCAGCGACTCGCGAAACCCTTTTCAGGATCATCGAAGCTCAGAACCATCGCGTCGTGCCAGATACCGGCTGTGAAAATCTGTAATGTCAGGTTGTACATGGTTTCGCCTGTCTGCATTTAAATGCATTTACTTCAGCGTTTTTTTGGCGCTGAACGCAATATAGTGCATTTGAGAAGCAAATGGGTACGCAGAAACTGCAACAAAATGCAGATCATGACCTCGTCAGCTTAGACGGCGCGCAAAATAATGCAGATTGCTTCCGACATCATTCTGTAAAAACCCTTCGCTATACAGGACGGCCCGTCCATAAGAAAAAGGCCGTCTCTTCATGCCGTTTCCGCCACAGCGCCTGTCTCTCGCTATTGCCCTGCTGATCACCGCCACCACTGCTCACGGTAAAACCGTGCAGATCAACACCGCCACCACCGCCTCGCAAACCTTGGGCGGCAGCGACACGCTGACGATTTCGGCGCCGGGCAGTATCACCAACACTGGCAAAGCCGTGAGCCTGAAAGACAGCACCAGCGGAGCCGGTGTGGTGATCGACAATGCCGGCAAGATTGTGTCCAGTGGTGGCCGGGCCATCGACAGCAGTGGCGATGAGAGCAAAGCGCGCAATTACGCGATCTACAATCGCAGTGGCGGGCAGATTCTGGGGGCCAACGATGCCTTGCGCATCGACAGCAACTTCATCAGCGGCAGCCTGTTGATCGACAACAGCGGGGTGATCCGTTCGACCACCGGCCAGGGTCTGGATCTGGATGCGCTGCGCAGCGACGCGGTGAAGACCACGATCATCAATCGCGCCGGCGGGCTGATTCGCGGCGAGGCCAGCGACGGCATGAAGACCGGTGCCAACGCCAGCCTCACCAACTACGGTGAGATCTCCACCGGCGATTCGCACAATGCCGATCAGAAGTTCGACGGCGTCGACATCGACACCGCCAGCGGCGTGTCGATCACCAACTACGGGGTGATTTCCGGCGGCCGTCACGGCATCACCACCGACCTCGGCGCGACCTTGATCAACTATGGGCAGATCACTGGACGCAACGGTTCCGGATTCGGCTCCGACGGTGATGGCACGGTGATCAACCATGGCACCATCACCGGTGCGTATTCCGGCCTGCAAGCGAACGGCGACGGTGATGGCGTGGACGTCGACAACCTCGCCCACATCGAAAACTACGGCACCATTCAAGGTGTCGGCGCCGGTGGCGTGGACAAGGCCGGCTTCGCCAATGGCAGCGAAGGCATCGCCCTGGGTGGCGGCTACATTCTCAACGCCCGCGGCGCGCTGATCAGCGGCGCCGACAGCGCGATTCTGGTCGACGACGGCAGCGGCAATTCGGGGCTGGCCGCGACCACGCTGGAAAACTTCGGCCGCATCGAAGGCCTGAACGGTTTTGGCGTGAAGTTCGTCGGCGAGTTCGCCGACAGCGTGATCAACAGCGGCACCGTCAGTGGCAGCAATGGCCTGGCGCTGGACCTGGGCGGTGGCGATGATCGCCTGACGCTGCGCAACGGCAGCCGCTTCATCGGCATCGTCGATGGCGGCAGCGGCACGGACCGATTGGTCATGGACGATGCGCTCGGTGGCGATTTCGGCGCCAGCCGCAACTTCGAGTGGCTGGAGGTCCGCCAAGGCGCCTGGACGCTGAACGGCAGCGGCGACTTCAGCGACGGCGGCGTAGTTCGCAACGGCGCCACCCTGATCAACCACGGCGGCATCGCTGGCACCCTGACTGTCGATGCCGGCGGCGTGTATGCCGGGGGCGGCTCGGTGGGCAGCCTCAACGTCAACGGCACCCTGCGCACCGACACCCGCCTGGGCCGTGCGACCATTGTTCACGATTTAACCATGGGCAAAGCTGCCACCCTCGCCTACGGCGTCAACGCCGACGGCAGCAGCGCGCCGGTGGTGGTCGGCGGTGTCGCCAACCTCAATGGCGCGACGCTCGCGGTGAATCCCGGCAGCGGCAGCTACCCTTGGCAGAGCCACTACACCGTGCTGCAAGCGGCACAAGTCAACGGCACGTTCGGCCAGGTCACCAGCGACTACGCATTCCTGACGCCAACCCTCGCTTACACCGCGACTCAGGTCGACCTGACCTACACCCGCAACGACATAGCATTCAACGAGTTCGCCACGACTGCCAACGGCAACAATGCCGCCAACAGCCTGGCCTCGATCGGCAAAAACAATGCGCTATACAACGCCTTGCTCAACACCACTCAAAACAGCGCCGGTGCGGCAATCGAACAACTGGCCGGGACCAGCAATGCCAACCTGACCAGCGCCACGCTCAGTGCCAGCAGTCAGGTCGGGAGCAGCATGCTCGCAGCGATGCAGCAAACGGCCGGGCCGGGTTTGCTGGTCGGTCTCGATCAGCGCGACACGCCGGTGCTGGCCGCCAGTGGCGTGCCGGCGGCGGCACGCAATCTCAATGACCCGAACGCTCGCGGCCGCCTCTGGCTGCAAGGCATCGGCGGCTACGGCAAACTTGATGGCGAACATGGCAGCAGTGGTCTGGAGCAACGCACCCAGGGCAGCTTGCTCGGTGCCGACTGGGCGCTGAACCCGGCCTGGCGCGTGGGCGTTCTCGGCGGTTACTCGCAGACCGATCTGGATGCCAGCGGCGTCGATGGCGAGGTCGACAGCTGGCACGCCGGGGTTTATGCGCTGCATCAGAACGGCCCGCTCGCCCTGCGCCTCGGCGCTGCGTACAGCGCTCACCAAGGCGACAGCCAGCGCAGCATCGTTTTCAACGGTTTCAGCGATCGTCCGAAAGGCGACTACGACGCCGACAGCCAACAAGCCTTCGCCGAACTCGGCTACGCCATGGGCAGCGGCCGGCTCAGCGCCGAACCGTTTGCCAGCCTCGGTTACCAGCGCTACCACCGCGACCGCTATCAGGAAAAAGGCGGCGCCGCGGCGCTGCAAATCGATAGCCAGAGCCAGGACAACTTCAGCAGCACCCTCGGCCTGCGGCTCGCGCATTTGAGCAGCCTGGACAACGGCATGAGCGTCACCCCACGCATGGCCCTCGGCTGGAAACACACCTATGGCGATGTCAGCAGCTCGACGCGCCAGGCGTTTGTAACCGGTGGCACGGCGTTCAATGTCGAGGGCAGCGCGCTGGATCGCGACAGTCTGATGTTGGAAGCCGGGCTTGATGTCGGAGTCTCGGCACGGCACTCGCTTGGCCTGGGTTACAGCGGCGAGATCGGCAGCAACAGCCGCAACCACGGGCTGATCGGGCAGTGGCAGATGAGCTTTTAAGCACCTCGACCGCCACGGCAGCCCGGCCTGGCTGTAGGAAAAAGCGCCCAGTAAGCCGCGTAAAAAAGGTCCGGTGTCGAAACTGCCGGACTTTTTCATCCGATACGCTCCGACGTCGCCTGCACATGTACGAGAAGCAGCCGACAGCGGACTTTTGAGGGCCTCCATAGAGTTGAGTCTTCACTCTCTGGAAAAGGCTTTCCTTGATGCGTACTCAACACGGATGTAAACCAGAACACTTGGCGCTGGCCATTTCCCTGGCCCTCGGTTGCGTAGAGTTTGCCAACGCCGAGCAACCCTCTGAAGCCGCTGAACCGTTTGCAACCATCGCGGCACCGCAGCCAACCGAAGCCAGCGCCAAGGAGAAGGCTGCTGAACGACTTCAGAGCTTTCTCAGTGATCCGGGAACGGTGCCCATCGTTTTCGAAACCGCGCAGAAAACCTTCAAGGGCACTGCGGTCAACGACCTGATCAGCCTCAAGGACGGTGCCAGCTTCACCGGCCGACTGGACGGTGGCGAGGGCGACAACGTCCTGTTTCTTGATGCCACCGACGGCGGTGCATTGAAAGACACACGCAACTTCAACGGGCTGGTCGTTGCCAAGGGCGACTGGACGTCGAATTCCAAGGGCGACTTCAAGGAAGGTGTGCTGGTTCAAGGTGGCACGGCCCTGACCAACCTCGGAAGTATCAAAGGCGACGTGTATGTCGATAACGGCGGCAGCTTTGCTGGCAAAGGTACGGTAGCGAATCTGCAAGTCGGCGGCCTGCTCACCGTCAACGGAGCGCTAGGGGCGCCGCGGGTCAAAGGCGATCTGCGCCTGGCGCCAACCGCCGAGCTGGCGTATGAGGTCACGCCTTCTGGCAGTCAAACGATCAAGGTCGATGGCACTGCCGCGCTCGCCGGCGCCACCTTGAATATCGTCGCAGCGCAGGGGGAGTATCCGCAGAGCAGCCAGTACAAAGTTATCGAAGCGGGTGCGGTGGAAGGTGAGTTCGGCACCATTCGCAATAACCTTGCGTTCATGACCGCTACACCTCAATACAACAAGAAATCGGTCGGGCTCACCTATGCCCGGAATGACGTGGCGCTGGAAGAGGTGGCTACGACTGACGCCGGCCGCGCGGTCGCCGAGAGCATTGTCGAGCCTGTCGCGCCATCTCCAACGGCGCTGCAAACATCAACGCCAATGCCAGTGGAACCCGTTCCAACCTTGGCGCCGCCATCTGCACTCGCCGCCGCACCTGCATCAGCCTCTGAGCAGGAACAAACCGTCATTGCACAAGCAGAGCTGGCCGCCGAACAGCCCGCGGCTGTATTAACGAAACCGGCAAACACCGCAGTCGCCGCACTCCTGTCCAGCGACAAGACCACCGCCCCCATCGCCCTCGAACAACTCGCCGCTGGCAGCAACGCCAACCTCGCCAAAGCCACCCTCAGCAGCATTACGCCCGTGAGCGCCAGCATGCTTTCAGCGATGCAGCAGTTGAGCAACCACTCGGACAGGACGTACACATCGGCCAACTCGCCTCGCCAGGCATCCACTGCTGCCGACACCGGCCGGGTATGGATTCAGGCACTCGGCCATGGCGGCAAGGTCGATCGCGATGTCGACAGCACCCTCAAGCACGCTACCCACGGTCTGGTCCTGGGGACCGACTGGCGGTTCGATGAGCAATGGCATGTCGGCCTGCTCGGCGGCAAATCGCAAACCCGACTCGACGCCCGCCAATACGACGGCGACCTCGACAGCTGGCACCTCGGCGCCTACGCCGTACGCCAGGACGGCCCGATGGCCCTGCGCCTCGGCGCAACCTGGGCCAGCCACGAAGGCAGCAGCAAACGCCGCGTCGCCTTCAATGGCTTCAGCGACCGCCTGCAGGGAAACTACAACGCCAACACCCAGCAAGCCTTCGCCGAACTCGGCTACAACTTCGGCCGCCACAACGCTACCCTCGAACCCTTCGCCAGCCTCGGCTATCAACGCTACCAGCGCGACAGCTACCGCGAGAAAGGCGGCGACGCAGCCCTCGAAGTATTCGAACAAACCCGCGGCAACCTCAGCAGCACCTTCGGCCTGCGCGCCGCCCACACCACCCGCCTGGACAACGGCATGCGCCTGACCCCTCGCTTCAGCGCCGGCTGGAAACACACCTTCGGCGAAATCGACAACCACACGCACCAACAACTGATCGAAGGCGGAAAACGCTTCGAAGTCGCCGGTGCCGCACTGGACCGCAATAGCCTGTCCATCGACACCGGACTCGACCTCGGCCTCTCCGCCAACCACACCGTCGGCTTCGGCCTCACAGCCGAAGCAGGCAATGACAGCCGGACTCATGGCGTGATGGGACAGTGGCGGATGGCGTTTTGATGGTGGTTGATTAGCCTGAATGCAGTGATTCAGTAAAAAGCCCCTCACCCTAGCCCTCTCCCGGAGGGAGAGGGGACTGACCGTGGTGACTTGGAGAGATACGCCAACTTGGGATACCGAGTCGTACTCAAGTTCTGAACGGCTCACAAATCGGCTCCCTCT
>Ga0196970_1001303_pt1 | contig 17787 bp, 15 predicted proteins | sample S1v_513CmetaG_FD_148672 | JGI IMG/M metagenome (GOLD analysis project Ga0196970, IMG submission 148672) | Soil microbial communities from Anza Borrego desert, Southern California, United States - S1+v_5-13C | ecosystem: Environmental > Terrestrial > Soil > Desert | place: USA: California...
CTCGGCGGCAGAACCCCGGCCGAGGTCCACCAGGGCATCCCGGCCGGGATCGGATTGGCGGCATGACACGGACCTGAGCCAAGCTTATCCCAGCCGCAAAACTGTCCGGGGAACGGGGACCAGCTCACTCCTGCGTCAAGCTGCGCAAGCCGACGTCCTTGCGCTTGAGCTGGTCGGCGATCTTCAGAAGTTCCAAGGTCAACCGAGCCAAGCGGTCGAACTTCCACAGATGTTGGTGCACAATTCCGCTTGCGGGCGGAGTTCTCCTCACCAGCCTGACGGTCAGGCGGCCTTCTCACGATCTATTGGACCTGCTACAAAGGGGCGCCGCTCCGCCCCCCCGGTCCGGCCGGCACGACCGGCTTGCCGGGCGGCGCGACGCGCACCAGAACGATCTCCTGGCCACAGGGCCGTGGCTTGTGGTCCGGGTGCCCATCCAGGACCGGCCGACAACAGGAGACGCCAACGCCCATTCCGGTGAGCGCCGAAACGGACGCGATGGCCCGCCAACTCGCCGCCGTGCGCGGGTTGAGCGTCGACGAGGCGGTCGGCGCCGCCGTACGCGACGCGCTGACCCGGGTCGAGCGACCGGCGCCCACCGGGCTCACGCCGGGCCAATAGGCCAAGATCGACCGCATGCTGGCGCGGGTGAAGACGCTGCCGCCGCTGGACGACGGCGACAATGACCCAAGCGCCGCCCTGTAAGTCGAGCACGGCCTGCCGCGCTGAGCCATGGTCGTCGACACCTCGGCCCTCGTGGCCATCCTCAAAGCCGAGCCGGAGGCCGGCCGCCTTCCTCGCCAAACTGGCCGCGGCCAGCGTGTGCCGCCTGTCCGCCGCGACTTTCGTCGAGGCCGGGGTGATCGCCAGCCGCGATCCGACCGGCGCCCACCGCGCGGCGGGTCTCATGCGGGCCAGGGACTGGCAAGCGCGCCTGACCGTCGCGGCGGACTTCCGAAAGTGAACGGACCTCAGCCTTGACCGGATCGGCCCCTTCCAACGGGAGGGTGCACCAATGAGCGACGTGCTGCGTGGCGATCAGGGCCGTCATGGGGACGTGTCCTGTGATGGAAGGGATGAGGGCGCCCTCCCGCGCCGGCGGCGCGCGTGGCGCGCCACGCCTCTGGCGAGCGCGGCGGGGAGGAGGACGGCGCCGGCGGCCAGGGCGAACTCCACGGTCGTCCGCGTTGCGCCGGGCGACTGCCGGTCGAGGAGATGGGCGACGAGGATGTCGCGTTCTCCGGGCGCCAGTTCCGCCCCGTTGAGGTGCGTCATGCGCAGGATCACCGCCTGCCAGCCGAGCCAGCCATGGCTCTTTTCGTCGAAGTACGCGCTTGCGTGGCAGGCCGTGCAGCGGGCGGTCAGAAGGCGCTCCGGGAAGGGCCGGCGCTCGTCCTCCTCGCGGCGGCGATGCTCGCTTTCACGGGCGCGGGCCTCCTGCTCGGCGAGACCGGCCTGTTCGCGGTCGCGCTCGATGGTGATTTGGCGCTCGATGCCCACGCGCTCGGCCGCGGATCGGACCGCCTCCTTCACCTCGTACTGGCCGGCGTCCATCTCGGCCCGCGCCGGTGCCGCGGATGCCAGGACCAGGGCGAGCGCGAACATTGGTCCGAGGCGGCACACTACACGGCATCCCCGTGGGTCCAGGAGTGGCGGCGCAGCTCGGGCGGGATCAGCGCCACGGCGCCCATCTCGGTGGTCCGGCAGGCGGGGCAGGCGTTGAGGAAGTCGCCGTCGATCCCCTTCTTCGCGAGGATCTTGCGCATGTTTCGGATGTCCACCGACTGCACGTAGGACTCGCCGCACACGCGGCAGACCTGCTGATCTTCGGGCTTGGCGACGGCCGTCCGTTCGGCCTTTGCCTCGGCGCGGGCCTCGTGCGATGGAACCTGCCCGTCCCACACGGTGGTCAGGACGATCCGCGCCAGGACGGCGTAGGGGTTGGCGGTGCCGATCGCCGTGACGTCGGCCTCCTCCATCTTCATCGCCAGCGACCGGATCCAGGGGCGGAGATAGATGTCGCGGAAGGAGTCCGCCTCCGCCGCGAGTTCCGCGCGCCCGGCATTATCGGCAGCGGCCGCGCGCCCGTGCAGCAGCGCCATGAATTCGAGCTGGACCGCGAGATGGTCGGGCAGGTCGCCGCCGCCCGTCGCGAAATCCACGCCGTGGCGGCGGTAGGCGTCGCGCATGGCGTCGACGCTGCGCCCGAGGATGGTCCCGCCGTCCAGATAGATGCCGGCGAAGAGCGGCACCTGCTTGGGCGGAACGAGGAAGAGGGCGCTGTAGAGTTGCAGCAGCCTCAGGTGGTCCGGCGTGTGCGCCAGCGCGTCGGCGAGATCCGACAGATCCTTCTGGTCGAACCGGAACGGCAGATCCTCCTGGATTCCGGCAAGATCATCCGCGAGATAGGCGCGCATGGCCGCGAAGGTGGCCAGGGCCTCGGGCACGCGGAAGGCGTGCGAGAGGGTCAGGTACAGGTCGGATAGGGACTGGTGCATGGCGTCATCCGGGTGAACGGCGTCGGAAAAGGGTGGCCGGGATGCGGGGGGCTTCCCGGCCACAGTCGCCCTCCGGGTGCTTGCGCGGGGGAGAGGACCGGAGGGCGCTCTCTCACGTGTCGGCGGGCACGTCGTCGAGGCCGACGAAGCGTTCACCGAAGGCGTTGACGAGGTTGGCCAGGAAGATGGCGGCCAGCAGCAGCAGCCATTCCGTGGCGGCCGGGACGTAGCTGAGCATGGACGGCGCCCAACTGCCCTTGAACGGCGGGATGAGCTGGCCGCCGATGATGAAGTCGTAGCGCGCGACGAACAGCGACACCATGACCAGCAGCGCCGCGAGGATCTGCATCCGCCCGTTGCTGCGGGTGCCGGGGGCGATCATCAGGTAGAGCGGCAGCGCCACGCCCACCCAGATCTCCAGGTGGAAGAGCGGCGAGGCGGCGATGTGCTGCCAGACCTGCAGCCCGTCCGCGTTGCTCCACAGCCCGGAGACGGTGCGCGCCGCGACGAACATGGCGTGCAGCGAGATGACCAGGGTGAAGGCGAACGGCAGCCGGTCGCGGAACAGCGCGCGCACGCCGGCCGGCAAGCGGTCCTGGTCGAAGCCGTGCGCCAAGTAGGTGAAGAACACGGCGAAGGCGAGCCCGCCGAGCACGGATTCGATGTGGAACGCCACGGGGATCTCGCCGCCGAACCAGAACGGCCGCATGACCATCATGCCGAACACCGACCCGGCGATCATGCTGACGCCGAGCGCGGCGATCATCAGCGCGATGGCAAGCGGGCGGATGGCGCGCACCGACCAGCCGGGCTGGAGCGTGCGCAGGATCGTCAGCAGCAGCAGCACGACGTAGGCGCCGACGCACAGCACCTTCCAGTACAGCGGCGAGGCGAACTGGAAGCTGAACGGGATGGCCCACAGCGCGCGCAACGGCTGCCCGAGTTCGAGGAACAGCGACAGCACGCCGCCGGCCAGCCCGGCCAGCGCCAGCCACAGGCACCGCTTGGAGACGGCGGCGAATTCCTTCACGCCGAGGGCGAGGCCGATGGTCGCGGTGACGGCCAGACCGGTGGAGGTCAGCAGGAAGAAGTCGTAGGTGACGATCGGCAGGCCCCAGAAGAGCCCGTCGTTGTTGGTGTTGAAGGCGCGGTGCCCATCGCCGGCCAGTGCGCTCAGCACCAGCCCGACGGTCACCACGAACCCGATCGCCGACACGGCGAGGATAAGCGTGCTCAGCGCCTGTCCGCCGGGGGCCGCCCCGGGAGCGGTGGAACGATGAACGTCTGCGGTCATGTCCTGTCCTCCCCGCGTCAGGTGTTCTTAAGGGCGCGGCCGGACGGAATCACCGCCGACTTGCCCGTGAGATAGTAGACCTGCGGCTTGTTGCCGGTGTGGTCGAGCAGGCGCACACCCTTCTTCTCGGCGATCAGCTTGTTGACCTCGCTGGCCGGGTTGTTCAGGTCGCCGAAGTAGCGGGCCTTGGGGGCGCAGGTGCGCACGCAGGCCGGGACGTACTCCTTGACCGCCGGGTTGTCCTCGTTCAGGTCGGCCACCCCGGCCGGCGCCTTGCTGACCTTGTGATAGCAGAAGGTGCACTTGGACACGACGCCGGCCGGCGGAATGCCCACGCCGTGCGTCCAGTCCTCGCGGCCGTCGGGCGCCTTGTAGGGCGGGCTCCAGGTGTGCTTGCCATCGGCGGCGGCGAACACCGTGCGGACGTCCGGCTCCACCGGCGCCTTGGTGTCGGTGTAGAAACGCACGCCGTACGGGCAGGCGATCTGGCAGTACTTGCAGCCGATGCACTTGTTCCAGTCGACCAGCACCACGCCGTCCTCGGTCTTGTACGTCGCCTTGGTCGGGCAGACGTGGACGCACGACGGGTTCTCGCAGTGCATGCAGGGCCGCGGCAACCAGGACAGCTTCACGTTCGGATAGGCGCCCTCCTGGTAATACAGCACGTCCTGCCAGGACTCGCCCGGCTGCCGGTTGTTCTCCATCGCGCACGCCGTCGAGCAAGCCTGACAGCCCGTGCACTTCTCAAGGTCGATGACCATTCCCCATTTCGTCATGCTGACGGGCTCCCCTTAGGCCTTCTCGATGGTGACTTTGGCGGTGTAGAAATTCGCCATGCCGGTCACGCGGTCGGACTGGTTGGCGATCACCGGAGCGACGTGGGTGCCGCGGTCCTTGGCCCAGCGGCCGTGCTCCCAGTGGCCATGCTCGAAGGGCAGGACGACGGTGTCGGGCCGGGTCAGCTCGGTCACCTTAGCCACGGCGACGGTGCTGCCGACCGGCGACTTGATGACGATGCGGTCGCCGCTTTTGATGCCCTTCTTCGCCGCCACCGACGGGTGGATCTCGGCCACCGTGTGCTTGCGGTTGCCGGCCGTCGGCTGCATCAGCACGATGGCGTGCGGCAGGTTGGCGCTGCGCCCTTCGGCGTGCAGCGCGGTCTTCGGCGTCACCAGGTGCAGATCGCCCTCGCCGCTGTACTTGGGCGGTTCCCAGTGCGGGAACATCAGCTTGTCCTTGGACCGGCCGGACACCCCGGCGACCCAGTCGGCCTTGGCCTCCAGGTAGCCCGAGCGGATCTCGAACTTGCCGGACGGCGTGGGCATCAGCTTCGCCTTCACGTCCTCCGCCGACATCGGCGTGTTGTAGCCGGTGCCGTCCCATTCGAAGAACTCGCCGCGGACCTGCCGCCAATGGTAGGGCTTCTTGTACCAGACGCCCTTTTCCTTCCAGCTCTCGAAGTCCTTCACGCCGTTGTCGCCCGGATCCTTTTCGAATCCCTTGGCAAGGTGGCGGATGACGTTCTCCGAGTTGTTCAGCGCCTTGTAGTACTCGCCCATCGGCCCCTTGATGCGCTTGCCGATCTCGATGAGCGTGTCGCCGAAGTACTTGGTGTTGTGGACCGGCTTGACCGCCGGCACGCGCAGCTGCGCCATCGGGAAGCCCTGGAACGGGTAGGTCGGCGCGTCCTGCAGGCGCTCCAGGTAGGTGTGGTCGGGCAGGACGAGGTCGGCCATCCACGCCGTCTCGCTGGGGAACGGCGAGGTCTCGATGACGAACACCTCCTTCAGCATCTCCTCCCACTGCGGCGCGTTGGGCGCGGAGAACACCGGGTTCGTCAGGTAGAACATCACCGTGTCGAGCTTGTACGGCTTGTTCGCCAAGTGGTTCTTGGCGACCTCCTGGATCATGTTCTTGGCCAGCAGGTAACCGTCCGGGTGCCCCTTGAGGTCGACGCGCGGCATGGTCTTCCACGCGCCGCCCTTGGCCCAGTCGTCCATGTAGTCGGCGGCCTTGACCGGCATCGGCCCGTAGGACGGCCCCATCTGGTAGGCCAGCCCGCCCTCGGCGAACAGCGAACCGACCAGCGCGTTCAGCGTGTGAATGGCCATGCCGTTGAGCAGGCCGTTGCTGTGCGTGTGGGCGCCGCGCTCGAACAGGGCGATGGCTGGGCGGGTGGTGCCGAACTCGCGCGCGGTGGCGAGGATGTCGGCCTCGCGCAGCGTGGTGACCTCGGCCGCCCATTTCGGCGTGCGGTCCTTCAGCTCGACGTTCCACCACTCCACCAACCCCTTGACCCAGCGCTCCTGGAAGGTGGCGGGGTCGACGGTCTGGCCGGCCTTGAAGCGGTTCTTGCGGTCGGTGAAGTCGCCGACGAAGGAGCGCTCCCACAGCCCCTCGGTGAGGATCACGTGCGCGATGGCCAGCGCCAGCGCGCCATCGGTGCCGGGCTTGACGAGCAGGCCGCGATCGGCCGAGGCGATGAGCTGGTTGACGTGCACGTCGACGGCGGTGACGCGGGTGCGCGGGCTCTTCTCGCCGCGGATGTAGCCCCAGACCTGGAGGTTGTTGTTGTAGGGCCGGAACGCCTCCAGGAAGTTGGCGCCGAACATCAGCAGGTAGTTGGCGTTGCGGTAGTCGTAGGAGCTGTAGGAGGCGTTGCCGTCCGTGCACTGCTTGGCAACGACCGAGCCGTCCGAGCACATGGAGGAGTGGCCGATGCCGACGTTCGGGCTGCCGTAGAGGTCGGCGAACGGACCCAGCAGGCCGGCGCAGGACGCACCCCAGCCGCGCCCGAACAGCAGGCTGAAGCGGTGCGACTCACCCTTCTCGCGCAGCGTGTTGAGGCGGCCGGCGACGGTGTCCAGCGCCTCGTCCCACGAGATGGGGACGAACTTCGGATCCTCGTTGCGCCCCTTCTTCGGGTTGGTGCGCTTCATCGGCCCGGTGAAGCGGTCCGGATCGTAGAGGATGTAGGAGCCCAGCGGCCCCTTCGGGCACAGCTTGCCGTTGGCGATCGGGTGGTCGGTGTTGCCGTAGATGGCGTGCACGCGGCCGTTCGTCGTGTAGACATCGATGCCGCAGCGCGCTGGGCACTGGTGGCAGATGCTCTTGGTCACCACCGTCCCGCTCTCGATGGGCGCGGCCTGCGCCGGATCCGCCGGGGTCAGGAGGTTGCCGACGGTGCCGAGGGCGCCGGACGCCGCGATGGCGCCGGTCGCGGAGCTGGCCTGCAGGAACCGCCGCCTGCTGGTGCTCGTGTCCACTATGCTCATTCACACGCTCCCTCGTTGCTGTGGGGCCTTGGTCTTGTCGCGCTGGCGCTCAGGACGTCGCGCATCAGGCTGATGCGCTTGCGGCAGGCCGGGCAGAGCCCGGTGTCGTCCGCCGTCGGCGCGGTGAAGTCGTCGCCGCATTCGTCGCAGGCGCGGATCTCGGCTCGGCGCAGGACGAGCCGGGCCTCCGGAGCCCATTGCGATCCGGACGCGATGGTGACGGCGTGCTCCGGGCAACTGGCGGCGCATCGTCCGCAGGCGAAGCAGGCGTCGGTGTCGAAGCCCAGAGTCGCCGCGGTGCCGTCGGCGACGGAATGGAGGGCCCGGGTCGGGCATACGGCCGCGCAGACACGGTGATCCCGGCAGGCGTCGGCGAGCCGCAGCATGGGATGCAGCGAGCCGGGCAGCGGCCGCCCGGCGGCGGCGGCCAGAGTGTGGGCGGCCGCCAGCGTCCGTCGGCGGCCGGGCATCGCCAGCGGTGCGCGAAGATCGTGGGCCGGCCCGTCACGGTCCGCACGCGTGGCGCGGAGCAGGCCGCCGAACAGCCGGCGCCGTCCGGGATTCACCGTGTCGGCGTCGGGGCGCAGCGGCCGGGCCTTGTGGGGCGGCGTCGGGAACCGCTCGATGCGCGGTGCGGGCAGGCCGAGCGGCACGATGACGGTGGCCGCCGCGGCCACCGCCGCGGTGGCGGGATGCGTCGCCGATCCGCCAGCCGGACAGCCGGCGCACCAGCTACGGTCGATGAGGATGAGCGGGCCGGCGGCGCGTCCGGCCGCGTCGAGAAGGTCGGCCACGGCCAGACCGCCCAGGCAGCGGACGGCGCCGGCGCCGGACACCCGCGTCGCGTCCGGCACCCGCGCGCATTCGAAGACTGCGGTGTCCGGCGGCAGCGAAGCCGCGAAGCCGCGCACCGCCAGGGCGCCCGTCGGGCAGGCGGCGGCGCAGCGGCCACAGGCCAGGCAACCGTCCGCCAGCACCGGGCCGCCCGCCGCGATCGTCAGGACGCCGGCCGGGCACGCGTCGGCGCAGGCGGCGCAGGCGTGCGTGTGCGGGCGGTGCCCGAGGCATGCCTGGGCGATGAGGGTGAGAGCGCCGCCCGGCCGCAGCGCCTGCGAGGGCAGTGCTTCCGGCGCGCCGCCGACGGCGGCCGGCCGGCCTGTGGAATCGACCAATGCGCGTCCTCCCATGCCCCGGTGGCCGGGGCTTTTCGCTGCGGTGGCGTGAACCCCGCCGCGCCTTTGGCCTGTGAGAGCACGATGCATGCCACACGGTCGGGACGAGGCTTTTCGGGGCGTTCCGCCCGATCGGCCGGCGGGCGTGGCGATCCGCGGCGTTACCGTTCGGTAGCGCGCCGGAAGGGACGCGAACCCGTCCACGTATTGCGGCCGGAGCGGCGTTACCGGGGGAAATGGTTGATGGCGGTCAGGGTGAGTTCCTGTGCGATCAATTGTTACCGAACGGTAACGCCGCCTTCATCTTGTGGTTTTGATGGATGCCTTTAGATGCCAATAAAGGAGGTGCGTCGAAGGAGATGTCGTGAATTAATCTGGTATCGATTTGATGTTGCGACAGCTTCGTGGCTGATGATTGATCTGGATCATTTACTTTATGGGCTTCGATGGCGGAGTGTTTTGATGTCGGGTTTTCTGGAAAATCCGTACAAATCCACCGGGCTTTCGGCTATTCTCGACCATGCGGAGCCTTTCGGTGGGCTCTGCCGATACGAGAAATGCCGGCGTTGGACCGGTGGCGGACTTGGGGAGAGAAATGACCGGGATGTCGCGCCGGACCCTGGTGCGGGCGCTGCCGGCCCTGGCGGTGATGCCGGTGGCCGGAACGGCGTCGGCCGCGGTGCCCGACCGCGTGGTCCGCTTCGGCCTGACGCCGGTCGTCGTGCAGGAAAATCTCCAGTTCTTCAATGCTTGGCGCCGCTATCTGGAAGAGCGGATCGGACGTCCGCTGCGGTTCGTGCAGCGCCGTTCCTACCGCGAGATCATCCAGCTCCTGGAAGCCGGGGAGATCGATTTCGCGTGGATCTGCGGCTATCCCTTCGTGCGCCGGCGGGAGACGGACTTCCTGGATCTGCTTGCCGTTCCGGTCTTCGACGGGCAACCGCTGTACCGGTCCTACGTCATCGTCCATCGCGACAGCGCGGTGCGCGGCCTCGCCGGCCTCGCCGGCTGCTCCTTCGCCTTCTCCGATCCGGATTCCAACTCCGGCTATCTGGCGCCGCGCGGCATGTTGCAGCGCATGGGCCATGCGCCCGAGCAGCATTTCCGCCTGACCTTCTTCACATACAACCATGCCGAGACCGTGGAGGCCGTGGCCGACCGTTTCGCCGATGGCGGCGCGGTGGATTCCTACGTGTGGGAGTATCTGGCGCGCACGCGGCCGGAGCTGACCGGGCAGACGCGCGTGATCGAATGGTCCGAGCCGTTCGGCTTTCCGCCCCTGGTCGCCCGGCGCGGCAGCGAGCCAGCCCTGGTCGCCCGCATGCGGTCGGCGCTGCTGGACATGTCCGGCGCAGCCGAGGGGCGCCGGTTGCTCAAGGATCTCGCCCTCGACGGTTTCCGCGAGGGTGACGCCGCCCTGTACGACGGCATCCGTGCGCTCGCCGCTTGGATCGGCGACAAGGGAGGCACGCCGTGAAGCCGCTCCGCCCGCTGTCGTGGAGTTTGTCGGTCAAGCTGCCGCTCACCATCTCCGCCGTGGTCGCCGGCGTGGCGTTCATGATCGGCGGCGTGATTCTGCTCGACGCGCGCCAGCGCCTGCGCACCGAACTGGAAGACAAGGTTCTCGCCATGGCCACCGCCGTGTCGGTGAGCACCGGCGACGCCGTCATGCGGCACGACTACTGGGCGCTGTACAAATCGCTGAAATCCATGGCGTTGCGCCACGGCAGCGCCACCCCCATCCATTCCGGCGCGCTCCTGGGGGCCGACGGCACGGTCCTGGCCCATCTCGATCCCGCGCGCCATCCGCCGGGCCTGCCGCTCTCCGGCGCGCGCGAGGACGAGCGGGCGCGGCTGCGTGCGGCGGTCGCCACGGGCATGCCGTCGGTCGGGGAGCCCGCGGCGGCCGGCGTCGTCGAGAGCATCGTGCCGATCCGGGCCGGCGACATGGTGGTCGGCGCCGTGGTGCTGTGGATCTCCACGACCGAACTGGACAAGCGGACCTGGGCGGCGACGCTCACGATCATCAGCCTGACCTCGGCGTTGGCGCTGGCCGGCAGCGCCGTCGGCGCGGCCATCTCCAGCCGCATGGTGCGCCCGTTGCGCCAGCTCGCCAAGGGCATGGAGACGGTGGGCCGCGGCGACCTCGGCGCGGTTGTGCCGGTGATGCCCGGCGACCGCGACGAGATCGGCCAACTCGTCGAGCGCTTCAACTGCATGGCGGTGCAACTGGCCGAGAAGCAGAGGCTGGAGCAGCAGCTCGCGGTCAACGAGAAGCTGGCGGCGCTGGGCCGCATCGCCGCCGGCGTGGCGCACGAGGTGAACAATCCGCTGGGCGGCATGCTGAACTGCGTCGACACCATCAAGAGCCATCCGCAGCAGCCGGAGCTGCTCGTCCAGTACTTCCCCCTCATCGACCGCGGCCTCAACCGCATCCACGCCATCGTCCAGGCGCTGCTGGTCGAGCTGAAGGCCGATGCCGGCCGCGGTGCGGCCAGCGACGTCCGGCTGGAGGACGTGCGCGACCTCATCATGGCCGAGATCGACGGGCGGGACATCGTGTTCACCTGGGACGACCGGCTCGGCGGCGATGGAAGCCGGTCGTGCCCGCGTGTCCAGCAGGTCGCCCTCAACCTTCTCAAGAACGCCGTGCAGGCCATGCCCGACGGGGGGACGCTGACCTTCCGGGCGTGGGTGGACGACCCCTGGGCGGTCATCGAGGTCGAGGACACCGGCGTCGGCATTCCGGCCGACAACCTGCCGCGCATCTTCGACCCGTTCTTCACCAGTCGGCAAAGCGGCACCGGGTTGGGGCTCTGGGTGACCTACCGGCTGGTGCAGAGCCTGGACGGCGCCATTGCGGTCGATAGCGTGCCGGGCCAGGGGAGCCTGTTCCGGGTCACGATGCCCGCCCGGCCGGTCATGGAAGAGGTGTGTGCCGCATGATCCCGATCCAGGAAACCTCCACCGCCTCCCCGCAGGTCCTGGTCGTCGAGGATGACGACCTGATGCGCTTGTCCGTTGCCGACCGCTTCCGCATCGAGGGAATCCCGGCCGCCGCCGCCGCCTCGCTGGCCGAGGCGCGTCGCCTGCTGTCGCGCGGCCAGATCGAGGTGGTGGTCACCGATATCCGCCTGCCCGACGGCACCGGGCGTGACCTCTTCGAGGACATCGCCCGCAGCCATTCGGGCATACCGGTCGTCCTGATGACGGCGTTCGGCTCCATCCCGGAGGCGGTGGAACTGGTCAAGTCCGGTGCGGCGGACTACCTGACCAAGCCGTTCAAGCCCGACGCGCTGGTGTCCATCGTGCGGCGCTGCCTGGACGACCGGCGCGACCGGCGCCTGTCGGCCCAACTGCGCGCGGCGGACGGCCGCTGCGGTCCCGCCGGGACCGGCGTGCTCGGGCGCAGCTTGGCCATGCGGACCATCGAGCAACTCGTCGCCCGCATCGCGCCCCTGGACAGCTCTGTTCTGATCACCGGGGAATCCGGTGCCGGCAAGGAGGTGGTCGCGGACCTCATCCACCACTCGAGCCCGCGCGCCGGGGCGCCCTTCGTCAAGGTGAACTGCGCGGCGATCCCTCTGAACCTGGTGGAAAGCGAGTTGTTCGGCCACGAGAAGGGCGCTTTCACCGGTGCCGACCGGCGTTGGATCGGCCGTTTCGAGCAGGCGCAGGGCGGCACGCTGTTTCTCGACGAGATCGCCGAGATCCCGCCGGAAACCCAGGTGAAACTGCTGCGCGTTCTCCAGGAGCGCTCGGTCCAGCGCGTCGGCGGACGCGAGACCATCCGGCTCGACGTCCGGGTCATCGCGGCCACGCAGGTCGACCTGAAGGCGGCGATCGAGAGCGGCCGATTCCGCGGCGATCTGTACTGGCGGCTGAACGTCTTCCACATCGCGGTGCCGCCGCTGCGCGAGCGCGGCGACGACGTTCTGTTCCTCGCCCGCCACTTCGCCCGCGAGTTCGCGGAGCGCATGGGGCGGCCCGCCAAGGAGTTCTCTCCCGACGCCGAGGCGGCGCTGCTGGACAACCCGTTCCCCGGCAACGTGCGCGAACTCAAGAACCTCGTCGAACGCGCGGTGGGGCTGAGCGACGGACGGAGGATCGAGGCGCACGATCTCTTCACGACAAGCGGGCAGCCTGCGGTCCACGGCACCGCCACGCTGCGGAACGCCAAGGAAACGTCGGAGCGCGAGGCCATTCTCCAGGCGCTGGCCCGGCATGGCTGGATGATGACGGAAACCGCGCGGGCGCTGGGCATTTCGCGCAAGAACCTCTGGGAAAAGATGCGCCGCTACGGCGTCGAACGCGACGCCCAATGACGGCCCAATGACGGCGGGCGATGCCGACGCCCGACCTCCGGAACGAAGCCGCCTCAGGAGGCCTCAGCAATGGACGGCTGTTACACCGCCCAGAGCCAAGGGGCCCGGCCACCTGCCGCTGGACGAGGCGCTGGCGCGCATCGCCGCGACCTACGGTCCGGTGACGGGGGTGGAGACCGTGCCGCTGTCGCAGGCCAAGGGCCGCATCCTGGCCGAATCGGTCACCAGTCCCATCGACGTGCCGCCGGCCGCCGTGTCGGCCATGGACGGCTACGCCTACCGGGCGCCGGCGGGCCGCTGCGGCGGGCCGCTGCGGCTGGCCGTGGTCGGCCGCGTGCCGGCCGGCACCGTGTCCTGCCCTTCGGCGGGTTGTTCGAATAGGCCGCTGGCGACAGCATGGAATGGGCGTGGGTATTCAGATTGTTTTTTAGAATGTTCCGCTCCATGCGAACGCGTTCCAGTTCGCGCTTCAGACGCGCGATTTCCGCCGACTGATCGTCGGTGGCCAGAGGGGCCGCCGCCTGCTTGTTGTCCCGAGCAGGCTCGGAAGGCGGGGAAATGCTCGCCTTCGCCCCCATGCCCACCGGCACCAGCAACAACAAGAAGTTGGAGATTGAGGAGGTAGGCAGTACCCTGCGACCCGCGTCCACGCCGATGCCGAGCATCGGGCTGGCGCCGTGACCCCGCGGGACTCTCGCTTGACCTGCCATCTCGGCTGTCTCGCCGATCGGGTCCACCTCAGGCGCTGCGGTGACGTCAGGCCCGCATGTGGGCCAGCGGAAGGGCGGTGTTGTAGCGCACCTGTTTCAGCGCGAAGCTCGACTTGATGCTGGCTACGCCCGGCACGCGGGTCAGGTGGTCCTTCAGGAAGCGTTCGTAGGCGGCGAGGTCCGGCACGACGACCCGCAGCAGGTAGTCGGCCTCGCCGGTCATCAGGTAGCACTCCAGCACCTCCGGCCACTGCACGACCGCCGCCTCGAACGCCTCCAGCCGCTCCTCGACCTGCCGTTCCAGGGTGACGTTGACGAAGACGTTCACCGACAGGTCGATGGCGGCGGGGTCGAGCAGCGCCACGTAGCGGCGGATGACCCCGGACTCTTCCAGCGCCTTGACCCAGCGCAGGCAGGGCGATGGCGACAGGCCGACGCGCTGCGCCAGGTCGTTGTTGGTGACGCGGCCGTCCTGCTGCAGCTCCGTCAGGATGGACCGGTCGATGCGGTCGATCGGCGTTCTTGGCATCTTTCACCCTTCAGAAGACGGATTGCAGCAGTATCTGCCACGATACCACCATTGGACGCCTGTGTTTGCAAGCACCTGCGGCGCGGGCGATGCTACGTTGTTGGCCTGACGGACAAAGATGAAAACGGGGGGAGGACATGGCGAGCAACGACGATCTGGCCTGCCTGCGCGACCTGGAACGCAAGGTCCTGTGGCTGGCGTCGTGGACCATCCACAACGCCAACCACGTCCGCCCCAACCACGACGGGCTGAAGGTCGGCGGGCATCAGGCGTCGTCGGCCTCCATGGCGACGATCATGACGGCGCTGTACTTCGCCACGCTCCGCCCGCAGGATCGGGTGGCGGTGAAGCCGCACGCCGGGCCGATCTTCCACGCCATCCAGTACCTGCTGGGCAACCAGACGCGGGAGACGCTGGAGCGGTTCCGCGGCTACAAGGGCGCCCAGTCCTACCCGTCGCGCACCAAGGACGTGGACGACGTGGACTTCTCCACCGGCTCCGTCGGGCTGGGGGTGGCGCAAACGCTGTTCGCCTCGCTGGTGCAGGACTACCTGAAGGCGCGGGGCTGGGCGCCCGACGTGCCGGAGGGGCGCATGGTGGCCCTGGTCGGCGACGCCGAGATGGACGAGGGCAACATCTTCGAAGCGCTGCTGGAGGGCTGGAAGCACGGGCTGCGCAACACGTGGTGGATCGTCGACTACAACCGCCAGAGCCTGGATGCCGTCATCCGCGAAGGGCTGTGGGAGCGGCTGGAGGGCATCTTCCGCACCTTCGGGTGGGAGGTGGTGATCCTCAAGTACGGGCGGCTGATGCGGGAAGCCTTCGCTGAACCGGGCGGGGAGGCGCTGAGGCAGTGGATCGACACCTGCCCGAACCAGCTCTATTCCGCGCTCACCTACCGGGGCGGGGCGGCGTGGCGCAAGCGGCTGCTGGACGATTTGGGCGACCAGGGGCCGGTGTCGCGGCTGATCGAGAAACGATCGGACGAGGAACTCGCGCGGCTGATGGGCAACCTGGGCGGCCACGACCTGCCGTCGCTGCTGGAGGCGTTCGAGGCGGCGCAGACGCACGACCGGCCGGTGTGCTTCATCGCCTACACCGTCAAGGGCTTCGGCCTGCCGCTGGCCGGGCACAAGGACAACCACTCCGGCCTGCTCACGCCCGCGCAGATGGAGGAGTTCCGCGCCGCCCAGAACGTCCGCCCCGGCCACGAGTGGGACAAGTTCGAGGGGCTGGAGGTGTCGGCGGACGATCTGCAGGCCTTCTTGGACGCCGTGCCCTTTGCCGCGCGCGGGCGGCGGCGCTGCACGGCACCCGCCGTGCCGGTCCCCGACGCGCTGCCGGTGCCGGGGCAGAAGGCGCTGTCCACGCAGGCGGGCTTCGGCCTGATCCTCAACGAGGTCGGGCGCGACCAGACCCCGCTGGCGCAGCGCATCGTCACCGCCGCACCCGACGTGACGGTGTCCACCAACCTGGGCGCCTGGGTGAACCGGCGCGGCCTGTTCGCCAAGGAGGTGGTCGCCGACCTGTTCAAGCGCGAGCGCATCCCCTCCACCTACGCCTGGGAGTTCTCGCCCTCGGGGCAGCATTTCGAGCTGGGCATCGCCGAATCCAACCTGTTCACCCTGCTCTCGGCGCTCGGACTGTCGCATTCCCTGTTCGGGGAGCGGCTGCTGCCCATCGGCACGCTGTACGACCCGTTCATCTACCGCGGGGCGGACGCGCTCAATTACGCCTGCTATCAAGATGCCCGCTTCCTGCTGGTCGCGACCCCGTCCGGCGTGACGCTGGCGCCGGAGGGCGGGGCGCACCAGTCCATCGGCACGCCGCTGGTCGGCATGGCGCAGGACGGGCTGGCTTATTTCGAGCCGGCGTTCGTGGACGAGCTGGCGGTCGTCATGCGCTGGGCCTTCGACTACATGCAGCGAAATGGCGAGGGGCAGCCGGACGAGCGCCAGCCGGACGAGCACATGTGGCTGCGCGACGAGAGCGGCGGCTCGGTCTACCTGCGCCTGTCCTCGCGCACGCTGGAGCAGCCCGCCCGAACCATGACGGCGGAGCTGGAGCGCGCGATCATCGGCGGCGCCTACTGGATGCGGGAGCCGGGGCCGAACGCCCAGGTCGTGGTCGCCTACACCGGCGCCGTGGCGCCGGAGGCGATCGAGGCGGTCGGGCTGATGGGGGAGGACCGGCGCGACATCGGCCTGCTGGCCGTCACCTCCGCCGACCGTTTGCAGGCCGGGTGGAGTGCGGCCCAGCGCGCCCGCGAGCGCGGGCTGGTGCACGCGCAGTCGCACGTGGAGCGGCTGCTGGCGACGGTGCCGCCACACTGCGCGCTGGTGACGGTGATCGACGGGCACCCGGCGACGCTGGGCTGGCTGGGCTCCGTGCACGGGCACCGGACGCGGGCGCTGGGCGTGGAGCATTTCGGCCAGACGGGAACAGTGGACGATCTCTACCGCCATTTCGGCATCGATGCCCAGGGCATAGCGCTCGCCGCCGAGGCGATGTCGCCGGGACGGCCGATCCGGCATCTGCGCATGGCGGGGGATTGAGCACGCACCTGACGTTGGGTCGCGCCGTGCGGATCGGATCAAGGCGGCGGCTGGCGCAGCCATTCGTCCAAGGTCTCGGGCGGCGGGGCTGGTGGCGGCATCTCCGCCGACTGCACCGGGGTGTTCCGCGTGGGCTCCTTCACCGGCGCCCCCGGCCCGATCGAGCCTTCGGAGTCCACCGCGGCGACGAAGCGCTGCCCGTCCGGCGCGATGAACTCTCCATTGGTCGGTCGGTTGCGGTCGAAGCGGCCGACGTAGCGGCTGCCGTTCGGGAAGAACAGCGTGCCGGTTCCGGTGCGGGCGTCCGCCCGCCATTCCCCCTCGTACCGCTGGCCGTCCGGCCAGACGAAGGTGCCCCAGCCCTCGGCCAGCCCGCGCCGGAAGGAACCCGTGTAGCGGCGGCCGTCGGCCCAGGTGGCGCGGCCGTCGCCTTCCAGGCTGCCTTGCACGAAGGTGCCTTCGGCGCGGCCCTCCTCGATGCCGTTCTCGCCCCAGGCCAGCACGCCGCGCCCGTCGGCGAAGCCGTGCCGGCACACGCCGTGCCAGCGCACCTCCTTGGTCGGATAGGGATAGCGGTCGCGCACGGCGCAGCCGGTGGTACGGTCGACGATCACCGCTTCGGGATGGCCGTCGTCCTGCGCCGCCGCCGGGAACGGAAGGACGGCGGCCAGCGCCGCCAGGGCCAGGAATGCCGGTCTCATGCCGAGTCAACAGGCAGGCGCGGACGGCTATTCCCGACCAACTGGACGCGGGGCATGCGCGTGACGCACACCTATTCCGGTGATGAAGGAGGTCCGGTGATGAAGGAGGTGAAGAACGTCACCGCCATTCCGTCGCGCAACACCGCCAAACGAAGCTCATAGAACAGTCCTTTGGCCGGATATACGTCGAAAGGGCCGGCCCGGATCCATGACAGATGCTGGTAAACTCCCGGTACGGTGAGCGTATTGTCCACCAAACGGGACACCGCCGCATGTCCGCCGCTCCGCAGCCCGCCCATCCGCACGCCCAGCCCCTCGACCGCTCCGCCATCCACCGGCTGTACCGCGCCGACGAGGCCATGGTCGTCACCGACCTCGTCCGCGCCGCCTCGTTGCCGGAGCCGGCCCGCCGCCGCGTTCAGGCGGAAGCCGCCCGGCTGGTGGAGGGCGTGCGGGCGGCGCGCACGCGCTTCGGCGCGCTGGACGCCTTCCTGCAGGAATTCGGCCTGTCCACGCAGGAGGGTGTGGCGCTGATGTGCCTGGCGGAGGCGCTGCTGCGCATCCCCGACGCCGAAACCGCCGACGCGCTGATCCGCGACAAGATCGGCACCGCCGACTGGAACCGCCACCTGGGCAAGGCGGACAGCCTGTTCGTCAACGCCTCCACCTGGGCCTTGATGCTGACCGGCAAGGTGGTGCGCCTGGACACGGCGGAGGAGCCGGGCCGC
>Ga0196970_1001305_pt1 | contig 17763 bp, 17 predicted proteins | sample S1v_513CmetaG_FD_148672 | JGI IMG/M metagenome (GOLD analysis project Ga0196970, IMG submission 148672) | Soil microbial communities from Anza Borrego desert, Southern California, United States - S1+v_5-13C | ecosystem: Environmental > Terrestrial > Soil > Desert | place: USA: California...
GGCCATGGACAGGCCGTCGTCCGCCTCCCCGGCGTCGAGGTCGAAGAGGTCGGCGGCGGGCGAGGCGTCGCCGTGCGCCGGCAGCCACAGGGTGAAGGCGGTGCCCTGCCCCGGTTCGGACTCCACATCCACCGCGCCGCCGGCCCGCGTCACCGTCGAGTAGACCAGCGACAGGCCGAGGCCGGTGCCCTCGCCCAGCTCCTTGGTGGTGAAGAACGGCTCGAAGATGCGGTCCAGCACCTCGGGTGCGATGCCGATGCCGGAATCGCGCACGGTGACGGTGACGTACAGGCCGGGCCGGAGGTCGGCGTGGCGGGCCAGCACCGCGGCGCCGGCCGCCACCCGGTCCACCGTCACCGCGATGCGTCCGCCGTCCGGCATGGCGTCGCGGCCGTTGATGGCGAGGTTCACCAGCGTCTGGTGCAGCAGCGCCGGCTCGATCAGCACCACCGCGTCCGGATCGCGCACCGTGACGTCCACCGCGTAGCGCTCGCCCAGGATCGGGCGCAGGAAGCGGCGCAGGTCGTCGAGCTGGGCGGCGACGCGCACCGGCTTCGCCGCCTCGGGCCGGCCGGCGCGGCCGAAGCTGAGCAACTGGCCGGTCAGTCCGGCGGCGCGCTCGGTCGCCTTGACGATCTCGGTCAGGCACTGCGCCACGCGCGCCCGGTCGTTGGGCGCGCGCCGCGCCATCTGGGCGAAGCCGCCGATGGCCGTCAGCATGTTGTTGAACTCGTGCGCGATGCCGCCGGCGAGCTGGCCGATGGCCTGCATCTTCTGCGCCTGGTGCAGCGCGCGTTCCGCCTGCTTGCGCCGGGTGACGTCGTTGAGCACCAGGAACCACGCCGGGGCCTCGTCCACCGCGAAGGCGTGCACGCCGACCTCAACGTCGCGCTGCGTGCCGTCGGGCGCGGCGACGTGCGCCTCGACCGGCCCTTCGGGCACCGCTTCGGTGCCGGGCGGCGGCAGGACGGCGAACAGCCGCTCGCCGCCGTCCAGCCGCGGCATCGCGGCCATCGCCGCCGGGTCGGCGGTGCCGAGGATGCGGGCGGCGGCGCGGTTGGCGAAGCGCACCCGCGCCCCGTCCCACACCACGATGCCGTAGGGGGCCATCTCGACCAGCCGGCGGTAGCGCTCCTCGCTGTCGGCCAGGGCCTGCTCGTGGCGTTTCAGCTCGGTGATGTCGGTGAGCACCTTGACGATGCCGCCGGAGCGGGTCGCGTGCTCGGAAATCCGATACCAGCGCCCGTCGGCCAGGCGGTGGTCGGACGGCGGGCCGCCGCGGGTGTGGCGCCACAGGCGCTCGGCGATCCAGCCCGAGGGGTCGGTGACGTCGCGTCCGGCGGCGCCGCGCTCGACCGCCTTGTGCAGAAGCTCGGCGAAGCGCACGCCGGGGCGCAGCAGGTCGGCCAGCAGCGGGTAGGCGGCGCGGTAACGCTCGTTGCACACCACCAGCCGGCCGTGCTCGTCGAACAGCACGAAGCCCTCGCTGACGCAGCCGATGGCGTCGGCCAGCAGCTCGCGCATGCGCACCGCCTCGCACGACTCCGCCGGGGGCGCCGGGCAGGCCGCCGCCTCATCGTCGAGGCAGGCCACCGCGTCGTCGTGCAGCAGCACCAGACGGCGCGCGTTGTCGAGCAGCCGCCCACCCTCCGCGGTCAGCCGCAGTCCGGCGGTGCCGTAGAGGAACAGCGGCTTGCCGAGAGCTTCCTCCAGCCGGCGCAGCCGGTCGGTGAGGGCGTCCTCGGAAAGGGAGAGGTCGGCGGCCGCCGCAGAGGTGGACCCACGGTCCACCACCGCGAGGAACCCACGCAACCAGGCGATGTCGAGGTCGGGCCGCTGCATGGCCCTATCCAACCATCGGGCCGCGCCGACCGCCAGAGGTTTATGCGCGCGCCGGAAAGTGGTGGTGCCCGTGGTCGCACTGGCCTCGGGCGTGCTTGGAATCGCAGCTCTCGCCGGCAACCAGACCGATCCAGGCGTTGAGCAGGTTCGGGTCGAAGCCGGCTTCGCGCCGCCCCTCGGCCTCCAGGAGCGGACGGCGGATCAGCGTCACGTCGGCGATCATGGCATCGAGCGCCGCCTCCTCGCCCAAGGTGTCAGGATCCACGGCGCCGCTCTTGATGGCCGGGGCGCGGCGGTTGAACCACTCGTCCACCGGGCGGTCACCGAAGAACGGCCGCAGCGCCGCGCGCGTCCAGCCCTGCGCGGCCAAGTCGCGCACGTCGAGCCGGTGGCCGGCCGCCACCAGCTGCTGCTTCTGCCGGGCGTTCGCCGGACAGTCCGCCAACCCGTAGAAGATCACCTCGGCCATGGCCCGCACCCCGCTGGACTTGGAATCGTTCCAGGGAGCATGCCGCGGCGGGATGCCGCGCTGCAAGAGAAATAAACCACATTTTTTGAATGGCTATTTTCTGTGCAGCGCGGCTTGCGCGGGGATCACTTCACCAGCGTCTGCGCCTTTTCGACGAAGGTGTCGGTGTAAGTCTTGGAGATGTCGATGGGCGCGCCGGCGACCGCCGGGTCGAAGGCCTTGAGCACCTTGTAGGCGACCTCGGCGCCCTCGCGGGTGAAGCGGCCGTCGGGCGAGTAGGTGGGCTTGGAATGCAGGAAGGCCGACTTGTAGAGGTCCTTGCTGCCAAGGAAATACTCCTCCGGCAGCACCTTCACCACGTCGTCGGCGCTCGCTTTGTCCAGCCACTTCAGCGTCTTGACGAAGACGTTGACCAGCGCCTGCGTGGTGTTGGGGTTCTGCTGGATGAACTCCGGCTTCAAGTACAGCACCGCGGCGGGGTACTGGCCGCCGTAGACCTGCTTGGTGCCCTCCAGGGTGCGGGTGTCGGCGATAACCGTGATGTCGCCGTCGTTCTCCAGTTGGCTCATCACGGGATCGAGGTTGGAGATGGCGTCGATCTCGCCGCGCTTGACCGCCGCCACCGCGCTGGGGCCGCCGCCGACGCCGATGAACGCCACGTCGTTCGGCGTCAGGCCGTTCTGCGTCAGCAGGTAGTTGACCATGAAGTTGGTGGAGGAGCCCGGCGCGGTGACGCCGATCTTCTTGCCCTTCAGGTCCTTCACGTCCTTGATGGTGCCGGCCTTCTTCACCGAGGCGAGCACGATGCCGGGGAAGCGGCCCAGTTCGACCACTGCGACGATGGGCTGGTTCTTGGCCTGCATCTGGATGGTGTGGTCGAAGGCGCCGGTCACCACGTCGGCCGAGCCGCCGATCAGCGCCTGCAGGCTCTTGGCGCCGCCGCCGAAGTCGCTGATCTCGACGTTCAGTCCGGCTTCCTTGAAGTAGCCGAGCCGCTCCGCCAGCGTCAGCGGAAGGTAGTAGAGCAGCGGCTTGCCGCCCACCGCCAGCTTGAGGTCCTTCTTCTCGATCTGCTGGGCGCCCGCGGAGCCGGCCCCCAGGAGCAGCCCCACCGCCGCGGCGGCGAGCATCGTGGTGAAACGCATTCCTTCCTCCCTTCCTGAAATCTCTTATCCCTGCGCGCCGGTGGTGTGCGCCTCCTGCGGGCGCCAGTGCAGCAGGCGCTTCTCGATGACGGTGACCACGGCGTCGATGACGATGACGAAGATGGTCAGCACCAGCATGCCGGAGAACACGCCGACCGTGTCGAACACGCCCTCCGCCTGGTGGATGCGGTAGCCGAGGCCGGCGGCCGAGCCCAGGTACTCGCCCACCACCGCGCCGACCATGGCGAAGCCGACCGCCGTGTGCAGCGACGAGAACACCCAGGCCAACGCCGACGGCAGGTAGACGTGGCGCAGCAGGTCGCGCGAGCTGGCGCCCAGCATGCGGGCGTTGGCCAGCACCACCGGGCTCACCTCCTTGACGCCCTGGTAGACGTTGAAGAAGACGATGAAGAACACCAGCGTGACGCCCAGCGCCACCTTCGACCAGATGCCCAGCCCCAGCCACAGCATGAAGATCGGCGCCAGCACCACGCGGGGCAGCGCGTTGACCGCCTTGATGTACGGGTCGAACACCGCCGACACCAGCGGCGCGCGGGCGAACCAGAAGCCGAAGACGATGCCCGCCACCGTGCCGATGACGAAGGCCAGCAGCGTCTCCAGCAGCGTGATGTAGAGGTGGTACCAGATCACGCCGGAGGCGAAGTCCTTCCACGTCCGCTCCAGCACCGCCAGCGGCGTGCCGAAGAAGAACGGGCTCATGATGTTGGTGGCGGTCAGCACGTGCCAGAGCAGGAAGAATCCCACCAGCACGAAGGACTGCAGCAGCAGGATGACCGGGCGGCCGGGCAGGCGCTTGGGTCGGGGGGTGGCGGCCATGATGTCCCTGCCCTCACTGCAGCTTGGTCTGCGCGTAGCCCTTCAGCACCTCGTCGCGGAGCTGGGACCAGATCTCGCGGTGGAGGTCGAGGAAACGCGGGGTCATGCGGATGTCGGCCACGTCGCGCGGCCGTTCGATGTCGATGCGGTACTCGCCGATCAGGCGCGCGCCCGGCCCGGCCGACAGCACCAGCACCCGGTCGGACAGCGCGATGGCCTCCTCCAGGTCGTGGGTGATGAAGACCACCGACTTGCGGTCGGCCGACCACAGGTCGAGCAGTTCGTTCTCCATCAGCTGCCGCGTCTGCACGTCGAGCGCGGAGAACGGCTCGTCCATCAGGATGATCTTGGGATCGACGATCAGCGTCTGCGCCAGCGCCACGCGCTTGCGCATGCCGCCGGAGAGCTGGTGCGGGAAGCGCTCGCCGAAGCGGTCCAGCCCGACGCGGGCCAGCCACGGCCGCGCCCGCTCGCGCGCCTCGGCGCGCGGCACGCCGCGGAACTCCAGTCCGGCCGCCACGTTGTCGATCGCCGACTTCCACGGCATCAGCGCGTCGGCCTGGAACATGTAGCCGGCGTGCGGATTGACGCCGTGCAAATCCTCGCCGAACACCACGGCGCGCCCGGCGCTGGGCGCCAGCAGGCCGGCGATGACGTTGAGGATGGTGGACTTGCCGCTGCCGGTCGGGCCGACGATGGAGACGAACTCCCCGGCGCCCACCGTGAAATGCACGTCCCGGACCGCGGTGTAGACCGCCCCCTTCTCGTGCGCGGAGGCGAACGAACACGTCACGCCCTCGATCGCCAGCGCCGGGTGGGGCGCGGGCGGGGCTGCTCTGGCAACGGACATCGGGCGGCGTCTCTTCCCTGGTCTGACTTCTTTTGCGGCGATGATGACCGAGCGCGGCCCGCCCCGCAAGCCCCCGCCTCCCCGCACGCTTTTGCTGCAACGCGGCGATGCGGCGCTTGAAGTCGACCGCCGCGGTCGCTTACGGTGCGAACAAGCCGTTGCGCGGCGCAACAAGCGGCGGCGAAACACCATGTCCATGGTTCCCTTGTCCCGTCGCAAATCCTATCGTTCCAGTGGACTTCTTTATCGCATTGTTTCGGGAAACACTTGGTCGCCGCCACCTACCTCTTTCGGGCACGGGTCGCGTTAACCATTCCGTTAAGCTTTCCCCGCCAATGTCCGTCCGTCGCAAGGAGGACTGGATGTTGGTTCGCGCTTTCGCCCGCATGACCGCCCTGACCGCGCTGCTGACCGTGTGCCTGAGCGGGGCCACGATGGCTGGTTCCGGGGCCGGTTCCGATGCCGACTCCGCCTCGGTCGCGCGCACCGGCGGCGCCCCTGCCCTCCCCGACGCCGCCGTGACCCAGACCGTCGCCGACGGCACCGCCGTGCTGCGCATCGACGGCATCATCACCAAGGGGGTCGAGCAGCGGCTGGCCAACGCCGTGCAGTCCCTGCCGCGCACGCTGCCGCTGGTGATCGAGTTGTCCAGCCCCGGCGGCTTCACCTCCGCCGGCTACCGCATGATCGACCTGATCCTGGCCGAGCGCGAGAAGGGCCGCCCCATCGCCACCCGCGTGCGCGGCGGCGAAGCGTGCGAGAGCATGTGCGTCGGCGTCTTCCTGGCCGGCTACCCGCGCTACGCCGCCCCGACGGCCGAGTTCATGGTGCACGCCCCGCGCATGGCCGAGGACGGCCGGATGACGCTGCGCACCACCACCACCATGGTCAGCCGCCTGGTGTCGCTGGGCGCCTCGCAGGGCTGGATCGAGCAGGTCCGCGCCGCCGGCGGCTTCTCAGGCTCCGTGGACTACCGCGAGACCGCCGACGCACTGTCGGCGGCCGGCGCCAACGTCGTCACCCACCTGATCCGCTGACGGCGCGCGCCGCCAAAGTGCCGCAGCACCGCTTGCGCTTTGGCAATGACTTTGCACAGCGTACAATCTACCATCGTGGCAATTCCGTAGCGCTTTGAGGCACCTCGAACGGCTGGTTGCCGTTCGGGGCGACACGCAGCAGGAGGGTGCCATGACGTGCTGGTTCAGCCGGTGTCTCGTTCTGGGTGCGATGGTTGGCGGGCTTTCCGTCGGATCGGTGGGACAGGCGCTCGCCCAGGAAGCGGCGGCGACTCCGGCGCGCGAAGTGGCGCCCGAGCGGATGATGACCCTGCAGGAGCGCGCCGCTGTGCGCGAGCGGATGCAGAACGCGCAGACCCCGCAGGAGCGCGAGGCCATCATGACGGAAACCATGGGCAAGATGCGCCAGCGTGCCACCCAGAACGGCGCGGTCCTGGCCGAGAACGGCGGCCCGCGGATGCGCAACGGCAATGGCCACGGCGAGATGGCGGCCGAGGCCGGCGTGGGCCGCTCCGAGATGGCGCCGCGGGCCGAGAACGGTCCGGGCAAGACGATGCGCCCACGGCCGCCGGCCGCACCGTAACGGCGCCGCATGCGACCGGCTGACCTGCGCGCCGGGCTTCTGGCGGTCGCTCTCGCGGCCGCCGATCCGGCCGTGGCCGCCGCCCAGGCGATCAACACCCAGGCGCTGCCGACCTACCGCACCATTCCGCTGCTGACGGACGCCGAGGCGGCGGGCGTCGGGTGCGGCGTAGGCATGGCCGTCGCAGGTGCGGCGACCGCCTACTTCATGGGCGGCGCGGCGCTGGCGGGCGGCGCGGCCGGCCGCCTGCTGCCGCTCCACGTCCTGGAGGTCGGCGCCGCCTCCGCGTTCCTGCTGTCCAGCGCCTGCTACATCGGGCAGGTCATGACGCCCTTCGGCATGCTGATGTACAACAGCCTCACGGCGTCCGCGGAGCCGGGGTCCTAACCCCTGCCCTGCGCCAGACGCCGCGCGATCTCTGGCATCGTCGCCGCGTCCACGTTGGCGAAGGCGAAGCGCAGGTAATCCTCCTGCCCCGGACCGAACATCGGCCCCGGCAGGCAGAGGATGTTGTGGCGGTCGGCCAGTTCCCGCGCCACCTCCGTCGCCGGACGCCCCGGAAACGGGTGCCGGACGAAGGCGAAGTACGCGCCGATGCTGGCGATGCCGTAACCGGTGCGGCCGTCGCCCATGGCGTCCTGGAAGGCGGCTACCCGCGCCGCGATGTCGGCGCGTCGCCCGGCCACCCAGCCATCGAGGTGCTCCAGCCCGTACAGCGCCGCCTTCTGCCCGATGTGCGGCGCGCAGATGGCGAGGCAGTCCAGCACCTTCATCGCCTGCTCCAGCAGCTCCGGCGCCGCGACGATCGCGCCCACCCGGTAGCCGGCAAGGCTGTACACCTTGGAGAAGCTGTAGAGGTGCACCAGCGTCTTCCCCCAGTCCGGCCGGCGGAACAGGCCGTGCGGCGCGTCCTCGCTGATCGGGAAGTCGCGGTAGGTCTCGTCCAGCAGGAGGTGCATGCCCCAGGCGGCGCACAGGTCGTGGAACGCCGCGATGGTCGGCGGCGGCGCGATGGCGCCGGTCGGGTTGTTCGGCGTGATGAGGACGACCGCCTTGGTCCGCGCGTCGATCAGCCGCTCGGCGTCGGCCGGGTCGGGGACGAGGCCGTTCTCCGGCCGGCAGGGCAGCGGGCGGACCTCGATGCCCAGCATGTCCAGCGTCATCTTGTGGTTGAAGTACCAGGGCGCCGGCAGGATGACGTTGTCGCCGGGCTTGGCCAGCGTCATCACCGCGACGACGAAGGCCTGGTTGCAGCCGGCGGTGATCATCACCTCCTCCGGCTTCACCGGCCCGCCGTACAGGTCGGTCATTCGCCCGGCCAGCGCCGAGAGCAGCGGCGGGATGCCGGCGATCCCCGTGTAACGGGCGGTGTCGTAGGCGTCGACCTCCCGCGCCAGATGCGCGCGCAGCTCCTCGGCCGGGGCGTAGCCGGGCACCGCCTGGCAGAGGTCGATCAGCGGTTTGTCGGCCGGGAACGCGCGGCCCTGGACCCAGCTCCACGCCTCGGCGATGGGCGGCGCTTCGACCGCGGACACGAACGGATTCACTTACACTCTCCCCTTCCGCGTGCCGACGGCCTCGGCCATCAGGCACAGGATCTCGAACATCATGGTGGCGCCGACCAGCGCGGTGACTCCGCCGGGGTCGAAGGGCGGCGCCACCTCGACCACGTCGCCGCCCATCAGGTTCAGCCCGCGCAAGCCGCGCAGCATCTGCTGCGCCTGTGCGGTGGTGAAGCCGCCGATCTCCGGCGTACCGGTTCCGGGCGCGAAGGCCGGGTCCAGGCAGTCGATGTCGAACGTCAGGTAGCACGGCGCGTCGCCGACCACCTTGCGGATCTCGGCGACCACGCCGGCCGTGCCCAGCTCGAACGCCTCCTCGATGAACATGATCCGCACGCCGGCGTCACGCGCGAAGTCGAGATCGTGCAGGTCGAACATCGAGCCGCGGATGCCCACCTGGATCATCCGCGCGGGGTCGAGCAGCCCCTCCTCGATGGCGCGGCGGAAGGGCGTGCCGTGCGTCAGCTTGGTGCCGCCGAAGTAGCTGTCGGTGGTGTCGGAGTGCGCGTCGAAGTGCACCAGCCCGAGCGGCGTCCCGTCGAACAGCCCGCGCAGGATCGGCAGCGTCACCATGTGGTCGCCGCCGGCCGACAGCGGCAGCGCGCCGGCCTTGCGCACCGCGGTGTAGAAGTCCACCACCCGGTCCATGGTTTCGTCCATGTCGCAGGGGTTGACGCTGACGTCGCCGAGGTCGGCGATGCGCGCCAGCTCGTACGGGCAGACGCGCGTCTGGTGGTTGACGCGGCGCATCAGGCTGGACTGGTTGCGGATCTCGCGCGGGCCGTGCCGGGCGCCGGGGCGGTTGGTGACGCCGGCGTCCCACGGCACGCCGATCAGCGCGATGTCCAGCTGCGCCGGATCGGCCACGTGCGGCAGGCGCATGAAGGTCGGCAGCCCGCTGAAGCGCGGGTACGCCGCCACGTCGAGCGGCTCGAAGAAGCCCTGTCCCTGGTCCATCCCTCGTCATCCCGTTGCCCGGTGTTGCCGTCCATGGTGACCGGTTCGCCGTCCCCCCGCAAGAGAACGGCAACCAAAGCCCCGCCCCGGCTGTCTTATCCGGTGACGGATCGCTTCGCGTGGAGGACGCCATGCACTACACGGCCCTGGCCATAGACTACGACGGCACGCTGGCCGACGCGGGCCGCGTCTCCGCGGAAGCCCTCGACGCGCTGAACCGGCTGAAGGGAGCGGGGTTCCGGCTGGTCCTGGTCACCGGCCGCACGCTGGAGAGCCTGCGCGCCACCTTCCCGGAGATGGCGGTGTTCGACCGCATCGTCGCCGAGAACGGCGCCGTGGTGCACCGGCCCGACACCGGCGACGGCACCCTGCTCGGCCCGCCGCCGCCCGCCGAGGCCGTCGCTGCGCTGCGCGCCAAGGGCATCCCGCTGGAGGTCGGGCAGGTCATCCTCGCCAGCCGCACGCCGCACGAGAAGACGGTGGTCGATACCTTCCGCGAGCTGGCGCTCGACAACGCCGTCGAGTTCAACAAGGGCGCGGTGATGATCCTGCCGGCCGAGATGACCAAGGCGAAGGGCCTGCAGCTCGCCCTGGACGAACTGCAGCTCGAGCCGTCCAAGGTGATCGGCATCGGCGACGCGGAGAACGACCACTCGTTCCTGGCGCTGTGCGGCGCCAGCGTGGCGGTGGCCGACGCCATCCCCTCGGTGCGCGAGGACGCCGATCTGGTGACGCAGGGCTGTGCCGGCGTCGGCTTTGTGGAGTTGGCGGATTACCTGATCGCCGATGATCTCAAGGGCTTGGCGCAGCGCAAGAACCGTAGGTTGGGTTGAGCGCAGCGAAGCCCAACGTGACACCGCCGGCACGGATGTTGGGCTTCGCCTCCGGCTCAACCCAACCTACACGGCCTCCGGCTTCTTCCCGACCAGATCCTCGTAGACCGCGGGATCCGTCGCCCCCTCGGTGCCGAACACCAGCACGCGGGCGTCGGGCGCCAGCCCCAGCGCGGCGCGCGCCTCCGGGTCGCCGGCCGCGCACAGCAGCGCCGCCAGCCCGGCCACGCCGGACTCGCCGGCCACCAGCGGGCGGTCGCCGGCCGCGCCCTCGGCCAGCAGGCGTATGGTGGCGATGGCGGCGGCATCGTCGATGGTCATGAAGTCGTCGGCGCCGCGCTCCAGGATCGCCCAGGCGAGCAGCGATGGCTCGCCGCAGGCCAGCCCGGCCATCACCGTCTCCAGGCTCCCCTCGGCGGCCGTGGGCCGGCCGGCGACGGCGCTGCGGTACAGGCAGTCGGCGCCGTGCGGCTCGACCGAGACGAAGCGCGGGCGCTGCCGCCCCCAGGTCTCCCACAAATGGCCGCACACCGCGGCCGGCAGCGCGCCGACGCCGCCCTGCACGAAGACGTGGGTCGGCCGCTCGCTGGCGGGAAGCTGCGAGATCGCCTCCTCCACCATCAGGGCGTAGCCCTGCATCACGTCGCGCGGCACGTCCATATAGCCGGTGTAGGAGGTATCGGAGACGACGAACCACCCGTTCGCCGCCGCGTCCGCCGCCGCCTGCCGCACGGCGTCGTCGTAGGTGCCGTCCACCCGCACGACGCGGGCGCCGTACGCCTCGATGGCGCGCTGGCGGCCTTCCGAGCACTTGGCGGGCACGTAGATGACGCAGCCGCAGCCGAACACCTGCGCGCCCCAGGCGACCGAGCGCCCGTGGTTGCCGTCGGTGGCGGTGGTGACGGTGAGCGCGCGGGTGATGGTGCCGTAGCGGCCGACGACGAGGTCGAGCGCCGTCACCGGCACGCCGGGAGCCCGCGCCGACACCTCGCGCGCCAGCAGGCGCAGCACCGCGTAGGCACCGCCCAGCGCCTTGAAGCTGCCGAGCGCGAAGCGCGCGCTCTCATCCTTGTACCAGAGCCGGTCGATCCCGGCCGCGCGCGCCAGCCCCTTCAGCGAGCGCAGCGGCGTCGGCGCGTAGCCCGGCCACGCGGTGATCTCCCTGCGCGCCTCGTCAAAGGCTGCGCGGCTGAGGATGGCGCGCTCGGACGGACCATAGGCCCGGTCCTGGTCGGCCCGCGGGTTGTGGAAGACGCGGGGCGAGCAGGGCGGCAACAGGTCCGGCATCGGCGGCTCCTCCTGGATTTCGCCGCACGAAACCAGAGCCGGGGCGCCGCCGTCAAGCGACGCCTACCGCGGCACCGCGGACAACTCGTCGCGGGGCGCCGAGGGGGCCGGCGGCGCCGTCGCCTCGACCGCCTGGAAGCGCTCCAGGATGCGGTAGGCGTGCTCCGCCCCCTTCGGCACCACCCAGGATTCGCCGGGGCGCAGCTGGATCACCTGCCCTTCGATGTGCAGTTCGGCCCGGCCACCGATGACGAAGCCGACCGTTTCGTAGTCGCGCCGCGAGGCCGGTGCCTCACCCCCGGGCGCCACGTCCCACAGGCGCATCGCCACGTGCTTGCCGGACGCGAGGTGTTTCCGCCCCAGCGCGCCGGCGGGCGCGTGGGCGGTGTCGAGCCTCTTCGCAGTGCTCTCGGCGGTCATCGCTCCCTCCTGGCCATCCCCTGCCGCGCAAACCAACACGGGAACAGCCGGCAAGGTGCCACAACGCCCCACCCGCTGGCGCCAGCCGCGGATGCGCCAACCACGACCCGGGTGGGTTAATCCAAAACGCGAAGGGCCTGATGGGAGAACCCGGCGCCATTTTGCTCTGCAAATGGTGATAGCCCAACGCGGCAAAGACGTCGAAGCGGCCATGAAACATCAACTTCAACATTTAGATCGTAAACTTGCACTGACAGAAAAACATCAGCACAGCACCAGAATATATCCCAGCAACAACGCCGCAAACATCCTGGTTCTGACCTGTCCAAAAGGCAAAAGCGCACGATCTACGCTGCTATCAAGAGTCCGGACGACTGGAACAATCCCCACCGTGACCTGTTCCGCCCTCGGACCGCGCCGGCGGTCTGTTTGGACGATCAGGGAAAGGATGGACGATGCAGCGGACGGAGATGCCGGGGATCCCCAAGGGGCTCCGCCTAGCGACGGCCACCGGTCTGGCCTTGACGCTCACGCTTATCTCCCCCTCCGTCACCGGCCGCAACGCGCCGTTTTCCCTCTGTCCGAACGCCCCATTCTCCGACTGCGGGGACGCGGCGCTCGTGCCCGTGCCCGAGGCTCCGCTGGTGGCGGAACTCGACGAGGCCGTGCGCTTGGCCCTGCTGGAAACGCCCCCGTCCCCGACGTTCGAGCAGACCGGCAAGGCGTCGTGGTACGGGCCGGGCTTCCACGGCCGCAAGACCGCCAGCGGCGCGCGCTTCGACCAGCACGCCCTGACGGCGGCGCACCGCTCGCTGCCGCTCGGCACCCCGGTGAAAGTGACGAACCTGGACACCGGACGGACGATCCAGGTGACGATCAACGACCGCGGCCCCTACATCGACGGCCGGATCATCGACCTGTCGAAGCGGGCCGCGGCGGAACTGGGCATGGAGGAGGCCGGCGTCGCCCCGGTGCGCGTCGAGACGCTGGCCGGCGAGCGGCCGGCCGAGGTCGCGACGAAGCGCGGCAAGGATGTCGAGGTGGCGGAGCGTCCCGACGAGCGCTGACCGCTCAGCGCTTCCACTCGCGGCTGGACTTGATGAAGTCGGTCAGGGTGACGCCAATCTTGTCGTCGACGATGACCACCTCGCCGCGGGCGACCAGCACGCCCTCGACATAGACGTCGGTCGGGTCCTTGAGGTGGCGGTCGAGTTCGACCACGGCGCCGCGGCCGAGCTTCAGCAGGTCGCGCACGCGCAGCATGGCGGTGCCGATCACCACCTTGATCTCCACCGGCGCGTCGCCGATGGCGAAATTGCCCGCGTCGTCCCCGCCGGAGGAGCCGGAGCCCAGCAGGTCGTCGATGTCCGTCATGGCTCGCCGAAAGGTTTGGCCGTGTTGGTCAAGGTTTAACCCTAACGGTTAATTTCAGCAACGAAAACAGGCCGGCGCCGCTGCGACAAGGAAGGGGCGTCAAGTCTTCCGCCGCCGCCGGAAATGCCCAAGGTCCGAGCGACGCAACAGCCCCAGCGCCACCGCCGCCACGCCGTACACCACGATCCCCAGCCCCACCAGCAACGCCAGCCCGGCCACCCGCAGCGGCAGGTCCACGGCGCTCAGCCAGGGCGACAGCCGCTCCTGCCCGATCCACAGCGCCAGCCCCAGCACCGCCGTCGCCACCGCCATGCGCGGCAGCGCGCGGGTCAGCCGGGCGTCGGCGCGGAACAGGCCGCGCCGGTGCAGCAGCCACGCCAGCAGCCCGGCGTTGATCCACGCCGCCACCGACGTCGCCACCGCCAGCCCGACCTGCGCCAGCGGCCCCATCAGCGCCACCTTCAGCGCGACGTTGGCGAGCATCGCCACCACCGCCACCCGCACCGGCGTCGCCGTGTCCTGCCGGGCGTAGAAGCCCGACACCAGCGAGCGGATCACCACGAAGGCCGGCAGCCCCAGCGCGTAGGCCTGCAGCGTCAGCGCCGACTGCACCGCGTCGGTATGCCCGAAGCGGCCGTGCTGGAACAACACCGACAGGATCGGCAGCGCCGACACCAGGAACGCCGCCGCGCAGGGCAGCGTCAGCACCAGCGTGAACTCCACCGCGCGGTTCTGGCTCTCGACGGCGCCGGCTTCGTCGCCGGCCTTGATGCGCCGCGCCATCTCCGGCAGCAGCACGGTACCGATGGCGATGCCGATGACGCCCAGCGGCAGTTGGTTCAGGCGGTCGGCGTAGTACAGGTACGACACCGCGCCGGTCGGCAGCAGCGACGCGATCAGCGTATCGACGAACAGGTTGATCTGCGTGAGCCCGGATCCCAGCGCCGCCGGCCCGAGCACGGTGAGGAACCGCTTCAACCCCGCCGTCAAACGCGGCCAAACCAGCCGCAACACCATCCCCGCCTTGCGCGCGTCCCATACGAGGTAGAGGTACTGCGCCAGCCCGGCGACGAAGACGCCGATGGACAGCGCGTGACCGACGGTGGGCATGAAGGGCGCCGCCGCGACCATGGCGACGATCAGGCAGACGTTCAGCAGGATCGGCGCCGCCGCCGCCGCCGCAAAGCGCCCGACGCTGTTCAGCACGCCGGCCAGCAGCGATTCCAGCGACATGAACAGCAGGTACGGGAAGGTGATGCGGGTGAACAGCACCGCGAGGTCGAACTTCTCCGGCTCGTCGGCGAAGCCCGGCGCGAACACCAGCATGAACTGCGGCATGACGACGATCAGCGCGATGGTCAGCACGCCCAGCACCAGCAGCAGGACCGCCTGCACCTCCTCGGCGAAGCGCTTCGCCCCCTCCTTGCCGTCCTGCACCAGCGCGCCCGAGAACAACGGCACGAACGCGGCGCTGAACGCCCCCTCGGCGAACAGGGCGCGGAAATGGTTGGGCAGCCGCAACGCCACGAAGAAGGCGTCGGCCACCGGCCCGGCGCCCAGCAGGGCGGCGGTGAGGATGTCGCGCAGGAAGCCCAGCACGCGGCTGACCAGCGTCAGCCCGCCGACGGAGAGGATGTTGCGAAGCACGCGAGAAGACCCCAAGCACTGTGCCGGCATGCGCCCGGCGCGGCGCATCCTACCGATTCCCGCTGTTTCGTCATCAAGGAAGCGCGTTTAGGATCGCGCATCACGACAAACCGATGGACCGACCATGCCGCAGGGCCTTCCGCTCTCCTACCTCGAAGCCGGCGAGACCGTCGGCGGCACGCCTCTTCTGGTGCTGCACGGGCTGTTCGGCTCGGCGCGCAACTGGCAGACGCTGGCCAAGCGCTTCGGCGAACGCCGGCACGTCTACGCGCTCGACCTGCGCAACCACGGCGGCGCGCCCTGGGCGCCGACCATGAGCTATCCGGAAATGGCGGAGGACGTGCTGCGCTTCCTCGACGACCGCGGCTACGCGCGCGCCGCGGTGGTCGGGCACTCGATGGGCGGCAAGACGGCGATGACGCTGGCGCTCCGCCACCCCGACCGGGTGGAGCGGCTGGTCGTCGCCGACATCGCCCCGGTGCGCTACACCCACACCCACGCCCCCTTCATCGCCGCCATGAAGCGCGCCGACCTGGAGGGCCGCACCCGCCGCTCCGACGTGGACGCGCAGCTGGCCGATGCCGTGCCGGAGGCACCGCTGCGCTCGTTCCTGCTGCAGAACCTCGTGCTGGAGAACGGCGCGTTCCGCTGGCGCATGAACCTGGACGCGGCCGGCGCGGAGATGGACAAGCTGATCGGCTTCCCCGCCCTCGGCAACGCCCGCTATGAGGGGCCGACGCTGTTCATCGGCGGCAGCCGGTCCGACTACATCACGCCGGAGCACGAGCCGGACATCCGCCGCCACTTCCCCAACGCCCGCATCGAGATGATCCCCGGCGGCCACTGGATCCACGCCGAACGGCCCGAAGAGTTCGCGGAAATGGTCGAAGGGTTCCTCTGATCCCGAAACGCAAACGGGGGCCTTTCGGCCCCCGTGCGCATTCGTCCGACGACTGAACCGGTCAGAGCGCGCCCTGCTTGGCGCCCTTGCCGCCGACGCCCGGCGTCTGGCGGAAGGCGTCCACGATGTACGGGGCGAGCGCCTGGCGCATGTTGCGCAGCCACTCGTGGATGATGATGAGCGAGCGCGACGCCACCGGCGGCGTCATACCCAGCTTCACCAGGTCCTCGCGGGTCATCTGCGCCACCTGGTCCAGGCGGTGGCCGGTCAGGCGGGCCCAGGCCGGCGCGGTGCACGGCGCCATGGAGATGACCTGGACGCCCTCGCGCTCCACCATCTCGGCCTTGCGGCGGGCGTAGTTGCTGTCCTCGAGCTGGCTGAACGGGCCGGAGGTGCCGTTCTCGACCAGCACGCGCTTGGCCTTCGGCGCGATGGTGGCGATGCGCTCCAGCGTCGCCATGCCGGTGGACAGCGAGGCGAGGTCCACGGTGACCGGCACCATGAAGGTCAGCCGCTCGCCGTCGCCGACGTAGTAGTCGAAGCCCGACACCTCGGCCCAGTTGAAGAACCACTGGCTGATGTTGCCGCCGAAGTCGTAGAGGCGGCCGCCACGCTGCAGCTCAGGGCCGATCTGGTCCCAGAACTCATAGAAGCCGTCGCCCGAGCCCATCATGTTCATGAAGTCCTGGGTGATGCGGCGGTGCTCGACCACCTCCGGCCCGAACAGGCGGGCGAGGCGCTCGTTGACCTCGTACTCCACGACCTTGAGCTGAAGGCCTTCCAGCATGGCCGTCGCCATCAGGTGATGGGACAGCAGCGTCTTGCCGACGCCGCCGCGGTCGTTGAGGACGAAGATCGTACCCAGCATGGGATCGCCTTTCGAATGTCTGGTCGTCGTATCGGTGAAGCCCGGCTGTTCAAGCGGGCGGATGGGCGGAAGCGGGCGCGCGGGCGGAGGAGGCGGCAGTAGCGGTTCCGGCGCCGGGACCGCCTCTTCGCTGCGCGGCTCCTCCGGTTGGAGGAGCGGTTCGGGGGACGGTTCGCCCGCCGGAGCGGTCAGGACCGGCTCCGGTTCGGGTTCCGGCTCGGGTTCGGTTTCCGCTTCAGGCTCGGCAACCTCGGCGACTGCCGAGGTGACGTCCGGCACCGGGGCGCCGGGGCGGCCGGAGGCCATGGCGGCGCGGTGGATGGCTTCCAGGGTTTCCGGCGAGGTGGGCTCGCCTTCCTCCGCCGGGGCGTCGCCGTTGCGCATCTCGACGCCGACCAGGAAGAAGGCGGAGCGCAGGGTGACGGGGGAAATCGGCTGGTCGCCGCGGGCGCTGATGCCGAGCTTGGCCAGAACCTCGGAGATCTGCGCCCAGGACAGCCCGCGCTCGCGCATCAGGCTGATGTCGCCGTAGCTGTCGCGCACCGCCTGCATGGCGCTGCGGTTGCCCTGCGGGCGATCGGCAAGGAGCCGCTCGAGTTCCGTGCGATCGATCGACACCGTGGCTATCCGGACCTGGAAAGGTTTGGGGGAGGCGTTTCGGGGCTGGACCGCGACCGAAGGAACGCTTCCCTTCGGCCGGCGAAAAATAGTACAAGCAACCGCAGGGCGCAAACGGTTTCCAACACTCCGCAACGGGGTTAAACGTGTGACACGGCGCGCCCGGGGCTGAAGAAAAGAACGTCGGGCATTTGGGCTTCGAGGGTTGATCGGGGATGGCCCAGGAATTCCGGTCGCTGCGCGCCACGGCGCAATCCATCGGCTTCCATGAACTGCGGCAGGCGCTCGAGATCTCGTCGCTCAAGCAGGATCTTGAGCGCGTCGCGCGCGACACCGACGACCTGCGCGCCCACATCGAGGACGCGGTGGAGCAGGTGCGCGCCCAGTTCGCCGCGCTGTCGCCCGCCGAACTGGCCGACGCCGCCCGCATGGCGCCGCTGCTGCAATCCGCCGTCAAGACGCTGCTGGGCATCCGCGACGCCGCCCGCCGCATCGAGGTGAACGCCGGCCCGGTCGCCGACGCCGACCGCCCCGACCCGCCGCCACCATCCCTG
>Ga0196970_1001306_pt1 | contig 17749 bp, 14 predicted proteins | sample S1v_513CmetaG_FD_148672 | JGI IMG/M metagenome (GOLD analysis project Ga0196970, IMG submission 148672) | Soil microbial communities from Anza Borrego desert, Southern California, United States - S1+v_5-13C | ecosystem: Environmental > Terrestrial > Soil > Desert | place: USA: California...
AGCAGCATGTGCGGATAGGAGAGCACGAAGCGCTGGCCGGCGGTAATCAAGGCGCCGAAGGACGGTGCGGGGGGCGCCACACCCATGCCGATCAGGGAGAGCGCCGACTCGGTCATCATGGCGCCCGGCACGCCGAACGACATGGTGACGATGATTGGGCCCAGCACGTTCGGCAGAATGTACCTGGTGACGATGTCCCAGTGGGAGGCGCCCATGGCATGGCCGGCCTCCACGAACTCCCGGGACTTGATTTTGAGTACTTCGGCCCGCACGAGCCGGGCCAGCCCGACCCACGACGTCAGACCGATGGCGATGAAAATGGTCAGCATGCCGCGCCCCATGACCGCAATCAGCATGACGTTGAACAGGAAGGACGGGAACGCGAACATGATGTCCGTAAAGCGCATGAGCAGGTTGTCGACCCGGCCGCCCACGTACCCGGCGATGGCGCCAACTGCCACGCCGGCGACCAGCGTGATCGACTCGGCGCCAAAGGCGACGGTCATGGCGGTACGGAGGCTGTATACGAGGCGGCTGAAAATGTCCCGGCCCAGTTCGTCGGTGCCGAACCAGTGCTTCAGGCTCGGGCCCTGGTAAACCGCCGTGTAATCGACGCCGTCGTAGGGGTACTTGAGCAAAAATGGCCCCACATAAGCGGTGAGAATCAGCAGGACCACAAAGATGCCGCTGAGCACCGCAAGCTTATTGCGCAGGAACTTGCGCCAGGCTCGGACCCACATGACCTCACCTCAATTATTCAAAGCGAATGCGAGGATCGAGGAAGCCGTACATCAGGTCGACCACCAGATTCATGGCCATGATGACAAAGGCGAAGAAGACCGAGGAGGTCATCAGGAGCGGATAGTCGCGGGTATTGGCGGCCAGGGTGAAGTAGCTGCCCAGGCCCGGAACCCGGAACATCGACTCGATAAAGACGGTGCCGACCATGAGGCGGGCCAGCTGCGGACCGACCACCGTGATCAGCGGAATCAGCGAGTTGCGCAGGGCGTGACCCAGCACAACCTTGGTGAACGAGCCGCCCTTGGCCCAGGCCGCGGCGATGTAGTCCTGCCGCAGCGCTTCGACCATGCTGGTGCGCATGTAGCGGGCAATGCCGCCCACCGAGCCAAGGCCCAGGGCGAGCACCGGCATGATCACATGCCTGGGCTCGGTCCAGCCGGCTGTGGGGAGCCAGTGGAGCTTCAGCGAGAAGAGCAGAATCAGAAATACCGCCAGTACGTAGGCGGGAATTGAGTTACCGATCATGGAGAGGAACATGGAAAGGTAGTCCCAGACCGTGTTCTGTTTCACCGCCGCCAAAATGCCCAGCGGCACGGCGATGATGATGGAGAGCGCCACCGAGAAGATCGCCAGCGTCAGCGAGACGGGGAACGCCTTTTCGATGATCTCCTCAATGTGCAGCTGCGGGAACTGGAACGACGGGCCCATGTCCCAGGTGGCCATGCCCTTCATGTAGGTTAAGTACTGTACGTATAGGGGTTTATCCAGCCCGTACCGCTTCTCCATCTCTGCGATCACGTCGACCGACGCCTGTTCGTCGCCGCTCACGTCACCGCTGGAGATGCGCTTGGCGTCCAGGAAGTTGCCGGGGGCCATGTGCATGAGGGTAAAGGTGAGGAGCGAGACGAAGACCAGGGCGATCACCATAAAGCCCAACCGCCTGGATAGGAAGCGCAGCATCCTCGGATCACACTCCTTAAGGTCGGGGGAAGGCCCCCCGGGGGGAACCGGCCCTGCGGCTGGTCCCCCTCGGCGAGCCAAACGACACGCTTACTTCGTGCTGTAGAGGGAGCGATAGTACATCGGGTAACCGATCAGGAACGGGTTCATTTCGTAGCCCTTGATGTGGGGCTTGACAACCCGGAACGCCTTGGCGACGTTCAGCGGGATGTACATGGCGGCGTCAAGCCGGATTTGGGCCATTTCCTGGTACATGGGCAGCTGCTTGGCGGGATCGGCTTCCTTGTCGATGGCGGCCTTCAGCTCCATCCAGCGCTTGCCTTCGGGCGAAGCGTTGGCGAGGCGGAACTCTTCCATCTTCTTGGTCTTGGTGGCGGCGTCCATTGCCTTGTCGTTCTGGAGGTCCAGGTACTCCTTGTACTTGGTGCCGTCAGCCCAGAGGGTGTCCAGGCCCCAGTTGCCGCGCAGGTAGTTGATGGCGTCGGGGTAGGGCGAGGTCCAGGAGAAGTTGAACATGCCGGCGAAGTCGGCGGGCTGGTAAGCGAAGCGCTTCTGGGAGAAGAGGCCCCATTCGAGGTTCTCAACCTTCGCCTTGACGCCGAGGTTGGTCTTCCACTCGTCGATGACGGCCATGGTGAACGGGTCGGTGGCGGCGATGTTGTAGGAGATCAGCAGGGTGACTTCGGGCAGGCCCTTGCCGTCGGGGTAGCCGGCGTCGGCCAGCAACTTCTTGGCGGCAGCCACATCGTACTTGTAGGCGTACTTGCTGGACCAGTCACCGCCGATGATCGACGGGAAGAGCGAGTAGGCCGGGGCGACGGTATCCTTGGAGACGACCTTGGCGATCTTGTCGCGGTCAACGGCCATGGCCAGGGCCTGGCGAACCCGCTTGTCCATCAGGGTCTGGTTGTCGCCGAACATCAGCCAGAAGCCCTGCACGGCGCCGGTCTCGGTGGCGATCAGCTGCTCGGGCATGTTCGCCTTGATGCGGTCGATATCGGCCGAGGTGACTTCGACGGAGTCGACTTCGTTGTTCTCATAGGCCAGGATGTTGGCCGGGTTCAGGAAGAGCTTGATCTGGTCCAGGTTGCCGGGGTTCGGGCCCTTGTAGTTGTCGTTGCGGACCATGACGATCTCGCTGTTGACGGTCCAGGACTTCAGCTTGAACGGGCCGTTGGTGACCATGTTCTCGGGCTTGGTCCAGTCCTTGCCGAACTTCTCGACGGTCGCCTGATGGACCGGCAGACCCCAGACTTCGGCGAGGCGCATTAGGAAGTTGTCGTTGGCCTTGTCCAGCTTGATCTCGAGGGTGGTCTCGTCGATCGCCTTGACACCGACCTTGTCGGCGGTCACTTCGCCGCGCTGGAAGGCGACGGCGTTCAGGATGCCGGCGCCCTGGTAGGAGGCCGAAGCGCCAGCCCAGGTCTTCGGGTCGATGGCACGCTTGAGGGAGTACTCAAAGTCCTTGGCGGTCAGGGGATCGCCGTTGGACCAGGTGAGGCCCTTCTTCAGCTTAAAGGTGTAGGTCAGCTTGTCCGGAGAGACGGTCCAGCTCTCGGCCGAGGCCGGGCCGACTTCGAACTTGGCGTTCTTCCAGGTCACCAGGCCTTCGGAAAGGGCCATGCGGTGAATGTGGGCGCCGTAGGAGTAGATGTGCGGGTCCATGCTGGTCGGGTTGATGATGAAGCTGGTGAAGGAGCCGCCCTGCTTCGGGCCGTCGGTCTTCTGACCAGTGGTGGCCGGGGCCGGATCCTTCTTTTCAGTCTCCTTGGGCTGGCCGGGCAGGCAGCCGGAGAGCAGACCGACGGAGACCAGAAGGGTCAGGAGCAGTACCCAGGTCTTACGCATGGAATGTTGCCTCCTCGTACTATGTAGACAGAGTGGACATATCTTCTGGCCGCCATGTGAGTGGCAGCCCCATCCCCCAAACGCTTAGGCGAGAATCAGGTCCAGCGCCTGCGCCGCTTGGCGCAGGGCAGCTTCCGGGAAGTGAGCGGGCGGCGGCACTTCGACCGACACGAATCCGCTGTAGTGCACGTCCCGCAGGGCCTGTCTCACCGCCGGCCAGTTCACGTCGCCATCCAGGAGCGGGGCGAAGCCGTGAATGTTGCCCACGCTCTGGCGGAAATCCTTCACGTGGACCCTGGCCAGCCTGGAACCGAGAATCCGAATCCACTGATCCGGGAAGCCGTTTACCAGAACGTTGCCGACATCGAAGTAGGCCTTGACCCAGTCGGTGCCGACGTCATCCAGGAAGCGGCGGAACTCCAGGGGTGAGAGCAGGAACTTGTTCCAGACGTTCTCGACCCCGATGATCACGTTGTGGGCTTTGGCCTCCGCCGCCAGCTCGGTGAGGGCCTCGGCGGCCCGGTCGTAGGCGGCGTCGTAGGAGACAGCTTCAGTCACCAGGCCCGGCACGACCAGAATGGCGCCGGCCTCGGCGGCCTCGGCCAGTTCCAGCATCCGCCGGACGATCTCCCGGCCTTTCCTTCCTTCGCCCGGGTCGGTCAGGGGGTACTGCCAGTGGAGCGCCGTGGAAAGGCTGGGGATTGTGAGCCCGAGTTCCTTCGCCCTGGCGGCGATGGCACGGGCGTCGGCGGTGGTCGATGTGGTGGTGAGACCGTTGGCGTCCTTGAGGCCAAGGCTTTTCACGAGGGCGGAGTGGTTGTCGCCAGCCGCTTCCGAGAGGTTCAGCTCCACCCCTTCGAACCCGGCTTTGGCGACCTCGGTCAGCATGCGCTCCACCGTCCAGTCAGCCGGGAAGCACCACTGGTTGACGCCCTTACGCATGGCCGCTCACCTCGCTCAGGTAGATGACCCGTTCTTCCTTGATCGACCGCTCGGCGGCCAGGGCCACCAGCAGGCTGTCGTAGGCGATTTGCAGGTCCGCCCAGGGCTTCTTGCCCGTGCGGCAGGTCTCCAAAAACTCGATTCGCTCCCGCTGGCCGCCAATGTGCCAGGGGCTGAAGGTCTCCCGGTCCGGGACGATGTAGCGCAGGTCTCCGTAGGGTCCGCCCGACAGGCCGATCTTCTTGTTGGCGTAGGCGACCATCTGGGCGCCGGTTTCGCCGATCAGGCCGATCTCCAGCCCTTCTTCGGCCAGGTTGTTGGGCCGCAGGTAGAGGCAGAGGCCAAGGTTGGCCCGGGCGCCGTTCTCGTACTCGACCGTCACCCAGGCGTTGTCGATCACCTGGCTGTCGGTCACCGTGAGGGGCTGGGCGCCGTCCTGCTGGACGTACCACCAGCCGACCTCCGTCGGCTGCCCCTGTCGGATTACGTGCTGGCCGCCCATGGCGAAGACTTTCTTCGGCCGGGCGCCGGCAAACCAGTTGAACAGGTCAAAGTGGTGGCAGTTCTTCTCGACGAGCGAGCCACCGCTGGCCTCCTGGCTGTAGAACCAGGGGTTGGGCGGGAAACTGGCCCGAAACTCCTTGCACCAGAGCATGGTCACGGGACCAAACTGCCCTTCGGCCAGAATCTCGGCCATCTTGTTGTACAGGTTCGAGTAGCGGTAGACGAGGCCGATCTGCACCTGTTTGCCGCTGGTTTGGGCGGCCTTTAGCACAGCGTGGGCGCCGTCCACCGTGGTGGCGAGGGGCTTTTCCAGGAGCACGTGCTTGCCGGCTTTCAGGGCCACTTCCGCCACCTGGTGGTGGAGGAAGTTCGGCACGGTGATGATGATGCCGTCCAGGTCGGGCTGGCTGACCAGCTCCTCCCAGCGGCTGTAAATGCGGGGCTGGTGGCCGGACTCGGCAGCCAGCCGCTCGGCGGCGGCGGGGTCACGGTCGCAGACGGCTGCAACTTCCACATCGGGCAGGAGCTTGAAGCCGTGGGCGTGTTCCAGGCCCATGTAGCCGGCGCCCACGATCCCGAGACGCACCTTGGCCGACATCGTTATCGCCCCCGAATGGCGTTGCTGAACCGGCGGGTAATCTCCTGGGGCCGGGTGATGGCCGAGCCGACCACCACGGCGTGGGCGCCGGCATTCAGCGCCGCAACCGCCTCTTCCGGCGTCCAGATGCGCCCTTCGGCGATGACCGGAACGCTGACCGCCTGGACAAACGCCCGGACCAGATCAGGTTGGAAGCAGGAGACGTCGCGGGTCTCGTCGGTGTAGCCCGACATGGTGGTCGCCACGGCGTCGGCGCCAACCGAAGCGGCGTAGACCGCCTCTTCCAGGGTGGCGCAGTCGGCCAGCACCGGCTTGCCCAGTTCGGCGTGGATCCGGCGGATCAGGCCGGCCAGGTCGTCGGCGCCCGGTCGGGGCCGCCTCGTGCCGTCAATAGCGATCAGATCCGCCCCCGCTGCAGCCACCTCAGCGGCCGACTCAAAATGCGGAGTGATGTACACCTCAAAACCGGGGACAACGACTTTCTTCAGTCCGATGATAGGGAGACGAGTGCTCTTGCGAATGGCGGCGATGTCCGGCCCTCCGTTGGCCCGAATCCCGGCGGCGCCGCCTTCGTCGGCCGCCCGCGCCATGGCTGCCATGATGTCGGACCCGTGCAACGGTTCGTCATCGAGCGCCTGGCAGGATACGATTAACTGGCCACGGATCTGTTCCAGGATCATGAGTGGTCGTCTCCTCCCGGTTAGGGGGCGGGCGGTTACCCGCCCCCCTCCTCTTCCTCTATTGAAGCGGGGGCACTGCAGTCGTATCCTGACTGCTCCGGCCGGGGCCTTCCGGCTCGCCGGGAATCGCATCGTTGATGCCGTTCCCAACGCCGGGGTGGTCGGCCGGCTTGTAGGTTCCCTTCACCCAGAGATACGCCAGATCGTACATCTGCCGCACCTCGGGATAGGGGCTCTTGGCCGCGTAGCTCAGGGCCCGCACCTGCTGGTACCAGTTGTTGAAAGCGTGCATGTAGCCCGTCTTCCAACCGTAGTCCATGTAAGCGATGAAGTTGGCCCGGGCTTTGGCGCCGGCGGCGTTCATGTACAGGATCTTGTTGTCGAGCTCCATTTCGATGCCCATGCCGTACTGAGCCGCCATGTCGGCGTTGGCCTGGAGCCGGTCGACGGTGACGGTCTGGAACGCGTAGTTCGGCTGCATGTTGACGATGTCAAAGCCGAGCCGCTGCCAGTGGCGGAAACCTTCACCCTGGACGTAGGGGATCCAGTTGATCTTGTAGCCCTGGTCGTGCACGTAGCGAATCACTTCGCTCATGACCTGCTCTTCCACGGGGCTCATGTTGTACTTCACGTTCTCGCCGTACCAGTAGAAGCCGACCAGTTCGAGGTGCTGGTAGCCGGCGGCCTGCCAGCGGGCCATTGCCTGATCGATGTACCAGCGGTCCACCTTAATGCGGTTCGCTGCGGCCTGCTGGGCGCCGACGAGGTCGTGGTTGAAATTCTCGGAGACGCCGTCGCCGTCCACATCGCCGAAGTTGGCCTGAAGCGGCGAGGCGTACGGAATGGTGATGACGACCTTCGCCTTGTAGCTGTGATCGTTCAGTTCCTGCCGGGCCGTGGCGACCGTGCGGTCGAGGGCGGCGAGCTGGTTGGTGGCATCGAACGTGTGGTTCAGGTACGCTTCCCAGTCCGCCTTGTTGGAGGGGTTGGCCGCCGGGCCGTAGTCACGCCCGGATGCCGCCTTCGCGATGGGGATAAAGAGGAAGCTGTCGTAGAAGAAGTCGCGGCTGGTGCCGGCCTGATCAACGTAGGTGACGTAGGGCTTGAACTCGGCCTCCGTCCAGGTAACCAGGCTCGGGTCGGCGTTGTAGGCACCGCCGAAGATCAGCATCTGCTGGCGGGCGCCGCCGGTCGCGGCACTGGCACGGGGGAAACCCTGCCGGGGCTGGGGCTGGGCGGGCGAGGGCTGCGGCTTGACCGCATCGGCGGTGATTTCCGGCTGCCCGAAGGCCTGGATTTCATCGATGAAGACCCAGACGTTGGTGGGGATCTCTACCTTTATGTACCGACCGATGTAGCTGAAGCCATCAACCGTATACTTCTCGAAGAAGCTGCCCGTGGCGGCCAGGTCGACAGGCGTGCGGGCGGTGCCAAGGTTGGTCCAGGCCACGCCGTTCTGGGAGATGGAGAAGGTGACCGATTCCGGGAAGTAGACACCCCAGCCCTTGTTCTGGAAGAAGCTGGCCTGCACCTGACGGACGGTCATGTCGGCGCCGAGGTCGACGGTGACGATCCGCTTGTCGCCGCGGATGTAGCCGGTGATCGGCGTCATGTTGGCGGCGGTGGCAAAGATGCCGTCGGTCAGTTCCTTGCTCCCCGTGTCGGCCCAGCTCTTTTCGTAGGAAGCCCACAGGGTGTCCGGGTAGGGGACCTCCACGGTGTAGGGCTTGTTCAGCGCCAGGTTGATGTCAGCGGGAGCTTCGCTTGCACCTGCGGGAACGGCGGCCAGGGTCAGCAGCGCTGCGGAGAGCGCAGCCGCCAGGAGCTTGCGTTTGGACATCTCTCGTACTCCTTTGGGGCGGGTATTTGGAGGTTTCCTTCTCAGAAGCCGCCATTTCGACCCCCGCGGTGGGTTGATTGGAGGTTGGGTGAGAAGGTAACCTGCAATCTTGAAGATGTCCTTCATGGATTTCGTTGAATCTCGGAGGATTCCTCCTCTAGGGGAAGGAGATTTTCGTAGTACTTTGGGAGGATTTCGCGCTAGACCATGAAGGTGAGATGAAGATTACCTCCAGCACGCCGGTTTTCGTCTGAAGGAAAATGAAGGACACCGCCGTCAGATGTGACGGCGGTGTCGCTCTTTTTGTGGACGCTGTGGAAGGGTTATTCCTCGTCTTCGGCCGGTCCGGGCGGCGGGGCGGGCTTCTTTCTGGGCGCCCGCTTCGTGTTGTTGGAGGCGGCTGCGTCGCTGGAGGACTCACCCTTGCGGCGCCGGCGGCGCACCTTCTTCTCCGGCTCGGGGCGCCCGCCAGCGATACCCATGCGCTTCTTGGCGAGACCTTGGGCCAGGTTGAAGGTGAAGCAGGGCCGGCCCTGGCGGTCACGGTCAAACTTGAAGTCGCACTGCAGCTTCGTACTGGGCCGCATCTTCGGGTACTTCAAATAGACGCCGCCGACGTGGAACCCGAGGTTCACCCCCCAGTCACGGGGCTTCATCAGGTTGGGGCCATCGGCTTCCATGTAGATGGCGATCGACTCGGTTTCGGGGTCGGCGCCGACCCAGTACTTCATGTTATCGCGAGTGACGCCGCCCGGAAAGTGATGGAGGTTTGACAGCACGACTTCGGTCCCTTCGACATTGGTTCGGGTGTTTCCGCTCTTCTCGGTCTCAACCTGCGCCGGTTCCCGCTTTACTTTGGTCACGTTGTACGCGTCAATCCGATCGAAATTGAGACCGTTGTTCTCCGGCTCGTGCGTCACGACGAACTCCTCCTCCTATCATCGCAGGCGTTTTGCTGGCGTCATCCGGTTCGACGCGCTGTGTGTATGTTCAGTGTATTGGATGTTGACGAAAGGTTCAAGATGCACGATAAACTTTTTTAGTAACATCCATGCAACACTACCCGACAAAATCAACCGCCCGGCATCACATCGGCATTCCTTTCGGCTATTTGGGTTCTTTTGGAAACGTTCGGAGACGTTTGGGAACGCATGGGGCGCTACCCGAAAAAGAAGAAACGCCCACCGGAGTAGGTCCGGGGGCGTTTGCCTGCGATCTCTCGGGAACGTTCGGGATCAAATGGAGACGCTCGGGAACATCCGGGAACGTCTGGAGAGCCATGGGAGTAATCGGAAACGGTCACGAACGCCCGGGGACTACCGGGGACTACCGGAGACGCCTGTAGACGCCTGTAGACGCCTGTAGACGCCTGTAGACGCCTGGGGACGGTTATGAGACAGAATCGGATACAGTTTTCGCCGCAGATTTCGCAGATGCCGCAGATACCGGCCTACCGTTCCAGAAAACCCTCATCTCCCTCGATATTGCCCCCGGCACATCCCATTTTAACCACAGATATCACTGATACTGGGTCTGATCTTCCAGGTCATCATTTTGATGAAAATGGCCTGGAAATACCTCCTTCAGGCACTCTTTGCTCCCCATCTGTGTCATCTGTGATATCTGTGGTCAAGAATGTATTCGATTCTGATCCGAGATTCGTTGCCCTACCCCCGGGCCGCCTGCTCGGCCAAAGCGATGGCCCCCAGCACGCCGGCCCTATCGCCCAGCCCCGGCGGCGCAATGTACCGATCAATCTCGCCCATGACCGCCGCCGCCTCCACATACCCGTTCAGCAGCGCCTGCACCCGCCCCCGGACCAGCGGGAAGAGGTGCGCCTGCCCCATCACCCCGCCGCCCAGAATCAACCGCTGCGGCGACAAGGTGCAAATCAGGTTCACGAGGCCCAGGGCCAGGTACTCCGCCTCCAGGGCCCAGGCCGGGTGATCTGGCGGCAACTCCGCCGCCTTCTTCCCCCATCGCCGCTCAATCGCCGGCCCCGCCGCCAGCCCCTCCAGGCAGTCGCCGTGGTACGGGCAGAACCCCTCGTACGGATCGGCCTGCCGGTCGTGGGGAATGCGCATGTGGCCCATTTCCGGATGAATCAGCCCGTGCATGAGGCGCCCGGCCACCATGCCGCCGCCCCCGATGCCCGTGCCCACAGTCAAGTAGACGAAGGTATCCAGCCCGGCGGCGGCGCCCCAGCGATACTCGCCCAGCGCCGCGGCGTTCACGTCGGTGTCAAAGCCCACGGGCACGCCCAGGGCGGCCTGAATGGGGCCCCGCACATCGGCGTTGCGCCAGCCCGGCTTGGGCGTCGAAATCACGTACCCGTACGTCGGCGACCCCGGGTTCGGATCGACCGGACCGAAGGAGCCCACCCCCACCGCCGTGACCGGCTCGGGCTGCTCCCGGAAAAACGCCACAACCCGGGAAAGCGTCTCCCCGGGTGTGGTGGTAGGAAAGCGGGTCACGGACCGCAGGTCATCGGGCCCCGTGCCCACTGCACATACGAACTTGGTGCCGCCTGCTTCCACTGCACCGTACAAAGCCATGTCAGGATGCTCCTCTGCGTTGACGCTGTTCTACCCCCACCCTACGCGGGCTGGGAGCCAGTGTCAAGCCGCGGCGCTCCCTACTTGTGCGACTCGCCATCCTTGGCCGGAATCAGGATCGACGCCAGAATGGAAACGGCCAGCACACCGAAGACCACGCCCAGCGAGACCATGATTTCGATATGGTACCACTCGGCGATCAGCATCTTGACGCCGATAAAGCTCAGCACCACGGCCAGGCCGATCTTCAGGAAGCGGAAGAGCCCCATAATCCCGTCAAGCAGGAAATAGAGCGACCGCAGGCCCAGAATCGCGAAAACGTTCGAAGTAAAGACGATGAACGGGTCCTTCGTGATGGCGAAGATCGCCGGAATCGAGTCGAGGGCGAACATGACGTCCGTCGTCTCCACCACCAGCAGCACGATAAAGAGCGGGGTCGCCTTCCAGGCGGTGGAGCCCGCTTCCTTCACGAAGAAGGACTCGCCGTGATACTCGCTGGTCGTGGGGAAGAGCTTTTTGAACGCCCCGACGATGGGGTTCTTGTCGGGGTCGGGTTCGCCGTCCTCCTTGGAGATGCCCATCTTGATACCGGTGAAGAGCAGGAAAGCGCCAAAGATGTACATGACCCAGTGGAACCGGGTGATCAGGGCGGTGCCGACGCCAATCATGGTAGCCCGCATGACCAGGGCGCCAATGATGCCCCAGAAGAGGACACGGTGCCGGTAGGCCGGCGCCACGACGAAGTACGAGAAGAGCATAATGAACACGAAGATATTATCGACGCTCAAGGAGAACTCGATCAGATAGCCGGTCAGGAACTCCAGCGCCGGGGCGGCGCCCTTCGACCACCAGATCAGACCGTTGAAGACCAGCGCCAGCGTGGCCCAAATGGCCGTCCAGATGGCGGCCTCCTTGGTGGTAACCGGCTTTGATTCCTTATGGGCCAGACCAAGGTCGATCGCAAGCGCACCCGTGACCATGACAGCGAAAACAACCCAGAGAATCGTCGTACTCAAATGATCGTCGTCCCTTTCTTATTGGAGGCACCGGCCAAAATAACGGCCGGTGCCTATCGTGCACGTATTACTTCTTCACTTCGACCTGGGCCAGCTTCTCGTAGTGCCGGATAATGGCGCCGTGGTCCAGGTCGCCCATGCCATCGACCCGCAGGGCCTGCATGGTCTCCATGATCTGGGCGGTCAGGGGCAGCGGCACGCCCACTTCGTGGCCGACGGAGATGGCGTTGGCCAGGTCCTTGATGTGCAGGTTGATGCGGAAGCCCGGGTTGAACTTGCGGGCGAGCGCCAGCGGCACCTTGGCGTCCATGACCGTGCTGCCGGCCAGGCCGCCGCGAATCGCCTTGTAGACCAGCTCGGGGTCAACGCCGGCCTTGGTCGCCAGGACCATCGCCTCGGAGACGGCGGCGATGTTGAGTGCCACGACGATCTGGTTGGCCAGCTTGGTCACGTTGCCGGCGCCAATGTCGCCGCAGCGGACGACGGAGGCGCCCATGCACTTGAGCACCGGCTCGGCCCGGTCGAAGTCTTCCTGACGGCCGCCGACCATGAACGACAGGGTGCCATCCACCGCCTTGGGCTCGCCGCCGCTGACGGGGGCGTCCATGAAGAAGATACCCTTCGCTTCCAGCGCCTTGCCGACTTCACGGGAGACCATGGGGTCAATCGAGCTCATGTCGACCACGAGCTTGCCAGGGGCGGCACCTTCGATGACGCCGTTGGCGCCCAGCACAGCGGCCTTCACGTGCGGCGAGTTGGGCACCATGGTCAGAATCAGGTCGCAGCGGGAGGCCACATCGGCCGGGGAGACGGCGGTTTCGGCCTTGCCGGTTTCGGCCAGTTCGGCCATGGGGGCGGCGTTCACATCATAGACAACCAGTTCGTAGCCAGCCTTAATCAGGTTCCGGGCCATGGGCTTGCCCATAATGCCAAGGCCAATAAAACCAATCTTACTCATATTCACGGACTCCTCTCACATAGTGGGTTGCTCTAAAGAAAACGGGGCGCAGGCCCCGGGTCTGGCGATGTTGGTTAGGGAAGGGCGGCGGGCCTGGTGGTCCGCCGCCCCCTTGTGTGCGACTGGCTTACTGGAGCTTGATATCGAGGTCCTTAATGATCTTGGTGTAGTCGCCGTAGGCCTGGGTCATGAAGGCGCCGAAATCCTTGGCGTTCTGGTACATGATGGGCTGGTACAGGTCGCCCATGGCCTTCTTGAAGTCGGCGTCTTCGGCGATCTTCTTCATGATCTCTTCGTAGTACTTGATGACCTCAGGCGCGGTGCCCTTGGCAACAGCAATACCCTTGACGGAGCCCCAGGTAGAGAAGTTGACGCCCTGTTCCTTCAGGGTCTGGACGTCGGGCAGGGAGGGGTCACGCTCGGGCAGGGCCACGCCGATGACACGCAGACGGCCGGACTTGACGTGCGGCATCACTTCGGCGGGATGGCCGCCACCGATCATGGTCTGGGCGCCGACGAGGGCGGTGATGGCCTGCGAGCCACCCTGGTGGGGAACCGGGGTCACCTTGATGCCGGCGACCTTGCCGATGCCGCGCATGACGATATCCTGGGCGCCGGCGGCGGTGGCGACGGCGGCGGTCACGGGCTTCTCGGGGTTCTTCTTGGCCCAGTCAACGACGTCCTTGAGGGACTTGAACTCAGAGGCGGCGGGAACGGCCACGAGGACGGAGTGGACGGACATACGGGCGACGGGCAGGAGGTCCTTGAAGACGTCGACGTTGGTGGTGCGCAGCTGCGGCACGACCAGGTCTTCGCCCGAGCCGTAGCCCATCATGAGGGTGTAACCGTCGGCGGCGCCACGGACGACGCTCTCACGGCCTTCGAAGCCGCCGGCGCCGGACTTGTTGACAACCACGAGGCCCTGCTTGACGTACTTGGGCCACACCTTCTCGATCGCACGGGCGAGCAGGTCGGTGGAGCCGCCGGCGGAGTAAGGCACCATGAGGGTCACTTGCTTGGTCGGTTCCCAGGTCTTTTCGGCCGGGGCCGGGGCCTGGGTCTGCGTGGGGGCGGGCGTGGCGGGCTTGGCTTCGGGCTTGGCCCCGCCACAGGCGGTCAGAAGGACGGCGGAAAGAACGAGCGCTGCCCATGTGCGAATGCGACGCATACTGAGAATCCCCCTTAAATTGGTGGACACCATCGGGACTTTTGCGTCAGGAACTTGCGGGAGACACGCCCCCGGACGGGCCCCGCGGATGGACCGCCCGAGGACGGAACCACCTACTTTGCGGTGCGGGCCCGGGTGCGGAAGAACTTGACGACCTGGCTGAGGACCATCACGGCGAAGATGCCCAGCAGGGTGGCCGAAATGGGCCGGTCCACCACGAAGATCGAGAGGCTGCCGTTGGAGATCAGGAGCGACTGACGCAGGGCGTTCTCGATCATGGGCGCCAGGACGAAGGCCATGGGCAGGGGGCCGACCTCAAACTTGAACTTCTTGAGGAGGTAACCCACCACACCGAAGAAGAGCAGTGAGAAGATATCGGTCACGTTGTTGGCGATGGAGAAGACGCCGACCGTGGTGAAGAGGACCACCACCGGCCCCAGGATGCTGAAGGGCACCCGGAGCAGCTGGACCCAGAGGCCGACCAGCGGCAGGTTCAGCGCCAGCAGCATGGCGTTGCCGATATACATCGAAGCGGTGACGCCCCAGAAGACGTCCGGGTGCTCGGTAATCAGGAAGGGGCCGGGCTGAATGCCCTGAATCAGCAGGGCAGCGTAGATCATGGCGATGGAGGCGTTGGCGGGAATGCCAAGGGTCATCAGGGGGATGAACGAAGCGCTGGAGGCGGCGTTGTTGGCCGATTCCGGGCCGGCCACGCCGGCGATGGCGCCTTCGCCAAACTCCTCGGGCTTCTTGGAGAGACGCTTTTCCAGGCCGTACGAGGCCAGGGAGGAGAGCACGGCGCCGCCACCGGGCAGCACGCCGACGACAAAGCCAAGGACCGAACCACGGACGATGGCCCACTTGGACTCCGCCCAGTCCTGCATGGTCGGCCAGAGCCGGCCTACCTTGGTGGTCACAATCTGACCCGCTTCGGACTGTTCGAGGTTGTAGAAGATCTCGCCGAGGCCGAAGATGCCCATGGCCAGGGTGACAAAGTCAAAGCCGCTCTGCAGATGGGTGGTGCCCAGGGTAAACCGGACGTTGCCGGTGACCGGGTCGAGACCGACGGCGGCGAAGAGCAGGCCGAGCGACAGCGTAATCATGCCCTTGACGATGGAGCTGCCCGAGAGGAAGACCGCCAGCAGCAGGCCCACCAGGGTGAGCGAGAAGTACTCGGGCGGACCGAACTTCAGGGCGAACTCGGCCAGGGGCGGGGCGACGAAGGTGAGACCCAGCACGCCGATGGTGCCGGCGATGAAGGAGCCGATGGCGGCGATGCCCAGGGCGGCGCCGGCCCGGCCCTTGAGGGCCATTTTGTAGCCGTCCAGCGAGGTGACGACTGAGGCCGCCTCGCCCGGCAGGTTGAGCAGAATCGAGGTGGTCGACCCGCCGTACATGGCGCCGTAGTAAATGCCCGCCAGGAAAATGACCGCCGTAGCCGGGGAGCCGATTTTATAGATCATGGGCAGGAGCAGCGAGATGGTCGCCGCCGGGCCGAGGCCGGGCAGCACGCCGACAGCGGTGCCGAGCAGGGCGCCCACGAAGGCGAAGAGCAGGTTCGTCGGGGCGACTGCCACCCCGAGGCCTTCGATCAGGCCGTTGAGAATCTCCATCGCGGTGGCACCTCCTAGATCGGCAGAATGCCTGTCGGCACCTGCACGTTGAGTAGTTTACTGAACAAAAGCCACATGGCCGCAGTCGCGACAACGGCGATGATGGTGGCCTTCAGCCACTTCTCACGCTCGATGAGAAACTGCCAGACCAGCATAAAGAGCAGGGTCGACAGGAGATACCCGGCCTTGCCCATGATGAAGGCGTACCCGAACACGGTTGCAGCCGCCAGCAGCGGCTTGAGCCACGCCCGCCCCTCCCAGAAGGGCTGGGGGTTCGGGTCCTTGCCCAGGGAGCCCATGAGCCACAGGAAGCTGGCAACGACCAGTACCAGGCTCGCCAGGAACGGCATGAAGCCGGCGGCGGGCAGTTGCATGCTGCCGAGCTTGAGTTTGAACAGCGAGTAGCTCGCAGTCGTCAGGCCTAATAGTGTGAGAAAAAGTGCAGCCATGCGCTCGTGCTTTTTCAAGATCTGGGTTCACCCCTTGTGAAGTAAGGGAGCGTATTTAGCGAACGGCCAAACGGGCGAGGCGGAGCGCACGTTCCGTTGCATCTTCCACGAGTTCCGGGCCCCGTTCCAGGGCCTCGGCCAGCGGCATGGGACCGGGGACAATACTGCAGACTGCGTCGATGCCGACCGTGTAGACCTCCCGGTAGTTGCGGCCCAGGCCGCCCGACAGGCAGATGACCGGCACACCGTGGACCTTGGCGGCCCGGGCCACGCCCATGGGCGTCTTGCCGCGCACAGTCTGAAAGTCGGTGCCGCCTTCGCCGGTGAGTACCAGGTCGGCGCCGGCGCAGCGCCCGGTCAGGTTGACGGCATCCACCACAATCTCGACGCCACGGCGGAGCGTGGCGCCCAGGAAGGCCATGAGCCCGGCGCCCAGTCCGCCGGCGGCGCCGGCCCCCGGGACCTGCTCTACGTCCTGACCCAGGTCACGGCGCATGATCGCCGCCAGATGTTGCAGGTTTGCGTCGAGGGCCGCCACCATGTCGGGTGTGGCGCCCTTCTGTGGGCCGAATACGGCAGCGGCGCCCCGCTCGCCCGTCATGGGATTGTCAACGTCGCAGGCAACCGTAATGGCGAAGCCCTGCAGCCGGGGGTCGAGCCCGGAGATATCGATCCGGTCGAGTCGGGCGAGGGCGCCACCCCCGTTCGGGAGGTCACAGCCGGCGGCGTCGAGCAGCCGGGCGCCCAGCGCCTGCGCCATGCCGGCGCCGCCATCGTTGGTGGCGCTGCCGCCAATGCCGATAATCAGCCGGCGGGCGCCCTGCTCCAGCGCCAGGCGAATCAGTTCGCCGGTGCCGTAGGTGGTCGTCAGCAACGGGTTGCGGCGGTCGGCCGGCACCAGGGGAAGCCCGGAGGCGCTGGCCATTTCGATCACCGCCGTCTCACCGTCGCCCATCAGGCCGAAGCTGGCGGCGACGGGCTCACCCAGGGGACCGGTCACGGTGGCCGGAATCAGCCGACCGCCGGTCGCATCGACCATGGCCTGCACGGTGCCTTCGCCGCCGTCGGCCATGGGGATCAGGTCGAGTTCGGCGTCCGGGTAGAGCCGCCGGACGCCCCGGCCCATCGCCTCAGCAACCTCGGCCGCAGTCATGCAGCCCTTGTATGAGTCCGGTGCGATGACGATCTTCATGGACGCATCCCTCCCCCTACTCCGTCGGTGCGACGGGCGACATGGCCGTTGGCACGGCGGGACCCTTGCTCGCTTCCATCTTTTCCTTGGCCCGGGTCAGCCGCTCCGAGACCCGGCGCAGGTGCTTGACCATCGCCGCGCGGGCATCATCAGCCCGCTGTTCGACGATCGCCTTGGTAATGCCCTCATGTTCACGGCGCAGGGCGGAAATGCGGTCCGGCTCATGGTAGAGCGAGAGCGTGGTTGCCACCAATTGCTGCCGGTTCAGGTCGGCCAGCGACGCCATGACTTTCAGCAGGACCGGGTTGTGCGTGGCCTCGGCCACCAGGAAGTGGAACTGGTAGTCCTCTTCGGCTGCAACGCCCCGGGTGTCGTACGCCTCACAGAGGTGGCTGAACGCATCCAGGATCTTTTGCGCCTGCTCCGGCGTCCGGCGGAGGGCGGCCAGGTACGCCGCCTCACCTTCAATCGCCGCCCGCAGTTCGATGATGTCGTGCAGATTCTGCTGCTCGGTCATCAGGAAGAGGGCCATGGCCTGGCTGGTCGCCTCGCCGGGCGCTTCCGGCACCGACTTGCGCAGGTAGATGCCGGAGCCGGGCAGCACTTCGACAACACCAGCCTGGGTCAGCACCGTCAGCGCCTGACGAAGCGTGGGCCGCCCAACCCCGAAGGCAGTAGCCAGGTA
>Ga0196970_1001307_pt1 | contig 17743 bp, 16 predicted proteins | sample S1v_513CmetaG_FD_148672 | JGI IMG/M metagenome (GOLD analysis project Ga0196970, IMG submission 148672) | Soil microbial communities from Anza Borrego desert, Southern California, United States - S1+v_5-13C | ecosystem: Environmental > Terrestrial > Soil > Desert | place: USA: California...
TGCGCTTGTTGGCCTCGGCGTCCTGCGCCACGAAGTTGGCGAAGGCGGCGCGGTAGCCGTCGATGCCGCCGAGGATCTCGTCCACCAGCTTGACGCCGCCGGCGCCGTCCAGCGCGGCGCGGGTGTCCTGCGCCTCCTTGCGCAGCGCGTCCAGCATGCCGGGGACCGCGGCCGCCGCCTTCGAGTCGCGTTCGGTGACGAAGCGCGCCTCCTCCAGCCGGACGTTCTTCAGCCGCGCGTCCAGCTCCGCGGTGTGGGACGCCAGGTCCACGCGCCCCGCGTAGGTCCGCAAGCTGTTCCAGCCCACGAAGGCGACGGCCACCGTCAGCAGCAGCACGGTCGCGAAACCGAGCGCAATACGCGTACCAATGGTCATAACTGCGGGCTCCCCCCGGGGTGTGCGGCCTGTGCCAGCTTTTCTTGTAAACGAAAACGGTTAATGTCTGGTTTTTCATACGACGGGAAGCCGCGGGAATCCAGGGAGTCCGGCATCGTGCCCCGGTGCCGGATGGCCTCAGAAACGATCCGCCAGCCAGGGGCGTGGCCCGGCAAAAAGCTTCTCCATCGCAGCAATTCCAAGGTCGGAGCCGTGCAGCATCCCCATCCGCCTCAACGCGGAGGCCCCGAGATGGCCGGTGTAGAGCGGCGCCAGTGCGGCAACTGGTAGCACCACGTCCGCTTGTCTTCCGTCAGTCGGCGCCTCAACCTGCCCGCGCCCGCCGGCCACCGTCAGGCGGAAACGGCCGTGGTTGCGCGGCAGCAGCGGGTCGACGACGTCCAGCACCACCGTGCCCTCGACGCCCGCCGGGTAGCCGCGCGCGGTCAGCGCCCGCTCCACGTCCACCACGCGGGCCAGCCACTCCTCCCAGCCGTCGATGGCGATGCCGGTGTCGGCCGCCAGATGCACCAGCGGATCCTCCGGCCCGCCCGGCCAGACCACGCGGTCCACCTGGGCGCGGTAGCCGGCGAGGAAGCCCAGCACCCGTTGCGCCGCGCGGCGGCCGTGCACGCACACGTCCGCCACCGTCAGCCGCCGCTCGGCCGGAGGCCGCACCGCGACGTAGCCCTCGGGACCGTCCGGCCCGTCGGCGACGTAGACGTCGGCCGCCTGCTCGTCGCCGGGCTTGAGCAGCAGAGTCCACTGTGCCTCCGCGCGCTCCGCCAGCCCGTTGCCGCTCCGCGCCTCGCGCAGCCGCAGCGCCGCCAGCAGGTCGGCGTCGAGCGGGTCGAGGCGGCGCAGCCCCTCCGCGGTCCCCCGCGCCAGCACGGCGGGCGCCGCGCCGTAGGTGACCGCGCTGCCGGCGCGGGCGTAGCCGAGCTTGGCGTAGAGCGGCAGCGTCGCGCCGTACAGCACCGACAGCGCGCAGCCCTCCGCGTGCGCCTCGCGCAGCACCGCGCTCATCAACGCGCCGCCCAGCCCGCCGCCGCGCGCCGCCGGCTCCACCGTCACCACGGCCACCGCCCGCGAAGTCACCGGCCGGCCGCCGAACCATTGCGGCATGTCCCACACCGCGGCGCAGCCGGCCGGCCGCCCTTCGTGCCGCAGCACGCGGAACACCCCGTCGCCGAACAGCTCGCGATAACGCAGCAGGTCGGCGCGGGGGATGCCGAAGCCCTGGCGCAGCAGGTGCGCCAGGTCCTCCAGGTCGTCGGGGGCGAAGCGGTCGAGGGTGGGCACTTACAGTGCCTTCGCCTGTTCGCGCAGCACGAACTTCTGGATCTTGCCGGTCGAGGTCTTGGGCAGCGGCGCGAACACCACGGTGCGCGGGCATTTGAAGTGCGCGAGGTTGGCGCGGCACCAGGCGATGATCTCCTCCTCGCTGACCGTCGAGCCGTCCCTCAGCGTGACGAAGGCGCAGGGCGTCTCGCCCCACTTCTCGTCGGGCCGCGCCACCACGGCGGCCTCCAGCACCGCGGGGTGCTTGTAGAGCACGCCCTCCACCTCGATTGTGCTGATGTTCTCGCCGCCGGAGATGATGATGTCCTTCGAGCGGTCCTTGATCTGGATGTAGCCGTCCGGGTGCCACACCCCGAGGTCGCCGGTGTGGAACCAGCCGCCGGCGAACGCCTCCTGCGTGGCGCGGGGGTTCTTCAGGTAGCCCTTCATCACCGTGTTGCCGCGCATGAAGATCTCGCCCATGGTCGCGCCGTCCTTGGGCACCGGCTGCAGGGTGACCGGGTCGGCGACCATCAGCCCCTCCAGCGTGGCGTAGTTGACGCCCTGGCGCGCCTTGATCGCCGCGCGCTCCTCCAGCGGCAGGTCGTTCCACTCCTCGTGCCAGGCGCAGATGGTGACCGGGCCGTACACCTCGGTCAGGCCGTAGACGTGCGCGACCTCGATGCCCATGCGCTCCATCTTCTCGATCACCGCGGCGGGCGGGGCGGCGCCGGCGGTCATCATCTTCAGGCCGGGCTTGAGCTCGCGCCGCTGGTCCTCGGGGGCGTTGCAGATCAGGCCCATGACGATGGGCGCGCCGCAGAGGTGGGTGACGCCGTGGTCGGCGATGGAATCGTAGATGGCCTTGGCGGTGACGGTGCGCAGGCAGACGTTGGTGCCGGCCATGGCGGTGACCGTCCACGGGAAGCACCAGCCGTTGCAGTGGAACATCGGCAGCGTCCACAGGTACACGGGGTGGTGCGGCATCGCCCAGGTGGCGACGTTGCCCAGCGCGTTCAGGTAGGCGCCGCGGTGGTGGTAGACGACGCCCTTCGGGTTCCCCGTGGTGCCCGACGTGTAGTTGAGCGCGATGGCCTCCCACTCGTCCGGCGGCATCCGCCACGCGAAGGCGGGGTCGCCCGTCTCCAGGAACTGTTCGTAGGTCATCGCGCCGATCAGCTCGCCGCCCTTGGCCTGGGGATCGTCGATGTCGATGACGAGCGGCCGGCGCGCGGGATCCAGCATTGCCACCGCCTTGGCCATCACGCCCGAGAATTCCCGGTCGGTGATCAGCACCTTGGCCTCGCCGTGGTCGAGGATGAAGGCCAGCGCCTCGGCGTCCAGGCGGATGTTCAGGGCGTTCAGCACCGCGCCGATCATCGCCGGGCCGAAGTGCGCCTCGAACGCCTCGGGGATGTTGGGCGCCATGACGGCCACCGTGTCGCCGACGCCGATGCCGCGCTTGGCCAGCGCCGAGGCGAGGCGCACGCAGCGCTCGTACGTCTCCGCCCAGGTGCGGCGGACCGGGCCGTGGACGACGGCCGTGCGGTTCGGGAACACCGCCGCGGTGCGGCGCAGGAACGACAGCGGGGTCAGCGGCGTGGCATTGGCCGCGTTCTGGTCGAGGTCGGTCTCGTACGGGTTGTGCGTGGCGCCCGTCATGGCGGTCCTCCCCTGGGCCGTGTTTTTCGTTACCCGGAGTCTTGCCAGAGAACCGGCGGGCGGGGAAGGGGGCGGAGCGGGCTAGAACGACACCCGCTCGTACACCTCGGCCAGGGTGAGGGTGCAGTCGATGGCGGGCAGGGCGATGTGGGCATCCAGCCCGGTCATGACCTCAAGGCGCCAGCCCGTGCCGTCGCGGGTGAACACGTCCACGCGCGGCTCATCCTGCGACACCAGCAGGTAATGCTGGAGCGACGGGATGCCCTGGTACGCCACCCACTTGCCGCCGCGGTCATGATCGGCGGTGGTGCGGGACAGCACCTCGATGATGACGACGGGGTTTTCGATGCGGTCGTCCTTCGCGTCCACGTCGCCGCAGTTGACGACGGCGTCGGGATAGGTCGTCGATACTGCGGTGACGACCTTGGGCCCTTCGACCCAAGGTTCACAGGTGCGGCCGCGCAAGGCGTTCTGCAACGCCGTACTGATGTTCCTCTTGATGCGGGAGTGCTGGTTCGTGCCGCCGGTCATCATGCGGATGACGCCATCCACAAACTCGTACCGTTCGGGTTGCTGGCGCTCCCATTCCAGGAACTCGGCGACCGTCCAGGGCTTCGGCAACGGCTGACCCACAGGCAACCTCCGCGTCGGGTTTATGCGCCACGTTCACGATAATATACGATACGGATCGCCGCTTGGGCAGGGGCGCGTCGAACCCCCGTCCGGAGTCCGCGTCCTCGCGCCGCACGACCCGCGATCCCGTTTGCAATCTCCCTAGGTTTTGTAGCACATTGGCGCGCCGGCGCGACCCATCGTTGCGCGGCGCCGGAGGAATCCGCAGAAAACGAACAAAAAAGGGACGCTCTCATGAGTCAGACGTCAGCTGCCACCTACGACGCGATGCACGCCCGCTCGCTGTCTGACCCGCAGGGCTTCTGGGCCGAAGCGGCGGAGCAGGTGTCCTGGACCAAGCGCTGGGACACGGTGCTCGACGACAGCAAACCGCCGTTCTACCGCTGGTTCAAGGGCGGCGAGCTGAACACCTGCTACAACGCCGTCGACCGCCATGTGGAGCAGGGCCGCGGCGACCAGGCCGCCATCATCTACGACAGCCCGGTCACCGGCACCGTCCAGACCATCACCTATGCTGAGTTGCAGGACCAGGTCTCCCGCTTCGCCGGCGCGCTGCGCGCCCAGGGCGTGGAAAAGGGCGACCGCGTCATCCTCTACATGCCGATGATCCCGCAGTCGGTCGTCGCCATGCTGGCGTGCGCGCGCCTGGGCGCGGTGCACTCGGTGGTGTTCGGCGGCTTCGCCCCGCACGAGCTGGCCACCCGCATCAACGACGCCGCGCCCAAGGTGATCGTCTCCGCGTCCTGCGGCATCGAGCCGAACCGCGTCGTCAAGTACAAGCCGATGCTGGACGCCGCCATCGAGCAGGCGGACCACAAGCCCTCGGCCTGCATCATCTTCCAGCGCCCGCAGGAGACCGCGTCCCTGGTCGCCGGCCGCGACATCGAGTGGAACGACGCCGTGGCCAAGGGCCAGCCGGCGGAGTGCGTGCCGGTCGCCGCGACCGACCCGCTGTACATCCTCTACACCTCCGGCACCACCGGCCAGCCGAAGGGCGTGGTGCGCGACAACGGCGGCCACGCCGTGGCGCTGATGTGGACCATGAAGCACATCTACGCCGCCGAGCCGGGCGAGGTGTACTGGGCGGCGTCGGACGTGGGCTGGGTGGTCGGCCACTCCTACATCTGCTACGGCCCGCTGCTGTACGGCTGCACGACCATCGTGTTCGAGGGCAAGCCGGTGGGCACGCCGGACGCCGGCACCTTCTGGCGTGTCATCAACCAGCACAAGGTGCGCACGCTGTTCACCGCGCCGACGGCCTTCCGCGCCATCAAGCGCGACGACCCGAACGGCGAGTTCATCAAGAAGTACGACATCTCCAGCCTGCGCGCCCTGTTCCTGGCCGGCGAGCGGTCGGACCCCGACACGCTGCACTGGGCCGAGGACAACCTGAACGTCCCGGTCATTGACCACTGGTGGCAGACCGAGACCGGCTGGGCGATCACCGGCAACCCGCTGGGCGTGCACCTGTTCCCGATCAAGTACGGCTCGGCGACCCGCCCGATGGCCGGCTGGGACATCCGCATCCTCGACGCCGAGCACAAGGAGGTGCCGCGCGGCGACACCGGCGCCATCTGCGCCAAGCTGCCGCTGCCCCCGGGCACCTTCCCGACGCTGTGGAACGCCGAGGAGCGCTTCGTCAAGTCGTACATGGCCGACTACCCGGGCTACTACCAGACCGGCGACGCGGGCTTCATTGACGATGACGGCTACGTCTACATCATGGCCCGCACCGACGACATCATCAACGTGGCCGGCCACCGCCTGTCCACGGGTGCGATGGAAGAGGTGCTGGCCAGCCACAAGGACGTGGCCGAGTGCGCGGTCATCGGCGTCGCCGACGACCTGAAGGGGCAGGTGCCGCTGGGCTTCCTGTGCCTGAAGGCGGGCGTCACCCGCAGCCACGAGGAGATCGTCAAGGAGGTGGTCGCCCTGGTGCGCGAGCAGATCGGCCCGGTGGCCGACTTCAAGCGCGCCGTGGTGGTGGACCGCCTGCCGAAGACGCGCTCGGGCAAGATCCTGCGCGGCACCATGCAGAAGATCGCCGACAACGCCGAGCACAAGGTGCCGGCGACCATCGACGATCCGGGCATCCTGCCGGAGATCGCGGAGGCGCTGAAGTCCCTGGGCTACGCCGCCAAGTACGACAAGGCGGAGTAGGCCGCGCGGTTCGAGAGAGCCCCTTCCCCGACACCGGGGAGGGGGCTTTTTCGTTTCCCGAGCAATTTTTTCCATGGCCGGTCTGTTGGAATTCAACGACCTGGGTCCGGCGGCGCCACGATTCCGACGAATTTCCGCTACACCGGCTCCATAGTCTGGAATAAACCTCCGAGTGGCCGTGTTTCTCAGGTCGGCACCGGGCTTCGGGGCGACCTGGGAACCACGGCCGCGTCTTCCTACCTGTGGGTGGGCCGTTCCGCCGCGTGGCGGAGGGCACCGCCGGACAATGATCGGGTGCGCGGTTGAGCAAATTCGGGGTCGAGCTGGAGGTCCACATCGCGTCGCTGCGCCGCTATGCACGGTCGCTGCTGCGCAATCGCGTGGACGCCGAGGATCTGGTGCAGGAGGCGCTGGCGCGCGCGATCTCGCGCTCCGACAGCTTCCAGGCGGGGACGAACCTGCGGGCGTGGCTCTTCACCATCCTGCACAACGTCCACGTCAATCAGGTCCGTTCCCGCGCGTCGCGCCCGGACGAGGTGCCGGTCGATGCGGTGGAGCACCGGCTGACCACGCCGGCCCGGCAGGAGGAGCGCGTCGAGGTCCGCGAGATGATGCGGGTGGTCGATGAACTTCCCGAGGAGCAGCGGCAGGTGCTGATGCTCGTGGCGCTGGAGGGCCTGAAATACGAGGAGGTCGCCGAGGTTCTCGGCGTTCCGATCGGCACCGTCATGTCGCGCCTCTCCCGCGCGCGCGAGGCGGTGCGGACCAAGATGGCGAACGGCGGGGCTGCGGCGGGCCTGCGGAGGGTGAAGTGATGACGGCGCACAAGCTGAAGGACGAGGATCTCCACGCCTATGTGGACGGCTGGCTGGACGGCGACCGCCGCCTGGCCGTCGAGCGCTGGCTGGCCGACGACCCGGAGGCCGCCCGCAAGGTCGAGGACTACCGCGCCCAGGCGGCCCTGCTGCACGAGATCTTCGACCCCGTCCTGCGCGAGGAGTCCGCGCCGGAAACCCAGGAACTCGCCGACAAGCTGAAGGGCCGCATCGCCGGCAACGACAACCGCCCGGCCTGGCACGCCAAGCCCTGGGTGCGCATGGCCGCGGCCGTGATGCTGCTGGTCAGCGGCGCCGCCGGCGGCTATTTCGGCCGCGGCGCCACCTCGCCCTCGCCGGCGCAGCAGCAACAGCGCCAGACCCTCCTCACCTTCGCCGAGGAGGCCGCCCAAGCCCACCGCTTCTACACCGCCGACGAGCGCTATCAGGTGGAGATGGGCGCCGACGACCCCGGTGCGCTCGACAGCTTCCTGTCGCAACGCGTCGGCAAGGAGGTGTTCGGCCCCGACCTGTCGAAGGCCGGCTACCGCCTCATCGGCGGCCGCTCGCTGCCCACCGACCTCGGGGCGGGCGCCCAGTACATGTACATCAACGAGCAGGGCAAGCGGATCACACTGTTCGCCGGCTCCGCCCCGGCCGGCCAGACCAACAACTTCAGCTTCACCCAGAAGGGCGACGTCGCGACCTTCTACTGGATCGAGGGCCAGATCGCCTACGCGCTGATCGGCCGCCTGTCGAAGGACGAGCTGATGGGCATCACCAAGGCCGTCTACGACGACGTCAAGGCCGGTCGCCGCCTCGCCCCGCCGCCGCAGCCGTCGAACCCGGAGGAGAAGAACCCGGACCAGCAGCGCCGCGAGGGTGAGCAGGGCAACGGCGTCCAGCCGGTCAGCGACACCCACAAGCCGAAGGACAGCTGACCCGCGGGGCGGGGGGCGCGAGGCGCCCTCCCTCACGCCGGCAGCGGCACCCCGTGCGCGGTCAGCGCCGCGGTCTGGCGGCGCTCCAGCTCCGCCACGTCGAAGTCCTTGATCAGGTCCTGGAACAGCCGGAACCAGTTCACCTCGGCGTTCAGGTGCAGGAAGACCGAGCCCAGGCCGATGGCGGCGCGGTCCATGAAGACGAACTCGCGCGGCACCTCCACGCCACCCACCCGGCGCAGCTCGGCGTGCACCTTCTCCGCCGTCTCGCGGCCGTAGTGGCCGGCGTTGGTCTCCTCGATGCGGCGGGTGCGGTCCTCCATGATCGGGGCGTAGACGAAGCGCGCCCAGATGTTCAGCACCTCCACCAGCTCCTTCGACGGGTTGACGAAGCCCCAGGTGCGGTAGGCCTCCACCGCCGCGTCCTCGTCCCCGGCGCGCAACGCGTTGTAGAGGTCGATGACGCCCTTGACGAAGCTGGGGTGGAAGACGCGCACGCAGCCGAAGTCCAGGAGGTTGATCGAACGGTCCGGCCGCACCGTGTAGTTTCCCAGGTGCGGGTCGCCGTGGATGACGCCGTAGCCGTAGAACGGCACGTACCACGCCCGGAACATGTTCAGCGCCAGCTCGTCGCGGGCTTGCCCGTGGTCCTTGACGAAGTCGAGGATGCGCCGGCCCTCCGCCCACTCGAGCGTCAGCAGCCGCCTGGTGGACAGGCCGTGCACCACCGCCGGCACGTGCACGCCCGGCGTGTCGGCCAGCATGGCGCGGTAGAGGCTCGCGTGCCGGCCCTCCAGGTCGTAGTCCAGCTCCTCGCGCAGGCGGGCGCCGATCTCCGCGTGGATCTGCCGGGTCGAGATGGCGCTGTCCGAGCGCTCGAAGATGGCGAAAATCAGCTGGAGCTGGCGCAGGTCCGCCTCCACCGCCGAGGCCATGTCGGGGTACTGCAGCTTGCAGGCCAGCACCCGGCCGTCGTGGTCGACCGCCTTGTGCACCTGCCCCAGCGAGGCGGCGGCGGCGGCCGTGTGCTCGAAGCTGCGGAACTTCGCCTGCCAGGACGGCCCCAGCTCCGCCTGCATGCGGCGCTTGACGAAGGGCCAGCCCATGGACGGCGCGTCGGCCTGGAGCTGCGACAGCTCGGCCACATACTCGCGCGGCAGGGCGTCGGGGATGGTGGAGAGGATCTGCGCCACCTTCATCAGCGGGCCCTTCAGCCCGCCGAGTGCCGCGCGCAGTTCCTCGGCGTGGCGTTGGCGTTCGATGGGGATGCCGAGGACGCGCTCCCCGGCGAAGCGGGCGGCGAGCCCGCCGACGGCGGTGCCGACCCGCGCGTACCGCGCGATCCGTCCGCCCAGTGTGTTCTCTTCGGTCTTGGCCATAGCGCCTTTATGTGGGGACGCGGGCGGCGCCGGACCAGCCTCGCCGCCTTGACCGCACGCGGACGCTTCGGCAGGCTGCGCGCCGGATCGAAAGGGGAGGGAAGGGCATGAGGGGTCCGGCACTGGCGGCGCTCGCCGCGGTCTTCGCAACCGGCACCGCCGCGGCGGTGGAGAGCGGCTGGTACCTGCGCGCCGACCTGTCGCACGACCGGTCGCGCTCCACCGCCTTCCACGACTGGAACTGCGCCGGCACCGACCCGGCCCGCGTGCCGCTCTACGGCTGCGCCGCGCGTGGGGCGGGGGATTTCGGGAGCAGCACGGGATTCGGCGTCGGGGTGGGCTACCGCGTGGCGCCGTGGCTGCGGCTGGACGCCACCGCCACCTACCGGCCGGGCTGGCGCTTCGACGGCCGCGCCAACTTCCTGCCCGGCGAGGACGAACCCATGCGCGCGAACGCGCGTTCCTTCACCGGCATGGCGAACGCCTACCTGGACCTGCCCGTGCTGGGCCGGTTCGAGCCGTACGTCGGTGCCGGCGTCGGCGTGTCGCACAACCGGCTGGACGGGGTGGAGCTGCACTTCCCGTCGCTGGACCAGCGGGTGTGGACGCCGTCCGGCCGGCGCACGTCGCTGGCGTGGCAGCTGACCGCCGGCACCGGCATCGCGCTGGGCGGGGGACTGACGCTGGACGTCGCCTACCGTTTCACCGACTTCGGCAGAATGGAAACCGAGCACGGCGACGCCCCGCGCCTGCGCCGCGGCGCCTGGCGCACCCTCACCATCGACGGGACCGAGGCGCGCCTCCGGGCGCACGGGGTGAGCGTGGGGATGCGGTACGGGTTCTAGGCCGCGTCCCCGCGCAACCGCCGCGTCCAGACCGCCAGCGCGGTCAGCAGTGCGGCCAGCTTGCCGCGCACCGCCTCGTCCTTCAGCGAGCCGTCGGGGTTGAAGGATTCGGCTGCGCGGACGAGCACCTCCGGCTTGTTCAGCGGGTGCATGTCCAGGTACACGCAGGTCTGGCGCAGATGGTACTGCGAGCGCCCGGTGCCCAGCCCGCCGCCGGCGCCCATGATGGCCAGCGGCTTGCCGGCGAAGGGCTGGTCGGCGCCGCGCGACGCCCAGTCGATGGCGTTCTTCAGCACGCCGGGCATGGAGTAGTTGTACTCGGGGCACGCGATCAGCAGCGCGTCGGCGGCGCGGATGCGCTCGCGGAACGCCTGCACCGGCTCCGGGAAGCCGGCGGCCTCGACGTCGCCGTTGTAGAGCGGGATGGGGGCGATGTCGAAGATCCCGATCTCCATGTCCCCGGGCGCCGCCTCGACGGCCAGCCGCAACAGGGCGCGGTTGAACGACGCCTTGCGCAACGAGCCCGCGAACCCAAGAACCCGCACCGGTGCCGCCATGCCGCCTTCCCCCTTTGTCCTTCCGGACAATGTCCGTCCGAAAGAGGGATGGGGCGCGGAGGGCGTTCGGCAAGGGGCCGGGGAGACGGTCAGCCGCCCTGCGCCCTGATCCAGCCGGCCGTGGCGCTGTCCATGGTGTTCTTGTGGGCCATGAACCAGTCCGGCAGCGCCTCGCGCACGTAGCCGCGGGCGAGCGCCAGGTTGCCGGCGGCCAGCCGCTTTTCGATCCCTTCCAGTTCCAGGCGCACGCGGTCGTGCTCGTGCTTGTGGATGGGGTAGGGCGGGAAGCCGTGCTGGCGCATCAGCTCCTCCTCGCGCGCCAGATGCTCGCGCAGGTGGGTGGCGATTTTGGCGAAGAAGGCAGGGAATTCGGCGTCCTCCGCACGGGCGGTGGCGGACAGAAGCTCGACGAATTCCTGATGGTCGGCATCCATCACGGCGTTGCCGACCTTCAGGCTGTCGTCCCAGGTGAGGGCGGTCATATGACCTCCGAAAGGGAATTCGGAGCGCACGGTACCACCGCAGCGCGGGGGCTTCTTGACTTATGTCAAGTTTCCGCGCTCAGCCGGCCTTCTCCAACTCGTCGAGGAAGCCGCGGATCACCCCCAACCCTTTCTGCCAGAACGCCGGGTCGGTGGCGTCGAGCCCGAACGGCGCCAGCAGGTCCTTGTGGCGCAGCGTGCCGCCGGCCTCCAGCATCGCCAGATAGCGCTTGGCGAAGCCGGCGTCGGACTCCTGGTACACCGCGTACAGCGAGTTCACCAGACAGTCGCCGAACGCGTACGCGTACACGTAGAACGGCGAATGAACGAAGTGCGGGATGTAGGCCCAATAGTTGCGGTAGCCCTCGTCGAAGCGCAGCGCCGGCCCCAGGCTGTCGGTCTGCACGCCCATCCAGATCTCGCCCAGCCGCTCCGGCGTCAGCTCGCCGTCGCGGCGCTCGGTGTGAACCTTGGTTTCGAAGTCGAAGAAGGCGATCTGCCGCACCACGGTGTTCAGCATGTCCTCGACCTTCGAGGCCAGCATGATCTTGCGGCGCTTCGGGTCGGTCTCGCTGTCCAGCAGCGCGCGGAAGGTCAGCATCTCGCCGAACACCGAGGCGGTCTCGGCCAGGGTGAGCGGCGTGTCCGACATCAGGTGGCCCTGCCGGCCGGCGAGGATCTGGTGCACGCCGTGCCCCAGCTCGTGCGCCAGGGTCATCACGTCGCGCGTCTTGCCCTGGTAGTTGACCAGCAGGTAGGGGTGCGCGCTGGGCACGGTGGGGTGGGCGAAGGCGCCCGGCGCCTTGCCGGGGCGCACCGGCGCGTCTATCCAGGCGTTGTCGAAGAAGCGCTTGCCGTAGGACGCCAGCTCCGGCGAGAAGCGGCCGTAGGCGCCGAGCACGAGGTCCCGCGCCTCGGCCCAGGGGATGGTGCGGTCGCTGTCGTCGGGCAGCGGCGCGTTGCGGTCCCAGTAGTCCAGGTGCGTCTGCCCGAACCACTTGGCCTTCAGCTTGTAGTAGCGGTGCGACAGGCTGGGGTACGCCTGCTTGACGGCGGCGACCAGCGCCTCCACCACCTCGTCCTCGACGCGGTTGGACAGGTTGCGGGCGGACACCGGCGTCGGGTAGTTCCGCCACTTGTCCTCGATCTCCTTGTCCTTGGCCAGCGTGTTGGTGACCAGCGCGAACAGGCGGATGTTGTCGCCCAGCACGCGGCCGACCACCTGCCCGGCCTCGCGGCGCACGGCGGGGTCGCGGTCGGACAGCTTGTTCAGCGCCTCGGCGCAGGTCAGGTCCTTCCCGCCCATGGGAAAGCGCAGGCCGGCGATGGTCTCGTCGAACAGGCGGTTCCAGGCGGCGCGGCCGACCACGTGCTTCTCGTGCAGCAGCCGCTCCAGCTCGTCGGACAGCTGGTGCTCGCGGTACAGCCGCACGTCGCGGATCCAGGACGCGAAGTGGGCGAGGTCCTTCGACGCCCGGATGCGGGACTGCAGGGCGTCCTCGTCGATGCGGTTGATCTCCAGCGTGAAGAAGACGAGGTGGGTGGAGATGCCGTTCACCCGCTCCTGCGCCGACTGGTAGAACTTGCCGATGGCCGGGTCGGCCATGTTGCCGGAATAGACCAGCCCGGCGTAGGACATGGCGCGCGAGAGCACCTCGTCGATCCGCTCGTACTCGCGCACGGCGCGGGCCAGCGTGTCGCCGTCGAGGCTGGCGACGCGGCCGGCGTAGGCCTCGTGGAAGGCCTTGGCCTCGCCCTCCATGCGCACGAGGTCGGCCTTCAGCTCGGGCGAGTCCATCCCCGGATAGAGGTCGCGCAGGTCCCAGGTGGGAAGCTGGCCCAGATCGGGACCGGCGGCGTTGTCCAGGGCGGCGCTGCGGAACATGCGGAATCCTCTCAGAAAGGCGACCTTCCCGATATAGGCGGAGCGGCCGGCCATGGAAAGACGCCGCGACATTCGCCGGGCGCTGCGGTTCTCCCTGCGAACGGAGCAATTCCCGGGAGCAAACGCAATGCGGATGTTGAGCTTGGCCACGGCGGTGGCCGGATCGATTCTTCTGCTGGTGCCCTCCGCCATGGCGCAGCAGGATCAGGGTGGCTGGCGGGGAACGCTCGACCAGTTGAACCGTACCGTCAACCCGGACACCCAGCAGCGCGGCGACCGTGACGGCCGATACGACGAGCGCACCGACAGCCGTGACCAGCGCTATGAAGGGTCTTCGGGCGGTGCGTCCGGTCGGAGCGACCGCGCATCGCCGGAATTCCGCCGCTACTCGGACGAGGAGATCCGCGACCGCTTGGGGCGCGTCAATGACGAGCAACGCCAGCTCCAGCGCGAACGGCGTGCACTGGAGGACGAGATGGGCCGTCGCGGCATGCGTCGGTAAGCACCGTGATCGGTGCCGCCGTCAGCCGCCCGTCTCCTGCACGCGGCGGATGGCGGCATCGACGCACTGCATGTGCAGCTTGCGCTTGGCGAGCGCGCGGGCGCGGCGCTCGTCGGGGTCGGTGGTCGGCATCGCCTCGATGCGGCAGCCGCGCCAGCCCTGGGCGTCCAGCGCGCGGGCGACCTCGGCGTAGCCGAAGTAGCCGTTGTCCGGCTGCTCCCACGGCGAGCGCAGATCGACCCGGCGCAGCACGAAGCGGTTCGACTGGCTGCTCGCCCCGGCGTTGGTCAGCCGCGCCACGATCAGCCGCTCGCCGTTCGGATGCACGACGGAGAGGATCGGGCGGATACCGGCAATGGGCGGGTTCTGGGACATGCGCGGCCGGGCAGAGAAGGTTGCCTATCCTCTAATCGGTATGGCGCGGCTTGACCAGTCCGCCGTGGTCGCCCGCAGGGCGGATTGGGTTGTGATGCTGAGCGGGAAGGCTCGCTCCGGCTGAAATGCCCATAATAAAAATATGGAACAACCAAAGTGGGATTCCATCGATATTGACTAATATCAAGAAAACGCGGGACGCCGCTTCGCAGCGCACCAATCATGCTGAACAATTGATCTGGATCACTGTTTGTGTGCTCCATGGCTCTCTACCCTCTGCCTAACGGCATAGCTGCTGTCTCTAACGAAGGCAGTACGGCGGCCGAACCTGGAAGGCTTGGAGGGTGAAATGCTGTTTTCGGTCGCCTCGAACGAAGACGCCGGCGCGCGGCGCGCGATGACGGCCGGGGTCGCGGTCGGCACGACGCCCGCCGCCCGCAAGGAGACGTTCTGCGCCTCCTGCCAGGCCCGTACCAAGGGGATGTGCGCGGCGCTGACCGCGGTCGAGCTGTCGGGACTGGCGGCGATCTCGCGCAGCCGGGTGCTGGCCTCCGGCCTGCCGGTGATCCGCGAGGGCGAGCACGCCGACGCCGTCTACACCGTGATGTCCGGCATGCTGAAGGTTTTCAAGATGCTTCCCGACGGGCGGCAGCAGATCACCGGCTTCGCGAGCGCCGGCGACATGATCGGGCTGTCCTACGGCGACAGCTTCGCCTACACCGCCGAGACGATCACCGCCGCCACCGTCTGCCGCTTCCCGCGCAACGGACTGGGCACCATGATGGCGCGCCACCCGCACCTGCAGGGGCGGCTGCTGGCCATGACCTCCATCGAGCTGACGGCGGCGCAGGACCAGATCCTGCTGCTCGGCTGCAAGAACGCGGCGGAGCGCATCGGCTCGTTCCTGCTGGCGCTGGCGCGCCGCGCGGAGGGGACGGCGGGCGACCCGCAGCCGACCGTCTTCCTGCCGATGCAGAAGATCGACATGAGCGCCTACCTCGGCCTGCGGCCCGAGACGCTGTCGCGGCAGTTCCGCAAGCTGGAGGACGCCGGGCTGATCGAGCGCGTGTCGGCCGACCGCATCCGCCTGCTCGATCCCGGCGCGCTGTCGGACATGGCCGGGCGGGGGGCTTAGCCTCCGCTCACGCCATCGCGACGACGGGAGAGTCGACGGGGGCGCTGGACGCGCCCTCGCTCACCAGCGCGTCGCCCTCCAGGCGGTAGCCGCGGTGGGCGAACAGTTCCGCGAGGTCGCAGTGCGGTACGGCGGTGACCGCCAGGGCACTGCGCTCCACCACCACGCGGCCGGCGCCCAGCCGTTGCGCCACTTGGCCGGCCGCCTCGATCAGTCCGTCGGCCGTGGCGGGCGCGTCGAACAGGCCGGCCACCGCGAACGGGCCGACCCGCAACACCCCCGCCTCGTCCAGCGCGTAGCAGAACAGGCCGCGGATGTGACCGGAGCCCATCCGGCAGGCGATGATGCCGCGCGCCTCGGCCGCGTCGGCGAACGGCGCCGCCAGGGCGCGCCACTGCGCGGGCGTGAGGCCGGGGCGCAGCGGCTGCACGACCGGGAAGGCCTGGTCGATGTGGGCGGCGGGCAGCGGGGCGATGACGAAGCGTCTGGGCATCGGGGGTCCTCTTGCCCAGCACCTTGCCCGTCTTCGCCGGCCGGCGCCTTGACCCTGGTCAGTCGTCCGCGATCAGACGCTCAGCCGGTCGCGCAGCGCGTCCACCGCCGTCTTCGGCAGCAGCTTGCGGTTCGCCAGATCGTCCACCGCCTGGAAGGGGCGGGACTCGACGATCTTCTGCGCGCGCTTCGGCCCGATGCCCTTCAGCGAGGCCAGCGCCTCCGGCCCCGCCCGGTTCAGGTCGACCAGCGCCACCGCCGCGGCGGTCACGCCGGCCGCCGCGTCGAGCGCCTTGGTGACCTTCTTGGCCGTCTTGCCCTTCTTCGGGCCGACGGCGGCGTTCACCGTCACCGCCGCGCCGACGATGGCGGCGGCGGCATCGACCACCGCGCGCACGGTGTCGGTGATGGTCGTCGCGCGGGACGCCGCCTTCGGCGCGCGGGCGGGCGGCTTCTTGGCGGCGGGCTTGGCTGCGGCCGACTTTGCCGCTGCCCGCTTGGGCTTGGCGGTTTTCGGGGCGGCCTTCTTCGGTTCGGTGTCCTTCGTCGTCTTCGTGGTCTTGCTCGGCATGGCACATCCTCCGGCTTTGTAGGAAGAACCCGGAGGATGACCGTGTGTTCCCAAGCTCACGCTCGGGGCGGGGAGGGAACCCGGTTCGAGCCGCTCACTCCGCCGCCATCGGCTGCGGGGTGGCCGGGGCGCGGAAGGCGCTCAGCAGTTCCGCCTCGCGGGCCTTCGCGGCGGCCAGGTTGCGCTCCTTGACCGGGCCGTAGCCGCGGATGTCCATCGGCACCCTGGCGATCTCCACCGCGAGGCCGAGGTTGCCGCGGTCGAGCTTCGTCAGCATCTCGCCCACGGTCGCCTCGAAATCGGCGATGAGCTGGCGCTCCATCCTGCGCTCCGGCAGCCAGCCGAACGGGTCGAGCGGGGTGCCGCGCAGGCGCTTGCCCTTGGCCAGCCAGACCATCGCCTTGCGCATCCACGGGCCGAACTCGCGCTTCTTCGGCTCGCCGGTGCCGCCCTCGCCGGTCTGGCCGAGCACCGGCGGGGAGAGGTGGAACTTGACCTTCCAGTTGCCCTCGAACATGCGGTCCAGCTTCTCGAAGAAGCCGGTGTCGGTGTAGAGGCGCGCCACCTCGTACTCGTCCTTGTAGGCCATCAGCTTGAACAGCGACCGCGCCACCGCCTCGGTCAGCACGGTCGAGCCGGGCGCCTTCTGGCCCTCGACGCGGCGCGTCCAGTCCACCGTCGCGTGGTAGCGGCTGGCGTAGGCGGCGTCCTGGTACTCGCTGAGGAAGCGCGTGCGGCGCTCGATCATCTCGTCCAGGGTCTCGGACAGGCGGCGCTGCGCGTCGATGGGGGCGGTGCTGGTGCTCTCCGCCGGGACGGCGGCGGCTTCGACGGCGGCCTGGTCGTGGGCGGCGAGACGGCCCCAGAGGAAGGCTTGGCGGTTCATTTCGATGGCGGCGCCATTCAGCTCGATGGCCTTCAGCAGCGCCTCCGCCGACAGCGGGATCAGCCCCTTCTGCCACGCGTAGCCGAGCATGAACGGGTTCGACGCGATGCTGTCGCCGAGCAGGCCGGTGGCCAGCCCGGTGGCGTCCACCGCGGTGACGCGATCCGCGCCGCCGCAGGCCTGCGCGATGTCGCCGACGAGGTCGCCGACCGGCACCGTCAGGTCGCGCTGCTTGGTGAAGTCGGCGGTGATCAGCTCGTGCGTGTTGACCACGGCGCGGGTGCGCCCGGCCGCCATCTTCGACAGGCCGTCGCCGGCCGCCGCCACCACCACGTCGCAGGCCACCACGGCGTCGGCACCACCGGCCGCGATGCGGACCGAGTGGATGTCCTCCGGCGTCCTGCCGATGCGGATGTGGCTGGTCACCGCGCCGCCCTTCTGGGCCAGCCCGGTCATGTCGAGCACGCCGACGCCCTTGCCCTCGATGTGCGCGGCCATGCCGAGCAGCGCGCCCACGGTCACCACGCCGGTGCCGCCGACGCCGGTGATGTAGATGCTCCACGGCCGCTCGTCGATGGAGGGCAGGACCGGATCGGGCAGGCCCTGGAACAGTAGGGCGGCGTCCACCCCCGCCTTCACCGCCGGCTTCGGCTTGCGCAGCTGGCCGCCCTCGATGGTGACGAAGCTGGGGCAGAAGCCCTTCAAGCAGGAAAAGTCCTTGTTGCAGGTGGACTGGTCGATCTGCCGCTTGCGGCCGAATTCGGTG
>Ga0196970_1001308_pt1 | contig 17740 bp, 10 predicted proteins | sample S1v_513CmetaG_FD_148672 | JGI IMG/M metagenome (GOLD analysis project Ga0196970, IMG submission 148672) | Soil microbial communities from Anza Borrego desert, Southern California, United States - S1+v_5-13C | ecosystem: Environmental > Terrestrial > Soil > Desert | place: USA: California...
TCCCCGGCGGCCTGACCGCGCTCACCCGGGCCGCCACCGTGCTGGGTCCCACGCTGCTGGCCGCCGATCTCCACCAGGCGGACCACGAGCTCGCGATCCGCTTCGGCATCCTGGCCGGCCGGGCCTTGTCCATGCTTGCCGGTTCGATCACGACGGCGGCCGACGTGGCGATGGTGCTGGCGCGCCTGGGGCGTCCCTTCCGCCATGCCGCCGGCTTTTATCGCGAGCTGGGCATGCTGGCCGCCCGCCGGGCGGTCGGCCGGATGAAGGACGGCGATCCCGTCCAGGCAATCGCCTTGGGGCGCTTGGCCGTCATCCTGGATCCGGGACTTCCCGAGGCTTACTCCAACCTCGGCTATGCCAGCGAAATGGCCGGCCGCTACGCCGAGGCGTACCGCCCCTACCTGCGCGGCGCTTTGGCCAACACCGACGCCAGCCGGCGCGCCTACGCCTATCTGATGCTGAAGCATCTGTGCTTCAGGCTCGGCCTGTGGGACCAGTTCGCCGCGCTGCTGCCCCACAAGCGCAACTACGGGCCGTTGACCTGGTGGAACACCCTCCATCCGGCTCCCTTGTGGGATGGCACGCTCAAGCCCGGCACCAGCATCCTCATCTATGCGGAGTCCGGCTTCGGCGACGTCATCCAGTGCATCCGTTATGCCGATTATTTCCACGCCCACGGCATGGAGGTCCATGTCGCCTGCGACCGCCGCCTGGTGTCGCTGTGCCGGCTGGTGCCGGGAGCGACCACGGTCCAGGCCCTGCCCTGCCGGATCGGCCGGGTCGACTGGCGCGCCTGGTCGTTCGATCTGTTCTACATGATCGAGCACGACCCGGCCCGCACCTTCAAGGCGGAAGGATATCTCGACCTGGCCCGCGGGCCCGAGGTGGGGCCGGTGCTGGAGCGCCGCCCGGGCGAGCTGCTGGTCGGCATCAAATGGACGACCACCGATCCGGCCAAGGACCTGCCGCCCGACGCCTTCGCCCGGCTGCGCCTGCACCCCGGCATCCGCTTCGTCAGCCTGCAGCCGGAGCCGCCGGCGGCCGGCTCGACCCTGGCGGTGGAGCGTCCGCTCGAGGGGTTCTTCGGCGATGCCGAGGAGTCCTTCCTGGTCACCGCCCGCGTGATCGGCCAGCTCGACCTCGTCATCACCGCCGACAGCGTGATCGCCCATCTCGCCGGTGCGCTCGGCGTCGAGACCTGGGTGGCGCTGAAGGCGGTGTCCGACTGGCGCTGGATGGTGGAGCGGGACGACAGCCCGCTCTACGACAGCCTGACCCTGTTCCGTCAGCCGCTGGGCGACACCGGTTGGGACCGCGTGTTCGCTGCGCTGGAGACGGCGATGCGCCGGCGCCTTGCCGCGGGTGCGTGAGCCCCGGCGCGGGAGCCCTCAGCGTCCCACCCCGTCCAGCAGGCCGAGCAGGCGGCGGGACGCCGCCTCCCAGGTGAAGCTGTCCGTCAGGTGACGGGCGGCATCGCGACCTTCGCCTTCGGGGTTGCCGATGACGCGGGCCAGGATGTCGGCTGCGGCCTCCTCGTCCGGATGCCACCAGTCGAGCCCATGAAAGGGTGGATAATAGGCCGTGCTGTAGGGCATCAGCGCCGGGCCGGTGGTGCAGGGGATCAGGTGGGCGACCCGCTCGTCCAGGTAGGTGGTGTAGGCGCTGTGGGCCGGCGCGATCAGCCCCGCCCCCAGGCAGCCCGCCCGCGTGATCGGCAGGTCCCAGCCCTCGCCATGCGACAGGCTGAGATAATGGGTTGCCGTGGCATAGAAGCCGGCCATCTGCCGCTCGTCGTAGCGCTCGGTGAACAGGGCGATGGGGGCTGCCTCCTCCAGCCGGCGGCCGGCGGCGGTGGCGCAGCGCTCCAGCAGACGGTCGACCTGCCGGGCCATCGCCGCCCCGCCCTTGCCCACCTTCACGATCAAGATGGCGTCGTCGTCGGCACGGGTGGCCCGCAGCCAAACCCGGAACAGACCGCCCAGATTCTTGCGGGCGACGAAGTCGGAAACGTTGAGGACACGCACCCGGTACTCCACCAGCCTGCGGCCGCGCGGACCCAGGACCGCCAAGGGGTCGGCCGTCCGGTCCAGCGGGTTGGCGGCAATCCCCGGCGGGCAGACGCCGATGCGGTCTTCCGGATGGCCGGCGGCGATCCAGGCGAGCTTCGAGGATTCGGTCGGCACCACGACCAGGTCGTGGGCCCGGCTGCGCTCGGCCCAACCGGCGGGAATGCGCGGGCCCTCGAACATGGTGTAGTTGACGGTGGGCAGGCCTGGAACCGGTTCGACCAGGAGCGGCGTGAGCACGCTCAGCACCAGACGGGGCCGCACCGGAGTGCCGAGCCGGCCGGCGGCGGCGTCGAGAACCGGGTCGTCGAACGCCGGACGCCAGGCGTCCTCCCCCGCCAGCCCGACCAGCCGCAAGGTCGTCCCCCGCTCCATCAGGCTGCGCACGAAATGTTGGGCAAAATCACCGTAGCCGGACAGGACCGAAAAGGGCGCGCGCACCACCAGCCCGTCCGGCGTGTGGGGACGCCCGACATCCGCGGCGAGGCGGCGGTACAGCCGGGCCCGGGCCAGGAGCGCGGCGGCATCGCTGTTCTCCAAGGGCTCTCCCAGCGGCTGGAGCGCCTGCTCGGCCAGATCGGGGCGGCCAAGCGCCAGCCAGCCGGTGGCCAGATGGACACGCGCGTCGGCCAATGCGGGAGCGCCGGCCAGAACCTCCTCCAGATGCCGGATGGCATCGGCCGGCGCGCCGTCGGACAAAAGCGCCACCGCCAGCATCACCCGATGTGCCGGGTCTTCCGGCGCAAGCCGGGCGGCCCGGCCGAGATGGCGGACCGCGCCCTCGCGGTCGCCTTGGCCATGCAACAGCCCCCCCAGCCGGCTGTGCACGTCGACCCGGCCAGGCTCCAGCACGGCTGCGGCACGGAGATGGCCGGCGGCCTGCACGCCGGCGCCGGCCTCCTGCTGCACCACAGCCAGATTGATCCGGACCTGCCCGAACACCGGATCGAGGCCCACCACGCGAAGCAGCCGGTCCTGCGCCTCGTCATGACGGCCAAGCTCGAACAGGATGACTCCCGACAGGTTGAGCGCCCCAGCATCGTCTGGTGCCTCGCGCAGCACCGCGTCGGCCAGGCCCAGCGCCTCCCCGCGGCGGCCGGCCCGGTAAAGCTCAATGGCGCGCGCCGTATCCTGTCCCATGGGTCCGATCGTCACAGAAAATCCGTAGCGGCCGCTTTGGGCCGGGCCGGGCCGGCATAGCATGGCCTCTTTTGGCCGGTCAACCGACGCCCCGGCCGTCTGGAGGCGGTTTGCCCAGATGATGATGATGCTTGCCCTGGGTTCCGGCAGCACGCTAGGTAGCCCCGCCGCTCCATCCCGCGGCCGGATCCGCCGCCTTCGAGGTTTTGATGTCCACTCTGCTCGAGCTGTTCTCCCAAGCCGTCACGCTCCAGCAGGCCGGCCGTCATGGCCAGGCGGCCCGGCTGTACCGGCTCCTTCTGGTGCATGCCCCCGACCATCCGGCACTTCTGGCCAATCTGGCCGTCGCCGAGGCCGAGGCGCACAATCTCGGCGGCGCCCTGCTCCTCCTGGAGCGTGCCTTGCGGGCGGATCCCACCCTGGCACAGGCCCGCAAGCACCAGAGCAGCCTGCTGTTGCGGGCGAAGAACCTCGCCATCACCCACTGCAACGCCCAGCGCATGCCGGAGGCCCTGCAGGCGATCCGCCTGACGATCCGCTTCGGCGACGACACCCCCCAGACCCGCGCCGTCTACGCCCGGCTGCTGAGCGAGGTGGGCGACCTCCAGGGCGCTGCGGCGGAGTATGACGCGCTGTTCGCCGCTTTGAGATCGCCCGCCTCCGAAGACGGGGCGCCGCAGCTCGATCCGACGGCCGGCGACACTCTCGGCGCCGTGTGGAACGATGTTCTGCTGCTGGGCTGGAGCAGCCATCTGCTGCTGGGGGATCCGCTGTCCGCCGACCGCTACGCCCGCAAGACCCCTCCCTTCACCCTGTCGGCCCGGCCGATCTGGGATGGTGTCCCCAAGGCGGGCGCCCGCATCCTCTATGCCCTCGACATGGCCTTCGGCGATGCGTTCCAGTATGTCCGGCAGGTCGCGATCCTGAAATCGTTGGGGATGACGACGATCGTCGTGTGCAACCGCAAGCTGGTCCGCCTGCTGGCGCGCTGCCCGTTCATCGACCAGCTCGTCGCCTCGGGCGAGGCGATGCCGGAGCATGACGCCTGGCTGCTCAGCAGCCGCCACGGCGATCGGGTGAGCGCCCATGGCTCTGCCGGCATCACCGTCCCCTACATCCAGGCCGAGCCCGACTTGAGCGCCGCTTGGGCGGCACGGCTGGGCGCCTCCGGGCGCCTGAGGATCGCCACCAACCTCAGCGCCTCCTCGCCCTTGCGGGATCTGCCGATTTCCGTCCTGGAGGAGTTGGGCGGCCTCGACGGGGTCGAGATCCTGGACATCACCAAATCGGGAAGCGCCCTGGCCGCCTTGCGCTCCGGTCCCCTTCCCGCCGGCGTCTCCCACATCGGCGATGCGCTCGACACCGGCCCTGATGCCTTCGTCGAGACGGCCGCCGTCCTGGGGGCGGTCGATCTGGTCATCACCACCGACACCTCGATCGCCCATTTGGCCGGCGCGATGGGCCGGCCGGTCTGGGTCTTCTTGCGGCTGATGGCCGACTGCCGCTGGGGGCCGCCTGGGCAGCCGGCCTGCCATTACCCCACCATGCGGCTGTTCCGGCAGACCATCCCCGGCAGTTGGGCCGACGTGCTCTACCGGATGAAGCGCGATCTGGTGACAATGATCGAGGACAAGGCAGGCGGCGGCTTGCCGCGTCCGCCCGCCTGACACCGGGGGCCGGCGGCATCCCACGCCCAAAGGCTCGTCAGCGCTTGCGCGCCACGAAGATGATCGGCGTCTCCCAATGCAGGCGCCGGGCGAGCCAGATCGCCGGTTCCAGCAGGCCGGAACGGTGGACCAGCGTGACGATGCGCTTGGCGACCGACAGCGCCGCCCAGTCGCCGAAGCCCAGCGTGCGCAGGCGCTGCTCGAAGACGCTCCAGCCCCAGTCCAGCACCTCCAGCCGGCCGGGATGGCGCCCGAGCCAGCGGTCGAACCAGGGGCGGTCGATCAGGTTGAGGGTGTCGACGTAAGACGGGTCACGCCCGAACAGCCGGACATAGAGCTTGGCCAGCCCGGCCGGCATCCGCGGCAGCCACAGGATGCCGTAATGCCCCTCCCACCAGGAGCCGTAGTTGGGCACGACGACCAGCAGCAGCCCGCCCGGCTTCAGCACGCGCAACGCCTCGTCCAGCACCGCCGCCGGGTCGCCGACATGCTCCAGCACGTTGGAGGAATAGACGATGTCGACGCTGGCATCTGCGAAGGGGATCGCCTCGCCGGTGGCGTCCTGCACCGCGTCGGCCGGCAGGCCGTAATGATCGATCAGCCGGCGGCAGACGTCGAGCGTGGAGCTGTATTCGCCCATGCTGGGCTCGATGCCGTGGATGTCGAGCCCATGGGCTGTGCGCCCGCGCACCACGGTCATGCCGCAGCCGGACCCGACCTCCAGGATGCGCACCCTGTCCGCATCGACGCCGGCGGCCGCGGCGGCGCGCCGCAGCTCCGCCACCTGCTCGTCGGCGCGCGCCTCCGACAGCATGTCGCGCACGACGTCCTCGACCGGCACGCGGGTGACGCCGCCGATGAAGCCGCTGTCGATGTAGCCGCGGGACAAGAGCCGGCCCAACTCCTCCCAATCGGGAGGGGCCGTCCGATCCGCCTGTCCCGCCGCCGCCTCAGGCATTCTTCGTCGCCCGGATGACGAAGATCGTGGCGCTCTTCATCCGGCCCAGGCGGTCCTGGATGCACTCCGCCTTGAAGCCGTTGCGCTCGAACAGCGCCACGATCTCCTCGATCGAATAGAAGGTCTTGTAGGGCGGATAGTACCAGTCCTCGACCTGGGCCTGGATCGACACGTTGTCGGCGCGGCGGTTGATCTCCTGCCCCTTCAGCGCGCAGGCGACCTTGGTCAGCCCGGTGAAGAAGCCGCCGACCAGCTTGCGCCGGTAGGGCGTGTCCATGTAGGCGCGGCAGAAGTGGCGCACGCCCTCATGAACCGGCGACAGCCAGGTCTTCAGGTAGAGGCCGAGATAGACGGTGCCGCCCGGCTTGGTGACGGCCATCAGGTTGCGCATCACCGTCATCGGGTCGGGCGCCATCATCGCGACACCCCAGCACCAGACCAGATCGAACGGACCGAGGTTCGTGTCCAGCTTCTGCAGGTCCTGATGGTGGAACTCGATGTTGTCGCGACCGAAGCGCTGAGCCTGCTGGCGGGCGGTGGCGAGGCTGTCCGACGACACGTCGACCGACACCACCTGCTCCGCCATTTCCGACAGGATGACCGAGCAGATGCCGTGGCCGCAGCCGGCATCGAGCGCCCGGCCGATCTGCCGCTCGGTCAGCGTCTCCAGCATGTACTTCTTGGTCTCGTCGTAGATCGGCACGAAACGGGGCCAGAAGTCGTCGTAGAATTCCTTGGTCGCGAGATCCATGGGGCTGCCCTCCCGCCCTTTCGAGGGCGTCCTTCGGTCGTGATGATGGTGGTCTTAAGGGGTCTTGGACGAGGCCGTCCAGGGGGAATAGGGCCTGATCCGCTGCGCCGCCGCGTCCGGTTCGACGAACAGGCAGGCGTTGCGGTTCAGCAACGCCGCCAGCTGGCTGTAGCCGCTCTGGGCGCTGACGCCCAGCACGTCGGCATTCATCAGCACATGGAAGTCCTGCAGGAACTCCAGCCCCTGCCACGGCTGCACCACCCCGTCCTTCGCCAGATCATCCAGGGAGACCGGCGCGAACTCCGCGAAGTCGGCGATGGTGGCCGGGTCGTCGGTGGCGATGTAGAGCACCGGCTGGTCCAGCGTCGGCCACAGCGCCTTCAGCCAGTCGACGTACCAGGAGGTCTCGGTGATGGTGTAGCGGAACCAGACGAAATCGCCGCGGCGGATGTGCAGCGCCACCACCGTGTTGCCGCGCGCCTTCAATGCCTGCATCACCGGGTCGACATAAGGCAGCCATTCGGGCCGCGGCCGCAGCCAGGACTGCACCCGTGTCCGCCATTCCTCGCGATGCTCGAACAGGAACAAAGGCGAGAGGATGTCGACGTCCGCCCTGGGGTCGTCGCGCCGCCCGGTCACCAGATCGTTCAGGATGCGCCGGGCGAAATGCATCGGCTTCAGCCCGCCCGAGGGCTTAGGCTCGTCGAGCTCGAAGTAATAGCCGCCGACCCAGTCCGGCGTCTCCAGCCGGTAGCCGAATTTCTCGGCGTAGAGCCGCAGCAGCACATATTCCAGCACATTGTGGGCGAAGCGCCCATGGGTGGCCAGCGTGGAGGAGCAGATGCGCGGCTGCGACGGATCGGGATTGACCGGCCGCTCCAGCCGCCGGCCCTGCCGGGCCAGAACCTGTTGCAGCCCGGCGATCGACTTGACGGTGAAGAAGCGGCTGCCATGGCCGTGCACGCCGGCCAGCACCTCCACCGCGCGGTCGACCTCGCCGGCGGTCAGCCAGTTCTCGGCGACGGCGGTCAGACAGTCGACGCGGAAGACGTCGGGGTCGGGCATGTGCGCGCAGCGGTAGCCGGCGAAGAAGCGCCGCGCCTCCTCATGGCGCCCTTGGCGCGCCATGAGGGCCGACAGCATGTCGATGGCGCCGGGAATGTCGGCCCCGGCCGTGGTCAGCGCCAGACGCAGCACCGCTTCGGCATCCGCCTCGCGCTTCAGGGCGGTCAGCACATCGGCCAAGCGGGTCAAGGCCTGGGCCAACCCGTTGCGCGCCGCGCGGGCATAGCTCTCGGCCGCCGCCTCGGCCTGACCCGCGGCATACTGCGCGTTGGCCTGGTTGTACAAGGCGGCGGCCTGCTCCGGCTCGACCGCCAGGGAGCGGCGGAAACAGACCAGGGCCTCGTCCAGACGCCCAAGCTCGACCAGCCCGTTGCCGAGGTTGCCCAAGGCGGCGGCAAAGCCCGGCGCATGGGCAAGCGCATTGCGCTGGCTGGCCACCGCCAGTTCCACCGCCCCATCCTGGCGCAGCGCGATGCCGAGATCGTGAAAGATGTCGGCCCGATCGGGTTGCAACCGCAAGATGCGGCGAAAAGACGCCGCCGCCGTCGCCCAGTCGCGCGGTCCGCCCCGGCTGGCAAGCAGGCCGGCAAGACCCTGGTGAGCCGCCTCCAGGGCCGGATCAAGGGCAAGAGCCCGGCGCTGGGACGCCGCGGCCGCGTCGACCTGCCCCAGCGCCGCCAAGACGCTTCCCAGATTGCAGCGGACATCCGCCATGTCCGGGGCGATCGCCAATGCCGCGCGAAAGTGCTGCGCCGCCTCCTGCAGACGGCCCTGGCGGCGGTCGGCCAGTCCCAACAGATGCAAGGCGGCGGCAGTGCGCGGCTCCGCCTCCAGGATGCGCAGGGCAAGCGTGCGAACATCCTCCAGCCGGCCGGCGCGGTACAGTTCAAGGGTGATCTGCAGGGCTTCGGCGACGGTGGGCATGACGATCCGTACAAAGGGCGATCCGTTCGGCACGGCCCGGACTTGCGGCGTCGCCACGGCCGGCCGGTCCGTTCGGCGCGCACCCTATCGCCCCAGCCCCGGCGCTTCAACTCCGTTCATGGCCGGCAGGCCGTCCCATGTTTGAACCTTGCCTTGCCCGGACCCTTTGAGGATAGTGCCCGATCATCAACGCCGTACAGATCAAGGGTCGGTCCTTTGCGCAAAGTTGCCCTCATCACCGGCGCCACCGGCCAGGATGGCGCGTATCTTGCCGAGCTTCTGCTGGGGAAGGGCTATGTCGTCCACGGCGTCAAGCGCCGCTCCTCCTCCTTCAACACGGGCCGGGTGGAGCATCTCTACCGCGACCCGCATGAGGCGGACGTGCGCTTCTTCATGCATTACGGCGACCTGACGGACAGCACCAACCTGATCCGTCTGGTCCAGCAAATCCAGCCGACCGAGATCTACAATCTGGCGGCGCAAAGCCACGTGCATGTGAGCTTCGAGACGCCGGAATACACCGCCAACGCCGACGGCATCGGCACGCTGCGTCTCTTGGAAGCGATCCGCATCTTAGGTCTGGAGAAGACCGCGCGCTTCTATCAGGCCTCCACCTCGGAGCTCTACGGCAAGGTGCAGGAGACGCCGCAGCGCGAGACCACGCCGTTCTACCCGCGCAGCCCCTATGCCGCGGCCAAGCTCTACGCCTACTGGATCACGGTGAACTACCGCGAGGCCTACGGCATGCACGCGTCCAACGGCATCCTGTTCAACCATGAAGGCCCGACCCGCGGCGAGACCTTCGTCACCCGCAAGATCACCCGGGCCGTCGCCGCCATCGAGCATGGCCGCCAGGACTGCCTGTATCTCGGCAACCTGGACGCCAAGCGCGACTGGGGCCATGCGCGCGACTATGTCGAGGGCATGTGGCGCATCCTGCAGCAGGACGAGGCCGACGATTACGTGCTGGCCACCGGCGAGACCCACAGCGTGCGTGAGTTCGTCGAACTGGCCTTCGGACATGTCGGCCGCGGCATCGAGTGGCGCGGCGAGGGCGTGGACGAGGAAGGGATCTGCCAGAAGACCGGCAAGGTGGTGGTTCGCATCGATCCGCGCTATTTCCGCCCCACGGAAGTCGACCTGCTGCTGGGCGACCCCTCCAAGGCGCGCGCCAAGCTGGGCTGGACCCACACCACCGCCTTCCGCGATCTCGTCCGGGAGATGGTCGAGGCCGACCTGCGTCTGGCGGCCAACGGGGACGACCACCATTGACCCTGTCGCCCTGACCGCTTGAGGCGCTGTCCCATGAGCATTGGAGGAACGGCCCGGAGCGACCGGAAGACCGCGCTGGTCTTCGGCGTTTCGGGCCAGGATGGCGCCTATCTCGCCCAATTGCTGCTGGGCAAGGGCTATGCGGTCCATGGCACCTCGCGCGACCGCGAGATGGCGGGCTTCGCCAACCTGCGGCGGCTCGGCCTCTTCGGCCGGGTCGCCCTGCATTCGGCCGTGCTGACCGACTTCCGCAGCGTGGTCGAGGTGATCGCCCGGGTCCGGCCGGCCGAGATCTACAACCTCGCCAGCCAGGCCTCGGTCGGGCTGTCCTTCGAGCAGCCGGTCGAGACGCTGAACAGCACCATCACCAGCACCATCAACATCCTGGAGGCGATCCGCTTCTTGAGGTTGGACACCCGCTTCTACAGCGCCTGCTCCAGCGAATGCTTCGGCAACACCGGGGCGCCGGCGGACGAGTCCACCCCCTTCCATCCCCGCAGCCCCTACGGCGTCGGCAAGGCGGCGGCCTACTGGGCGGTCGCCAACTACCGCGAGGCCTACGGCCTGTTTGCCTGCTCCGGCATCCTGTTCAACCACGAATCGCCGCTGCGGCCCACGCGCTACGTCACCCAGAAGATCGTCCGCGGCGCCGCCGACATCGCCGAGGGCAAAGCCGAGGTCCTGGAGTTGGGAAGGTTGACGATCGCCCGCGACTGGGGCTGGGCGCCGGAATATGTCGACGCCATGGCCCGCATGCTGGCTCTGGACGAGCCTGAGGATTTCGTCATCGCCACCGGCGAGGCGCACCGGCTGGAGGATTTCGTCGCCCAGGCCTTCTCCTGTTTCGGGCTGGACTGGCGCCGTCATGTCGTCAGCAACCCGGACCTGCTGCGCCCGTCGGACATCGCCGTCAGCGTCGGCAACCCCGCCAAGGCGCAGCGCCTGCTGGGATGGCGCGCCGAACGCCGCATGACCGAGGTGGTCGCCGGCTTGGTCGAGGCCGAGCTGCAGCAAAGGAAGCGTTGAGACGATGGCCGCGTTCACCGGCGACATGATGACCCCAGGCAACGCGACCGGCCTGATGGCCAAGGCCACCGCCCGGCTGGCGGCGGGCGATGCAGGGGGTGCACTCACGGCGGCGCGCGCTTGTGCGTCCGTGCAGCCTGATGACGCGCATGCGCTGCAGCTCTGCGCGATCATCGAGCGCCAGTTCCAAAGGCACGCCCAGGCCTTTGCCCTGTTCGGCCGCGCCGTTCGCACCGCCCCCGGTGATGCGGCCATCCGCCGCAACCACGACGCCATGGTGGCCAAAACCCTTGATCAGCTCGCCGGGCTGGCCGACACGGAGCCGTTGCTGACCAAGATCCTGTGCGATCTGCTGCCGCAGGCGCTGGTCGACGAGGCGCATAGGACGGTGCTGGAGCGGATCCGCAGCTCCGTGGTCTTGCCCTTGCTGCATCACGGGGCCGAGCATCACCGTGCCGGCCGGCATGAGGAGGCGGCCACCCGGTACCGTGCCGTTCTGGAGATCAACCCCCGGCACGCCGATGCCCTCCATCTTCTGGGAAAGATCGATCATCTGCAGGGCGACCCATTGGGCGGGCTGCAGCGCATCGCCGCCGCCTTTGATGTTGGCGGCCTGCCGCCGGAGGCGGAGCACTCCTTGCGTGCCTGTCTGCACGATCTCTTCCAGGAGCTGAACCGCGCCTACACCGCCCAGGATTTCGCGGCATTGCTGGAGCTGTCGTCCCGCATCCGAACCCTGGGCGGGCGGCATTTGCCGGAGTCGCACCGGGCTTTGATGGGCGCGATGCTGCACAACGCCTCCTTCCCGCTTTACAACGAGCGCGGCGACCAGAGGTTGGCTCTGGCCTGTTCGGAGGCCGCCTTTGCCCTGACGCCGACCCCTCAGATCTACGAACAGCTGCTTTTGCTGCGGTTGAGCACGCGCGACTATGCCCGTGCCTGGAATCCCAAGGACTGGGCCCTCATCCGCGCGTCCTCGCCGCGATTGTGGGACGGCTCTGCCTGCGGCAGCCTGCTGGTCGTCAACACCAACGGCCTTGGCGACCTTCTCCAGTTCCTGCGCTTTCTTCCCCATGCGGTGCAGCGGGTCGGCCACGTCCTCTTGCAGGCGCGCCCCGATGTGCTGCCGCTGCTCCGCCTCTCCCCGCTTGTGCGCAACGTGACGCTCGTTCCAGCCGGCACGCCGGTCGAGGCGGAGAGCCAGTGCGAGCTGTTCAGCCTGCCCAACATCCTCGGGCTTGATCCGTTGCGCGTGCCGCTGCCCGATCCGTCCTTTTCGCTGCCGACCGACCTGGTCGCCGACTGGCGGCGTGTCGTGCGCCGGCGCGAGGGCCCGCATGTCGGCTTGGTCTGGTCGGGCTGGGGCGCGCATGATCCGCGGTCGGTCGGGCTCGCTCCCCTGCTGCCCGCCATCGCCGGCAGCGAGGCAGTCTTCATCGCCCTGCAGAACAATGCCGCCAAGGCCGAGCTGCTGAAGCAGCCCCTTCCCGACACTCTGCACGATTTCGGTGTCCAGGGTCTGCTCAACCTCGCCGCCATCATGCTGGCCTGCGACCTGGTCATCAGCGTGGACTGCGGGCTCGCCCATCTGGCCTGCACGCTGGGCATCGAGTGCTGGGTGCTGGTGCAGCGTCACTGCGACTGGCGCTGGCACCTGGAGGGCGAGCGCTGCGACTGGTACCCGCGCGCGCGCGTGTTCCGCCAAACCGACCAAGGCGACTGGACAGGCGCGACCCGCGCGCTGGAAGACGCCTTGCGGCTGCGCTGCTCCGCCCCAGGGTCGACCGCAACGGCGGCCGCTATGCCGGCCGGCGTTCTCTAGCCTCCCCCATCCTCATGTCCCGCAGGGAAGCCCCGATGGCCGCCGGCAAGCTCGTCATCAACGTCGAGGTGGACGACCGCACCGTCCTGTTTCCGGACGGCAAGTTCCTGTCCCACATCGCCCTGCACGAAGACAAGACCGCCCAAGGCGGCGGCGCCGTCCGGCTGGACGGCGTCTTCCTGTTCAACGACAGCCGGCTGGGGCCGGAGATCGCCTGTTTGGAGGTCGAGGATGCCCGCGAACTGGCGCGGTCGATCCTGGACGCCGTCTTCCAGGGGCGCACCCAGCATGTGCTGTCGCAAACCGCCAAGATCGCGGTGATCTTCAATCCCAACGGCTTCGTCCTGCGCTCGGGCGAGGGAGCCGCCTTGCGCGAGCTGTTCATCGGGTCGCCCGCCATCATCCGGCTGGCCCAGGGCGTCTTGCGGATGGCCGACCGGCTGTCGGCGCCGCCCGCCCACTGACCCCCCGCCCGGCCGGCCGGACGCCTTTCCGGTCAGGCCGTCTCCTGAAGGAAGCGTTCGATCGCCCGGATCGACGCCTCGTCGTCGAACAGGACGCCGCAGCGCTCAAGGATGCGCTGCCGGACCCGGGCGCGCAGCGCTGGATCGGTGCCGAGCCGGACCGCCCGGTCGACATAGTCGGCCGGATCGCTCGCCACGCAGTCATCAAGCCCCATCAGCGTGTAAAAGCCCAAGGTATGGCGCCCGCGCATGAAGGCGCCGGGCCAGGTCACCACCGGGGTGCCGAAGGCCAGGGCCTCCAGGCTTGTCTTGCCGCCGCTGTAATGGAACGGGTCGAGCATGACATCGGCGTCGGCACTCAAGGCGATGAAATCCGCAGCCCCCAGCCCAGGCAGCAGGCGGATGCGGCCGGCCACATCGGGTCCCTTGGCGGCCAGCCGCCGCAGCAATGGGGCGCCCTGGCCGCGCGGATCGACGAAGACGAGAATGCCGCCGCGGTCCCGCCGCAAAATGGCGATCAGGGCCTCGTCATAGTCGGGATGAATCTTGAACAGGCTTTGCGGGCAGAGGTAGAGCCGGGCCTCGGCCGGCAGGCCGAAGTCGATGCGGGTCTTGCGCGGCGCGGCCAGCTGCGGGCGCCGGTAGCAGACGGTCGGGCCGGGCAGGCGGACCAGACGTTCGCTGTACTGCGCCTCGCCATCCTCCGGCTCCATCGCATCGCAGCTCAAGAAGCAATCCAAGGTGGGAATGCCGGTGGTGTCCGGGTGCCCCCAGGTCAGACATTGCAGCGGCGCCAGCCGGGCGAAGGCGAGGAAGTAAGTGAAGGGCGACATGCCGATGTCGGTGTAGTAGAGGACATCCACCTGCGCCTCGGCGATGATCCGCCGTGCGGCATCGAGCTCGCCCGGAATGTCGACAGCCCGGTCCGCCGCCATGCGCAGGTGGCGCCGCAGATCGTCGTCGGGCCCCGGTGTGAGGAACAGCACCACCTCGAAGCGCGCGCGCGACAGCCGCTCGATCAGCCCCTCGTTCAGCATGCCGATGGTGTGGTTGTAGAAATAGTCGGAGACGAAGCCGACGCGCAGCCGCCGTTCGGCCCTGTCCGCCGCCGCACCGCCCCGCCCATACTCCCGATGATGGGGCTCCCGGCAATGGGCGGCGGTGTAGAGCAAGGAGGGGCAAGCCTCCCGGTACAAGGCGGCCAGCTCCCTGTTCAAGGCGAGGTCGTCGAGCCCATGGTAGGACAGGAAAAAGGAGGTGACGCCGACCTCGCGCAGTGGGTCGGCGATGCGCAGGCCGTGCTCGCGCGCCTGCCGCAGCACCGCGGCGCAATGGGCGCGGCTTTCCTCGATCTCGGCTGTTGAGCGGGGAATGACCGGCAAGCTCAACGCCTCGCGCACCAAGAGCCCGTCGCCCCCCCCCAGCCGCCAAGCCCGGCGGTAGGCCCGCCGCGCCTCGTCCAGCTGGCCGGCACGCTGGGCAACGATGGCGACCTTGCGGTGGGCGTCCGCCAGGCCGGGCTCCAGCGCCAGACGGTGCTTGAGGGGGATGAGCGCCTGCAGGGCATGGCCCTGGTCACCCAGACAGCTTCCCAACCCGTCGAGCAGCCGGGCATCGGCCGGCCGCAGCCGCAAGGCGCGACGGAACGCCACCGCCGCATCGGCCCTGCGGCCAAGAGAATGGAGCAGGACGGCCCGGTTCACCGCATGGACCGGCTGGCCCGGATCGAGAAGCATGGCCGCGCCGATGTGGGCCAGCCCTTCCTCACCCTGGCCGGACGCGGACAAGGCGGCGCCGAGCACATGCCGGGCGATGGCATGATCGGGCGCCAGCCGCAACACCGCCCGCGCGAGTGCGGCTGCGTCGGCGAAGCGGCCGGCGGCATGACACTGCTGAGCCTGGGTCAGTACATCTTGGATCGAGGCCATCGGGAGCCAGAGCAAGTGGAGGCGGGAGCGGCCCGCCGTCATTTGTGCGGGCACAGGGCCGACCCTAGAGTCCATCAGATGCTTATTGAAGCACCCGATGAACTCTAGAGTTTTGATTTTTCGTGCGATTCACGCTTCAGACGATTCCGTCTGAACCGATCGCACTCTAACCGGCTTCCTTCTGGCTTTCCACCCCGGCCTCCGGCCGGGCCGCCGCCGCACCCGCCTTGGCGGTCTGTGACCAGCGCTTACGTTGGGCAGAAGGAGGGGCAGGCCGCCTCCCGATGCCGCAAAAGAAATCGCAAAAGAAAAGGGGCGCCCGGATGGGCGCCCCCCTCTTTTAGAAAACTCTCCCGCCTCAGCCGAGGTTGAAGTTGGAGAGGGTGATGGCGGTCGTGCCGTTGAAGACACCGAGCAGACGCACCTCCGACGTGGTCACCTGACCGTCGCCGTTGATGTCGGTGACCTGGTAGAGGCCGCTGTTCGTGCCGTTGTTGGCCAGAACCAGCGTGCTCGCACCGGCCGACGAGTTCGTCAGCGTGCCGAGAGCCGTCCGGAAGTTCGCCAGATCGGTATCGGTCAGGCTGCCGCTCACGACGGAGGTCAGGCTCACCAGCTCGTTGCTCATGCTGACGCCGTTGGTCGCAGCCGACGCCGTGGCCAGAGCCGCGTCGCCGTTCTTGTCCGCCGCCGTCCGGGCTGCGCCCGTGAGCTGCACCTGGTCACGCGCCGCCTCGAAGTTCGTCACCGACTGGAAGCCAGTGTTCGAACCGGCCGTGATGCCGGCGAAGGACGAGTAGACCACCGTGTCGGTGCCCGCACCCGAGGCCAGCGTCAGGCTGTCGCCCGCACCGCCCTGGAAGCGGATCGACCCAGCGGTGACCGTCACGACGTCGGTGTTCGCACCGCCGGTCAGCGTCTCGATGCCCGACACGCTGATCGTGTTCACGGTGTCGCCCAGCGTGATCACGTCGTTGCCCGCACCGCCGATCAGCGATTCGATGCCGCGCAGCAGCACGGTCGAGCCGGTGTCGCCGAGGGTGATCTGATCCGAGCCGGCGCCGCCGACCAGGATTTCAACACCCGAGGTCACCGTCATCGTCACGCCGGTGTCACCCAGGATGACGAGGTCGGAGCCGTTGCCGCCGGTCAGCACGTCGATGCCGCGGGTGATGACGGTGTTGCCGCCATTGCCGAGGACCGCCACGTCGGTGCCCGTGCCGCCGACCAGATACTCCACCGCCGAAACCAGCATCGTCGTGCCGGCCGCGGCCGTGAAGACGATGTCGGTGCCAGCACCACCGGTCAGCGTCTCGACGCCACCGACGGTGAGGGTGTTCGGGGTGTCGCCGAGCGTGATGACGTCGAGCCCGGCGCCGCCGGTCAGCGTCTCGATGCCGCGGGTCAGCAGGGTCGAGCCGGAGGTGCCGGTGGTCACCACATCCGTGCCGGCGCCGCCGACCAGGATTTCGATGGCCGTGCCCAGCTCCAGCGTCACACCGGTGTCACCCAGGATGATGAGGTCCGAACCGGCGCCGCCGCTCAGCGTGTCGATGCCGCGGGTGATCAGGGTGTTGCCACCCGAGCCCAGGGTGATGACATCCGTGCCCGTGCCGCCGACCAGGAACTCCACCGCCGAAACCGTCATCGTCGTACCGGTCGAAGCCGTGAAGACGATGTCGGTGCCAGCACCACCGGTCAGCGTCTCGACGCCACCGACGGTGAGGGTGTTCGGGGTGTTGCCCAGCGTGATGACGTCGAGCCCGGCGCCGCCGGTCAGCGTCTCGATGCCGCGGGTCAGCAGGGTCGAGCCGGAGGTGCCGGTGGTCACCACATCCGTGCCGGCGCCGCCGACCAGGATTTCGATGGCCGAGCCCAGCTCCAGCGTCACGCCGGTGTCACCCAGGATGACGAGGTCCGAACCCGCACCGCCGCTCAGCGTTTCGATGCCGCGGACGATGAAGGTGTTGCCACCCGAACCCAGGGTGACGACGTCGGTGCCGACACCGCCCACCAGGATGTCCACGCCGGAGACCAGCATGGTCGAGCCGGTGGTGGCGGTGAACAGGATGTCGGTGCCCGTGCCGCCGATCACCGTCTCGATGCCGCTCGCCAGCAGCGTGCCGCCGGAGGTGCCGAAGGTGACGGCGTCGTTGACCGAGGAACCGACCAGCGTTTCGACCAGCGACACCACCAGGGTGTTGCCCGCCGTGCCGCCCAGCGTGATGATGTCGCTCGCCGCGCCGCCGATCAGCGTCTCGATGCCGCTCACCACCAGCGAGTTGGCGGTGTTGCCCAGCGTCACCACATCGGTGCCGACGTTGCCGATCAGCGTCTCGATGCCGCGCAGCAGGACGGTGTTGCCAGCCGTGCCCAGCGTGACGACGTCGGTGCCCGTGCCGCCGATCAGGATGTCGATGGCCGATGCCAGCAGCGTCGTGCCGGCCGAGCCGAGGAACACCAGATCGGAGCCCGAACCGCCGGTCAGCGTCTCGAGCAGGTTGACCGTCAGCGTGTTGCCCAGCGTGCCCAGCGTGATGGCGTCAGCGGCCGTCGAACCGGTCAGCGTCTCCACAGCGGAGACCACCAGGGTGCCGCCGACCGTGCCCAGCGTCACGATGTCGGTGGCCGCACCGCCCGCCAGGGTCTCGATC
>Ga0196970_1001309_pt1 | contig 17719 bp, 20 predicted proteins | sample S1v_513CmetaG_FD_148672 | JGI IMG/M metagenome (GOLD analysis project Ga0196970, IMG submission 148672) | Soil microbial communities from Anza Borrego desert, Southern California, United States - S1+v_5-13C | ecosystem: Environmental > Terrestrial > Soil > Desert | place: USA: California...
ACGCTGCGGCGCGGGCGGGCGGTCGTGGCCATGGCGGAATCTCCCCGGTTCGTCTCGCGTTCCTGCTTACCCGCAGGGCGCACCGGGTGTCCACGGCCCAACTCCAAAAAATGACCGGGCGTCAGGCGGCGAGCGGCAGGGCGGCGGCGCGCACCGCGCGGAAGCTGGCGAGATCGGCGCGCAGCGCGCCCTTCACCGCGTCCGGCGCGCCCGGCGCGATGGCGGCGGCGCGGCCGGGAACGAGGGTCACCGGCGTCAGCGAATCGGTGGTGCCCCAGCGCACCTTGTCGAAACGGACGCTGCCGCGCGGCAGCGGCTCCACCAGCAGGCGCTGCTCGGCCAGCGGGGACCCGACGTCGAATCGTTCCACCGCCGCGGCGATCTCCCGGCCGTAGCACGCGGTGTCGCCGAACAGGTCCATGGCGCCATCCGGGTGCAGCACCGCGGATCCCGACAGCAACACCGTGCCGCCGTCGTTCAGCCACAGCTTCATGCGGATGAATTCGATCGCCATCGTCATGACCTCGGGGTTCGTCGGACAGGGCCACCGTAGGCGGCGATTGTTTCTGCGCAAAGGCTTATTTGGTTTCCTGCGGGCAAGCTCGATATCGATTTTGAAATGCAGAAGAACGGTCAAATTTTATTTGGTAGGTAAGCATGTCCGCGAGCCAGGTCGGGCGCCGATTGAGCGCTTGGCGCGCGTCCGGCCATGCCGTAGGCTTTGCCGCCATGAAGACCGTCATCTCCATCCAGTCCCACGTCGCCTACGGATACGTCGGTAACCGGGCGGCCGTGTTTCCCCTGCAGCGGTTGGGCTACGACGCCGTGGCGGTGAACACGGTGCAGTTCTCCAACCACACCGGCTACGGCGCCTGGACCGGGCAGGTCTTCACGCCCGAGCACATCGCCGACGTCCTCGATGGCATCGACGCGCGCGGCGTGCTGCCGTCCTGCGTGGCGGTGCTGTCGGGCTACATGGGCGACGCCGCGCTGGGGCAGGTCGTGGTCGGTGCCGCGATGCGGGTCAAGGCGGCCAACCCGCAGGCGGTGTACTGCTGCGACCCCGTGATGGGCGACGTCGGCCGTGGCTTCTTCGTGCGGCCGGGCATCCCGGAGTTCATGAAGGCGCACGCCGTGCCGGCCGCCGACATCGTCACGCCCAACCAGTTCGAACTGGAATACCTGACCGACCGCACCATCCGCAGCATGGACGACGCGCTGGACGCCGCCGCGGCGCTGCGCGCCACGGGGCCGAAGCTGGTGCTGGTCACCAGCCTGACCCGCAGCGACGCCCCCGCCGACCGCATCGAGATGCTGGCCGACACGGCCGAGGGTGCGTGGGTGGTGTCGACGCCGCGCCTGCCGCTCGACCCGCCGCCGAACGGCGCCGGCGACGCGGTGGCGGCGTTGTTCCTCGCGCACTGGCTGAAGACCGGCGACGCTGCGCAGGCGCTGGCGCAGGCGGCCTCGGCGATCTACGCGGTGTTCCAGGAGACGCGGCGGCTCGGCACCCGCGAGCTGGCGCTGATCCCGGCGCAGGACGAGCTGGTCAGGCCGTCCGAGGTCTTCGCGGCGGAGCGGGTGCGCTAGAACAGCACCCAGGACTCCGCCCGCGCCTGCTCCGTCCATTCGCGCAATGCGGGCAGGGCGAAGATCGTGTCGGCGTACGCGCGGCACACCGGGTCCAGATCCACCCCGTACGTCTCGAACCGCGTCACCACCGGCGCGTACAGGCAGTCGGCGATGGAGAAGCGGCCGAACAGGTACGGCCCCGCCCCACCGAACCGCGCCCGCGCGTCGCGCCAGATGTCCTTGATGCGGGCGATGTCGGCCAGCGTTTCCTCGCTGCGGCCCTCGCCGGGGACGCGGCGCTTCAGGTCCATCGGCATGGTGGTGCGCAGCGACACGAAGCCGGAGTGCATCTCCGCCGACACCGACCGCGCCACCGCGCGGGCGTACGCGTCGTCCGGCCACAGGCGGGCGTCGGGGAAGGTTTCCGCCAGGTACTCGCAGATCGCCAACGAGTCCCAGATCGCCCGCTCGCCGTGGCGCAGCAGCGGCACCTTGCCGGTCGGCGAGTGTTCCAGGATGCGCGCCCGGCTGTCGGGCTGGCGCAGCGGCACCAGCTCCTCGGCGAACGGCACGCCGATGTGCCTGAGCGCCAGCCAGGGGCGCAACGACCAGGACGAGTACGCCTTGTTGCCGATGACCAGGGTGAGATCCGCCATGCCATGCCTCCGAAAGCTGCGGCACGACTGTCGCCGGGAAGCGGGGATTGCGCAAGGGCGCGCGGCGCGCCATCCTTTCGACTTCCGTTTCACCAGCAAGGACGTCCCGCGTTGATCGCCACGCTGCGCGCCAAGGCCGCCGCCGACACCATTCCCGTCACCCCGCTGACCAAGGCCGAACTGCCCGGCTGGCTGGAGTCGCAGACGCCGGCCACCGCCGCCTGGGTGAAGGCCGTGAACTTCTCAGCCGACTCCGGCGCCACCGCGCTGCTGCCGGGCGACGACGGTCGGCTGGGCCGCGTGCTGGTCGGGGTGCCGGCGGTGGACGATCTCTGGGCGTTCGCCGGGCTTCCGGGCGCGCTGCCGCCGGGCTCCTACCGCATCGACGCGGACCTCGACGGTCGCGCCGCCACGCGCGCCGCGCTGGCCTGGGCGCTGGGCAGCTACGTCTTCACCCGCTACAGGAAATCGGAGAAGGAGTTCGCGCAACTGGTCTGGCCGAAGGCCGCCGACCGCGGCGACGTGGAGCGCGCCGCCTCCGCCACCTGGCTGGTGCGCGACCTCGTCAACACGCCGGCCGCCGACATGGGGCCGGCCGACCTCGCCAAGGCCGCCAAGGAACTGGCCGAGGAGTTCGAGGCGAGCGTCAAGGTCATCGTCGGCGACGACCTGCTGAAGAAGAACTACCCGGCCGTCCATGCCGTCGGCCGCGCCTCCCCGCGCGAGCCGCGCCTGATCGACATCACCTGGGGGCGCCGCGACGACCCGAAGGTGACGCTGGTGGGCAAGGGCGTGTGCTTCGACACCGGCGGCCTCGACATCAAGCCGTCGAGCGCCATGCTGATCATGAAGAAGGACATGGGCGGGGCGGCGCACGCGCTGGGCGTGGCGCGCATGGTGATGATGGCCGGCCTGCCGGTGCGCCTGCGCGTGCTGATCCCGGCGGTGGAGAACGTCATCTCCGGCAACGCCTTCAAGCCGCAGGACATCCTGAAGACGCGCAAGGGGCTGAGCGTCGAGGTCGGCAACACCGACGCCGAGGGCCGCCTGATCCTCTGCGACGCGCTGGCCGAGGCCGACACCGAGAAGCCGGCGCTGCTGATCGACTTTGCCACGCTGACGGGTGCTGCGCGGGTGGCGCTCGGCACCGATCTGCCGGCGCTGTTCGCCAACAACGAGGATCTGGCGTCCGACCTGCTCGCCGCCTCGGAGGAGTCCGCCGACCCGATGTGGCGCCTGCCGCTGTGGCAGGGCTACCGCAAGGGCCTGGAGAGCAGGATCGCCGACCTCAACAACGTCACCAGCCACGGCTTCGCCGGAGCGATCACGGCGGCGCTGTTCCTGGAGAGCTTCGTGTCGAAGGAGACCCCGTGGGCGCACCTGGACACCTACGCCTGGAACGGCTCGGCGCGCCCGGGCCGGCCGGAGGGCGGCGAGGCGCTGGGCGTGCGCGCGGTGTACGCGCTGATCGAGAAGCGGTTCGGGAAGGGGTGATTGCTCCCTCCCCCGCCGGAGGCGGGGGAGGGGAGGTGCTTCGCACACCGTTTTCGATCCGGCTGCGAAACGCTTGCGGGTTGGCGCGGGCTTGGGCAAACTCGCTGCGCTTTCCGTCGGGGGATCGGGTATGGCGCGGAACCTCAAGGCGCTCGGGTTGTGGCGCACGGCGCTGGTCGCCAGCGTCCGGCAGGACGGGCCGGACCTGTCGGCCCGCCAGATGGCCATCATGCTGCAGGTCTACCTCACCGACCCGCCGCACACCGTGCGCGGGCTGGCAAGCATGCTCAACATCTCCAAGCCGGCGGTCACCCGGGCGCTCGACCGCCTGTCGCTGCTGGGCTTCGCCAAGCGCAAGCGCGACACCGAGGACAAGCGCAACGTGCTGGTCCAGCGCACCGTCAAGGGCTCGGTCTTCCTCTCCGACTTCGCCGAGCTGGTGATCCAGGCCGGCGCCGTGGCGCCCGAGGACATGGCCGTCGTCAAGGCCGAGGAGGAACTGGCCGCCGCCGCCAAGGCGCGGCTGGAAGCCGAGCTGCGCGTCAAGGCGCCGGCCGACGCATGACCGGCGCGCCCGACCCGCGCCGTCACCCGCACCGCGCCGACCTCGCCGCCGCCCACCTCAAGGGCATCGTGGAGGCCGACCGCTTCGTCGAGGGCGTGCCGCACCGCGTGCGCAGCGGCGTCGCCGGCCTGCGCGGCGAGCCGGACGCCAAGGCCCGCCACACCTCGCAACTGCTGTTCGGCGAGACCTTCAACGTCTACGACACACGCGACGGCTGGTCATGGGGCCAGTGCGGCACCGACGGCTATGTCGGCTGGACGCGCACCCAGTCGCTGTCGTCGGAGCTGTTCGCGCCGACGCACGTCGTCACCGCGGTGCGCAGCTTCCTGTTTCCCGAACCGGACCTGAAGACGCCGCCGCGCGACGCCATTCCGCTGGGCGCGCCGGTGACGGTGCTGCGCACGGTGAACGGCTATTGCGAGCTGGCCGGCGGCGGCTGGCTGTACGGCAAGCATCTTTCCACCCCGGACGCGCTGGAGCCCGATACGGTGGCGACGGCCGAGCGGCTGCTCGGCGTACCCTATCTGTGGGGCGGGCGGACGCCGCTGGGCATCGACTGTTCGGGGCTGGCGCAGCTGGCCCTGCTGCGCGCCGGCATCCCGTGCCCGCGCGACAGCGACATGCAGCGCGACGAGGTCGGCACGCTGCTCTCCGCCGACGGGGCGGGGGTGGCGTACCGCCGCGGCGACCTGGTGTTCTTCCCCGGTCACGTCGGGCTGATGCTGGACGGCGAGCGGCTGCTGCACGCCACCGCCCACACCATGACCGTCACCATCGAGCCGCTCGACGATGTGGCGGCGCGCGCCGGCGGCATCAGCGCGGTGCGCCGCCTGTAACCCTGCCGATTGACGGTCCATGACAACGCAAAGGCCGGCCCCGCGTCGTGCGGCGGCCGGCCCGTGTGGCGTGCCCGGATCCCGTCGGTCAGTCGAAGGACGGGCAGTGACCGTCGGCCCGGCCGAGCGGCACCACGTTGTCGCGGTCGGTCAGCGTGCTCAACTCGGTGACGCTGCCGCCGGTCTTCTGCACCATGGTCCGCGCGTATGCGGCATAATGACGCATAAGTATAATTCGGGCGATTGTCGTGTCCTGGCCGTGGCGCTCATCGCGCTCAAGCCGGCGTTCCATGCCAAGGATCGATTGAATGTTTTGTTCGGACGGCTCAGCTACTTTGTGCAACATCGCGGCGCCTCCTCCATCCGCCCTTTCGGACGGTGCTTTCTTATACAGGAGGGGCAGCGTTTTCGCAATATGGCCGTATAGGTAGGACTTTTATTGCAAAGCGATGAAAGGACATTTCATCAAAGTCGTAGCGCCGCGGCCGGCTTATAACCAAAGCCCCTCCCCGAACGCTCGGGGAGGGGCTTGGTTCCTGGACGAAGGCCGAAGGGCCGCGGCTTACTGCGGCAGCGGCGGCGGGTTGTCGCTCAGCGAGCGCAGGTAGGCGATGAGGTTGGCGCGCTCCTGGTCCTTCTTGACGCCGGCGAAGGTCATCTTGGTGCCCGGAGCGTAGCCCTTCGGGTCGAACAGGAAGTGGCTCAGCTCCTCATAGTCCCAGTTGCCGCCCTTCTTGGCGATGGCGTCGGAATAGGCGAAGCCCTGCACGTGCGCCTTCGGCCCGCCGACGATGCCGTAGAGGTTCGGGCCGACCTTGCCCGGCTCGCCCTTGTTGAAGGAATGGCAGGCGGCGCAGGCCTTGGCCGCGGTCTGGCCGGCCGCCGGATCGGCCTTGGCGAGCAGCGGGCCGATGGCCGCCGGGGCGCCGCCGCCGGCCGCCGCCGCCTCGGCCTTCGGCGCGGACTCGGGCACGGCGATGACGTAGGACGGCTGCGTCAGCGGCTTGGGGTGCACCAGCACCTCGGCGATGAAGCCGCTCAGCGTGCCGATCAGCAATGCCAGCAGGATCGCCCCGAATATCTTGTTGGTTTCCATGCTCATGGTGTCTCTACCCTTAGCTTATTGTTCGTATGTGACCCTTTGCCGCACCATAGCGCGGCGGGCCGGGGCTGTCACCGCGTCGCCGTCACGCCCAAAGGGGTAAATTGGGGCCGGCGGCGGGCGCGAAAAGCCTTAAAGCTGCGGGATTGCCGCGGTCGTTGACGCGGGGCGGCACCCTGTCGATACTCCGCGTCCCGAACCGCCTTTTCGAATTGCGGAAATTCCATGCCGACCTCGAACGTCATCGCCTTCCAGGGCCTGCCCGGCGCTTATTCCGACCTGAGCTGCCGCTCGGTCTTTCCGGAGATGCAGACCCTGCCCTGCGCGTCGTTCGAGGACGCCTTCGCCGCGGTGCGCGAGGGGCGCGCCCGGCTGGCCATGATCCCGGTGGAGAACTCGGTGGCCGGCCGCGTCGCCGACAACCACCACCTGCTCCCCCAGGGCGGCCTGCACATCATCGGTGAGCATTTCCAGCGCGTGAACCACCAGCTGCTGGCGCCGAAGGGCGCCACGCTGGGGACCATCCGGTCGGTGCACAGCCACATCCAGGCGCTGTCCCAGTGCCGCGAGATGCTGCGCTCCCTCGGCCTGACGCCGGTCAACCACGCCGACACCGCGGGGGCTGCCGCCGACATCGCCCGCATGAACGACCCGGCGCACGCCGCCATCGCGTCGAAGCTGGCCGCGGAGATCTACGGGTTGGAGATCCTCAAGGCCGACATCGAGGACGCGGCGCACAACACCACGCGCTTCCTCATCATGGCGCGCGAGCCGCGCATCCCGCCGGCCGGGTCGTGCAAGACCATCACCACCTTCGTCTTCCGCGTCAGCAGCCGCCCGGCCGCGCTGTACAAGGCGCTGGGCGGCTTCGCCACCAACGGCGTCAACCTGACGAAGCTGGAGAGCTACATGGTCGGCGGGCGCTTCGCCGCCGCGCAGTTCTACGTCGACGTGGAGGGCCACCCGGACGAGCGTCCTCTCCGCCTCGCGCTGGAGGAACTGGATTTCTTCGCCCGTGAGATGAAAATCCTCGGCGTCTATCCGGCCAGCCTGTTCCGGTATCAGGGAAGCCAGCTCGACGGCGAGGATTGAACGGCCGCCGGAACCGACCGGTAATTACCGTCAATTTTATCTTTGCTGTGCCGCCGCAAGGAATTTGTGCGTTGCCGTGCGAAGGGAATGCGGCATCCGGTCGCATGACCTGAAGAAACCGGTTCTTTACCTTTTCCCCGTCTGTCCAATCCCGACAAGTTGTGCTATATACTCGTACAAATGAAGAGCCCGTAAACGGGCCCTCCGCCCTAGACGTCCGGCAGCAGAACAATCGGCCGGCGCCATGGCGCCAACGGATGGAGGTGGCCATGCTGACCTATGAAGACTGTATCGGTCTGGCGAACCTGGAAAAGGACGAAGTCGCGCAAATCGCCGAGCACGAGCGGCTTCCGTACATGACGGCCCTCGAGAAGGGCGCGGCCCTGCTGTCCCAGCCCTGGGGCGACGCGGCCATCCGCCAGATGGTGTGGGACAACCTGTGCCGGGCGAACCAGCGCCAGCACGCCAACCGCATCGAGGAATTGACCGTCATCTACCAGACGACCTGCGAACGGCATCCGAATCCGTGCGACCGTCGGCGGTCGCCGGTGCGTTCCACGCACCCGATCTGGACCACCACGCACTGATCGCCCGCAGAAAGCCAACCTGCTCGGCCCGGCCTCCGCGAGGAGCCGGGCCGTTTTGGTTCGGGGTCAGTGACCGTCCCAGATGGCAATGCTATATTGATGGCATGACGAAGATCACACGGCGGATCCGATACATCCATGGTGTTACCCGCGCCAGTGTCGTTGGCGCCGCTGTCCCCATGTCTGGTGGAGAGCTGTACGACCATGATTTCGCCGCGTGGCTTGACCAGCAAGTGGCGCTGATCCGCGAGGGCAGGCTGAACGAACTTGACCTCGCCAACCTCGCCGAAGAGCTGGAGGACATGAGCAAAAGCAAGCGCCGGGAATTGCGCAACCGCCTGATCACTTTGCTCATGCACCTGCTCAAGTATGAATTCCAGCCGGAAGCGCGTACGAACAGCTGGCTGGGTACGATCCTCGAACAGCGGCAGCAGATCTCGTACGTGTTGGACGAGAGTCCCAGTCTGCGAGCGTACATGGCCGGCCTTCACGAAGACGCGGACGCATACCGTGATGCCGTGAAGCGCGCGCATATCGAAACCGGCCTTCCGGCTAAGCGCTTTCCGCCGGTCAATCCGTATGGCGCGCAGGCGCTCGACGAGGACTTCTGGCCCGGCCCCGGCCCGCACCCGGAGCCTTAACCCGCAGCGATCCAGTCGTCGATCAGCCGCCGCGCGATGGAGTCGAGGCGCGGCATGCGGAAGTCGTCGCTGGGCTCCAGGCGGCGCAGGAAATCGCGGGTGACCCAGCGGGCGCTCTCCAGCTCGTCGGCGGCGACGGTCAGCTCGGCGGACAGCGCCCGCGCCGTGAAGCCCAGCATCAGCGAGGACGGGAACGGCCAGGGCTGCGAGGAGTGGTAGCGCACGTCGGTGATGCGCACCCCGACCTCCTCGAACACCTCGCGGGCGACGGCTTCCTCCAGGCACTCGCCGGGCTCGACGAAGCCGGCCAGCGTCGAGTGCATGCCCGCCGGCCACATCGCCTGCCGGCCCAGCAGGCAGCGGTCGCCGCCGTCGTGCACCAGCATGATCACCGCCGGGTCGGTGCGCGGGAAGTGCGGCGTCGCGCATTCGGGGTTGGAGCACTTGCGCACGTGCCCGGCCTCGGCGCTGGCGGCCGGCGAACCGCAGACGCCGCAGAAGCGGTGCCGGGCGTTCCAGTGCGTCAGGCCGCGGGCGTAGGCGCACAGCGAGCCCTCGTCGTGGTCCATCAGCGGCCCGATGAGGCGCAGGTCGACGAATCGGCCGCCACCCGCGACGCACGGCGCCACCGCCGGGTGCTCCTCCGGCACCTCCAGGGCGGAGAGATCCACCGCGAAGACCGCGGCGCCGTTTCGCAGGCCGAGCAGCACCGCCTCGTCGCCCCAACCGCCGTCTGGGGCCAGCAGCGCCATGCGCGGCGCGTCCTCCGGCCCGACGACAAGCGAGCGGGCGCGCCAGACCGGCACGATGCGGGTCTCCGGCGCCGCGCGGGCGGCCGCGAGCCAGTCGGGATCCTTGCGGCGGTGGGCGGCGCGGTCGATGGACCCGCACGCGTAGACATTCGGTCGGTCGAGCATGGCAGGAAGTCTAGGCCACGCTGCCGTTCCGGCAAACGCTTTCCGGCTTGCGCGGCGCGCGCGCCCGTTTAGGATGCCCGCCACCCGTGCAACCGTCCGGCGGAGCCCGCCCGCATGTCCGAGTCCTGTCCCGCCCATCTGGTGGCGCTCGCCCAGCGTCTGGCCGACTCCAGCGCGTCGGTGGTGCGCCGCTACTTCCGCACCAACCTGACGGTGGATGACAAGGCCGACGCCTCGCCGGTCACCGTGGCCGACCGCGAGGCGGAGCGGATCATCCGCACCATCATCGAGGCGCAGCGCCCCGACGACGGCATCTACGGCGAGGAGCACGGCACCAAGAACCTGGACGCCGAATGGGTGTGGGTGATCGACCCCATCGACGGCACCAAGAGCTTCATCGCCGGCCGGCCGATCTTCGGCACGCTGATCGCGCTGCTGCGGCACGGCCGCCCGGTGCTGGGCATCATCGACCAGCCGATCATCGGCGACCGCTGGATCGGCGTCGCCGGCCGCCCGACCACCCACAACGGCCAGCCGGCCAAGGTGCGCGGCTGCCCCGGCGGGCTGTCCGGCGCTATGCTCGGCACCACCTCGCCCGACCTGTTCCCCGGCGGCACCGCGGCCGGGTTCGCGCGGGTGCGGGACGCGGCCAAGGCCACGGTGTACGGCGGCGACTGCTACACCTACGGGCTGCTGGCGTCGGGCTACTACGACCTCGTCGTCGAGGCGGGGCTGAAGCTGTACGACTTCGCCGCGCTGGTGCCGGTGGTGACCGGGGCCGGCGGCGTGATGACCGACTGGCAGGGCAATCCACTCGACGCCGCCTCCGACGGCCGCGTTGTCGCCGCGGGCGACCCCCGCACTCACCGCGAGGCCCTGGCGGCGCTCGCCGGCTGACCTACTATCAGGCATCATGACCTCCACCATCGTCACCAAGCCGGCGCGCTCCGTCCTCGACGAGGCGCCGGACAACCTCAAGGCCTTCGTCGGCTCGCTGGCGGACAAGGTGGCGCTGGGCGCCAACTGGATGGTCCGCAAGAAGACGCTGTGCGACTACATGCTCAGCCTCGGCGCCTACCTGACGCTGAGCCCGGCGGAGCGGCTGGAACTGGCCGGCACCAGCGGCGTCGAGCTGCCGCCGGAGGACGGCAATGGCGGAGACCTGCCGGCCAAATTCGGCGAGGTGCTGCCCTTCTACGTCGGCGCCATCCTGGAGCGCCTGGGCGAGGAGCGCATCGCCAGCGCCGAGCAGGCCGCCGTCTACGTCCTGTCCATCCATCCCGAGCACCAGGCGGCGGCCGAGGCCTGGATGATGGCCGACCCGCGCAACGCCAAGGCCGTGCGCAAGCTGGTGCGCGGCGACAAGCGTTTCGCCACGCTGCTGAAGACCGCGCGTCTGACCGGCGCCCGTGCCGGGGCGCTCACCGAGGAAGGAGTCCGATCATGACCGCCATTGCCAAGCCCGAACACTCGGTGTTCGACACGGCACCCGAGGAACTGCGCCCGGTGCTGGAATCGCTGGTCGAGGCGGCGCAGGCCGACGCCAACTGGAAGGTCCGCAAGAAGACGCTGCTGGACGCGCTGCTGGTGGTCGAGACCATGACCCAGCTCAGCCCGAAGCAGCAGGAGGCCTTCGAGGCGCTGATGGCCGGCATGGAGGACGGCTCGATCTCCGAGGCGGAAGCCAAGGCCCGCATGGACGCCATCGAGGAGGCCGACGACGAGGACGAGGGCGGGGAGGGCGTCGACATCCTGCCGATGTTCATCGGCGCGGTGCTGGAGCGCCTGGGCGAGGACCGCATCACCAGCGTCGAGCAGGCGGCGCTGTACATCCTCTCGGTGCATCCCGAGCACTACGAGGCGGCCGAGGACTGGCTGCAGGCCGACGAGAAGAACGCCACCGCCTTCCGCAAGCTGCTGCGCAGCGACCGCCGCTACGCCGGCCTGTTCGAGGCGCTGCTCGGCGAGGAGGACGAGGAGGAGGGCGAGGACGAGGCGTGATATACGGCCGGCGCCTGAAGGCGTCGTCCGTATCACCCTCTCGATCAATGCTATCGCATTGATCTGCCGGGTTTTACCGGCGGCGCTCAATGGAAGCGTTCAAGCGCCGCCGGTATGACGGGTCAGAGGGCGATCTTCGTCTCGATGGCGATCTCGTCGTACTCCGCCGACAGGCTGCCGTCGCCGGCACGCTCGATCATGCCGGCGTCCTCCAGCGCTTTGACGTCCTCGTAGACGCGCTTGTAGTCGCGGCCCAGCGACCCGGCCAGTGCCTTGATGTTCGCCGCCGGGTTGCGATGCAGGTGGCGGAGCAGTTCGAGCCGCTTGGGCGTCAGCGTCTGGCGGAACTGCTCGAAGCTGAGGAAGGTGAGGTGCCGTTCGGACACCGCCTCGCCGGCCTCGGCGCGCTGGATCGCCGACAGCACGCGCGAACGCATATCGGCCAGGGTGCCGCCCACATGAACCTTGAGTTCGCTCATGGTCCGTCCTCCCCTCTCGCCCGCGCCACGTCGGCGAGGAAATCATCCAACAGCGATTCCCACGTGGTGAACACGTAGGGCGTTTCAACGGCGCCCAAATGCCGATGGTCGCCTTTGCCGCGTTCGTTGTCGTAGCCGACCACGCGGTTGCCCGGGTAGCCGTAGAACAGGCTGTATTTGAAACGATGCTCCGAGGGAGGAACCGGATGCGGAACCTCCCAGATCCTCACGGTGAGGATCGCGCCGTCCGGGAACTTGACCCTATCCTCGACGATCAGACGTGCAGCCATATGGCAGTGGATGCCATAAATTGAGTATGGCGTCAATTGCCATTCATGCCCCTTTCCGACATCCCGCTTGACCCGCGCCGACCGATAGCGATCTTTCGAAGGATCGCCACCGCCCGCGGGTCGTCCTCCATGCGCCTCCTCACCGCCGCCGTCGCCGCCATCCTGGCCCTGAGCGCCCCGGCGCTGGCGGACACCGCCCGCACGCACGCGCTGCGGCAGTTCGGCGCGCCGATGTTCGGGCCGGAGTTCACCCACTTCCCGCACGCCAACCCGGACGCGCCGAAGGGCGGGACGGTGACGTTGGCCTCGCCCGGCACCTTCGACAGCCTGAACGGGCTGATCCTGCGCGGCGTGCAGCCGCGCACGCTGGGCCTGATCTCCGACAGCCTGATGACCGGCTCCGGCTGGGAGCTGGACGCCGCCTACGGCCTGCTGGCGGAAAGCGTCGAGGTGCCGGAGGACCGGAGCTGGGCCGTCTTCAATCTGCGCGCCAGCGCGCGCTGGCACGACGGCACGCCGGTCACCGCGCAGGACATCGTGTTCACCTGGGAGGCGGTGCAGGCGCACGGCGCCCCCTTCATCAAGTCGTTCCTCGACCGGGTGGCGGGGGTGGAGGCGCTGGACGACCGGCGGCTGCGCATCGCGCTGAAGACCCGGGGCGAGATCAAGCCGATCATCGACTTCGGCACCGCCATGCCGGTGCAGCCGAAGCACTGGTGGACGGCGCAGGGGCGCGACATCTCCAAGACGATGCTGGAACCGCCGCTGGGCTCCGGCCCCTACCGCATCAAGGCGGTGGATCCCGGCCGCTCGCTCACCTTCGAGCGGGTGGCGGACTACTGGGGCAGGGACCTGGCCGTCAACCGCGGCTTCTACAACTTCGACGTGGTGAAGGTGGACTTCTACCGCGACGACGACGTGATGTTCGAGGCGTTCAAGGCCGGCGCCTACGACCTGCGCGCCGAGAACCGCGCCCAGCGCTGGACCACCGGCTACGATTTCCCCGCAGCGACGGACGGCCGGGTCGAGCGCCGCGCCATCAAGAGCGAGCTGCCGCTGGGCGCCCAGGGCTACCGCTTCAACCTGCGCCGGGCCAAGTTCGCCGACCCGCGGGTGCGCGAGGCGTTCGGCTACCTGTTCGATTTCGAGTGGATCCGCAGGAACATCCTGTACGGCCAGTACACGCGCACCACCTCGAACTTCCCGAATTCCGGCTACGGCGCCAAGGGCCTGCCGACCCCGGCCGAACGGGCGCTGCTGGAGCCGCACCGCGCCAAGCTGCCGGAGCGGCTGTTCACCCAGCCCTTCGAGCCGCCGGCCACCGACGGCAGCGGCAACAACCGCGCCAACGTCCGCAAGGCGTACGAGCTGTTCAAGGCGGCCGGCTGGGAAACCCGCGACGGCAAGCTGGTCAACGTGAAGACCGGCGAGCCGATGACCATCGAGTTCCTCGACGGCACCGGCTCGCTCACCCGCGTCAACCAGCCTTACGTGGAGACGCTGCGCCGCGCCGGCATCGACGCGCAGATCCGCATCGTCGACACCGCGCAGTTCCAGAAGCGCTCGGACGAGTCCGACTTCGACGTGGTCGTGGTGAACTTCAACTTCTTCAGCCCGCCGGGGACCGAGCTGCGCAGCTATTTCGGCTCGGCGGCGGCGGACGTGCCGGGCTCGGCCAACCGCGCCGGCATCAAGGACCCGGTCGCCGACGAGCTGATCGAGAAGGTGATCGCGGCGAAGGACCTGGACAGCCTGCAGGCCGCCACCCGCGCCCTCGACCGCGTGCTGCTGTGGGGCTTCTATATGGTCCCGCACTGGTACAACCCGGAGAGCTGGGTCGCCTACTGGGCGAAGTTCGGCTGGCCGGAAACCGTGGCGAAGTACGACATGGCGTTGCGCAACACCGGTTTCCCGGCGACGTGGTGGGTCGATCCGGCGAAGGCGGCGAAGCTGGGGCGGTGAGGCCGCCACGCTTGCGCCTTGATCGTGATGGAGCGTGGGGCCAACTGGTGTGGACTGCCCCCACCCCATCCCTCCCCCGCTCTCGGCGGATCCGGAGGATCCGCCTGCCGCATCAGCGTAAGCGAAGCTTGCGCGAGAGCTGCGCAGGGGAGGGGGCAGAGCGGCGGAGTTCCCTCCCCTGCTGAGCGGGGGAGGGTCAGGGTGGGGGCAATAAGGCCACGGGGAGCGGAATGAACAACAAGAAGACCACCATCCTGGGCCTCGCGCTCAGCCTGTTCCTCGCCATCCCCGCGCACGCCCAGACCGCCAAGTCCTGGGGCATCGCCGAGTTCGGCCAGCCGAAGTACGGCGCCGACCTGACGCACTGGCCCTACGCCAACCCGGAGGCGCCGAAGGGTGGCTCCATCGTGCTGGGCGCCTTCGGCAGCTTCGACACGCTCAACCCGATGATCGAGCGCGGCTCCTGGCCCGGCAGCATCGGCCTGACCGGCGCCACGCTGATGACCGGCTCCGCGGACGAGCTGGTCGCCGCCTACGGATACATCGCCGAAAGCGCCGAGATCCCCGCCGACAAGAGCTGGATCGCCTTCGACCTGCGCCCCGAGGCGCGCTGGCACGACGGCACGCCGATCACCGCCGAGGACTTCGTCTTCTCCTTCGACTTCATCCGCAAGAACGGTCGGCTGTTCCTGCGCTCCTTCTACGACGACGTGGAGGCCTGCGCGGCCGAGACGCCGCGGCGCCTGAAATGCACCATGCGGACCAAGGACACCATGAAGCCGCTGGTGGCCATAGCCGGCCTCGGCCCGGTGCCGCGGCACTACTGGAGCCAGCCCGGCCGCGACCTCACCAAGACGACGCTGGAGCCGCCGGTGGGCGCCGGCCCCTACCGGGTCAAGCACGTCGATCCCGGCCGCTCCATCACCTACGAGCGGGTGAAGGACTGGTGGGCCAAGGATCTGCCGATGATGCGCGGTCTGTACAACATCGACGAGCTGCGCTTCGACTACTACCGCGACGACACCGTGATGTTCGAGGCGTTCACCGCCGGCCGCATGGACTTCTGGGAGGAGAACCGGGCGCAGCGCTGGGCCACCGCCTACTCCATCCCGGCCGTGACCGAGGGCCGCATCGTGCGGCGCGAGACGCCGGACAACACGCCGCGCGGCGTCTCCGGCTATGTGTTGAACACCCGCCGGCCGATCTTCCAGGACATCCGCGTCCGGCAGGCGATCAACTGGCTGTACGACTTCGAGACGGTGCAGCGCCAGCTGCTGTACGGCCAGTACAAGCGGCTGAAAAGCTGGTTCCCCAACTCCGAATACGGCGCCGCCGGCCCGCCGACGGCGGAGGAGCTGGCGATCCTCGCCCCCTACAAGGACAAGCTGCCGCCCGAGGTTGCGGCGAAGGCGTTCGAGCCGCCGGTCACCGACGGCACCGGCAACAACCGCGCCAACGTGCGCGAGGCCATGCGCCTGTTCAAGGAGGCGGGGTGGGAGGTGCGGAACGGCGTGCTGACCAACGCTAGGACCGGCCAGCCCTTCGCCTTTGAGATCCTGATGGCCGACCCGGGCTTCGTCCGCGTGACGGAACCTTTCGTCGTGAGTTTGAAGCGGGTGGGCATCGACGCGCAGATCCGCGTGGTCGATACCGCGCAGTACAAGGTGCGCACCGACGAGTACGACTTCGACATGGTGAACCTCGGCCTCAACTTCTTCGCGCCGCCGGGGCCGGAGCTGCGCTCCTTCTTCTCGGCCAAGGTGGTGGACGTGAAGGGGCAGGGGAACTTCGCCGGAATCAAGGATCCGGTGGCCGAAGAGCTGATGGACAAGATCGTCTCCGGCACCGATCTTCCCACCATCGAGGCGACGACCCGGGCGCTGGACCGCGTGCTGTTGTGGGGATATTACATCGTGCCGCTCTGGTACAACGACTCGGACCGCCTCGCCTATTGGGACAAGTTCGGTTATCCGAAGACCATGGGGAAATACTCCAACGGGTTTCCCACCACCTGGTGGATCGACCCGGCCAAGGCGGCGGCCCTGCCGGGGCGCCGTTGACCTGAACCCGGCGCACGGAAGGGACTGAGCCGACGATGCTGGCCTACATCATCCGCCGCCTGCTGCTGATCATCCCGACGCTGTTCGGGATCATGGTCATCAACTTCCTGATCGTGCAGATCGCCCCCGGCGGCCCGATCGAGCAGATCATCGCCCGCGTGCAGGGCACAGCGGTGGAGGCGACCGCGCGCATCGGCGGGACCGGCGGCGGCGACGCCTCGTCCGGCGCGCAGCAGGCGCAGCAACAGCAGGGCGGCGGCGAGGGCAGCCGCTACCGCGGCGCGCAGGGCCTCGACCCGGAGTTCATCAAGCAGCTGGAGCGCGAGTTCGGCTTCGACAAGCCGCTGCACGAGCGCTTCTTCCACATGATCTCCAACTACGTGATGTTCGACTTCGGCACCTCCTACTTCCGCGACCGCCGGGTGATGGACCTCGTCCTGGAGAAGATGCCGGTGTCGATCTCGCTGGGGCTGTGGACGACGCTGCTGACCTACCTCGTCTCCATCCCGCTCGGCATCGCCAAGGCGGTGCGCGACGGCAAGCCGTTCGACGTCTGGACCTCGGCGGTGGTCATCGTCGGCTACGCCATCCCCAGCTTCCTGTTCGCCGTTCTGCTGATCGTGGTGTTCGCCGGCGGGCGCTACTTCGACTGGTTCCCCTTGCGCGGCCTCGTGTCCGACAACTGGTCGGAGCTGCCGTGGTACCAGCAGATCGCCGACTATTTCTGGCACATCACGCTGCCGGTGGTGGCGCTGGTGATCGGCGGCTTCGCCGGGCTGACCATGCTGACCAAGAACTCCTTCCTGGAGGAGATCAACAAGCAGTACGTCGTCACCGCCCGCGCCAAGGGGCTGAAAGAGAAGCAGGTGCTGTACGGGCACGTGTTCCGCAACGCCATGCTGATCGTCATCGCCGGCTTCCCCGGCGCCTTCATCGGCATCCTGTTCACCGGCGCGCTGCTCACGGAAGTGATCTTCTCGCTCGACGGGCTGGGCCTGCTGGGCTTCGAGGCGGCGATCAACCGCGACTATCCGGTGATGTTCGGCACGCTGTACTTCTTCACGCTGCTGGGGCTGCTGATGAACCTGGTGGGCGACGTCACCTACATGCTGGTCGATCCGCGCATCGACTTCGAGGCACGGGGGGCCTGATGGCGACGCCGTATCAGCCGCGCTTCCTCGGCATCCCCGTCACGCCGCTGACCAAGCGGCGGCTGTACAACTTCCGCGCCAACCGGCGCGGCTTCTGGTCGTTCTGGATCTTCCTGGCGCTGTTCACCCTGTCGCTGTTCGCCGAGTTCATCGCCAACGACCGGCCGCTGCTGATCAAGTACGAGGACCAGTTCTTCTACCCGGTCTTCCGTGACTATCCGGAGACTGCCTTCGGCGGCGAGTTCGAGACCAACACCGACTACCGCGATCCTTACGTCCAGCAGATCATCACCGAGAAGGGCTGGATCGTCTGG
>Ga0196970_1001310_pt1 | contig 17704 bp, 12 predicted proteins | sample S1v_513CmetaG_FD_148672 | JGI IMG/M metagenome (GOLD analysis project Ga0196970, IMG submission 148672) | Soil microbial communities from Anza Borrego desert, Southern California, United States - S1+v_5-13C | ecosystem: Environmental > Terrestrial > Soil > Desert | place: USA: California...
AACCATGAAGCAAGCCTGCGGCAGGGGGTAAAAAATGTCTAGTCATTTTCTATCCTCATCCCTCTGGACTGTCACCCGCTCGATCCAGATGAATCAGCCGTTGGGATCAAACCCGGAGCGCGGATTGAAACGCTGCTCGAGGGGACAGCTATGGCATTGCTGCGACGTCGCTCCGGGATCAAACCCGGAGCGCGGATTGAAACTACTCACCCTCACAAACCAGTCTGCTCTTCTAGGTCGCTCCGGGATCAAACCCGGAGCGCGGATTGAAACACGACCTCCCCCAAATAATGCCACGCTGCATCGACGCGGTTTTTTTTGGGCAGACGAACTAGTGGATGACCGACCACAAAGACGCGAGGAATTGGAGCGGAACACGGCTCCGCGGGCTTTATCAGCGAGACTTCGGCATCTCGCCATCAAACAAACAGAATCTTCGTCGTGGTCGCGTTCTCGTCCCAGCCCCGCGTCGGGGTCGCAGTGACGGAGCTGATATCCTTGATGGAAATCTGCCGCCCGCGCGTTTTCGGGCCTTTGACTTCGATGTCGTTGGGATCGCAAGTCTGCTGTGTGATCTTCTGGTGCGGAGCCGGTTTGTAGCGGATGTACAACACCTTGGGGGTTCCCGGGGCGAAGTAGAGGATCCGGGATTTCTCCGGGATGCAGGAATAAACCTTGTTCAGGATTGTTCCGCCGAACGTGAACCGTTTGAGATAACTGGCATTCCGGTCGGTGTAAGCGCACGTGAACACGCCTTCGCGGTCAGGCAGCGCGCAATGAACAACATCAGGGCCGACAAACATCTTTTCAGGCAAATCGATCACCTTGTAAGTGCCATCCCTGAACACCAGCAGCAGCTTGTCGAACTTCGTGCAATCGAGTTTGAATTCCTCACCGCTGACCTTGTAGCCGACGTATCCGCTCTCGCGATCGTAGGAAACCTTGAAGGCCTTGAACGCGACGGCTTTGACGTCGACTTCCTCATGCCGCGAGGATTTGGTCGTGAGCCGCGGATAACGCGGGCCGTATTTTTCCAGCAGCGCCTCGAGGTGCGCGATAGCGAACTTCGTCAGATTCTTGAGATGCTTGCGCGTTTCCTCCAGGTCTGCTTTGACCTTGTCCGTTTCTTCACGATGCTTGTTGATGTCGAAGAGCGATATTCGCCGGATGCGAACGCTCAGGAGTTTTTCCACATCGGCGTCGGACAAATCCCGGTACATCTGTTTGCGGAACGGCTTGAAGCCATCGTGGACGGCGGCAAGCACGGCCTCGTTCGTCTTGCATTGCTCGATGCGCTTGTAAATGCGTTCTTCGATGAAGATGCGTTCCAGCGTGCGGAAATGGAGTTCGTCCTCGAGCTTTCGGATTTTCAACTCCAGTTCGCGGCGGAGAATATCGACGAGCTGTTCCGTGTTCTCGCGAAGCACTTCGCTCACGGTCATCTCCACCGGGCGATTGTTTCGGATGACAATGATGCGGCTGGATAACGACACTTCGCAGTCGGTGAAGGCGTAAAGAGCATCGACAAGTTTTTCAGGATCAACTCCCTGGGGACAGCGGATTTCGATTTCCGCAGTTTCGGAGGTGAAGTCATTGATCGACTTCACCTTCAGCTTGCCCTTGCGAACGGCATCTTCGATGGAAGCGATGAGGGCTTCGGTTGTGGTGGTCGGCGGAATCTCCTTGATCACCACGGTCGCATCGTCCTTGACCTTGATCTTGGCGCGCACCTTGACGGAACCCTTTCCATCCTGGTAATCGCGGGCGTCCATGAGCCCGCCCGTGGGGAAATCGGGAAGGCACTTGAAAGTCTGCTTTTTGAGGATCGCAATCTGCGCCTCGAGCAGTTCTGGAAAGTTGTGCGGTAGAATGCGCGCTGAAAGCCCGACGGCGATTCCTTCCGTGCCGAGCATCAACGTGAGCGGCAGCTTGGAGGGGAGGGTGACGGGTTCCTTGTTGCGGCCATCGTAGCTGGGAACGAATTCGGTGATCTCGTCGTTGAAGAGTTCCGTGCGCGCAAGCTCGGTCAGCCGGCATTCAATATAACGCGGCGCGGCTGCGGGATCGCCCGTGAAGATGTTGCCGAAGTTACCCTGGCCCTCAATGAGGTAACGCTTGTTTGCCAGCACAACGAGCGCATCCCCAATGGCCGCGTCTCCGTGCGGGTGATACTTCATCGTGTCGCCGACAAGGTTGGCGACCTTGATGAACCGGCCGTCATCATTCTGGTGGAGCGCCCACAGGATGCGGCGCTGCACGGGCTTCAAACCATCGGCGAGGTGGGGAATCGCGCGGTCGCGGATGACATAGCTGGCGTATTCAAGAAAGCTCGTGTTGACGCGCCGATGCAGGGGCAGCTCAATTTTTGCGGGGTTGAAAGGGTGATGGACGAGATTGGCAGGCACCTGCTCGGCAACGATTTCAGCGTGGGCCGACGCTGCGTTTGCCTCCGCATTCGGCTGCGCGTTGTCGATGCCGCTGCCTTTTTTACCAGCGCTGATTTCAAGATCGAGTTGCTTCGAATCGTTCTTCGGTTTCTCTGCCATGTTCAAGAGGCTCACTCAAGAGCGCGTGCATTTAAAGTTACCGCGTGGGGAATCCAACTCCGATCTCCCGTTCAGTTCAAGACGCGACGGCTAAAATGCTGCAAAGGGTCGCCGAAAAAGAAAAGGTTTCTTTGGAGAAAGTTTTGAAGAGATGCATCCTGACACTGCCCAGAGCCACACTGCAGGAGGAGCGCGGCGTTTACGCTGCTCAAGCGTGCGCGAACCCGTGTGCAATCATTTGATACGATTCAGTGCGATCATTGAAGCGGCCGGAAAGGCCGCCCTCCGGGGCAGGGTCAGGACATGCACCTCTTTCGGAGGCGCGCGCGATAGCGCCAGGCGGGCCGGGATCTTATCCGTGTCAGGCGGACATCGCGGAACTTTCGAGTTCAGGGACGAGTTCGCTGTTTTCGGTCCGTGATCCCATGTCCATGCGCGGCGCAGTCGCGGGTGGTCGACCTGGCAACTCGAGCACGAAACGCGCGCCCTTGCCCTCGCCGTCGCTGTAGGCCATCAGCGAGCCTCCCATTTCGCGGGCTGCCAGGGCTCCGCCATGAAGACCGAAACCATGGCCTTCCTTGCGGGTGGTGAACCCGTAGGAAAAGATGCGCGTCAGATTCTCGGGCGGAATTCCCATGCCGTTGTCAATCACCTCAATGCGGACGCGATCTCCGCTGTCGCGCTGAATCCGCAGCTGGACAAAGCGGTTATCCGCCTCGTTGACATCGCAGGCGTATTTGGCGTTCTGCAGCAGATTGACAATAATCTGCATCGCCTTGTGCCGGTCGAGCGGAACTGGCTCGATGTCCTCGTAATCGCGCACGATTTGGATTGAATGCCGCTGAAATGCGGCTTCGTGCATGCGCAAGGCATCTTCGAGCAACTCCGATGGCTTCACCAATTCGACAAGGCCCGCAACCCTCGCGTAGCTCTGCTGCATTGACACGATTTTCTTGATGTGTTCGATGTTGCTGTTGAGGGACTGGACCTCCTCTTGAACCCGCGATTTCTCCTTAACGAAGGTCTTGTAGAGCGTATCCAGATATTGAATCAGTTTGGTTCCCTTGTCATTGGTCGTGAGGAATCGCGGGAGGTCAGCGCTGTTCGCCTGCAGCAATTCCACCACCTTCTGCAAGCGCTCGAGCCCGGAATTGCGGACGTGATCCTCAACGATCGACGCGGAGACATTGACGCTGTTGAGGACGTTGCCGACGTTGTGCAGAACGCTTGTGGCAACTTCGGCCATTCCAGCCTGTCGTGAGGTTTGCAGCAGCTGCTTGTGCAGCGATTCCATTTCCGCTTCCCATCGTTTGCGCTCTGTCATGTCGCGGTGAATGCCCGCGAGCCCGATGATCTGGCCGCTGCTGTCGCGGACGGGAACCTTGGTGGTTCGCTGCCATCGGGCCTGCCCACTCCTGAGAGTGACGCATTCGACGGCGTCATACTCGGTACCACTTTTCAGCAGCTTCTCTTCCGCGGCGCGAAATTGCTGGGCCTGGACAGCCGGAAAACAGTCGAAATCGGTTTTGCCGACGGCATCGGCCGGATCCTCGACGCCCATGTTGCGGGCATGCGCGAGGTTGTTGATGATCACCTGGCCGGCGCTGTCCTTGACGAAGACTTCATCTGGCAGGTGATCAATCAGAGTCCTGAGGAGATTGCGTTGCTCGCTCAGTTCGGAAGTGCGTTCGCGGATGTTCTGCTCGAGAGCCTCGTTGGCATCCCTCAAGGCCCGCTGTTTCTGGTGCAGATGCTGCACCCGAAAGGTGTAGATGCCGCCCAGTGCGGAAATTCCAAACACACCGAGCAGGATCCGGAACCAAACAGTCTGATAGTATTGCGGTGGAAGCGTTACTGCGAAACTCGCGCCTGCTTCATTCCAGAGTCCGTCAGCATTGCAGGCTTGAACGCGGAATGTGTAGCTCCGTGGCTTCAGGTTGGCATACAACGCGGACCGGCGCGTTCCTGCATCAACCCAGGCGGCATCGTAGCCTTCAAGGATGTAGCGGAATCGCACCTTCTGCGGCGCCAAGAGGCTCATCGCAGTGAACTGAAAGGACAACTCACCGCCTCCAGCCTTGACCTCGCTCCAGCCCTTTTCGGTGACATCGATTCCATTGACGAGAACGCTGTGAATTCTGACAGGGGGCGGAATCTGGTTCACAGGTACGTGATCCGGGTCAATGCGCACGGGTCCCTGCGGGGTTGGAAACCAAATGCGTCCGTCGGAAGTCCTGCACGCGACGAATTCAGCGTCGGTGGAATCGATCGTCTTGACCGATTCCAAGCCATCGTACAGGACGCCATCCAGATGCTGCGAACGGCCATCGGCCACGTCGTTCGCACTTTGCCTGCTGATTCTGATGATCCCGCGGAGTGAAGTGATCCAGAGGTTTCCGCGATGATCGGGCATGACTGCATTCACGACCGTGCCGACAAGGTCATCCGCGATGTGAATCACGCGCCCGTTCCGCAAACGGCTCAGGCCCGACATCTGCCCTATCCAGATCGTCTTTTCGTCGTCCTCCAGGGCATAGAGCACGTCGAGGTCCGTAAAGCCCTGATCCGTCGACCAGTGTTCGAAATCGCCGTCACGCAACCGAAACAAGCCGTTGACGGAACTGACGAGCAGGGAACCATCTGCGCAGCTTTGAACATTTCGGATCCAGTAAAATTGAGGCGCGATTCCGTCATTGTACGTGAACGGCTCAATCTTCTGACGATTCACACGGAAAAGGCTGGTGCCAACCGAAACCACTACACCCGCTGAATCTTCGGCAATCGCTGTCGGCCAGTTCTCGAAGGTGTGACGCGCGACGATGGCGTCGCCTGCGATGACCTCGATTTCGCGGTTTCCGTTCAGGATGTACAGATCGCGGTTCCGCGCTTGCAGGACGCGTTTGGTGTAGGCGACGCGCAACCCCGATTCGACCGTGAAATGTTTGTTTGTGGTGCCGTGGTGCCAAGAGACGCCGCGGCTTGACGCAATCCAGACCCCGCCGTCAACGCCCGCAGCAACCCCGTGCGCGGCGCTGCCGAGAATGCCGTCCGCTTCAGTCAGAATGGGGAACTTCACGTCACTGAGCTGGCTCAAGCCTTCGCGTGTTCCGATCCACATGCTTCCCTCGCGATCCTCCAGCAGGGCAGTGACGTAGTTATTGGCGATGCCGTTGGTGCTGGTCATCGTTTCCATCGTGCCGCGATAGTAGCGCTGGATCCCGTTGCCGCTGGTGCCGATCCACACGCCTCCGACGCGATCTGTGTAGAGGACGCGGACCTCGGTGAAGTGTTGAAACTCGGGGCGCGGATTCAACTGCGCGTCGAAGCAGCGCAGACCCCACTGGGTTCCGACCCAGAGATTGCCCGACGAGTCTGTGGTAAGCGCAAAAATGCTTTCGCCGTTGAGCTTCAGATCGATCGGCTGGAGGTTTCCATTTTCCCAGCGGAAAAGTCCGCGGTCGGTGGTGCCGATCCATATGCGGCCACTGGAATCCTCATGAAGAACTTGGGCGTTCCACACGTTTGTATCCCACAATGCCGGTTGATTGCTGGCGGGATTCCAACGCGCGACGCCGTTGGCGGTGCCCAGCCATAGATAGCCATCCTTCGCCTCGAGGATGGAAAGCACACTCAGCTGCGGGGCAACCCACTCGGCTTTTGGCGGGCGGCGGAATCCGTTCGTATGGTCCAGCGCCCCAAAGGTTCCCGATTCAATTCCGAACCACAGCTCGCCACGGCGGGTCGTTTCCAGTGCGATCAACGTGCGATTGCGCCAGGTCACTACTTCCGCAAGAGGCAGGATGGTGAAATTGTTCCCATCGAATTTGATGAGGCCTTTCTGCGTTGCCATCCACAGGTAACCGTCTTCGGTTTGAGCCAGTGCGCGGATGCTGTTAACCGGCAGTCCGCTTTGCCGCGTCCAGTTGCGACAATTGAACTGACGCAGTGACTTGCTGTCGTCGAGCGCCATCAGCGATGCCGGAACAGAGACAAGTCCGACCAACAATCCCACGCAAACCCATCTTAAAATCAGTTTCTTCACGGCAGGCACAAATAGCCGACAGCAATATCGGCCAAGCGGGAAGCGTGTTTAACTGAATCTTGAGAATGAGGAAAATGATCCTCCGATCCCCCGGAACGCGAGGAATGGGATGACAAATTCCCGTGGGTCGACCGAGGTCCGCGCGGGCGGTGCTCCGCGTTGGCGGGCGCCCGCAAGCGACTACCGATTCGACAGCGCTTCCACAGCGGCTCGCTGGAAGGCCGCTCGCACGTCGCTGGCGTCGCTATTTGGAAAGTTGGCGCGCTGGACCATCAGCACATAAGCCGTTTCTTTTTCGGGATCGATCCATGCTTGCGTGCCCCAGGCGCCCCCGTGTCCGTAGGTCCCGGGCGATAGCATGGCCGCCACGCCCTCGTGTGGAGTCCGAAGGATACAGGTCCCCAAGCCCCATCCATAGTTCGCGCCACGCTGTCCGTAAGTGTCGTTCTGGAAGAAACCCGTTGGCAGAGCGCCGGTGTTCGGGGTTGTCAGATGCTTCATCGCGGCCCGGCTTAAATAGCGGTGTCCGCGGAACTTTCCTTCGTTTAGCAACATCTGGCAAAACTTCGCGTAGTCGGGTCCAGTGGAATAGAGTCCGCCATTTCCCTGCGGCGGCCTGTTTCGGGAACCGAAATCCCTCCGGGGCGTCACGGCTTCCAGTTTTTTTGTTCCCTGGTTCAGGGAATACGCCGTCGCGAGCCGCGCGCGTTGCTCTTCATTGGGATAAAACGTGGTGTCCTTCATCCCAAGAGGTTTGAAGAGTCTTTGCTCAAGGAATTGGTCAAAACTCATTCCGCTCACCACCTCGACGATGCGGCCGGCGGCATTGATGCCGCTTTGGGTATATTGCCATTTTTCGCCGGGTTCATACTTCATGGGAGCCGCGAGCCAGAGCGGAACCAGATCTGCCAGCGTGCGCGCCTGCTGCGCCGCAGGACCTGTCGCCTCACCCAGGCCGGACGTGTGGTTGAGCAGTTGTGTGATCGTCAGGTTTGCTGGCTTTCCCGAAGGGGTTTTGAGCCCGGCGAATTCCGGCAGGTAATTGGCGACGGGATCGTTCACGTTCAACTTGCCTTCGTCCATGAGCATCAGCACAGCGACGCCAGTGACTGGCTTCGTCATGGATGCGATCCAGAACAGCGTGTCAGGAGTCATGGGACGCTTTGTGGCGACATCGGCAAATCCGTTGCACTCCAGGTGCAGGACCTTGTTCCTGGAAACGACGAGCGTGACAGAGCCCGCGATTTCGTTCGTCGCAATGTATTCATCCATGGTGGTGCCAACCCATGGAAGTGTCGCGGCGTGAGCTGGGCAGGCGGTGATCAGGGACACAAGCGCTGCGCCGAGGGCAAGGCGGGGAAGGCGGAGAAGAGGGTGCATGCCCCGCTTATAACGGCTCGATTGGTGGGAATAAAGCTATTTGAAAGGGCACGGGGCGCTGGTTTCGGGCCGTCCAGTTCCGGCTCACTTGTCAGTGGCAAGGGAAAGGCGATAATCCTGTGTGCTTCCGATTTCAATTCTCGACCTGGCTTTTGTTCCGGAGGGCGCCACTCCTGGTGAAGCGCTGCGTCGATCGCTCGACCTTGCCCAGCACGCAGAGGAATGGGGTTATCGCCGCTTCTGGCTGGCGGAACATCACAATATGATCGGCATCGCGAGCGCCGCGACTGCGGTGGCGATCGGCTATGTCGCAGCAGGAACCCGCAGCATCAGGGTGGGAGCGGGAGGCATCATGTTGCCGAACCATTCACCACTCGTGATTGCGGAGCAATTCGGCACGTTGGAATCTTTGTTTCCCGGGAGGATTGACCTTGGTCTCGGCCGCGCGCCGGGGACCGATCAGCGAACACTGCTGGCGTTGCGGCGAACGCCAGCCACGGCGGATCGGTTTCCGCAGGATGTGATGGAGTTGCAGGAGTATTTTGCGCCGGGCCGGGAGAGTTCCGCCGTCCAGGCGGTGCCCGGGACCGGGCTTAGGGTTCCGATCTGGATCCTGGGCTCAAGCCTTTTTGGCGCGCAGTTGGCCGCAGAGCTGGGGCTGCCGTATGCGTTTGCATCGCATTTCGCTCCCGCCGCACTGCTGCCGGCACTGGAAGTGTATCGAGAACGGTTTAAACCTTCTTCCCAATCAACGGAGCCTTATGCGGCCGCCGGGGTGAACGTGGTCGCCGCCAAAACCGACGCGGAGGCACGGCGCCTTTTCACCTCGATGCAACAGCAGTTCACGAATCTTTTTCGAGGCACGCGCGGCCGGCTGCAGCCGCCGATTGAAGATATCGAGACATACTGGTCGCCGAGCGAGAAGGCGCAGGCTTCGGCGATGTTGCAGCGTTCGTTCGTCGGGTCCGCCGAAACTGTGCGACGGGGATTGGACGCTTTTGTTTCAGAGACAGGAGTGCGGGAACTGATCGTTGCGTCGGCCATCTTCGATCATTCCGCGCGGCTGCGTTCGTATGAGATTCTTGCAGACATCGCCGCTTCCTGGAAATCTCACGCCTAGCGACGGTGCCGGCAGCGGAGTGATCCGGCGAAGTCAATCCTCCACCGGAACGACAAGGTTTTCCATGATGTAGTCCTTTCGCTCAGGCGTGTTTTTGCCCATGTAGAACGTAAGGATGCCGGAGGCTTCGGTTTTGGCGGCGTATTCAACTTTGCTGACGCGCATTTCCTTCCCGATGAACTGCGCGAATTCCTTCGGACTGATTTCACCGAGCCCCTTGAAGCGGGTGATCTCCGGCTTGCCGCCGAGATTCTGCACTGCCTTGTCGCGCTCCGATTCGCTGTAGCAATAGATGGTTTTGTCCTTGTTGCGGACTCGAAACAGCGGTGTTTCCAAAACGTAAAGGTGCCCATCGTGGACCAGTTGATCAAAGAAGCGGAAAAAATATGTGATCATCAGGTTGCGGATATGCAATCCGTCCACGTCAGCGTCCGTTGCCAAAATGACCTTCTCGTAACGCAGGCTTTCCAGGTTGTCCTCAATATTCAACGCCTGCATCAAGTTGTACAATTCGTCGTTCTTGTAGACGACATCCCGCTTGAGGTCCCACACGTTGAGCGGCTTGCCTTTGAGAACGAACACCGCCTGGTTGTTAACATCACGGCAACTGGTGATGGAACCGGCGGCTGACTGCCCTTCGCACAGGAAAACCATCGTGCCCTGGCCCTTGCCGCGCTTTTTATCAAGATGATTCTTGCAGTCCTTGAGCTGCGGGATGCGCATCGTGATCGCCTTGGCCCGCTCGCGCGCGAGCTTCTTCACGTCCTGCAGTTCCTTGCGGAGCTGCTTGGTATCCTCTGCCTTGGCAAGGATCTTGTCCGCGATCGCTTTGTTTCGGTTAAAGAAGTGGAGCAGTTCCTCGCGAACCTGGTTCACCAGTTCGGTGCGAATCTCCGTGTTGCCGAGCTTGTTCTTGGTCTGCGATTCGAACACGGGATCCTTGAGGCGGATCGCCACCGCGCCCACGATCGCTTCACGAACGTCGTCGCCCTCGTACTTCGTGTTGCCGAATTCATTGACCGCTTTGAGCAATCCTTCGCGAAAGGCGCTCAGGTGCGTGCCGCCGTCGCTGGTGTATTGACCATTGACGAACGAATAGAAGGTTTCGCTATATCGGCTGTTGCTGTGCGTGAAGCAGAATTCCAGCGTCTTCCCCGTGTAGTGCAGCGGCGGATAAAGCGGTTCCGCGCCGTCGGCTTCGAGATCCTCCATCACCAGATCCATCAAGCCCAGGCGGGATTGAAAGACCTTTGGCTCGGGCGAATCTGGCGTGCGGAGGATCAACTTCAGCCCCGTATTCAGGTAACTGTAGTGCCGCAGGCGGCGCTCGATGTGCTCGATCCGGAACTCGCTGTCCTTGAAAATTTCAGGATCGGCTTCGAATTCCACGTATGTGCCGTTGGGCTCCTGCGTTTTCCCCTTTTCCTCCTTCTTGAGTTTCCCCTGCTTGAAGTGGGCCTCCACAAACTCGCCATCCCGATGGCTTCGTACGATGAACATTCTGGAAAGCGCATTGACGGCTTTTGTCCCAACGCCATTCAACCCTACTGAAAACTGGAAGACGTCATCGTTGTACTTGGCGCCCGTGTTGATCTTGGAGACGCAGTCCACGACTTTGCCCAGCGGAATCCCGCGTCCAAAGTCCCGCACCGAAACACGGTTGCGTTCGATCTTCAGCTGGACCTCCTTGCCATGGCCCATGATGTATTCGTCGATGGCGTTATCGAGGACCTCCTTCACGAGCACGTAGCATCCGTCATCGGGATGCGTGCCGTTGCCAATGCGTCCGATGTACATCCCTGTTCGCAAGCGGATGTGTTCCAGCGAGGAAAGCGTTTTGATTTTGCTCTCGTCGTAATTCGTCTTCGCGTTTTCAGCCATAGTTCAACGGGTTCCAAAGTTCAGGAAAAGGAACTGCGATGCAAACAGGAAATCTTTTTTTGCGGACGCATTAAAGTCCGCGAGCCCTTCACCGATAGCTTTCGTGTCGCAAGACAACAGTCAGCAAAAAGAAAAAGCTGACGGGGCCAAACGGTGAGCCGCCCAATCAAGTGCAAACCCGCAGCAAGGACGCTGTGCTAAATCAATGCTTCTGTAAAAAGGAAGCGACTCACGGAAAGAGTATATGGTTATCAATACGAACATGTCGGCCCAGAGCAGCGCTCGTCTGCTCACGGAATCCTCAAGTCTCCTCAGCAAATCTCTCGCCCGGTTGTCATCCGGTTCGAGGATCGTCTCACCTGAAGACGATGGCGCCGGCCTCGCGGTGTCAATGCGCTTCGATGCGCAGATCAACCGCATCAGCGCCGCCAAAAACAACGTCGGCAATGCCATCTCGTTCAGCCAGACGCAGGACGGATTTCTGAAAAAGGTTGCCAAGGCGCTGGATCGCATGAGCGAACTCGCAATCCTGGCCCAGGACGTCACCAAGTCCGGATCCGACCAGGACCTGTATAACCAGGAGTTCACCACCCTTGGTAATTACGTCAAGGATCTCGCAGGCAACAGCTTCAACGGTGTGAGCCTTTTCTCGAATGATCTCCTTACCGTCACCACCGACAGCGAAGAAGGCACGTTTGTCATGGCTGGCATAGACCTCGAGCAGGGCGCCTACACAGCAGTGCTGGGCAGCGACTACAGCTCGACGGTTCTCGGGGTGTCGATTGGCCAGGCGGGCGATCCGTCAGCTGCCCTGACCGCCGTCAAAGCAGCAATCACGCAGCTGGCAAGCGACCGATCCAGCATCGGTGCGAACGTGTCTCGCCTCACATACACGGCCGATCAACTGGGAGTCCTCAAGGACAACCTCACCGCTGCGAACAGCCGGATCAAGGACGTCGATGTCGCGGATGAGAGCACGCAGTTTGCGCGCTACAACATCCTGGTCCAGGCCGGAACGGCGATGCTGGCGCAGGCGAACTCAATGCCGCAGAACGTGCTGCGACTGCTCCAGTAAGAATAAACAAAACCCGCTCCGGGCGTCGTGATCCGCCCGGAGCCGGGAATAACGACCGAAGCAACATTCAAATCGCGTGAAGGAAGATCGAAAGACCGGGATATCCACGAGGAAGGACATGACAGCTCATCTTCCACTCGCCGCGCGATTCACGATTTCAGAGTTGGTGTTCAGGGACGCGGCGCTCGTGATGGCGCCGCAGCCCCAACAAAACAACGGTTGCGGTTCAATTTTCTGTCGGGAAAACGACCTGGAAAAAAGATCCCAGACTCGTCGGCAGATCGGAATTTTCGGGCCTCAAGCGTCGGTGACATTCGCCGATAGCGGGGTTGTCGAAGAACGGCTCTGGCAGCCTTAAACCGCCAGCAGGAATAACAGGTGGACGCCTGATTAAAGATCCGCCTCGCGGCAGGGATGTCGCGCAATAAAAAACCCTCGCAAGAGGGTGACTCATGGAAGGAGTCAGCAGTTATGGTCATTAATACTAACACATCGGCTCAAAGCAGCGCTCGTTTGCTCAGTGAATCCAGCAGCTTGCTCAGCAAGTCCCTGGCTCGTTTGTCCTCAGGTTCGAAGCTCATTTCTCCTGAAGACGACGGCGCCGGCCTCGCTGTGTCAATGCGGTTCGACGCGCAGATCAATCGTATCAGCGCCGCGTCGAGCAACATCGGCAACGCCATCTCCTACAACCAGACTCAGGACGGGTTCCTGAAGAAGGTTTCAAAGGCGCTGGATCGCATGAGCGAACTGGCCGTCCTCTCCCAGGACGTCACCAAGTCGGACGCGGATCGCAACCTCTACCAGAAGGAATTCTCCACCCTCCAAGGTTACATTACTGACCTGGGAACGAAGGATTTCAACGGTGTCTCCCTGTTCAGCTCCGCCGCGAAGACGGTCACGACGGACAGCGATGCGAACACGTTCTCGATGGCTGGCGTGGATCTGAGCGCCGCCACATATACAACGGCAACCGCAGGCTCGACCTCGATTGCAACGTCGAGCGGCGCGAGCACGGCTCTCACCGCGGTTAAGAACGCGATCACCACGCTCGCAACCGACCGCGCCACGGTGGGTGCAAACATCTCCCGCCTGTCGATGTACAGCGAACAGCTCGGTGTGTTGAAAGACAACCTCTCGGCCGCAAACAGCCGCATCAAAGATGTGGATGTTGCCGAAGAGAGCACGCAATTTGCCCGATACAACATCCTCGTCCAGGCAGGCACGGCGATGTTGGCGCAGGCAAACGCCACACCTCAGTCCGCCCTCCGGCTCCTCTCGTAAGGAGCCCGGCAACTGGGTTTGGTGATTCACTCGGACGGCGCTTTGCGCCGTCCGAGCTTTTTGCTGAAGTGATGCCTCAACCGCGGGCGCAAACGTCCGACACATATCCGTATGGCGATGGATTTATCACTGTCAGGATTGGCATCCGGTTTCGACTGGAAATCCGTGGTTGACCAGCTGGTCGAGGTGGAACGCGCTCCGTCCCAGCGGCTGCTGCGCGATCAGAACCTGCTGAACCAGCGCAATTCCGCGTATACGAACGTCAAGTCGCAGCTGACTGCGCTGCAATCGCGGATTGCTGCCCTGAAAAATCCCTCGCTATTTGATAGCCGCGCCGTCAAAACGTCCGATGCCTCAGTTGCTTCCGCCACGGTTTCAACCGGCGCAGCGCAGGGTTCCTATATCTTCAAAATCACCCAACTCGCCACGTCCTCGAGAAAGCTCGGTTCCGGCAACGTTGCGTCACCCCTCAGTCCAGATGGCGATCCGGCGTCGGTTACTCTTTCGTCGGCGGGCTTTCCGGTTTCGATCACCGCAGGGACTTTTACCGTCAATGGCAAGCAGGTGTCGGTCGCAACAACGGACACCCTCGAGTCGGTGTTCACGAAGATTTCGAGCGCTACAGGCGGCGATGTCACAGCCGAGTATGACGCGGCTGAGGACAAAATTCGCCTGACAGGTTCCGGGACAATTGTTCTGGGCAGCGGCACCGACACGAGCAACTTCCTTCAGGCAGCACGCCTGATGAACAACAACACGAACACGGTCTCTAGCAGCCTGGCGCTGGGTAGTGTTCGATTGGGTGCAACCTTGAATGCCGCCAACTTCGGGACCGCGGTCAATGATGGCGGTGCGGGTGCGGGGAAGTTCAAAATCAACGGCGTGGAGATTGGATTTAACGCGTCGACGGACACTGTTTCAGGAGTCCTCAACCGCATCAATAATTCCGAAGCCGGGGTCACAGCCACCTACGATTCAGTCAATGATCGGTTTCAACTGGTCAGCAAGGCTACGGGTGACATCGGAATCGCGCTCGAAGATGTCACGGGCAATTTTCTCGCGGCGGCGGGCTTGAATACCGACGCTGCAACGAATCTGGAACGGGGCAAGGACTTGACCTACACCGTGAACGGTGGCGACGAACTCAGGAGCCGCTCGAACACGATTACCGAGGCCAGTTCCGGCATCGCAGGCCTGTCGATCACTGCATTGAAGGAGAATGCTTCGGTGACGGTCACGGCAAGCACAGACACGGCAGCCATCAAGGGCGCGATTCAAAACTTCATCGAGGCCTACAACAAGGTGCAGTCGGTTATCGATTCACAAACGGCCAGCAGCACGGACGCAAATGGCGTGGTGACCGCGGGAGTTTTATCGGGCGAGAGTGACATCGAAGAGATCGCCTCCCGGCTTCGTTCCTCAGTATTTGCCGCGCTGCCTGACACTGCCGGGACGATCAAACGCCTCGCCGATCTGGGCATCGTCAGCAACGGAAACGACAACAGCCTGAAGCTCGAGGATTCAGCCGTTCTGGACAGCGCACTCTCCACCAGTCTTGATACCGTCAAAAACCTGTTTTCGTCGGAGTCCGCCGGACTGGCGACAAAGCTGGATGGATACATGACCAAGATCATCGGGGAGAAGGGAACGCTCGTAGACCATCAGGACCGTCTCACCAAGCAGGCCAGTGACATTGACAAGCAGATCCTGGACATGGAACGGCTGGTGCAGGCGAACAAGGAACGGATGACGGCAAGTTTCGTATCGATGGAAACCGCCCAGGCGAAGATCAATCAGCAGTTGCAGTATCTGTTGAAGAATTTCAGTTCATGATGAGCGTCCGTCTGAAATCCCGATTGCAGCCTCGAGTGTGGACCATCGCTTTGTTGTGTCTCCTAACCCCGGCCATGGGATGTCGATCACTTCCGGGTTTGTCACGCCCGATGGAGAAGCCGGACAACATCTATTCAGCAGCTCCCGTCCTGCCCGAGACAATCCGTCGTGTGGCCGTTTTGCCGATTGCGTCGTCCTCCAGTGATCCGTCACTTCTGGACGGGCGCGAGAAACTGGGGTCCACGGTTTTGTCCGAACTGGCCAAGACTGGGAAATTCGAGCCGGTTTTGCTGGAGCCCAATGTGTGTCGCGCCCGCACGGGTCAGGCGGCATGGACGGCCGAGGAATGGCTTCCGCACCATTTTTTCACCGCGGTGCAGGAGGCTACGGGTTGTGACGCCGTGCTGTTTGCGCAACTTACTGTCTTCAAAGGTCACGCTCCGCTTGCAGTGGGTTGGCGGATGAAACTGGTGGATGTTCGGACGCAAACCGTGCTCTGGGCGTGCGACGAAGTATTCGACGGGGGCAAGGAAGCAGTGCTCGAAGGCGCGCACCGGTATCAGCAGGAACACCTTCATCATGTCGCAACGGACGGACGCTGGGCGATGCGCAATTCGCCGCAACTTTTCGGTCAGTTCACGGTGGCACAGTTGCTCGAAACCTTGCCTCAACGCTGAGCATATTTTGCTCAAGTTGCATGCCTGCCGACCCGATTGCGAATCAACAAACGAAGCCTGCCAGATGGAGTGAATCCGAATGGAAATAGAGTTCAACATGAACAGAATCGGGAAACCCGATCCGGGACAACCCGCATCGAAAGCGGGCGGGGTCCGGCAGGCGCCAGAAGACGCTGCGGTTTTGCAGTCCGATTCATTGCAAGCCCAGTTGAAAGCCGCCCCTGACGTTCGCCCTGAAGTGGTGGAAAAAGCCAAGATGCTGGTCGCAGATTTGCAGTATCCGCCTGAGCAGGTCCTTCGCAGCCTCGCACATCTGCTCGCTCTTAAACTTAGATAAGACGGTTTTTGTTCCATGCATGTAGCCAATCCCTGGAAGTCGTACCGCAAAGTTGCAACCCAAACCGCTCCTCCCGGCCAGCTTGTGCTGATGCTTTACGATGGCGCTCTGCGGTTCCTGGAACAGGCGCTCGCCGGTTTTCAAATCGATGACCCCGCCCAGTCAAACATGACCGTCCACAACAACATTCATCGCGCCCTTGAAATTGTCCGTGAACTGAACCTGGCGTTGAACATGGAGGGCGGTGGTGAGTTTGCGAACACGTTGCGCGATCTGTACGAGTATTTCGACCGCCGCCTCTGGGAAAGCAATCTCCAGAAGCAGCCCGACGGCGTGCGCGAAGTCATCCGTCACATCACCGTGCTGCGCGACGCCTGGGCAGCCATGCTCAGCGGGCAGGCCCACGTTTCCATCGGTGCGTCAGAGACGTCCGCGCTGGCAACTGCGTAAATGATTCATGAGCGCTGAGGATCTATTGTTTCAAGGCTACGAGAAGTGGCGTCACCTGGCGGAACAGGAAGGTGAAGCCATTCGTGCGGCAAATTGGACAGGCGTGCAGCGCTGCCAGGAGGCCTTGCAAGCCCTGCAACCCGAGATCATCCGCTGGACCCAGGAAGCCCGGGCCGAATGGCACCTGGCAGGCCCAGACCTGACTGGCCAGGAGAACAGCCTGCGCTCCGTCATTGGCGAGCTGATTGAGCTTGAGCGGAGAAACAGTTCATGGCTTGGGGAGGTCCGCGCCGCCGCTGATTCTGAATGGTCGGCGATGCAACAGGCTGGAGCCACCCTGCGGCAGGTTCAACGTTCCTATGCGCCCGTTCACGGTTCGGCGTGGACCTCGTTCTCCTGATCCCACGCGGCTTTGATGCCCGGGAGACTGCGGCATCAGGCCATCACCGACGCCGCCTTTCCGCTTCCGGCTTTGCTCTTGCTTCCATGCAAACGGCCTCTGTATAAGTCTTTACAGCGCCAGTTCAGAGAATCGGCCGGCGCAATTGCCGCACTCGTAGTCCTGGGGTGCTCGTGGCATAGCCAGGTGCCATGTTACTGCTTATGTTGGCAGAAAGTCGGCCAGGTTGCGCAAACCTATGAGCGTCTCCGATTGTACTCGACAGAACGAACCCGCCGTTTCTCCCGAAGCCGCAGAAACAATCGCTGCGCCTGCCCATGTTTCAGAGCCTCAATGGCTTAATGCGGGAGCCGCCACGCTGGACGCATCTGGCAGAATCCTTTCGATCAACGAATCACTGGCGCTCTGGATTGGCGCGAGTGCGAACGAGTTGAAAGGAGACAGCCTTGCGCGGTGCATCGGACGCCACTTTCCCGATTGGAAAGCGCCGCTCGAACAATTTTTTTCGCGGCAGGAGCCGTTTGATCGGCTTGAACTCTCCGCCCGCACCGCGATTGGCGCCCAACGCATTGGGATTGAAGTGGCCTGCCACGAGGCGATTCGGTTTGTGAGGCTGGAATCCGTGCTCCCGCCTGTGCGGGATCTTGAGGAAGCGTTTCCTGAAGCCTTGTGGGGCCGGGCC
>Ga0196970_1001311_pt1 | contig 17679 bp, 11 predicted proteins | sample S1v_513CmetaG_FD_148672 | JGI IMG/M metagenome (GOLD analysis project Ga0196970, IMG submission 148672) | Soil microbial communities from Anza Borrego desert, Southern California, United States - S1+v_5-13C | ecosystem: Environmental > Terrestrial > Soil > Desert | place: USA: California...
TCCAGCCAGGCGTTCGAGCTGGTGCTGAGAAGGTAGCGGACGGAGGCGTTGCCGGCGCTGATGATCACCGCGACCAGCACCAGCCAGTAGACAAGACGACCGACGGCCTCGTTGAGCGCGTCGATCAGCCGGGATAACGTCAGGGCAGCGTGCACGTTCGGGCTCCTCCTTTTCATGTTTCCCGGTGCCCGCGCGATGCGGACGCGCCCGCGCGGGCACGGGCGCGCGCGGCCATGCGGCTGGTCCGAGAAACGTCTTGTTGATGGCGTGCAAGGGCGCCGGCGCCGCTTGGTTGAGGCGATGCTTAACCGAGTTGCGCGCCCCGCGCGCCCCCTACCTTCGTTCAGGAGCTTGCCGGCGCCCGTCGCGGAGCGCCTGGTTGTCGCGAAGCGCCTTGTTGTTGTGGACAGCTTTGTCCGGCTGGCGGCACGCCCGCCGCACCGGCGCATGGCCGCGCGCGGGCGGCGCCACGCCAGCCACATCGGTGCGCAATTCAGTCACATCCGTCGGGAAACCTGTTCACGCCGCTCTCCCATCGTGGCGCCGAGTGGTTCGGCATTCGGACCATCCGCGGGACCGCCGAACGCACGCGCCCGCCGCCGCCATATTTGGGAAGGAGCCTCCCGGTGACCATTTCACTCAAGACGATCGCCATCGCCGCCATCGCCGCCGCCGCGCTGCCGCTGGCCCTGCCGGGCACCGCCCGGGCCGGCGCCACCTTCGACGGCGTCAAGCAGAAGGGCTACGTGCAGTGCGGTGTGAACCTGGGGCTGTACGGCTTCTCGGCGCCGGACGAGAAGGGGCAGTGGAGCGGCATCGACGTGGACTTCTGCCGCGCCGTCTCCGCCGCCGTGTTCGGCAGCGCCGACAAGGTGAAGTACACGCCGCTGTCCGCCCAGCAGCGCCTGCCGGCGCTCCAGTCGGGCGAGGTCGACCTGCTGGCGCGCAACACCACGCGCACGCTCAGCCGCGACACCGCCAACGGCCTGAACTTCGCGCCGGTCAACTACTATGACGGCCAGGCCTTCATGGTGTCGTCGAAGCTGGGCCTGAAGAGCGCCAAGCAGCTCAACGGCGCCACCGTCTGCGTGCTGCCCGGCACGACGACCGAGCAGAACGTCGCCGACTACTTCCGCGCCAACAAGATGAACTTCAAGCCGGTGGTGATCGAGAAGAACGAGGAGCTGCACAAGGCGTTCTTCGGCGGCCGCTGCGACGCGCTGTCCTCCGACGCCTCGCAGCTCGCGGCGATCCGCGCCGCCGCCACCGCGTCGCCGGGCGACTACATCATCCTGCCCGATCAGATCTCCAAGGAGCCGCTCGCCCCGGCCGTCCGGCAGGGTGACGAGGAGTGGAACAACCTCGTGAGCTGGGTCTTCTACGCCATGGTCCAGGCCGAGGAGAAGGGCATCCGCTCCGACACCGTCGACGCCGCGCTGTCCTCCCCCGATCCCGACGTCAAGCGCCTGCTGGGCGTCACCGCCGGCAACGGCAAGAACCTCGGGGTCGAGGAAAACTGGGCCTACAACATCATCAAGCAGGTCGGCAACTACGGCGAGAGCTTCGAGCGCAACCTCGGCAACGGCTCCAAGCTGAAGATGCAGCGGGGGCTGAACGCGCTCTACACCGACGGCGGGCTGATGTACGCGCCGCCGCTGAAGTAACCGGGCCGGCGGCGCCGGACGGAGGGGCCTTCAAACCGCTCGTCCGCGTGCCGCCGCCTTTTCTTCCGCTTCCCGGCCCGGAGCGCACGATGACGAACGTTGCAAGGATCCTGAACTCCGCCCACGCGCGGGGCTTGTTCTACCAGGGACTGGTGCTGTCCGGCGCCGCCCTGATCGGCTGGTATCTGGTTTCCAACACCCTGACCAACCTCGCCAAGCGCGGCGTGGCGACCGGGTTCGATTTCCTCGGCCGCGAGGCCGGGTTCGAGATCGGCGAGAGCCTGCTGACCTATTCCGCCGCCGACACCTACCTCAAGGCGTTCGCCGTCGGCCTGCTCAACACGCTGACCGTCTCCGTCGCGGCGGTGGTCCTGGCGACCGTGCTCGGCGTCGTCATCGGCGTCGGCCGGCTGTCCTCGAACTGGATGGTCGGGCGCTTCGCCGCCATCTATGTGGAGAGCGTGCGCAACGTGCCGCTGCTGCTGCAGCTCATCGTCTGGTACGCGGTCATCGGCCGCCTGCCCAGCCCGCGCACCGCGCCCGAGGTGCTGCCCAACCTGTTCTTCAGCAACCGCGGCATCAAGTACCCGACCCTGGCGGACGCCGGCAGCCACGCGCCGACGCTGCTGGCGCTCGCCGCCGGCATCGGCGCGGCGCTGTGGCTGGCGCGCTGGGCCCGCCGCCGCCGCGAGACGACGGGCCGGCCGTTCCCGACGCTGATCACCGCCGCGGCGCTGGTGCTCGGCACGCCGCTGGCCGCCTTCCTGCTGAACGGCGTTCCGCTGCACCTCGACGTGCCGGTCCGCGAGGGCTTCGACTTCGCCGGGGGCGGCACCATCACGCCGGAGTTCGCGGCGCTGTTCTTCGGCCTGTCGATCTACACCGCCGGCTTCATCGCCGAGATCGTGCGCTCGGGCATCCTCGCCGTGCCGCACGGCCAGACGGAGGCGGGGCTGGCGCTCGGCCTCAAGCCGGGGCAGGTGCTGCGCCTCATCATCCTGCCGCAGGCGCTGCGCGTCATCGTGCCGCCGCTGACCAGCCAGTACCTCAACCTCACCAAGAACTCGTCGCTGGCCGTGGCGATCGGCTACCCCGACCTGATCAGCGTGTCGAACACCTCGGCCAACCAGACGGGCCAGGTGGTCGAGGCGGTCGCCCTGATGATGGCCGTCTATCTGGTGATCAGCCTCGCCATCTCCACGTACATGAATTGGTACAACCGCAAGCTGTCGCTGGTGACCCGATGAGCAAGGAGCTGACTTCCCGCCGCCCGGCCTGGGCCGCCTCCTTCGAGGAGGAGCCGTCGCAGGCCATGGTGCCGCCGCCGGCCCTCACCGCGCTGAAGCCGTTCGGGTGGGCCAGGAACAACCTCTTCAACTCGCGCCTCAACACGGCGCTGACGCTGTCCTGCCTCGCCATCCTGTGGTTCGCCGTGCCGCCGATGCTGCAGTGGGCGCTGCTCGACGCCACCTGGACCGGCACGCCCGAGGAGTGCCGGGCCGCCGAGGGTGCGTGCTGGTCGATCATCGCCGCCAAGCACCGCCCGATCTTCTTCGGCACCTACCCCTATGAGGAGCAGTGGCGCCCGCTGCTGGCCTGCGCGCTGTTCCTGGTGGCGCTGGGCGTCAGCGCCATGCGGGCCTGCTGGCGGCCGTGGCTGGTCGGCGTGTGGTTCGGCTGCCTGACCGCCATGGGTGCGCTGATGTGGGGCGGCGTGTTCGGCATGACCTACGTCGCCAACGACCGCTGGGGCGGCCTGCCGATCACGCTGATGCTGTCGGTGTTCGCCATCGCGCTGGCCTTCCCGCTGTCGGTGGTGCTGGCGCTGGGCCGGCAGTCGGGCCTGCCGGCGATCCGCGCGCTGTGCGTCGGCTTCATCGAACTGATGCGCGGCGTGCCGCTGGTCAGCGTGCTGTTCATGGCCTCGGTCATGTTCCCGCTGTTCCTGCCCGAGGGCGTCACGGTGGACAAGCTGCTGCGGGCACTGGCCGGGCTGACGCTGTTCACCGCCGCCTATCTGGCCGAGGCCGTGCGCGGCGGCCTGCAGGCGATCCCCAAGGGGCAGTACGAGGCGGCCGACGCGCTGGGCCTGGGCTATTGGCAGAAGATGATGCTGATCATCCTGCCGCAGGCGCTGCGCATCGTCATCCCGCCGATCGTCAACCAGTTCATCTCCTGCTTCAAGGACACCTCGCTGGTCACCATCGTCGGCCTCTACGACCTGCTGACCGCGGCCAACATCGCGACCACCGATCCGGAATGGCGGCCCTTCTTCGGCGAAGTCTACGTCTTCGTCGGGCTGATCTTCTGGGGCTTCTGCTACAGCATGTCCCGCTACAGCCAGTGGCTGGAACGGGAATCCAACAAGTTCAACCGCCGCTGACCGGCCGGGAGGAAGAAACGATGACCGAGAATGCCATCATCGAGTTGCAGCGGGTCGGCAAGTGGTACGGCCATTACCACGCGCTGCGCGACGTCAGCCTGTCGATCGGCAAGGGGGAGAAGGTCGTGGTCTGCGGGCCGTCGGGCTCGGGCAAGTCGACCATGATCCGCTGCATCAACCGGCTGGAGGCGCACCAGTCCGGCAACATCATCGTCAACGGCACGGAACTGACCGACGACGTCAAGTCGGTGGAGACGATCCGCAAACAGGTCGGCATGGTGTTCCAGAACTTCAACCTGTTCCCGCACCTCACCGTGCTGCAGAACCTCACGCTGGCGCCGATCTGGGTGCGCGGCACCGCCAAGGCGGAGATCGAGGAGGTGGCGCTCAGCTACCTCGACCGCGTGCGCATCCGCGACCAGGCGTACAAGTTCCCCGGCCAGTTGTCGGGCGGCCAGCAGCAGCGCGTCGCCATCGCGCGGGCGCTGTGCATGCGCCCGCAGATCATGCTGTTCGACGAGCCGACCTCGGCGCTGGACCCCGAGATGGTCAAGGAGGTGCTGGACGTCATGATCGAGCTGGCGGAGGAGGGCATGACCATGGTCTGCGTCACCCACGAGATGGGTTTCGCCAAGTCGGTCGCCGACACGGTTGTGTTTATGGCGGAAGGCAGCATTATTGAGGTGGCCCCCCCGGCCGAGTTCTTCGGGAACCCGCGCAGCGAGCGCACCCGGCAGTTCCTCGGCCAGATCTTGGAGCACTAACGGCGGATATGCGGCGGACATGGCGACCATAGCCATCGTCGATGACGACGCGGTCACCCGCGAGACGTTGAAGTCCTACCTCGGCGAGGAGGGCTTCGACGTGCTTCAGGCCAGGAGCGCCGAGGAACTCAAGGCGCTCCTGGAAACCCGCGCGGTCGACCTGCTGCTGCTCGACATCCGCCTGCCGCGGCAGGACGGGCTGACGCTGACCCGCGAGCTGCGCGCGGCCTCCGACATCGGCATCATCCTGGTCAGCAGCCGCGGCGACAAGCTCGACCGCATCATCGGCCTGGAGATGGGGGCCGACGACTACATCGCCAAACCCTTCGAACCGCGCGAGGTGCTGGCCCGCGTCCGCAACCTGCTGCGCCGTCTCGACGCCCCGGCGCACGCGCGCGAGGACCGCAAGCGCTGCTTCGACGGCTGGACGCTGTACGTCGACCGCATGCAACTGGCCGATCCGGGCGGCGCCACCGTCCGCCTCACGGGCGCGGAGTTCGAGCTGCTGTCCACCTTCGTGTGCAACGCCGGCCGGGTGCTGAGCCGCGACTACCTGCTGACGGTCACCACGCGGCGCAAGAACGAGGCCTCCGACCGCACCATCGACTCGCTGGTGCGCCGCCTGCGGCAGGTGGTGGAGGCCGACCCGAAGGCGCCGCGCCTGATCATCACCGTGCACGGCTCCGGCTACCTGTTCGCCGGCGACGTCGCGCAGGGCTGAGCGCCCCCTGCCACCGGCGTATCAACAACCGGTCGCAAATCATTCACACACGAACGGCACGCCGTTCAAAGATCCCTGAGACAGTGAACCGTACGGGCGACGGATTGTCCGTTTGCGGAGCGGAGGGGTGCCATGACGATGACGTCGGAGAGCGGGCCATCGGACGGTGGGCAGGGCGAGGCGCGGTACCGGTTCTGGACGCTGCGCCGGGCCATGGTGTCGGTGATCGGCGTGCTGCTGCTGGCGCTGTTCGGCAGCCAGGCCTGGGTGTCGCAGCGCTACACCGCCTTCGCCGTGGCGACGCTCGACGAGAGCGCCGCCAAGCTGCTCACCGTGCTCGCCAAGGACCGCATCCAGAAGGCCTACACGGACTGGCTGACCGGCCACGTCAACGAGTGGAGCCGCGATTCCTATCTGGTCGACAGCCTGACGCAGGCGGACGGCGCCAAGGCGGCGCTCGCCCTCAAGAGCATCTACGCCCGCCCGGCCGTCGTCGACCGCGAGGTGGTCCTGGCCGCGGTGAACGTCTTCGACGCCGAGATGAACCGGGTGACCCGCGCGGCCGAAGGCACCCATGATTCCGTCGCCTCGGTCCCGGCGCTGCTGGAGACGCTGAAGGGGCGCGAGCTGGCGGAGAAGCGCCGCCCGATCAGCCTGCTGTGGCGCAACGGGCGCGGGCTGCCGCTGTACAGCATCGTCGTGCCGATCGGCGGCTTCCGCGTGCTGGGCTTCCTGGAGGTGGTGACCGATCCGCTGCCGGCGCTCGGCACGCTGGGGGCAGCGCTGGACGCCGACATCCGGTTCAAGGACGGCGGTGGTGCCGTGATCTTCGAATCGCTGCGCGGCAAGGCCGGCGAGATCGAACAGCCCTCGGTCAGCACCGTGCAGATTCCCGGCGAAGGAGGGCGGCCGTGGGCGACCGCCGAGATCACCCGCGACATCGGCGCCTTCGTGAGCAGCGTCGAGGAGCTGCGCAACGAGGCGATCCGCATGGTGGCGCTGTTCGCCGTCGTGGTGGCCGTCTGCGCCACGCTGCTGCTGCGCGTCGCGGTGTTCTCGAACCTCGCCAAGTTCGCCCGCGCCATGGAACGGATCTCCGAAGGCAACCTGTCGCTGGAGGTGCCGCGCACCGGGCGCGACGAGCTGGCGACCATGGCCGCCGCCCTGCGCCGGCTGCGCCGGAGCGTCGAGCAGGTGCTGCTGCTGAAGCACATGGTGGAGAGCAGCCCGGTGCCCACCGCCCTGCTGCGCGCCGACGGGACGGTCGGTTTCGTCAACCCGGCGGCGCGCGCCTTCTGCCGCGCGCACGGCGCGCCGGAGGGCCCGGCCGACCTGCCCGGCCCCGACCTGCTGCGCCAGGGGCCGGCGTTCGTCGCCGAGTGCCTGACCGCCGGGCAGCCGATCCGCCGCCGCACGCTGAGCGTCGGCGGGACGACGGTGGAGGCCAACGTCGACTGCATCCAGGACGACACCGGCGCCGTCATCGCGCGCATGCTGTCGTGGACCGACATCACCGAGCAGGTGCGCTCGGCGGCGCTCGCCCGCCAGCTCATCGAGGACGTGCATCAGGTGGCCTCGACCGTCGCCCGGCAGTCGGGCCAGTTGCGCGCGCTGGCCGACGACCTGCGGCAGCAGTCGGCAAGCACCATCGACAGCTCGGTCTCGGCCGGGGCCTTCGTCGCCGAGAGCAACCGCAACGCCGCCGGCGCCACCGGCAGCGCCGAGACGCTGGTCAACCACATCGGCACCGTCTCCGGGCTGGCCGGCGAGGCGGCGACGGTGGTCGAAACCGCCATCGGCGAGCTGGGCGCCGCCCAGGGCACCGTCGAGCACCTGTCCGAGAACACCGAGCAGATCCGCAAGATCGTCGACGTCATCACCGGCATCGCCCACCAGACCAAGCTGCTGGCGCTCAACGCCACCATCGAGGCCGCCGCCGCCGGGGAGGCGGGGCGCGGCTTCGCCGTGGTCGCGGCGGAGGTGAAGAAGCTGGCCGAGGAGACGGCGGGCGCCACGGTGCAGATCGCCGGCTCGGTCGCCACCATCAACGCCAGCATCCGCGACACCGTCGGCACCTTCCAGCGGGTCTCGCAGTCGGTGGAGCGGATCAGCACGGTGCAGGCCCTGATCGGCGACGCGGTGCGGAAGCAGAACGCGTCCTCCTCCGACATCATGAACCGTGTCGGCGAGATCGCCTCCACCTCCGGCGAGGTCGCCACCATCATCGAAGGGGTGAGCACGCAGGCCGCGCGCACCGGCGGCATCGCCAACACGCTGATCGAGACGGCGAACCAACTGGCCGACGAGGCGGGATCCCTGCACAGCCTGCTGGGGACGTTGCGCGCGCAGGCGGCCTGACCGATGATGGCCGTCCGATCCCCCCGACGCGGAAGGCCCATGATGATGGCACGCACCCGGATCGCCGCGCTGGCGGCGCTGCTGCTGGCGCTCCTGGCCGGCGGCCCCGCCGCCGCCGCGGACGGCGACGCGCTGGAGCGCATCCGCGGCCGCGGCAGCGTCGCCTGCGGGCTGCGCGGCGGGCTGGGCGGGCTGTCGTTCGTCGACGCGCAGGGGCACCTCGACGGCTTCATGGTGGACTTCTGCCGCGCCTTCGCCGCCGCGACGCTGGGCGATGCCCAGGCGATCCACGTCGTGCGCCTGCCCGACAAGCCGCAGGAGTTCGCGGCGGTGGAGAAGCACGAGGTGGACGTGGCGCTCACCACCACCACCTGGACCTTCAGCCGCGACTTCACCTTCGCGATCGAGTACCTGCACCCGCTGCTCTACGACGGGCAGGGCTTCGCCATCCTCGACGCCCGGCCGCCGCCGCTCGACCAGCTCGGCCAGCGGACGGTGTGCGTCAAGGCCAGAACGACCACGGCGCGCAACCTGGAGGACTTCATTCAACAGACCGGCCGGCCCTGGACCGTCCGCACCTTCAACACCTACGACGAGGCGCTGCAGGCCTTCCTGGCGCAGGAATGCGGGCTGCTGACCACCGACCGGTCGGTGCTGGTGACCTCGCTGGCGAGCTACCGCGACGCCGGGCTCGCCGTCCACATCTACCCGGACGCGATCTCGCGCGAGCCGCTGACGCCCTACATCGCGCGCGACGACCGCACGTGGTACGACATCGGCCGCTGGATCATCTTCGCCACCGTCCTGGCCGAGGAGCGGGGCGTCACCGCCGCCGACGTGCGCGCCGGCCGCATCCCCGACGATCCCGAGCTGGCCGACCTGTTCGGCCACGCCAACACCGGCGCCAGGGCGCTCGGCCTGCCGGAGGACTGGGCGCTGCAGGTGATCGGGCAGGTCGGGAACTACGGCGAGATCTTCGAACGCAACCTGGGCAACCGCTCCCCCTACCGCATGGAGCGCGCGCTCAACCAGCCGTGGAGCCGCGGCGGCATGCTCTACGCGCCGCCGTTCCGCTGACCCCTACTCCACCGGCGCCTGGAACAGGTAGCCGACGCCGTGCATGGTGACGATGAGCCGGGGCTCGTCGGGATCGTCACCGAGGATGCGGCGCAGGCGGCGCACCAGGCGGTCGATGGAGCGGTCGTAGGGCACGTGGTCGCCGCGCAGCGTCATGTCCAGCAGGTCGTCGCGCGTCAGCACGCGGCCGGCGTTCTCGACGAAGGCGGCCAGCAGCTCGAACTCCGCCGAGGTCAGGCGCACCTCGCGGCCGTCCGGCGCCAGCAGGCGGCGCTTGTCGACGTGCAGCTCCCAGCCGGCGAAGCGCCGGGAGCGGCGCTGCGCCGGCTTGGCGGAGCGGGCGACGCGGCTGAGGATGCTGCGGGTGCGGGCCAGCACCTCGCGCAGCTCGATCGGCTTCTCGATGTAGTCGTCGGCGCCCAGCTCCAGCCCGATCAGGCGGTCCATCCGGTCGCCGCGCCCGGTGATCAGGATGATCCCGACGTTCGAGGTGGCGCGCAACTCGCGGGTGATGGTCAGGCCGTCCTTGCCGGGCAGCCGGATGTCGAGCAGCAGCAGGTCGACCCGCGACCGGGCGAGGAGGGAGGAAAGCTGCTCGCCGTCCCGCGCCAGCAGCACCCGATAGCCCTCCGCCTCCAGGTAGGTCTTGAGCGTTTCGCGCGTGATGGCGTCGTCATCGACGACCACGACCGTGTGCATTCGTTCCCTTGGGCGAGCGGTGCCAGCGTGAACCGAGCTTACCGGCCCGCCGCGTCCGAGACAACGTTCCCACTCTGCCGCGCGCACCAATGGTCCATCGCCGCCAGCCCCTCGGCGAAGCGGGCCGGGGCGGTGGCGGCCAGGGCGCGCGCCGCGTCCGCCTGCCCGTCGCGCGCGAGATCCTCGATCCGCCGCATCAGGGCGACGACGCCGGCCAGCCCGAAATGGCTGGCCGCTCCCGCCAGACGGTGCGCCACGTCCGCGATCCGTCCGGCGTCGGGCTCGCCGCCCAGGCCGGGCAGCCCGTCCCCGGCCGCCTCGACCAGCAGCGCGCGGATCGCCGCGAAACGCGCCGGGCCGAGCGAGCGGAGGTAGCGCTCCAGCACCGCCTCGTCGACCGGCGGGCCGGCGTCGCGGCGTGCCGGATCGGCCGGGGTGATGCTGAACAGCAGGTGCATCAGCCGCTCCGGGAAGATCGGCTTCTCGATGACCGCGTCGATGCCGGCCGCGGCGTAGCGCGCCCGGTCGGCGGCGAACACGTTGGCGGTGACCGCCACGATCGGCACCGCGGCGCGCGCCGGATCGCCCAGCGCGCGGATCCGGCGGGCGACCTCCGGGCCGTCCAGGTCGGGCAGGCGGATGTCGAGCAGCACGGCGTCGAAATCCTGCCGCCGCGCGAGATCCAGAGCCTTGGTGCCGGTCTCGGCGACGGTGATCCGGTGGCCGGCGTCGGCCAGCAGCCCGACGGCGACCTCGCGGTTGATCGGGTCGTCCTCGACCAGCAGCAGCGCCATCGAGCGCACGGCGTGCAGCGGCGCCGGGCGGCCCGGCCGCGCCGGCAGCCGGTCGTCGGCGACGCGCAGCAGCGGGATGCTCACCGTGAAGACGCTGCCCACGCCGACCGCGCTGTCCAGCGCGATGTCGCCGTGCATGGCGTCGAGCAGGTGGCGGACGATGGCCAGCCCCAGCCCGCTGCCGCCGAAGCGCCGGGCGATGGTGGAGTCGGCCTGCTCCAGCTTCTCGAAGATGGCGGCGCGCCGGTCGGGCGGCACGCCGATGCCGGTGTCGCGCACGCCGACCACCAGCCGCTCGCCGTCCGCGCGCGGCGCCGTGTCGATGCGGACGTCGACGCCGCCGCGCTCGGTGAACTTGACGGCGTTGCCCACGAGGTTGACCAGGATCTGCCGCAGGCGCTGCTGGTCGACCAGGATGGTCTCGGGCACCTCCGGCGCGACGTCCAGGCCCAGCGCGATGCCCTTCTCGTTGGCGACGCTCTCGACCGTCGCCATCACCTCGTCCAGCAGCGGCTTCAGCGCGCAGGGCGCGGGGTCGAGGTCGAGCTTGCCGTCCTCGATCTTGCGCAGGTCGAGGATGTCGTTGACCTGATCGAGCAGGCCGTGCCCGCACCGCATGATCGACTCGGCGTAGCGGCGCTCGGCCGGCTCCAGCCGTCCGGTGAGCATCAGGCGGCACAGGCCGAGGATGCCGTTCAGCGGCGTGCGCATCTCGTGGCTGACGGTGGCGAGGAACTCGGTCTTCGCGGTGTCGGCGCGCTCGGCCCGCTCCTTGGCCTGCCGCAGCTCCTCGCGCGCCCGGCGCGACGCGGTGACGTCGTTGGCGACGCAGATGATGTGGCGCCCGCCCTCGCCCGACCATTCGAAGGGATGGCGCTGCAGGGCGAACACCGTGGGCTCGCCGCCGCGCCCGATCATCACCTCGCGGGCATCGTCCCCGCCGCCGGCCAGCGCGCGGCCGGTCTCCGGCGGCAGCGCCTCGGCCAGCGGCCGGCCGCGGATGTCCTCGCGCCGCGTGGCGAAGGCCAGCTCCGCCGCCCGGTTCCACAGCACCACCCGGCCGGTTTCGCCGTCCAGCACGTAGAGGACGCTCGGCACGTTGTCGATCACCGCGTCCAGGAACGCCTGGGTCCGGCGCAGCAGCTCCTCGGCCTCGCGGCGGCGGGTGATGTCGATCAGCGCGGTCAGCATCACCTCCTCGCCCTGGAACTCGAAGGCGATGGCGGACAGCAGGCCCCAGAGGACGCCGCCGGATTCGGTGGCAAGCTGCGTCTCGACGTCCAGCGCGGAGCCCTTGGCGAACACCTCCCGGACGAAGCGGTCGCGGCTCTCCGGCTCCAGCCACAGGCTGGCCGCCGGGCGGCCGAGCAGCCGCTCCCGGTCCGCCGCGCCGAACAGGGCGACCGCCATGCGGTTGACGAAGCGGATCTGCCCGTCGTCGCGGCCGGAGATGACCAGCGGCACCGGTGCCGCCTCCAGCACGGTGCGCAGCCATTGCTCGTTCTTGCGCAGCGCCTCGCTCTTCACCTCGGTCTCGTGGATGTAGAAGCGCAGCGCCTGCGTCAGCTCCTCGATCTCGTCGTGGGGCGAGGCGTCGCGGTCGCGGGCGTCGCCCTCGGTGCGCTCGCGGATGGTCTCGCTGACCGCCCACAGCCGCGCCACCACCTTGCGCTTCACGTACAGAGTGGTCAGCGCGGTGCCCAGCAGCACGATGCCGATCGAGGCGAAGAACAGCCGGGTGTAGGTGTTCGACACGTCGATGACCTGCTGCCGGCTTTCCTCGGCCAGCTTGGTGTGCTCGACGAAGATGCTGGTGGTCAGCCCGGTGTTGAGCAGCGACAACTGCCCGGCGCGGCCGAGCAGTCCGGCCAGCGTCTCGGAGGCCTGGAGTTCGGTCTGGCGGTGCTGGAACACCGACCGCTCGCCGCGCACCAGCGTGCGCATGGCATCCACCAGCGGGGCCAGCGGCGGGGCGTCCACCGGCGGTGCGGCGGAAGGGGGGGCGGCGGCGAGGGCTGCGAAGTGTTCCTCGGCGCGGGCGGCGAGGCGTTGCAGGGCGAAGCTGGTCTCGACCCGGTGGACCGAGGCGATGAGGAACAGCATCCGCTCCGCATCGGCCAGCCAGCGCTGCGCCGCCGGGTCCGGGGCGGACCGGAGCGCGCCGTCGGCCAGGGCGTCGGCGAGCTGCCGCACGTCGCGGTCGCGGTCGGCCAGCGCGCGCCGCGCGGCGGTGCGCAGCACCACGCCGCGGTCGATGGCCTCGCGCAGCTTGGCGATCTCGTCGCGCTGCGCCTTCAGGTGTTCGATGCGGGGCATCTGCCGCGGCCCCTCGGGGTTGATCTCGACCAGCAGCCGGTCGTACCCGGCGAGCTGGTCGGACAGCCCCTGGCTCACCGCCTCGCGCTCGAAGGTGTCGTTGGAAAGCGCCAGTTGTTCCAGCGAGCGCATGATGCGCTGGTGCTGGCGTTCCAGCCGCGCGGTGGCCACCACGGCGGGGAACTGCTGCGAGGTGACGCGGGTGATCCCCTCGTGCAGGCTGTCGAAGGCGGCGTAGGCGCCCAGGCCGATGACGAACGCCACAAGCCCGTTGAGCATCAGGACGCCGAACAGCCGGCCGCCGACCCCCATGCGAAACACGCCCGCCATTCCCGTTCCTCCCCATGCGGCATGCTTGCGCCGCACCGTTCTCACCGTATCATACCGCCCACTGTCGGGAAGAAGGGAAGGGCCGGTGCCAACACGTGTCCGCATCCTGGCCGCGGCGACCGCCGCGTGGCTGGCGCTCGGCTGCCCGGCCGTTCCGGCGAAGAATCTGGCGCGGTCTCCGGCGCAGACTCCGCCCTCGTCCGTGCTGGCGGCCATCCAGCAGCGTGGCACCGTCCGCTGCGGCGTCACCTACAGCCCCGGCTTCGCCGCCAACGACGCGTCCGGCCGGCCGGTGGGCTTCATGGTCGACCTGTGCCGGGCGCTGGCCGCCGCCGTGCTCGGCAACGCCGAGGCGATCGAACTGCGCCGGATGTCGAAACCGCAGGAGTTCATCGCGCTGGAGGGCGGCGATATCGACGTCTCCTTCGCCCAGACCTCCTGGACCTTCCCGCGCGACGCGACCTACCGCATCGACTTCGGCCCGCCGGTGTTCCACGACCAGCAGGGCGTCGCGGCGTGGCCGCGCGACGACGGACGGCCGCCGCTGCAGGGGGGCGGCGTCACGGTGTGCGTTCCCGCCGCGACGACCTCGCACCGCACGCTGGAGGAGTACGTGGCCCGCACCGGGCAGCCCTGGCAGATCCGCCAGTACCCGACATGGCCGGACGCGCTCCAGGCCTTCATCGGCAAGGAGTGCGCGGCGATCTCCACCGACCACTCGCTGCTGACCGCCGCCCTGCGCGCGCCGGACTTCCCGAAGCCCGGCGCCGAGATCGCGCCGCTGCCGGTGCCGGCGCGCGAGCCGGTCGCCCCGGTCACCGCCAACGCCGACCGCACCTGGGTCGGCGTCGTGCGGTGGACGATGTTCGCGCTGATGCTGGCCGAGGAGAAGGGCGTCACCGCCGACAACGCGGCGATCCTGAGCACCACCGGCGGCAGCGAGGTGCAGCGCCTGCTCCAGGGCATCCCGGATGTCGCCGAGCGCGTGGGGCTGCGGGCGGACTGGGCGTATCAGGCGATCACCCAGGTCGGCAACTACGGCGAGATCTTCGACCGCAACATCGGCGACCGCTCGCCCTACCGCCTGCCGCGCGGCCCGAACCGGCCGTGGAGCCGCGGCGGGCTCCTGTACGCGCCGGTGTTCCAGTAGCATCAGGCGGCGCGGGCCATGCGCCCGGCGGCGGCGTGGGCGATGAGGCGCTCGACCTCGACCACCTCGGCGATGAAGTGCTGCTCGACCACCGAGCGGGCGTGGTGGCGGGCGCGGACGACGTTGACGGTGAAGCGCAGCGGGGTGCGCAACGCCTTGACGCGCACCCGCGCGGGATCGGCCGAGGCGGCGGTGTACTGGTCGACCATGGCGACGCCGGCGCCGTTCTCGACCAGCGCCATGGCGATGCGGTTGGTCTTCACCTCGATCTGCGGCGCCAGCAGCACGTCCGAGGCCTGGCAGGCGTCGCGCACCAGGATGCCGAGGGGGTCGTCGGTGTGCAGCCCGATCAGCGGGAACTGGCGGAACACGTCGAGCCCGACCACCGGCGGCAGGGCGTCGCCGATCGCCGCCGGAAACAGCCCGACGAGGTCGCCCCCGGCGATCACGTCGTTCTCCAGCGCGGCGTGCGGCTGGGGGTTGAAGGTGAAGCCGATGTCGACGTTCTTGACCAGCACGGTGTTGAGCACGTCGCGGTGGTTGTGGGTCTCGACGTGCAGGCTGACGCCGGGGTGCTGCTTGACGAAGCGGGAGATGGCGAGCGGGATGATCTCGATGCACAGCGCCGGCGAGGCGGTGATGCGCAGGTGGCCCGAACGCCCGCCGCGCAGGTTGGCGGCGAGCTTGCGCAGGTTCTCGATGTTGGCGAAGGTGCGCTCGACCTCGGCGTAGAGGGTCTGCCCCTCGGGCGTGGGGTAGAGGCGGCCCTTGATGCGCTCGAACAGCTTGATGCCCAGCTCGTCCTCGGTGTGCAGAAGCACGTTGGTGACCGCCGGCTGGGTGACGTGCAGCAGGCGCGCGGCGCCGCTCACCGTTCCCGCCAGCATCACCGCCCGGAACACCTCGATCTGACGCAACCGCATGGATGGCACCCGTGTTTTCCGGGACGAAGCCCCGTGACACGCCAATCATCCGCGGTGCTGATGAACAGCGATGCCGCCGCCGGCGAACGGCACGCCGAGAGTTGTGCACAGCTTCGCCGTTCCGGCCCGGAAACCGCGCCCCGGCCGGGGTGCCGCACCCGGACCGGGCCGGGCCGTTCACACCCGCGCGCAGGCTGTTCACATCCCCGGCGTTCACGGTCGCGGCGGGCATAACCCCGCCTTATGGACCGCCGGCGATAACGAATTTCATCGGATCGCGCCGCGGTGGTAAGCATCCGGCAAGCAATCATCGACCGGAACGCCGCCGAACGGGCGGGGAGCTTGCGCCAGCGGCGCGAGACAGCCGGCCATTCCCCAACTTGATCCGAAGAAAGAGAGCGCCACATGGGTGCGGTCGTGCAGGGGCTTGTCGAGGACGTAACGGGCCAGCTTTCCGAACTGGTGCGGGCCCGGCTGGGGGGCGAGCAGGGCGACGTGACGGAGCGGTTCGTCCGCCAGTTCTACGCCGACGTGCCGCCCGACGACGTGGCGCAGGCGCCGGCCGACCAGCTTTTCGGCGCGGCGCTGGCGATCTGGCAGTGGGGCCGGCAGCGCCGGCCCGGCACGGCGCTCGTCCGCGTCTACAACCCGCGCATCGAGGAACACGGCTGGCGCTCCACCCGCACCATCGTCGAGATCGTCAACGACGACATGCCGTTCCTGGTGAACTCGGTGACGGCGGAGCTGAACCGGCAGGGGCTCACCGTCCACCTCGTCATCCACCCGGTGGTGCGGGTGACGCGCGACGGGCAGGGGCGGCTGGCCGCGCTGCACGGGCCGGCGGCCGCCCCGGTCGACACCCTGCCCGAATCCTTCATGCACGTCGAGGTCGACACCCGCACGGCGGCGGAGGAGCTGGAGGCGGTGCGCCAGGGCATCGAGCGCGTGCTGGCCGACGTGCGCGCCGCGGTCGGCGATTGGCCGGTCATGCGCTCGCGGCTCGCCGCCGCCGCCGACGGCATCGGCGCGGGCATCGGCGCGGGCATCGGCGAACCCGCCACCGCACCGGCGGAGGGCGAACCGCCGGAGGACGATCTGGCGGAGGGCCGCGCGTTTCTCGGCTGGGTGGCCGGCGGCAACTTCACCTTCCTCGGCTGCCGCGAGTACCGGGTCGAGGAGGCGGCGGACGGCGAGGCGCCGGCGCTGTGCCTGGTCGAGGGCAGCGGCCTCGGCATCCTGCGCGACCCGGAGGTGGTCGTGCTCGACGGGCTGCGGCAGGCGCGGCAGCGGCATCCCGGCGCGCGGGCGCTCGTCCACGCGCCGCACGGGGTGGCGGTGGCCAAGGCGGACCGCGTCTCGACCGTCCATCGGGCGGTGCCCATGGACGTCATCCTGGTCAGGCGCTTCGGCGCCGACGGCCGGGTGGCGGGGCTGCACCTGTTCGCCGGCCTGTTCACCTCGGCCGCCTACCACCGCACGCCGCGCGACATCCCGTTCCTGCGCCGCAAGGTCGGCGCGGTGATCGAGCGCGCCGGCTTCGACCCGGCCGGCCACAACGGCAAGGCGCTGCTCGACATCCTCGAGACCTTCCCGCGCGACGAGCTGTTCCAGGCCAGCGCCGCCGAGCTGTGCGCCACCGCGCTCGGCATCCTGCACCTCCAGGAACGCCAGCGCCTGGCGCTGTTCGTGCGCCGCGATCCGTTCGGGCGCTTCGTCTCCTGCCTCGTCTACGTGCCGCGCGACCGCTACGACAGCGAACTGCGGCGGCGGCTGCAGCGCATCCTCGAGGAGGCGTTCGGCGGCGTGACCGCGTCCTTCTCCACCCAACTGGGGGAGAGCGTGCTGGCGCGCATCCACGTCATCGTGCGGACCAGCGGCGGGCCCGGCCCGGCCGGCGCGCCGGACGTCGACCCGGCGGCGGTGGACCCGGCGGCGGTGGAAAGCCGCCTCGTCCACGCCGCCCGCACCTGGGGGGACCGCCTGCACGACGCCCTGGTCGAGGCCAGGGGGGAGGAGGCCGGGGGCAAGCTCCGGCAGAGCTACGAGGCGGCGTTCCCCGCCAGCTACCGCGAGATGTTCACGGCCGAGGCCGCGGTGCACGACATCGCCCGCATCGAGGCGGCGCTGCGGCACGGCCAGCTCGGCATCACCCTGTACCGCCCGCTGGGCGCCGAGCCTTCGGAGCTGCACTTCAAGATCTACCACGCCGGCCGCCCGGTGGCGCTGTCCGACGTGCTGCCGATGCTTGAGCACATGGACCTCAAGGTCATCACCGAACAGCCCTTCGAGGTTGCCCCCGCCGGCCGCTCCGCCCCGGTGTGGATCCACGACTTCGCCCTGCGCACCCTGACCGGCGGCGCCGTCGAGGTGGGCGCCGTGAAGGACGCCTTCCAGGACGCCTTCGCCGCGGTGTGGTCGGGCGCCATGGAGGACGACGGCTTCAACCGGCTGGTGCTGCGCGCCGGGCTGACGGCGCGCCAGGTCACGGTGCTGCGCGCCT
>Ga0196970_1001312_pt1 | contig 17659 bp, 16 predicted proteins | sample S1v_513CmetaG_FD_148672 | JGI IMG/M metagenome (GOLD analysis project Ga0196970, IMG submission 148672) | Soil microbial communities from Anza Borrego desert, Southern California, United States - S1+v_5-13C | ecosystem: Environmental > Terrestrial > Soil > Desert | place: USA: California...
ATCTGATCCAGGCGGCGGCGCACATCTATTGGGAGCGCCATATGAAGCCGGATGAGGGCGGCAAGGTGGTGAAGCCGTCGGCGCTGGAGATCCGCAATGTCATCCAGGAGCATCCTCTGCTCGCCCAGCAGCGTCTGTACGCGCGGCGGATGTCGGCTCTGGGGCGTGCGTCGGCTCTGATGTACGCGGCCTACCGGGTGCGGGTGGACAGCGAGACGTATGGCTCGGAGCACGGCGACGCGTTCCTGCACGGTCTGGAAACGGCCGAGAACCTTGAAACGGGAAGTCCGGTGGCGGCGACGCTGCGCAAGCTGCAGGCGTCGATGGGGCGGCGGAACACGGCAAATCCGAACAGCCGGCGGGCGGTGTCCGGTGCGGAGACCATCGAGATCATCCTGTCGGGTTGGGAACAGTACAAGGTGTTCAGGGGCCTGGTGGAGAGCAAGGGCCGTCGGGCGGGCGGAAAGGCGAGGGACAAAGCCGCGCCGCGTGCGCCGTCGCGGCGGCGCGGTAGCGCTTCCTAAGCCGCATCGGTGTTGATGACGGCGTGAGGTGAAAAGGGATGCCGTGGGTGACCAGGCATCCCTTTTTCCGTGTCCCGCCATGGACCGTGCGGTTAACAGGTCGCCGCCGACAGTGGTTCTGCAGGGGGCTGTGATTGCTGCGGATTGCGGTCGTGGGTATGCGGTAACCGGCCGTTGCGATGAATGTCGGGATGGGTCAGGAACGCGTCATGGGGAACGAAGCGAGGTGTTGCGCGCGCCGGTGGCTTGGCTCCAGGCGTTCTAAGTGGAGTCCGGTGGGGAGATGGGATCGTATCACCTCGTCCAGGGAGGGGGGCCATGGAAATCCGTGAGGAGCATGTGCGATGGGCGGTTCTTCATCGCATGGGCGAGATGCTGAAGGAGTCTGTCGACGACACGTTCAGCACAACGGCGGCGTTCATGGCCTTCCAGGCTATTGTCGCCTGGGTGCGTGAGGATCTTGGCCGATACCGCAGCTTTGCCGAACACCCGCGTGCGCTGACGGACCTTCGCAGGCCACGCGGTTCGAAGCCGTGGAGCGTACCCGCAGAGGCGCTGGCCGGGCAGGCTGAGGTGAGGCCGTTTGAGGGTGGCGGCGTCCGCCGGTTTGACCTGGGCGATCCGGCGGTGCCGATGTGGCTCGTGCTGGTGTGGTTGCGGAACGCCATGTCTCATGGTGACGGTCGCACGATCATGCCGATACATCGGCCAGTCGTTGGGGGTGATGGAGAGCACGAACTCGTTGGTTTCAGGTTTGAGAATCGAGGTGGGGTCGCTGCTCTTGATGCCGACACGATGCGGCGTGTTGGCAGCGTGCTCGTGAATGGCTTCTGTGCGGCCTACGGAGACTTTTCTATCGAGAGGGATGCTCCGGTAGGTGTTGTGGAGAAGCGGAATGACGCGTGACCATGACGTGAGGCCGGTGATGACGGATTGCGGCGAGATCGCGGGCGGTGACGATGGCTGCGATGAGGACGGGGCCGGCGGCATGCCGGCAGTGCCGTCGGGTTTTTGTCGTACGCGGCAGTGGGGGATGATCGTCGAGGAGCAGCGTGTCTCGGCGGATGCCGCGCTCGTGGAGAGCGAGGCGTTCGTCAGGGCCATGCACCGCCGGTACGGGGGACCGCGCAGCGCCGTTATGACAGCCAATACGTGGCGAGCTATGAGTGACGCCGAGCGGGAAGAGTGTTTGCGGCTCGAGGCGCGTCGTATGGCCGCTGATGAGGCCTTGAAGAGCGCGTCGCCGGCGAATGGTACGTAACGCTGGTCAATCCTGACTGCGTGGCGCCTGAAGGTAAATCATTCATCGAAACGGCGAAGACCCCTCTGGTCGTTCGTCACCTGGGTGACGGACGCGCATTGCGGGCGCGTAGGGCCTGACGCCGGTTCGGGCGGCTGGTTGGTATCGGCTGTGCCGCGGCGGCCCCGGTGGCCGGCCGGCGGGTTTGCTTTGTTTTGAAGCGCATGACGTGTTGCGCCAATCGATGTGTCGGGTATGAGCAAGGAAAAGCCTAATCGTTGATCAGTTCCATTACCTCTTCGGACTATTTCGTAGAAGGATGAGCTCGTGTGGTAAAGGCCCTAGCCATAAGAGTGTATAATGATGGCAAAAACGGGTGAGCAAGGCATAGCGCTCTAATGATGGCGCGAGTATTCGCGTTGATGCGCGGATATGCGCGATTGCTGATAACGCCAATTCATGAAGCTTTTACCGTGGGCGTATTAGCTTAAGGTGTGATTGCGCGGGTGGGAGGTGAGGTGTGCTATGGCTGACCGTCGTGGGGTGCGTCTCATTCTGTGGATCGTCACCGGGCTGACCATACTGTGTCTGGCAGGTTTGGGGCTGATGGCCGCTATAGTCCCAGATCCGCCTACGGAGAGCCAGCAAGCTGTGATGCGCGTGCTGGATGATGGATGGATGGCTGGATCGATGGCGATCTTTGCCTGCCTTGGTCATCTTTGGGGTGCCCATGGCGGGCACTATCTATCCTCGCTGGCCGGCAAAGTTGCGGCTCCGAAAGGCGCATCCAAGCGCGGCCCGCGGAAGGGGCCGCAATCCGGCGCGCGGGCGGTTCGAGAGCGGCGGGGCAAACGACGGCACCGGCGAGGCGTCGCGTCGGCTGGCGATATGCCGGAAGCCCAGTGATCCGAGCAACAGAGTTTGGACGCCAGCGGTGTTGAGGGGCGGTGCGGTATGGACGCTCAGGGTGGTCTTTGGCCGCGGTCGGCAAGTCGGGGCAGGTCAGGGAAGCCCTTGTGCCGCCGCAAGCAGCTCGCGGACGGTACGGCACTGTTTCTTCCGCAGGATGCGCGCGATGTGCTCCTTGACGGTTTGTTCCGCGAGGCCGAGATCGGCGGCGATCTTCTTGCGGGGAAGTCCTTGGAGGACAAGCGGAAACACATCCTTCTCACGGTTGGTGAGATCTGATGTGTCGCGGATTTGGCTCGCGCGCAGCTGGGCGGGGGAGGGGGCGGACGGCGGATCCTGTGGATCGAGCGGTGGCGCGATTGTGAGGCGGGAGCGTTGCGTGATCATGCGGATGGCGGCGACGGTGTTGTCGCGGCCCAGGCTCTTGGGCAGATAGGCGCCGGCGCCGGCCGCCATCACCTGCCGGATTATCTCCGGGTCCTCGTCAGCGGACATGATAGCGACAGGGACGTTGGGAGCAGCCTTGCGCATGGTCACGATGCCTTCGAGTCCGTTCATGCCGGGCATGTTCAGGTCCAGAATCACCAGATCGAAGGGGCCGTGTATGCGAACGACCTCGAGCGCCGAATCGAGCGATGGCGCCGTGTGGAGGATGTAGTCAGGCATGTCGTGTTCGATCATGCGCTGCATGCTCTCGAGGATGAACCACTGGTCATCGGCCAGCAGTATTTTCATTCGTAGCTCTGTCGCGGGGAGGTCGATTGCGAACAATGATACCCGCGGCTTCTGATGAACGCACGCGCTTATGCGTTGTCGTTACCCCGTATGGACGGGCTGTGGTGCATGGCGGGTGGTGATCGTGGGGAGGTGTCGCCGCTCATAGGGTGCGGCAAAAGGTGGGGGTCACCGCTTCTCGCCGTGAGGGAATGAGATGTGTTGTGTGTCAGGCACTTACGTAGATCGTTGGCACAACTCACGGAAAAAAGGAACGCAAAGCGGTTCGAAAATTTCGATAAACTGGGACAAAATGTGTTTGCATACTGAAATACGGTATGGCTTCATGCGCAAAGGCACCCCCCAAAAGGGGGTAGTCAACGCGCTTTAGGGGGATCTCGGCAGTAGGCGCGTCTGGGTACCGACAGATCTGGGCCACCGTCGGTGTGGCATAGCACAGAAGGAGTGCAGCGATGGTGGCAGCGCGGTTGCAGGCGTCGCAGGGTCAAGCGGCGGACATGTCCGTGGTGGACTCGGGGGGTACGGTGGGCTCGCTGAGGGCTGAGCTGGAGCAGGATGGGTTGTCGATCTGGTCCCATCAGGCGCGCAGTCTGGCCGAGGGCTACATGTACGTGCGCGGGGTCACGCTGTTCCTGTTCGTGACCGGCACCCGGGTTGAGCGCTTGGCGTTCCGCGTGAGCGACGATGGCGCTGTGGTCATCGGGTATCGCGGGCTTGGTGAAGGCCATGTGCCGGGGGCGCTCGACGTGCCCGGTGCCGCCGCTTCCCGTGAACCCGGCCCGGAGATGATGCTCTTCCGGTGTTTTGACGAGCGTGTGTTGGGCGAAGAGTACCTGACGCTGTCGCTCGAAGGGGTCGATGAGGACGACGTCATGACCGAAGAGCCGTTTTCCTTTGAGGGGCTTGCGGCGCAGCAGCAGGCGCTCGGTATGGATGGCTGGCTCGAGAGCGTGAGCGGGGAGGGCATGGCGCGGGCGTTTTCCGATGGAGCCACGCGTGCGGCGGCGACGTTCGCCGGCATTCTGTCGAACCGTCCGCTTAACGTGTTCGTGTCCTATTCCGCGCATCGCGGTGGCGCCGCGGCGCTGATGACGTGGCAGAACGTGCCGGTGATGGCGGTCGCCGGCCACGCCTGACGCGTGCGTCCAGCGGCGGTGTACAGGGGGGGCTCGCTACGGCGGGCCCCCCTTTGTTTTTTGGCGGATGCGCGGCGACGGCGGACGACGGCCGATGAGTGTCGGACGGACGGCGACGGCGAGGGTTCGGAGGTGGACAGTGTGCGAAGCTTTGTGCGAAAGTGCAGGTGTTTTGACGGAGGTGTGTTCATGTCCGGGCGTCAAGGTATGACGGTGCACGGGTTTCTGCTTGCGGGTCTCGGCGTGCTGGCGCTCGGGTTGGGCGGGTGTACGGCGGTTTCTGGGGTGCCGGCTCCGAAGGTCGACACGACGGTGGGGCCGCGGCCGGCTGAGCCGCCGCCGTTGGATTCCGACCTGTCGACGCTGCCGACTGACGCGACGCCAGTGGCGCGGATGCCGATCCCGCCGGACGCGTTCTTGACCCGGCCGCTGCAACCGTCGCGGCCGTTGCCGAGTTTGCGGATCGATGGCGTCTCGTACGATGGCGAGCCGATCGGACTCGTGCTGCAGGGTCTGCTGGAGGGGACCGGCTATTCCATTGTGGTGGAAGACCAGAAGGTGCTGTCGCGGACAGTGACCGCGGTCGATCTCGCAGGCGATGTGTCCGACGTGGTCAACACGGTGTGCCGAGCCGCCGGGCTGTATTGCCAGGTCGGTGAACGACGGGTGCTGGTGCAGGAAAAGGGCACTTTCATCGTCAATCTGCCGCCGTTGTTTGACGACAAAGGCGTGGAGTCGCTCAAACAGAGCATCGAGGCTCTGGTCGGGCAAGGTGGCGGTAACACCGAGAAGAAGGCGGTCGTGCTCGATCCCAGCGGGTCGCAGCTGCTCTATCGAGCGTCGCAGCAGGAAGCCGCGCTCGTCGATCAGTATCTGGAGCAGTGGCGGCACGGCAAGGCGACGATCATCTACAGCTTCTTCATTTGGGAGGTGCAGCTGGTCTCGAACAACACCTCGGGCATCAAGTGGGAGAACTTCAGGATCGGCAATGGCGGGTCGGTTACCGGCCTGGTTACGGGCGGAACGACGCTGGCGACGGCCGGGGCGACGTTCGGCACGGTGTTCTCGGGCAACATTTCCGGCACGGTGCTGGCGCAATTCCTGGGCAGCCAGGGCTACGTGAAACGATCGACGTCGCCGACGTTGTCGTTGACCAGCGGTGGCTCTCACAAGACGTTCCTCGGCGGCTCGCAATGGTTCGTGAAAACGGTCGGGGCCCTGACCAACGGTCAGACCAACACGAACGGTGGAACTGGTGTATCGACGCCGGTCACGGCGAATGGTCTGGTCAACAACACGGTCCAGACGGAAAAGCTGGATCGTGGTCTTACGGTTGAGCTGAAGGGGCAATGGTACGGTGGGCTCATCTATACGAAGCTTGCCATGAAGATGCGCGACATCCGCAAGATTGACTCCTTCGACAGCGGACAGGGGAAGGTGCAATTGCCGGACACGGACGAGCGGGAACTGAACGCCGATTCCGCCTTCCGCCCCGGCGACAGTCTGCTTTTGTCGGGTGCCCGCAATCAAAGGGCGGATTACCGGGTGGAGGGCGTTACGGTTCCGGGTCGGATTGGGACCGATGTGCCGACCGGTTCGGCGCACACCCAGGAGGATACCGAACTGGTGGTGCTGATGCGGCCGCGTGTCGTGGTGTATGAGCCGGTGGCGGCGTCGTCCCCGGATATCAAAACGCCGCCGCTGGGACAGGGGTCGAACAATGGGGGCCCTGGCGCGGCCCCGGGGGTGAGGTCGTGAAGAAGACCGTGATTGTGCTGGCGGCGGCAGCCGCTGTGATCGCGAGCAGCATCGCGGGCGGGGCTTGGGCGCAGGTGGGCAATCCCTTGGTCGATCCAAACAGCGTTCGTCAGGGCACCACGAACGGCAAGCTCGAGGTGACGCCGAATGGCAATCCCTATGACGGAGGCGTGATTGTGCTGGGCGAGTCGGCCTCGCTGGATTTTGTGCTGCGGAACGGCACAAACCGGGCAGTCCGGTTGAGAGATGTGCGGCCGGTCGGCGTGGCCAACGGCGTGGTCGACGTGGTCGAAGGGGCGTGTGTCGGGCGCGACGTGATGCCGGGCGCCAGCTGTTCGGTGGTGCTCGAAGTGAAGCCGGATCGGCTGGGCAGCGTGCGCTTTTCTGTCTTGTTCGAGACGGAAGGGTCGGGTGGCGACAACCTGATCCGCCTTCCGGTTACGGCGATGGTCCAGCAGCAGCAGGACAGCAAGGGTAAGGGCCAGGAACTGCGCGACCTGGAGATGGAGAAGTCGGTCGAGTTCGGCAAGGTGCCGGGATTGCGCGTCATTTTTGTGCGCAACGCTGGTCTTGACCCCGTGCGGATCAGCTCGGTGACCATCCCGGGGACGGAGCGCTCCGGGTTTTCGATCCGTCGGTCAAAGTGCCCTCAGAATGTGGATCTGCTTCCTGCGCAACAATGTGCCATCGAGGTGATGTGGGATCCGCGGCCGGGAGTTTCCGGGCGCGGCGATCTCGTGGTGTCGCACAGCGGGCCGCGCCAGATCGTGCGGACGGAGTTGCAGGGTACGGTCGAGGGCGGGTCGATTGTGTCGGTCGAAGAACTCGCGTTCGAGGATGTCCCGGCGGTTCGCGCGGTGGTGTTCAAGAACGGCACGCAATCGACCTTGGTTTTTGGTGACGCGCGTGTGTCGGGCGACGAGCGCTCCGGTTTCCGGGTGCAGTCGTCGGACTGCCGAACACTGGAGCGTGACGCGACGTGCAGCGTGTTGGTCGAATGGCGGCCGAGCGCCGGGGCCTTCGGAAGCGGCGACCTTCTGCTTCCCTACAAGGAGGGCACGACTGAGAAAGTCCGCCGGGTCAGTCTGCGTGGCCTGGTGAAAGTGGAGGATCTGGTGGCGGCGCCGGCCTCGCTGGATTTCGGCGCCGGGCGTTCGGTGCGGGTGATCGTTCTGACCAACCGTTCGGGGGCGACGCTGCAGATTCGCGACGTGACCGTGTCGGGCGGTTCAGCCAGCGGCATGCGAGTTACGAACAACGAATGCCTGGGTATGCAGGAACTCGCCCCTGGGGGAGCGTGCTCCTTGTGGGTGGAATGGTCCGGTGAGCGTAGCAGTTACGGGGTGGCGGATCTTCTGGTGGCGCACAGTGGCCCGTCGAAGGCTTTGCGCATCGAGCTGCGCGGTCAGCCCGGGGCCGTGAAGGGACCGGAGCCGATGTCGGCGCCGCAGGCGCCGGCGGTCGTGCCGGCGACCGGGGGAGCGTCGAAGCCGGCTGCGCCGCCGACGGGCGCCGCACAGGCGGTGCCGGCAGCAACCGGCAATGCGGCGGCGGTCGGAGCGGCCGGGCTCAGCTGGAGGGTCACCTCCGCGGTGTGGGGTGAACGGTACACGCTGAGCGATGGAACACGGTTCTTCGTGGCGCGTGAGGGCGGCGTCGTCGAGATCGACGGGGAACGGTGGATCGTCCGGCGGGTGGGGACGCGACGGGAAGTCGAGTTGCGCTCAAGCGCCTCGCCGACGGCGGAGCCGGTCCGTGTCGGGTTTGGGCCGTTCGAACGGCAAGGCGCCGGGGGGAAGAAGTAGATGGCGATCGATCTGCAGAAGCAGTTTCGCAGGGAACAGAGCGGGCTGCGGGCCGAGTATGACCGTATTGTGCAGGTCGAGCAGCGCGCGCTGCAGCAGCGCGGGCGTCCGATCAGCATTCACGCCCTCATGCAAGCGCATGGGTTCGTCGATTCGACCGAGGACAAGGACGAGTCGGTACGGCGCCGATCCGCGACGGGACCGGTTCTGTCGTCACAGGTCGCGGAGCATCATTATGTCCCGCAAGGGTTCACCCTGATCGGTCTGGACGATGGCCGTCTCACCATCGGGTCGGCCGGTGACTATTTGGAAGAGGACCTTGATCGGGTCAGCGCCGCCGTGCAGGCCGGCGGTTTCGATGTCGAAAAGGTGCATGTCGAATTGTGGTCGAGCACCGAGATCGCTCGCGAGGCCAAGAAGCGGCGCTCGGTGTCGGATAGCAAGATCGAGGAGGTGGTGAGGGCGTTGGAGCCGGATCCCTCCAACGGTCAGTTGCTTACAGAGCTTTACAAACTGGTGATTCACGACGGCTTCGAAGCGCGGGCGTCGGACATTCACATCATCGACACGCCGGACCGTGACGATGCGATGGAGTCCTGGATCAGCCATCGGGTGAATGGGCAGATCAGACACAGACACCTGTTGCCGAGCAGTGTGATGCGGCCGTTGGCAACGCGGTTGAAACAGGTGGGTGGGTGCAAGGACTTCGCGAGCCGCGAGCGTCCGCAGGATGGTCGCCTGGGCTTGACCTGGCAGGGGCGTGAGGTCGATGTCCGGTTGGCGGCGACGCCTTTGACGCCGGGCGAGGAGGTGTCGCTGCGCCTGTTGGACCGCGCGACCATCAAGCCGTTTCCGTTGCTCTTTGCGCGTCTGCCCGCGGCAAAGCGCGCGATTGAGCGCTTGTTGACGCGTTTCGCGAAACAGGCGGGGGTGATGCTCATCTGCGGAGCGACCGGCTCGGGGAAGTCAACGTCGCAGGCATCGATCGTGATTCACAGCGATCGCGCATCAAAACGTGTGTTCACCATTGAGCATCCAAAGGAATACCGTATCCCCTGGGTTCGGCAGATGGAGGTGGCGGACCGGGACGGGTGCCGGTGGGGTGATTATCTCGAGCACGCGATGCGAAAGGATTTCGATATTTTGTTCACTGGCGAGACACGTGACGGGTACAGCGCGGAAGTCGGTGTGCAGGCTGCAGAAACCGGGCATTTGTTTGGCTCGACGACGCACTCGGAAGATTGCGGAGAAGGCATCGAGCGGTTCATTTCGAACTTCTCGGACAGGTTCATGCGCACCGGAAAGATGGTGCTGGGCAAGAACCTTCGTGTCGTCATTCACCAGAAGCTGGCGCCGACGGTATGCCCGGCGTGCCGCAACAAGGTGAGCGTCGGGGATCTCGACGGTGAGATGCGCAAAGAGCTTATCGGGCGCTGGCGGATGGACGTCAGCACGGCGGTGATGGTGTCGTCGCCAGCTGGCTGCGAGGCCTGCGATGGGACAGGGATCGGCGGCCGTACGCTGTCGGCCGAGACGATGGTGTTTCCGACCGATCCTGACGGGCGCCGCCGTGTGGTTGAGGCGGTGGTGCATGACCAGCTGTTCGGGCTCGCGCAATGCGGTGTCGAGCACCTGTCGCGGTCCGATCACATGGGTGGTCTGGTGCGGGACGGGCTCGTCGAGCCGAAGTGGGGTCTCGACCTGGTGGAGGGGTGAGGCGATGGACCTGTTTCGCGTCACATACTATGTCGGCATGGCGGGCGGGACGACGAAGCGCGTGCGCGATCTCTACGTGGTCGACGAAGAGAGCGCGCGGAGCTGGGCGATCCGCCAGGGCTATCTGCCCGTGAGCGTCGATCGACGGACGGTGGGGCGCAAGCGGGCGGGGGTGTTGCGCGGCGGGCGCCGGCGGGCGTTCGCGCGCATGGTGCTGCAGAACCTTGCCCTGCAATCGGGGACAGCGCAGTCGGCGGAAGCGCTGTTGCGCGTCGTCGAGAGCGTCGAGGCCAACCCTAAAAAGGACGCGCGTGCGATGGCGGTGCTGGCTCCGGCGCGCAGCGTGATCGATGGCGGTGGCACGTTTGGCGAGGCCCTGTCGGCGACTGGGCTGTTCGATCAAGCGACACTCGCGATCGTCACGTCGGGCGAGAGCACGAGAACGTTGCAGCACACGCTGAAGCTGGCTCTGGAGCATCTGGATGCGACGCGGGCGGACAACGCGGTGCTCGTCACCATGGTCGCCACGATGTTCGTCGAACTGCAGGGCATCGTTGCGGTGCTGGAAATGGTGCAGATGTATTTTGGGCCGCAGCTTCGTGAGCGGGCGGCGGAGATCAAGGACGTTGCAGAACGTGCGGCGTACGTGGCAAAGATCGACTTTGCTGTGTTTTGGAATGATCTGTTTCTTTACGGAGCGTATGGGATTGTGGCCGTCGCGTTTTTGCTTGGGGCGGCGTATTTCCGTTATGTGAAGCATATGAACCACCCGGTGGTTCGGCTTGTGCAGCGGATTCCGCTGTTGCGTGGCTACTTTCTGGACAGTGCACTCGCTGGCTCGTGGGCGGTGTTCGCCCGGTTGGTCGGCGCGGGCGCGGGGTTTGGCCAGGCTGTCCGCGTAGCGGGCGACACGGCGTGGCATCGCGAGGTGCGGTCTTATTGGGAGGCGGTAGAGGAGCGCGTCCTGGGGCGTGACCCGGTCGATGCGCTGTGCATCGAGCCGTTGGAGGCCGAGGAACTCATCACCGTGCGTGGCACGCCGGCGAAGCAGTCGGCGCTGGAGGATACGGCGGTTAATCTGTCAAAATACCGTGGTGATCGCGCGAAGCGGCGTAAGGCGCGGATGCGCAAGGTGATGCTGCTGGGCGGCGTTGCGTATGCGGCGCTTGGGCTTTACGGCCTGATGCAGCTGTACTTCACGCAGTCTGAAGGCGTCGATCAGATAATGAAGCAATTCGAGGCGTACTGATGGGCAAGGCCAGTGAGTTCTCGGAGGGCATGGGCGGATGGGTGGCACGGCTGGGGCGTAAGCCGGCCGTGGCGCAGGTTCCCATGTGGGTGCCGCCGAACCTGATCGCGGGGTCGGAAAGGTCGGTTGGGGAAGACGACCAGTTGGTTGCTGAACAACTGGCTCAGGACGCGCTTGGCACTGACCGGCTGCACGTTGTGGTGTCACGATACCATGGCCGGATGTATTACCTGGCGGCGCCCTCGTCCGACTTCGCCTCGCGCGGGGCAACGGTTTGTCCCTTCGCGGGTGTTCTGCCGGGAATGCCGGAGATGGGGGATGATCCGCAGATCTTCACGTTTGTGCAGGACAACCGGATCTATGGGCTGGTGATCGATCCGCGTGCCCAGGATCGTGAGCCGTTCCGGTTGCTGAAGGACCGTGAGGATCGGGGGCGCCGGCATTTCGATAGTCTGGGGTTGCCGATCGAGAGGATCACGACGACGGACGCGCCGCGTGAGGCGTGGCAAACCGTTGCGCCGAAGGACGAGCGGTTGATCCGCGTCGTTGCCGGGGCGGGAATCGCGGGTGCGGCGTTGATTACGGCGCTGTCGCTGCTGGCGATCGGCATCGGGTTGATCGATCTCGCGTTCACGCGGGCGACCGCGGCGGATCTGCAGCGCAAGAACCAGGAAGCGGTCAGCAAACTGGTGGCGACGTCGCGGGCGCTGGCGTTGCCTTCCGTGGGCGTCGTGTTCGGCGCCTACAACGATCTGATCCCCAAGCTGCGGGGTGTTGGCGGGTGGTTGAAGACATTCCGCTACGAAAACGAAAAAGTGGGCTGGACCGTGGTGATTCCGCGCGGTGTCGCGGATGACGGGCAAACGGTGCGGGCGTTGGGGGGGCGCGTGCAACAGTACCTGCCGGACGGCCGGGTGGAGGTGGTGCGATGAGTGTCGAACTGGGCGGCGCCCTGCAGGACGCGGTGTTTCGGTTCGTTGAGCGGGAGGAAGAACGTCACGGTATCAAGCCTGACCCGGGTACGGCGCTTGGAGTGCGCGTGCGTGCGGTGGCTGGCGCGTCGTTGGTGGTCGGGGTCGCTGCTGGGAAGGACATGGCGCGGCGGTTCCGGCTCGCGCGGTTCATCGACGCGGTGACGGTCACTGACCGGCGTCTCGGTACGGTGCTGATCGCGGCGGTGGCCGGCGCGGCTGTGTCGGTGTGGGGGGCGGTCGAGGTCAGCGTCCAGTTGGCGGTGGCTAAGGAGGAAGTGCGATCCGCCAGCAGCGGGCGGGTGGTGGTTCCGGAGTGGCGGGTGTCCGAGGTCAAGCCGGAGCGCATCGCCGCCGTTGCCCGGCGGGTGGAGCAAGCGTTCGCTCCCGTGGCGGTGAAACTCGAGGGCAATACGGTTGTCGTGTCGGCGGACACGGTGGAGGCCGCGGCGGGGTTTTGGACAGCGCTGGTCGGGCTCGAGGCGGCGGACGCGTCGGTGCGCTGGCCCCTGGCGGAGGTGTGCCTCGGCGAGGGGTGTGCGCCGAAGATGCGCGCGAGACTGACGCCCAAAGCGATGGAGTTGCGGGACGCGGGGCCGATCGCGGCCGCGCGGTGAAGTGGCCCGTTGGACGGCGGGGTGGTGCGGCGCGAACGCGGTCAAAACACCATGAACTAACTGGACGAACTTAGGAGGTATCCGTGTACGTAATGCTTATTCTGGCGGCGATTGGCCTGGCCATGTACGTGGGCAGTATGTTCACCAAGAAGACGGACGTGTTCTCGTTTTCGGGTGAGCAAGCGAAGACGTTGGCGACGCGGATCAACGATGATTTCGTCGGGTTCGGGCAGGCGTTCGACAACATGCAGCTGCGGGGATTCCAGGCCTCGGAGGTGGTGTGGAACGGAGCGCCAGCGTACACGGGCAACGGCGCCTCGGCGTGGCCGGCGACCGCGCTCGCGGCGGGGGATACGAGTTATGACGCGCAGATGTTCGATCCCGTCGTTGGGACGATGAAGGCGGTCCCGTTGCCGCCGAGCTCTGCGTTCGTTACGGGGCTCACGACTGCCGAGCGGCGATACTTTTTCTCGGACTCGGTCGTGGTGAAGGGCAGCGCGGGCGGCGTGGACCTGGTGACCTCCGCGACGGAACGCGCGGTGATGGCGGTCAACGTCCGTCAGGACGTGTGTCTCAGCTTCAACAACATGCATTGGAATGACACGTTGAAGCCGGCCTCTCCGGCAACGGTGATTCCGCAGTCCGGCCTGACGTTGGCCCAGGTGGTCACGACCAGCGGCAGCGTGTCGTTCAACACGAGCAATGCCGGTGAGCAGGCGCGCGCGACCGGGTGCGTGCAGACGTCGGACACCCCGGTGCGCTACGTGGCCTTCCAGGTGCTGTCGCAAAACTGAGGCGGCGGAGCCGTCCCGGGGGTTGCATGAACATCTTTCTGATCTTTGGCGCTATTGCCGTGGCGATGGCGCTTGGGCAGGTGCTGGCGCCGAAGGGCGGTGGGGCCCAGTCGGTGGCGGTGACGCGGACGACGACGGCGCTCAACAGTCAGACGCAGACGGTGCGCGTGGCGATCGAGCGGTGCGTCGCTTCCGGCATTCAGTCGGCCGCAGATCCCTATCCGGCTGTGCCGGGGTCGGGGTTGGTGCAGGATCTCGTGTGCCCCTACACGGGCGCCAGCCTGTGGGGCGGGCAGTACGGGGCGTTTCTGCCGGCTCCGCCGTCGGGGTTCGGAGCGTGGCGCTACGAACGCTCGGGGGTGGGGCCGTCGTTGGAAGTCAGCGTCTACACGGACGCGACGGCCGCGAGCCTCAAGGATCCGGGATTGAAGGCCGCGGTCAGACAGATTCCGGCGCGGTATGGCTCGGGCGGCGTGGCCGGATCGCTCGCCGAGGTGACCGCGACGATGGTCGGGGGCACGCTTCGGTACCGCGCCTATGTGGTGCGTCCGCTCTAAAGAGGCTGGTGAACGATGAACTACGTTTTCGGCTTCCTGGCGCTGTTGATGTTGGCGCAGTCGAACGCGTTTTCGACGCTGAAGGGTGTGGTCGTGCCGATGCGGCAGATGACCGCTCAGTCGCAGACGGTCGCGTCGATGGAAATGATCGCGACCGCGCTGGCGACGGCGTCGAACAACACGGACGGCGACGAGGTCGCGGAAGCGCCGGCGCATGTGCTTGGCTCTGGTGGCGCTGTGGATGGTGGCGTCATTCCGGCGAATGTTCCGGGCAACCGGTTTGATGGCTGGAAGCAGGCGCTGGGGTACTGCGCGTACGACAACGGGTCGGCGGCATCGGCGCCGCCGGCCGGTCTTGCGTACAACGCCGGCGTCGCCGGCACCGCCGCTCAGATGAACGCGGCGACGGCGATCGTGTTGATCTCCGGTGGTGAGAACCGTCAGCAGGAGACGAGCTGCGCCCAGGCGGCGAGCGGGGTCGTGGTCGGCGACGACCTGGTGCGCGTGTACAGCGTGTCGGCGCTGTCGAAGTTGGCGTCGGTGTGGACGGTGGCCGGGCCAGGGGCCATCAGTTTCGGAACGGGCCTACCCTCTGGTACGGGCCAGGCCGACGTGCACGGGAACATGCGCGTGACCGGGGCGTTGCAGACGGGGACGCTCGATCTCGATAATCCGCTGACCGTTCCCGAAGGAGGCACCGGCGCGGACACGGCCGCTGGTGCGCGCAACAACCTGGGGCTTGGCACCATTGCGGTGCAGGACGCCGATGCGGTCGCGATCACGGGAGGGGCGATCCAGGGGGTTGCCATCAACAGTTCGCCGATCGGACAGGCGACGCCGGCGGCGGGAAAATTCACCACCGGCGAAGCGGCAGTGTTCGTCGCCGGCTCCGGGGCGGCGTCGGCACCGAGCTACACGTTCGGCGCTGATACGGCGACAGGACTTTTCCTTCCGGGGCCGTCGGTGCTGTCCGTGGCGGTCGGTGGCGGAGAGCGGTTGCGGGTCGATCCGGCGACTGGGCTGTCGAGCGCATTGAACGTCTATGTGCCTCAGGGCAGCGACGACGCGCCGGCTGTGAGTTTCACAGCTGACGGCACCTCGGGCCTCTATCAGGTGGCGGCGGGATCGGTGTCGGTGGCAGCAGCGTCGACGGAGGTGCTGCGTGCGGAGGTTGGGCAGGTGTCGAGCTTGGTGCCGGTGAACGTTCCGACCGGAACGGCCGCAGTTCCCTCGATGACGTTCGGGCCGGACCAGACGACGGGGTTGTATTCCCCGGGGGCGGCCGTGGTCGGCGTGTCGGCAGGGGGAGCCGGCCGGCTGGAGATTGGTTCATCGCGTGTCCAGGCGTATGTTCCGGTGGCGGTGCCGGGCGGATCGGCGGGGACGCCGGGCCTGCAGGTCGGGGACAGTTCCACAGGGTTGAGCCGCCCGGTGGCGGGCCATGTGGCGGTGTCTGCTGGCGGGACGCTGCTGGCGGACTTCTCGGGCACGGTGGCGGCGATGACGACGCCGGTGAGCGTGCCGGGTGGAACATCCGCAGCGCCGGGTCTGTGGTTCTCGGGGGCGCCAGCGAGCGGCCTGTACGGGTCGGCGGGGAGCGCGGGGTTTAGCATCGGTGGCGCGGCGATGTTCGAGGTTTCGTCGGGGGCGGCAGCGCTAGGGGCGCCGCTAACGATTACGAATGGCGGTGCATCGGCAGGATTGACCGTGTCACAGGGCGGGGGGCTCTACGCGATAAATCTGGCGCGTTCGGATCTCGGCGGCGGGCTGGGCAACAGCCGCGTCTACAACAACGCCGGCAGCTGGACCTTCGAGCGTGATCTGCATGTTGGTGCCGAGCTGGTATGGAGTTCGGGCAACGATGGCCTGGGATCCGGCCTGGACGCGGACAGCATTCAGGGGCAACTCATCAACCTCACGTTCGGTGTCGATACCGGTGGCGGTGTGGATAAGCAGGTGCTGGCGCTTGATGCCGGCACGAACACGATCCGGCTGCAGACGATCTCACTGAACGGCGGAGGCGGTGGGGTGTCGCTCACCGAGGCGGACCCACATGTCGGCGCGGTGACGCACAACCGGTTCTGCCGCGGCCTTGTGCCAGGGGGTGGGGGCATTCCTTATCAGGTGGTGTGTGATCAGGGCACGCCGGTGTTCAACAGCGGGTCCGGCACTGCCGGCCAGATCGCGCAATGGACGAGCACGGGTGAGTTGGGCACGGCGAGCGAAATGACCGTGCTGAATACCGGTGAGGTGCATTTCCCGGCGGGTATTTTGACGCCGTATGTGGTGTATACGTCGGATCCCGATCTGAAGACGAAGCGAGCGTCGTTGACGAACCAGGCGCAGGCGCTCGCGGAGTTGTGGGCTGGGCGGTTCGCGTGGAACGAAGAAGGGCGGCGGCGCGGAGGGGACGACTCCGTCCATCTTGGTGTGGACGCGAGCGAGGTGGAAGCCCGGTGGCCGGAGCTGGTGCATCGCCTTGGCGATGGGACACGCACGGTCGATTACGCGGGGTTTGCACCGGTGTTCGTGGCGGCGATCAGCGAACTGACGCGGCGCAATGCCGCGTTGGAGAAGCGACTGGAAGCGCTGGAGCGTGCGGTCGTTGGACGATAAGGCGTTGCGGCGTCGTGCGAAGGGGAGCGCCAGCGGTGTGATGCTGAACGGACGGTGCCCGTCTCGTCCGCTCCGGGCCTGGGGTCCTGCTGGCCTCCGCGCGCCGGCGCGGCCGCCGGAGGAGAGCCAGGAAAAACGTGATGGGGGCGGCCGCGACGCGGCCGCCCCCTCCTTGGTCCGTTCCGTCGTTGATCCGTCCCGCCCGATCAGGCCGATACGCGCGCTGAGTCAAGCCGTTCCGCCGCAGTTCGGCGGCGGACTTCCTCCGCCTCCTCCTTGCTGACGATCATCTTGCCCACGGGGATTGGCTGGACGGTTAGGCCGCGGGGTGCAGGTCGGCCAGCCGTAGCCACATCGAGCAACTGCCGTCCGGCAGGTCGAAGGTCACGCGAGTGTCTTCGCCGTCGATTTCGTGGACTTGGCCGGTGCCATGGTCGGTCTTCACCCAGTCGAAGAGTTTGATCGTCTTCATTGCGGTCTATCCGGGCTAGTGGCGTATGTTGGAGGTTAGGCGCGGGCGGGGGACATCATCGCCTTTTGGAAGGCGGCGCCCAAGCGCTTCCGCGCGGCGTCCAGCGCTGCGGCCCGCTCGGTTATCTGGCTCGGCATCGCCGTCTGCATGTCCTGCGCGGCGTCGTCGAGGTCCTGCCAAGCGGCGATCATATCGTCGGTGATCGGCGGCAACACGGCCATGGTGGTCAGGCTCCTGGTTCTGCGACTGTAGTGACTGGTGTCAGTGTAGCGCGGTGCTGGTCGATGATGACCGCAGAAGCTGGTGGGCGTTCTGCGTTTTCGGCATGGCCCGGCCAAGAGATCGGCCTTTAATGGATGGTTCAGGCGGACGCGGGTTCGGCCGCCGCGCCCAGGAGTTTGCGCAGCGTATCGGCAAGGGCCGCGCGTCCGGCTGTTTCGCCGTTTTGATGAGCGCGGATCTCAGCGCAGTCTACGATGGCGCAGATGGCAGCGACCTGTTCATCGGTCGCCAACCACGGCAGTTTGAATTTCACGCCGTCCCAATCGTCGTTGTGAACG
>Ga0196970_1001313_pt1 | contig 17658 bp, 22 predicted proteins | sample S1v_513CmetaG_FD_148672 | JGI IMG/M metagenome (GOLD analysis project Ga0196970, IMG submission 148672) | Soil microbial communities from Anza Borrego desert, Southern California, United States - S1+v_5-13C | ecosystem: Environmental > Terrestrial > Soil > Desert | place: USA: California...
CAGGTCGGACCAGCGGGGCCAGTGGCACCGGGAGGCCCTGCAACCCCTGGCTCACCCTGCGGGCCTGCCGGTCCGGGAAGACCCTGGGGTCCCTGTGCGCCCGGTTCGCCCTGAGAGCCGGATGGACCCTGTTCCCCGACCGCACCCGGAGCGCCAGCGCTGCCTGGCGAGCCCAGGGCACCGTCTTCTCCGTCTGCGCCAGGAAGGCCCCGTGCGCCCGTGTCACCGCTGCGCCCCGGAGGACCGACAACACCCTGAACGATCTGCTCAGGCTCGAGCGCCTCAGGCTCAATGCCCTCGTCACGCAACTGCGCTTGAGACTGGGTGAGTGCATCAATGAGTTGCGCTCGTTCTTCCGACGCGATGCTCTGCCGCCAAGCCAGGAAGGCAATCACGCCAACGAGCACGAGGATGAACACGGCGAAAAAGATCCGGTTGAACCACGACCATTCGCGAGGCTTCATGGCTGCCCCCTCTCCAAGAAGAACAGGGCCACGGTGCCGAGCCACGCAAGCCCGATCCCGATCCATGATGTGACCCGGCCGTTACGAACCGCCTTGATCTCCTTCTCAGAAGACTTCTGATCGTCCGTAAGCGCCTTCACGTCCGTCTGGAGCTCGGTCTTCACCTTGTCGATGCGAGCGTGGATCTTCACATCGAGCGCATCAAGGTCAGCCTGGGTCTCCGCATGCCGCGCCTTAGAGTCCTTGTCGAGAGAAACGTGAGCCTCGGTCGACACCCGCGTCCACTCTTTATGGTCCTGCTCGAGGCGCGTCATCCGATCCAGATAGGCGTCGAGCTTCGCGTTGACGAACTCCTTCGTCGCCATCTTGTCCCCGATGCCGTCAATGGACTTCTGAAGGCTGTCGAACATGATCCGAAGCTCGCCGGGAGTGGGGTCATCCGCCATGGTCTCCCCCGCCCCGAGCTCCCCGAGCCCGCATCAGCCGTGAATCTCCTTCTGCATGACGAGCCACCGCTCATGCAGCTCGCGTGCGGAGGCCTGCAGGGCGATGTACTGCTTCCGAGTGAGTGCCTTCCACGATCCGCCCTTGTCGGTGCCGTAGACCGCACCCCAGCCCTCCGCTCGGGTCTGGTCGCTGGTTGTCTCGTACCCGCCTGGGATCTCAAGGCCGACGATCATCCACTCGGTGTTGTAGTCCTTCTCGACGCGGTGTACGTATCGGATCTGTGCCATGCGGATCGCCTCCATGAGGTCAGCCGGCACAGGTGCCGGGGTGGGTTTGCTGCTCCCGCCGCCGGCGGGCTTACCGTAGTTCTTGTCTCGAGGCCGGATGTACTCGAAGTGGTGGCGTTCGTTCGGGATGTGCAGGCGGTTCCGGATGAAGCCGTTCTCGGCGAGGATCTCGACGATGCGGGCGTTCACCCAGTCGTCCGAGTCGAGCGCTGTCCCGGAGACGTGGAACGACTGCGAGGGGTGCACAGCCTTGCTGTGATTCGGCTTCAGCGAAGGCCGGTAGCCGGATGCGACGTACCGGGACCAGTCGAGGTACATGACCATCTGGTCCGACCATGACCGATACGTAGAGTTCACATCGATGCGCCGCCCGATCTCGGCGAGCACCTGAGCGTCTGCGCGCCGGAACGCGGCTGCAGCGTCGGGGGTGAACTGCACTCCGGGGCGGACCGTCTCGATGACCAGCCCGCCCATGTCAGATCTCCCAGGTCAGAGAGAGCGCGATCGACTGGTTGACCGTGAGCGCCTGATTGATCTTCACCTGGTTGTTCGCCGCATCAAGGTAGATCTGCAACGAGTTCGCCGCACCACCCAGACCCCACGCAAACCCCCACACGTTCTTCAACCCCCGGTACCCGACCGGAACGTTCGCAATAGCACCACCGACTGCGAGAGTCGTCGTGATGCGACGCGCGTTGAAGCGGTACGTCACGAACCGGCCCACACGACTGATCTCATCCGACGACACCGAATCCCACGTGCCCGTGCGGATATCCGCGACCGACGCTGGCTTGTAGAACACCGGAACCCACCCTGTACCGTCATGCACATAGTCGGTGCCCGTGTCCAGCGCATGACCGCCGAACCCCGCCCTCTTGTACTCGTATGCGTCCAGTGCGGCCAGGTTCGCTCGGATGATCCGAGTGCCGACGTCGTTCGCCTGCGCGGAGACCAACGTCGGATCTACACCAATATCCGACGCTCCAAGGTCGCTGAAAATGTGTGCGCCGGTGATCGGGTCGCGTCCATCAGAAGCCATGTGTCCCCCTTAGAAACACGAAACGCCCACCCTCAGGTGAGCGTGAAACAGATAGATGAGGTCAGCGTGTCCCGCTGAGGCGGAGAGCGCCAGACAGCGAGTCGGAGTCCACGCCGCGCCAGATGTTGTAGCCACCGTCAGCGACACCAACGCCACGACCGCCAGCAGCAAGATAAGGACCGAAAGCAGCAGGAAGTAGCTGCCATCCGGATCGACGGCCCTGCGGAAGATCGTTCTTCGAGGTGATCGTTGGTGCACCGCCAGGAATCGAAGCGTGTGGGTGGACGCCAATAGATGCCACGCCTACCTGCTGCTGAAGCGGTAGGTAGATCTCTGCGCGCGTCACGGTCCCTGAGCCCACAGCGTCCCGCACGCGGTTCCCGTATACCCAGATGCCGTCATTGCTCGCCGATGCCCAAGGCGCCTTACCCCACCAGCCCGAACCAGACTGGTACCGGCCGCTATTCGCCGCCCGAACCGTCACCGTGAAGGGAACCGTGCCACCACCAGATTCACTCGGGGGTTCCGGTGTCTCAGTCCCGGTGACCTTCCCCTGGATGACACCGGTCGCCCAGTTGATCTCCACAGTGTCGCCCACGACAGGCGTGTACCCGTCGCGGTAGAACAGCAAGTACTCCACGCCGTCCACCATCGCGGTCGCCTTCGGTGCACCCGTGCCCGAGATCACGCCCAGAGGATTCAGTGGCGTCACCGGGCCAGTCACGGCCGGCGAGCCATTCACCCAATCCACCCGAACCGCCATGCCAACCACAGGCGGGTAGAATCCCACGCACGGCATCGCGACGGTGGACGCCCCGATGTTCACGACCGCAAACCGGCCTTCCATGCGAACGAAAACCGCTGTCTGAGTGTTGACCGTCCCCCGCTGCGCCATCTTTCGGGCGACAGTTTCCGCGTTCGTCACGTCAACCCCCGAGCAACCCGCAAAGTCACACTCATCAGCGGCGAATTCGACAGCGAGATCTTCCGCACCTGACCGACCAGTGGACGCTTCCAATCCGAGAGGGACGCAACGTCACCGATCTCGATCAAGGGGTTCACGTGGCACTGCACCTGCACGTCGTACTGTTGCGAACCAATCGACTGAGCCAGCACCGACTGCACGCCCGCGTTCGCCTGCGCCTGCGTCTTCACCAGATCAGACGACCAGTACCTGGTGTTCGAACCATACGGGCCATCAACACTCAGTGGGCCGGATGTGACACGGGCGACAGCGAAGATCGGTTTGCCGTTGACATCCTCGAACGTCCCAACGACCTCGTTGTACACCGTGTCGGTGTCGATCTCGTCAGCAACGTCGATGACCGTACCCTCAGCACCCAGACGCAATGCGACAACCGGATCACCGATCGCATCGGGGACGATCTCCCATGCACCGCGGCTATTCACAACCGCCGAGCCACCCAGAACACGCCCAAGCTCAAGAACGGCCTCGAGGCGACCGCCCTGCTTCGCCTCCCACACCTTCAAAGAGGGCAATGCGACATCCGGGACAGTCTCTTCGACGGCCATTCCCGTCAACCGGCGGATCTCGGCGAACGCGGACGCTCCCGCCTTCGACTGCTCGGGCGACTGAAACCCCCACCGCTCCACATCCGACTCAAGCGAATCGAACTTCAAGCCCACGCGAGACGCAACAACGAGCTCGCGGCCCTCGAACGTTGTCACCGAGTCCGAAGCTTGCGGTACCGAACTGACACGGAACATGCCCAGCGATACCGACTCCTCGAAACCACCAGCCCGAATCGTCATCACCGGCTCAACGCGCGCACGGAAAGGCGACAGAACGCCATCAGTTCCGACTGGGACAATCGACTCACCACCGGGCGAAGCGTGGACAACGGTCCCGGAGCCTTGGGTGCAGATTCCGCGCCCAAGATCGGCGTCCACCTGCCACGACTCAAAACGGAGATCCGGCAGCACCCGATCCGAACCATTGAACACATTCACCTTCAGCTCGCGCTCAAACGAACTCGACAGAACGTCCACAAGCTGCGCGCTGTGCTGCCTCACGGGCACCCCATTTCAGCCGGCAGTGCCAGCGAGATCGTAGCGACGATTCACGTCCAGCCTCAGAAGGTTGTCCGCATTCAACGCGGCCCTCGTCGAGTAGAACGCGTTCAGGTCAGCGCGCGTCAACAGCGGGACGAACAAGCCCGGAATCGGTGGGTCGACCTCATCGCCATCAAGCTGATGGGAGATCTCGCCCCCACCCCACTGGTGAGTGATATCGAGCTCAGACACGTTCAATGTCGAGAGGAACAGCGGCTGAGGTACACGCATCACGCCATCTCGTGCCCCCAATCGGACACAGACAACGGGCGGCATCCCGGCATCGCCGAACATTGCCTGCACGGCATCCGCATCCGCATTGTTCGAGGTGCGGACATCCAGCTTCAACCCGACGACCCCATATCGTGGCTCGGACAGGACAACGCCCACACGCCTACCCAGCGGTCGCGAAACCACGCCAGGAGTGGGGCGGCTGATAACAGCCGCAGAGTCCCCGCCGAGTGCAACCCTCACGCCACCTGAGGGATTCAGCGGGTTGTGCATCCACGTATCCGCACAGATGAGGGTCGTCGTCGCGGAGTCCGTGAACCCCAGCGACTCCCCCGCTGCATCGAACAACTCCGCCCGATAAGTCACCGGGATGTTGAAAGGGATCTCGAAGTCGATACGAGTGAACGCCCCCGCAGTCGGCGCCCGAACGGCACCGCGCATCTCGAACTCGCGCCCAGCGGCGAGACGGTACACCGTCAACGATGCAGCCTCAGGGATCAGATCATCGATGAACACCTCAACGAACGGTGCCGCCGTGACATCCGTGAGCAACGTAATCGCCATCAGGCAGCCTCCGCGTTGTAAGGGGTGATCGTCACGTAGCCGATCGCGTAGGCCACCGCATCGAACTCGTACAATCCCGGCTCTGACGGTTCAAGGTCTTCCTTGTTATACAACTGAGGTTCAACCAGTTCGGCATCACGACCCGGCGAGAACAGGTCCGGATAGAACCGGTCCTGACGGAAGGCTCCAAACACCATGAGGAACCTCCCATCAGGACCGAACGCCACCACGTGACCATGCATCCGCCGCATTATCGTGAGCAACAATCTGCTCCTGAACAACCGCGCGTATCGGGTTTCCGTCAACCAGCAACGTCATCTGCGCACCGGCCAGGGAGACCTGTAGCGGACCTTGAGATGGCGCCATGGACGGAGGAGTGGCCGATGTAGTCGGCTGCTGCCACACGCCCAAGGCTTCCGCAGTCCGCTGCAAGATCGCGATAGAACGGTCCCTATACGCCGGATCCGTCGTAATGTACGACTCCGCCCACCCCGCCTCGGCGAACTTGTGGATTCCGCCAGCCGTCGCAGGGTAGATTCCCGGAACGAATCCGCCGGCTGCGAACTCCTTCACGCCGCCCTGGGCATAGAAGCCGCCGGTCGCGTGAGTGATACCACCTTGCCCACCTGGGATTGCCACACGCACAGTGTGGTCCCCAGTAATCTGACGCAGTGCACCCTGCACACGCATCAACTCGTCGTAGACGCCAGCAGAACCCTTTACCGTCAGATTGATTGGTGCCGGTTGAGGCATGGTCCGCACCGCGAACGCAACACCCTGAAGCGCGCGCCGAGTCTCCCCCGCTGCACCCAAGTTCGTGTCTGCCCACGCAACCGCCTCCTCTCGGGAGAACCCGAGAGCTTCGATCTGCCGAACGATCGCCTCACGGCCAGCGTCATACGCTGCTGTCGCCTCATCGGCAGACGCGCCATTGTTGATCATCGCTTCTGCAGAAGTTCGGTGGCTTTCCTCGACCTCACGCAACGAATCACGCAATGCGAGCGACGCATCGTTCGTGCCCAGTAGGGACACGCCCTCCGCTGTAGCAGCCTCCGTCATTGCGTTTATCGCTGACTGGGCGGCATCCTGAGCTTCACCCATGTCAAGAGCAGTCCGCCCTACACTTTCGAGTGCGTCACGAAGCCCATCAAGCTGCTCCTGCGCGGCACCCGCTTCCTCCCCCATCCCAGTAATGTCGCCCGACGCACCTCCAACCGCAGTACCGGCGATCTTCGAATCGTTCGCGACACCCTTCAGGGCATCCTGATACTGCGGCATGATTTCGTTCAACTGCTCAACCGAGTACCCCTGAGCCTCCGCTTTCGAGCGAATGTCCTCGAAGAGATCCGCCGCCCGGTCCGTCTCGCCCCGGTTAACCATCTCCGCGAGTGCATCACCGAGCAGACCGAACTGCTCGCGCGCCTCACCCACAGATGACGTGAGACCCGTGAACGAGAACACGTCGGAACCCCACCGGTTGAAAGCAGTGCCGGGGTCTGACCCCAACAGTTTGTCCATGGCGTCGTTCACGCTCTCGATGCCAGGAACGATGCCATCGAAGATGCCGTCGAAATCCTTCGCCAACAGAAGCGACAGGGTCTCGTTCGCGGTCTTCGCGCCCTCACCCATCGCGCCCATCGATGTCGCCGCGATCTCGGCACCCTTCGCCAGCGCGAAGAACCCAGCAGCAGCACCCGCAGTCTTGCCGAGCGTGGTGACGAACCGAGACGCGCGCTGCGCCCCCGTACCCATCGTGGCGATTGCCGTGTTGTAAGCCGCGATCTTCGGGACGGCGAGCAGGAATGCCCCACCGCCGATGGCGACCGCGGCCGTCAAGACACCGACGCCAAGCGCCGTCTGCTGAGCCCAGTCCGGAAGATCACCGAATTGATTCACCATGTCGGTGAGCTCCTGCGTGAACAGGCGCAGAGGCCCGTTCGCACCCTCGCCCATCACGATCAGCGCAGAGTCGAGAGCTCCGGTGAACGCTTCCCAGTCACCCTTGAGGTTGTCAAGTCGCATCGCGGCCGTCTCCGATGCATACCCGGCGTCGTCGACCTCGGCCGCATACTTGCGGACGGAGGCCGCGCCGCCCTCGTACAAGATCGATGCCGAGCGGATCGCATCCTGGCCAAAGAGATTCGCCAGGGCGGCGTTCCTCTCCTCCTGCGTCAAACCGGCAAGGGCGGTCTGTAGCTGTCCTGCAACACCTTCCATGCCAACGAACTGCCCCTGAGCGTCGTAGAACGACAACCCAAGCTCGTCCATGATCGCGCGTGCTTCCTTCGTCGGATTTGCCAACCGCAGCAGCATGTTCCGGAAAGAGGTACCCGCATCGGAACCCAGCAGACCCGCAGATGCGAACTGCGTCAAAGACCCCACCGTTTCGTCGAGTGACAAGCCCATCTGGGCCGCCACCAGACCGGACTGGTTCAACGCCTGCGACATCTCCGACACGCCACCCTGAGCCTTGCCGGCTCCGGCAGCGAGCAGGTCAGCGACATGAGTCACATCCGTGCCCTTGAGCCCAAACTGCGTCATCGCCGACGCGGCAATCTCCGCAGCGTCTGCCACCTCGATGTTTCCCGCCGCAGCGAGATCCAACGCACCATCGAGCGCACCACCGAGGATGTCCGCCGTAGAGATTCCAGCTTTGGCCAGGTTCTCGATCGCGCCCGCAGCCTCCGTCGCCGAGTAGACAGTCCGCGCGCCAGCATCGATCGCCGCATCCCGCAGCAGATCCATGTTCGCTTCGGTCTCATGCGTCGCCGCCTGCACGGCGGACATTTGCGCGTCGAACTCAGCGAAGCTCCTGACCGCCATAGCGACACCCGCCGCGATGGCCACACCAAACCCCAGTGCGGCTGTGCCGAGGACGTTGAACATCTCACGCTTCTGCGCGAGCTTCTCCACCTCTGTGCCGGTCTCCCGAGTCTTCTTCGAAGCAGCGTCCATCCCCTGCATGTAGCCCTGAGCCTGAAGAATCAGCGAGACTTTGACGGTGCGATCTGCCACGGTGACCTCCTGGCCTCGCTACACTCAGCGACATGAAGACATGGGGAAAGGTCGCGACGATCGCCGTGGTCGCGTTGGCTCTTGCCGGATGCACGGCGGAACCGGCGACGGTCGCAGTGACTTCGAATTCGGACCCCGCACCCACGAAGACGCCGACGTCGGAACAGGGGTATCTGAAAGGGATCGCGGACGTGAGCGAAGACATGTCGCGCGCACCTGACGCACTCTGGATAGAGATTGGGGAATCAGCGTGCGTTGCCCTGAGCGCTGACGTCACCCCCTCGCAGGTCGCGGGCCAGCTGGTCGCCAGCGGGAACGTCACAGACGCTGAGGCGGGCGCGATCGTCGTCGAAGCCTCAACTCACCTGTGCCCGGAGTACGCTCCTCAGTGATTCACTCGGACAGCCGTGAACAGACGAGCCCTTGACGGGTCATCCTTGAAGTCCTTCTCGCGCTTCTCGATCGCGTCCTGCGCCCAGTCGCGGACCACGCGCGCCTCATAGTGATGCGTGGCGTTGGGCTTGTCTGGGTCTCCGAGCGGATCGGTCGTTTCATCTAGAGGCAACCCGTGCGGCCCGAGGTTTGCTTCATACTCATCAAGCGCAGCTAGCATGGCGTGCTGCTCCGCGTCGAACTCCGGTTCGCGCGTTACTCGGACTCGACGTCGGCCTTCTTCATCGAAGTCTTCGACGTGGACTTCTTCCGGCTCCCAGCCCCAGAGCCGCCGCGGAGCGATCCCGAGGTTCCGCGCGAGGCGGAGATCCCGAAGGAGTCGCGGGTCGTCTCGGAGGCGTTCGCGAAAAAACCCACATCGACCGCCCCGACGGAACGGTTCACGTGCACGACGGCCTGCGCGATACGGTCATGCTCGCCATCGGTGAGCATCTTGTCGATCGTTGCCCACTCGTCTGGCGAGATGTCATGCTCAGCGCCCGCCGCATCGACGTAGACCGCAGAGTTCTTCGCGGCATGCATGAAGAACTTCGACGAATCATACGACTCCTGCTTGCCTTTGCGGGGTGGGCACTGCACCATCCACTCGTTGTACACGAACCGATCGACGCCCTTGATTCGGAGCGTGATCGACGCCGCCTGGATCTGACGCTCGAGCTCAGCGACGCGGGCTGAAGCTTCGGTGGAAACCTGAACCATCCGGTCGTCCACAACAGCCGACTTCCGAGGCACGGCTTTCATCGCATCATCACGTTGAGCGAGCAGTTCGAGATCGAGGCAGATGCGCACGTCCTTGTGGGGGAAGACGCGGGTTCCGAGCAGCGCGGAAAGGTTAGACACGGGGTATCTCCTTGGAGGAAAGGGTCACGGGGTATCACGGGGTGAGCCAGGGTGTCCCGCCCCGTGAAAACCGGGACACCCTGGGGTCTTATGCGCCTGCGACGAGCTGGGAGAACTCCGACCATTCGCCGGTGACGAACGCCTTCTGACTGATGCGATCGACGGCGTTGTCCTCAACGGCCACGACCGTCTGAACGCCCATCTTCACGGGAACGGCCTCATACCAGTCGCCGACCGCGAAAGCATCCGCGGACTCGTCGATCTGAAGGAAGTGCACGAACACGCCCTCAGTGCCGCGAACAAGGGCAAGACGCGCCTCGTCGGACGTCGGCTCACTCAGGTTGAACGTGTACTGCACGTTCAACTGACGCTGCACCGTACCGGGCTGCTCGAAGTCCTGAGCCGAGCAGTAGCGGCTGTCGGTGATCGTGCCCTCGTTGGTGGTCGGAGCCCAGCCGCCCGAACGAGTCAGGTAGCAAGACACGTTGTCGGCGGCCGTCACCTCAGCGAGCGTGATTGCGTCGATGTCGGCGACCGTCCCCGGAATGAAGACGACGCGGCGTGTACCCATTGAGGGCACGGATGCGGGAAGTACGAGAGCCATGGGTTACTCCTTGTCGGTTTCCACGGGGGCGGTTTTCCGGCCGCCCTTGAGGACGTTCGGCTTGGGACGTCGCGGGCGCGTCGTCTCCGGGTATCGCTTCGGGTCGACCTTCGTGTAGCGGTCGGGATCGAAGCTCTGCTTAGGGATGTCGAACTCGTGCCCGGTGGCCTTGTTCTTCACCCGGATGTAGTGGGTGGTCATGGGGTTCCTTTCGGGGTCGAGTGCAGAACGAAACGGCGCACGGCGAAGAACTTCACTGGCACCACGTCGTCGTCCTTCTGGACAGGCTGAGAACCTGCGGGCCGCAACTTCCAGCACCGCCGGTCAGGCACCTCGAGCACGACGTCGTTGAGGGCTGCGAGTACGCGCCCGTCAACCCACGTCGCCTGCCACCGGTCGTTGCCGACCGAGTGGATCGTGAAGGTGATATCGACGTCCTGGTGTTCACCGAGCATCGACCGCGGTTCGAATGATCCGGTGTCATGCCAGACGTTCACGTATCGTTCCGGGTCGCCCTTCACATCACCCTCGAACACCGAGTTGATCAGTTGCGCATCGGCCCTGATCCGAGCCAGGACAGCTTCGACATGACGCTCGATGAGATCGTTCGGCGTCATAGTCCGACCGCCTTCAGTGCATCCTCGATCGCGCGGTCGACTCCACGTTCGAAGTCAGGCTCGTTCGCTTGGAGAGCGCCGTGCATGATGCCCTGAGGCGGGTTCTTCACTGAGCCGTACTCGATGAGGTTGCCGAGAGCTCCCTGAGGGCGTTCCTTATCAGGACCAATCTCCGCCGTGAGGTTCGACCCAGTGGCTCGAGATCCACTGCCCTCGATGTCGTAGGTAATCGAGTACGGGAAGGCCGGCGCATGGCTCATGCCAGTCGCGTTCTCACGCGCAGTGTCACGAACATGCCGCGCGGTCACTTCTATCGCCTGCCGCAGCATCCGGCCGGAGCGCTCGGGGACGTCCCCGAGATCGCGAGCGAGCTTCGACAAGTCACCTGCATCCGCTTCAGGCATAGGAGACCACCTCCACCGGGAGACGTCGCGACGTCGAGTGGGTCTGAACGTGAACACCGGCAACGCGGAACCTCAAACCCACATCCTCGGGAGAGTTCGGATTTGCGGTGATCTCGCCTTCGTCATCCACCCGGATGCTGGAGGCGTTCACGGGCACCCAGACTGTGGGCGACTGTTCAGCGACCCGCTGACCGGCCTGGTCTGAGCCCCGAGGTTGACCGGTGGGGAACCGCACTCGAGCGGGTCCGTTGTAGATCGTGGTGAGGGAGGGGACCATGGTGCCGTTCTCGGGGTCTCGAGCTGGAGCGCCCGAACGGCGGATGATCACGGTGGTCTGCATGAGGTCTTCGGCGAGGGAGCGCCCGCGAGAGAGGATTCGTGCGCCGCGCATGTCGCCTCCTCAGTACCAGGGGAAGTAGACGTCCGGGGTGTCCGTAGGCACCCAACCGGAGTAACTGCGAGGCTCCACCCGGGTCGTCGAGACGACCCCGATCCCACCGGCCTGCGAGAAGCGAAACGGGGCCAGCATGCGGCGCTCCGTTGCCGTCAGATAGGCGCCTGCTTCGTCGACCTTCCAGCCTTCGTTGTAGTCGTCAATGCCGCCGCGGGTCTGGGCGCTGCGGTTGTCGAAGATGCGCGACGCGCAGTAGAGCGTCACCATCTTCACGTCTTCAGGAAGTGGGGAGAGGAGCGCGTTGTCCTCATCGACCCACGTCCGCCCTGATTCCTTACGAACCAGGGCGGACGCGGCACGGAGGCACATGACTGCCCGCTTACCCTCCAACGAGTCAGCTGCGATCGGCTCAGCGAGCCAATCAGCGAGCTCACTCACCGTGGCAAGGGTAGGAAGATCAGCCATGTGCTTCTCCTTACGGGGTGACGTCGAGCGCGACCGACACGGCCCGGTTGGCGTCGAGAGTCGCGGCACCGAAGAAGGTGTCGACGACGCTCTGGTCCTCGAGCTGCAGCGGGTTGTAGTGCTGGATCCAGCGCAGGGCGTATCCGTCCTGCGCGACGGACGCGGAGAACGCGGCACCGTCGGGCTGGCGGGACGGGCGGGTCACGTGCGCGAACGCGTCGCGGTGGTAACCGATGCCGAAGTCCGACGCCAGCGCCTGATCAGCGATGATCGTGAATCCGAAGAGGCGACCGAGAGTTGCCTCGCGAAGCACATCAGACGTACCCGACTCGTTGACCTTCTGCAGCAGCTCATCCTGAAGCGCTGCCGCCTCGAGGTCGGATCCGACTGCGAAGAACCGGTTCGCGGCCGGAATCTTCCGGTCGTTGAGAACCTGGCGGGTCTTAATCAGCACCTCACGGAAGTTCGATCCGTCGGGAGCAACCTGCGGGATCGACGCATCCGTGGCGATCGCCGACATCTCATCGACCAGCGGAGCCGCAAGGGCATCCACGACCGACTCAGCCTGCGGGCGCAGAACCTGACGGGTCATGTCCTCAAGGGTGAACGTGGCGAAGTCGTCGGGAAGACGAACCGCGTTGTACACCTGATCCTCGAGAGTGACCGGAATCCAGGTCTGAGTGATGTCGTTGAAAGTGATCGCCGCGCGTGCGTCACGGTTCGCCTTGGTGTACACCTTCGCCGTGCCTGCAGAGATGGGACCAAGGACGTTGACCGTCTGACCGCGGCCAGCGACGAACTCGTTCGAGAAGTCCTGGCGGACGGTGCGGGGCAGGTTAGTGAGCCAGCGGAGGGACGAGAGAGTCGCCCGAGCCGCCTGCTCCGGGGAAAACAGGGTGATTGCCACAGTGGGCCTCCTTGATGGGTTTGGAACGACCCACTGGTGCGGATCGTGTTACTGCTCGAAGACGCGTCGAACGACCTTCTCCACGTCGATGTCGGCATGACCGGACGGGTCACCGGGGCTGCGCAGCTTCTCCTTGGGGCGCTGCGACGGAGGCGCCTTGGTACCGAACAGCTCCATGAGCTCTTCGGCGTCCTGAAGGATCTCCTCCTCGGTGGTCCCGCTGAGTCGCTTCACCAGCGATTCCGGTAGACCGTGCTTCACGGCGACGCGAAGGCGCATGTTGTCCGCCTCCAGGGCGGTCAGCTTCTTCGCGGTCTCGTCCGCACCCTCAGCCTTCTTCTCAGCCTCGGCTGCGCGCTGTCGCAGGTTCTTGTTCTCGGAGTTGATCTTGCGGATCTTCTCGCGAGCCTTGTCCGGGTCGAATCCGGGTTCCTCGGGCTCGTTCGCCGGCTCTTCCGGCTCTTCGGGCTCCTCGGGTTCCTGGGGCTCTTCCGACTCCTGCGGTTCGGCGGGATTGGGGTCACTCATGTTCGCCCTCCTGGGGCATGTCGGGCAGCCACCAGGGCTGCGGTTGTTCCCGAAGGTTCGGGAGGTCTAGGTGCGGGGCGAGTCGCGGAAAAGTCCGGACCGCCTCATCGCCTTGAGAACTTCGGACGTGTCGCGGTTCGGCTCGGCGTACCGTGCGTCCGTGTACGCCTGCAGGTAGCGCTCCTCGTCCGCAGTGGGTGTCCACGCGTTGCTGTACTCAGGCTCAGCGGTGCATCCGCAGTGCCCGTGGTACATCAGCCCGTCAGCTGCGGCGGCGTCCTTGTAGACAGGGCCGCGGGAGGCGAGCATGGCGCAGAAAGCGCACGGGTTGCCGTCAGTGACCCGACGCCACCCGATGGCACGACGGTCGCGCTGAACCGTCCGAGCGATCGTGAGGCGACCGCCCATCATGGACTGTCGTCGAACCATGCCGGCGAACTTCGTGAACGCCCCGTCGTAGGCTTCCGCGGCACCCATGCCGCCTGCGATGAGGCGCTTGATCCTCACGGGACCGGAGAGGCGTAGGGCGTCCGGAGTTCCCGTCGGCGCCGCGAGAACGACGGTTGCGGCGAGGCCGATCTCGGCTTGCCGATAGTCGTTCAGGTAGGCGCCTGCCATGGATTGGGATTGCGCCATGCGCTGGTTCACGGCCCGGACGTTCGACGCCAACCAGTACGGCGTCGAACCATCCAGATCGTTGATGTCCAGACGGTTCCAGAGGATGGAAGCCTCGGCGGCGGCACGTGCGCCGATGCCGATCTGTGCGAGCTTGTGGGCCTCGGTGAGTTCGCGCCCCTCAGCCGTTGACGCCATTGGACTGCTCGTTCAGAGCTGCGGCCAACTGTTCTTCAGCGGACGGGTTCGCCTTCTTGTACTCGAGCCACGCTTTCGCGATCTCCGGAGTCACCGTGGGGATTCGATCCCAGAGCAACTCCACCGGAATCTTCAGCATCTGCGCCATCTTGCCCAGCGCGTCCGCCGACTGATTCATCGACCGCGACTGCAGATCCGCCCAGTCTGTGCGGAGAGTGAAGTCCGCTGCATCCTCAGTGCGTCCCTCGATGTGAGAAGCGAGCCGAAGTAGCTGCTCATTCGAGTCGCCAAACCCGACCTTACGCTCGTGAACTTTCAGATCAGCTGCTGCGCGCGCCTCGGCGATCGCGTCAGCTGACAGGTTCACCAGGTTGCCGGTGAGGGCATGCACGGGAGTCTGAGTCACGACGGCGAGGATCTTCATGTCCTCCTCGGTCGCGTTGATCAGCCCATCCGGCGACGTCTCGTCGAGCGTCCCGAACGTGACACCCTCCTCGCCCGTCAGGATGTCGCCCTGACGGAGAAGCATCTTCACGCGGGCCTGATCTGCAGGATCGTTAGGCATGTCCAGGCCGGTGGCCGTGCGAACCTTCCACGAGTTGAAATGCTGAATCAGCATCCGGTCGTAGGTGGTCTTGTTGATGCGCTCCGCCACCTGCGTGTACGGCTCCACCTCACCAGGGGTACGGCCCTCAAGGTCGATCTGGTTCGAGTAGCGCACGCCAGGTGCAACGCCGATGCCGTGGATGTTCTCCTCGATGAAGTCGAGGCGCGTCTCCCCGCGAGAGTTCTTCTCCTCGCCGAGCGTGTACACCGCCTCTTCATCGACGACGTACTTGTGGTCGCCCTTCACGAGCAGGTAGTACATCGGGTACTCGTCTTCGACGACATCTCCGTATACCGCGTACATGTCGCGGGGCGACCGGCCGCGGAGAACTGCACCGCTGTCGCCAGGCATAGCCGTGGCGTAGGAGTACCCATAGCCGAGCGCCGCCCGGTAGATCGCGCGCTGACGAGAGAACATGCGGTTCCGAAGCCACGGGGCAGTGATCTTCTCCGTGTTGACCCCGCGGGACGACCGGAACGCCTCAGCAACAAGCTGCTGCGCTACGGTCGTCACCACCAGGGACAACATCGGGGTCTCGCTGATCGCCGCGAGGTTCTTGTGCTCGGTCGTCGCGTAGTTCGGGATCTTGTCCCGCAGCGAATCCGGCGCCCAGCGGTACCACTTGTCGATCACGTCAAGCTTCTGGCGTTCCTGCATCCATCCGGGGATCAGGAGATCGTTCGCGAGCTCGAGAACGTCCTTTCGCTGCATCACCACACGCGACCCCCTTGCTTCTTGCCGCTGTTCAGCACACGTCGGCGGGCCATGCGTGCACCAACCATGCACACAGCGAGATCAATCTTGTTCTTCGAGTCGGCGCGATCCTTCGCGATGGACACATGCCCAGCGACCGGGTAGCGACGCGCGTTCAGCACGTGCCGGCGCAGGCGAGCATCCCCGTCATGGGTGAAACCACCAGAGCGGATCTCCTCGAGTGTGAACCCGACCGCTTCAGCGATCGCCTTAGAGTTGCCGCGATCAGTCATATCGAACATGACCGCATGCCCCTTCCCGCCTTTGGTACCCGACGCCCACACCTTCAACCGGTTCCGGTACTTCCGATGCCATGTGTCGAACAACGGATCCCAATAGGAGTCCATCGTTTCGTCGTCGAGCGTGTGTGACGGATCTCCGAAGAACGCGACGACCCGGTACGTCTCCATGGTGTGATCCACCACACCATCGACGTCCTCGCGGGGAGCAAGCCAGCCCTCGCCGCGTTTCCCCGGCGGCTTCTGCCACATACCGAGCGTGAACACGTGCCCGTCTGACATCCGAACACCGACAAGACCGGTCGCGTCATCAGACTTGGAGCAGTCGAGGAACATGGCGATCTCTTCGCCCGGCTCGACCGTCACATCGTCAACCCGCAGCGGATCCCACTCGTTCGGTTCCGTCCAAGAGTCCTCAGCAGCGGTGACTTGGTTGTACCACTTGCGTCGAGACTCCGAGGGGCTGTTCAACGGGTTCAGGATCGATTTCAGGATGCGACCGCGAGCATCGAGCCACACCGAGTCACCCCGGACAGACTCAACAACGTCAGGAGCAGCTGCAGCGCTCAGCGGCGCCTCAGGGGGAGCCTCGAGCGAGTCGTACAGCAAGCCGTAGTCCATGGCCCGCGCGTCATCACCCTGAGTGTCATCCCAAGCTTCACGCTGCCGCTGACCAACCGAGTCCTCACCCGGCCTGTAGGCGTTGCAGATGTCCAAAATGCGGGCAGGAGTCCCAACCTCGGACTTCGCCGCGTTACCCTCCATAGCGCCGGCCATGTCATGACCGCCGTTTGACGAGTTCCAGTTCTGCGTCTCCGCACGGATGATCAGCTTCGGGCGCCCGCCCTCCAGGGCAAGCGGGGAAGCCGTCACAGCCTCAATCTGAGCCGCGTCACCTCGAGCCCACACGTTCTGCTTGCCGATCTGGATGCCGAAGTGACGACGTGTCTCCGCGGGAATCAACCCCGGGAAGATCTTCATCGTGTTCTTCGTCTGATCCAACGACACCGCGGCGATCTGCACCCACGAATCAGTGACCTGACGACCAACCGGCTGACCATCCTTGCCCCAGCGATCGAACTCGACCGGACCGACAAGGGTGTTCGTTGACTCGACGGCCGCGAACGGATCCTTACCCCAGCCCTTCAGCCGCTGCAGGACTGCAGAGTGTGATACGTGCGTGCCATCCTCGTTCACCGCATGGAACCACAGCACGAACCGTGCCTGCTCCATCGTGTACTTCCACGGCTTGCCGCGGTGAGTCAGCCATTGACCAGAGAAGGCCAGGGCCTCCCATCCAAGCGAGAGCTCAGGGAGAACCCACCCACCCTCGTACTGCCACGTCGGGCCGACCTTGACCGGTTCCCATTGCAACCCGATCGGCGGCAGAGTCTCAGCCAGCGTCTCTCGATACCAGCGCTTGATCTCCTCGGCCTCATCAGACCGGTTCTTGATGAAAGCCGGCGACGCGCTAAGCAGTTGCGCCATGAGCCGAAGCCCACCGCGACTGTGCAGCCGCACGCTGCTGGGAAGGCTTCTCTGCGCCGGCGTCATCGGGCAGCTTGAGCTTGGTCAAGAGAGCCACAACCTGCGACTCGTGCTGACGAATCTCCGGAATCAGCGGATGCACCACCAACTGACCCATCGAACCCGTCTCCGTGACCGAACCGCCAAGCTCGTCGCGCATCGTCGTGATGCGATCTGTCGCGCGGCACGCCGACTCGAGAGTCAAGAGTTCGTCCACACGAAGCGTGTACTTGGAGGTCACGTCAGACCAAAGCTTCGAGCCGGCCGCCTCGAGCCCATCAGGCTCGGCGACGAGAGTCTTGTGAGTCATCATGCCCTCCTGGGGCAACTTGGCGCCCACCCGGGGCGAAAAAACAGAAGAAGACCGCACGTAGGACCGGAACGGCT
>Ga0196970_1001316_pt1 | contig 17639 bp, 15 predicted proteins | sample S1v_513CmetaG_FD_148672 | JGI IMG/M metagenome (GOLD analysis project Ga0196970, IMG submission 148672) | Soil microbial communities from Anza Borrego desert, Southern California, United States - S1+v_5-13C | ecosystem: Environmental > Terrestrial > Soil > Desert | place: USA: California...
GGCTTGATGAAGTTGTGGTAGTAGGCGAGCACCGCCGGCACGATCCCGCAGGCCCCGTTGGTCGGCGCCGTCACCACGCGCCCGCCGGCCGCGTTCTCCTCGTTCACCGCGAAGGCGAACATGTTGACCCAGTCGACCACGTTCATCGGGTCGCGGGTCAGCTTTTCAGACGACGCCAGCTGGCGGCGCAGCGCAGCGGCGCGGCGCGGCACCCGCAGCGGGCCGGGCAGCACGCCCTCGGTGGCCATGCCGCGCTCCATGCAGGCGCGCATGGTCTGCCAGATCTTGGCGAAGTAGTCGCGGATCTCGTCCCGGCCGTGCAGGCGCAGTTCGTTCTCCAGGATCAGGCCGGAGAAGGACAGCCCGGACGCGCGGCAATGCCGCAGCAGGTCGGCCGCCGAGGCGTAGGGATAGGGCAGCTCCACCGCGCCGTCCGGCGCCTGGCCGAAATGCTCCTCATCGACGATGAAGCCGCCGCCGATGGAATAGAAGGTCTTGCGCAGCAGGGACCGCTCGCCGGCGAAGGCCTCGATGGACAGAGCGTTCTCGTGCCGGGGCAGGTTGGAGCGGTGGAAGGCCAGCGCGGTGGCCGGGAAATCGACCGCGTGCCCCTCCGGGCCGAGCGGCAGCCGCCCGCCGGCGCGCACCCGGGCGACGAAGCCGGGAATGGAATCGATGTCCACCGTGTCCGGCAGGTTGCCGGCCAGCCCGAGGATGAGCGCCACGTCGGTGTGGTGGCCCTTGCCCGTCAGCGCCAGCGATCCGTAGACGTCGACCTGGACGCGCGTCGTGTCCGCGAGGTGACCGGCGTCGCGCAGCTCGTCCACGAACTGCTTTCCGGCCTTCATGGGGCCCACGGTGTGCGAGCTGGAGGGGCCGATGCCGATCTTGTAGAGGTCGAACATGCTGATCATGGCGGAGGTCCTTGACTGGAGGGCGCTCTCGGAAAGGGAAACCCCGTGCCGGCGCCGGGTCACGGCGGCGGCACGGGGGAGGCGGGTTACAGGCTGAGCAGGGAGTAGAGGATCGCGGAGATGGCGACCGAGCCGATGAACAGCACCACCACGTTGCCCGGCTGGCCGGCGTACTTGCGCATGGCCGGGACCTTGCGGATCGCGTACATCGGCATGATGAAGAGCAGAGCCGCGATGATCGGGCCGCAGAGCGATTCGATCATGCCGAGGATGCTCGGGTTCAGCGTGGCGGCGATCCACACCGCGGCGACCATGAAGAGCGCGCTGAAGCTGTTGATCGCCTTCATGTCCACGGCCTTGCCCTGGCCGCGCAGGTGCTGCGCGATCAGACCGTTCAGGCCTTCACGGGCGCCGAGGTAGTGGCCGAAGAACGACTTGGTGATGGCGACGAAGGCGACGGCCGGCGTCAGGTAGGCCATGACCGGGTTGTTGATCGTGTTGGCCAGGTACGACAGGATCGAGACGTTCTGCTGCTTGGCGGCGGCGAGGTCGGCCGGGGTCAGGCTGAACACGCAGCTGAAGACGAAGAACATGACGACCAGCACCATCATGACGGCCGCGTACTTCTCGATGCGGTCGGTCTGGCCCTCGGCCTCGTCGCCGTACTTCTGCTGCTGCGCGACGACGAAGCGGGAGATCGCCGGCGAGTGGTTGAACGAGAACACCAGGGCCGGGATGCTCAGCCACAGGGTCAGGCTGAAGCCGCCGACGCTCGGCACCTCGTTCATCACGGCTGTGTTCCAGCCCGGCAGCAGGTAGAGCGCGATGCCCAGCAGGACCAGGACGAACGGGTAGACGAGCCAGCTCATGACCCGCACGACCATCTGTTCGCCCAGCTTGATGACGGCCATCAGGCCGAGGATCAGGCCCAGCGACAGCAGGATGCGCGGCGGCGGCGTCATGCCCAGCTGGTTGAGCATGAAGCTCTGCACGGTGTTGGTCAGGCCGACGCCGTAGATCAGCAGGATCGGCAGGATCGTGAAGAAGTAGAGCAGCGTGATCAGCTTGCCCGCGGTGGCGCCGAAATGCTCCTCCACCACCTCGGTGATGTCGCTGCCGGGCTTCGAGGACGACAGGATGAAGCGGCAGAGACCCCGGTGCGCCAGATAGGTCATCGGGAAGGCGAGCAGCGCCATCACCGCCAGCGGCCAGAAGCCGCCGAGCCCGGCGTTGATCGGCAGGAACAGGACGCCGGCGCCGATGGCCGTGCCGAACAGGCCGAGCATCCAGGTGGTGTCGTGCTTGCTCCAGGTGATGGGCGGATTCCCAAGCCTGGTGGTCTCCGTTGAAATGCTGACCATGGATTAAGCCTCCTGCAGGCCCGGATTGGCGGATGGCGGGGCCATCGCGGCAGGTCTGCGTTGCGTTGAGCTGGAGGCAGGTTATCGACGCCGATACGCGCCTTGTGGGGGTATCGACGGAACGGTCGAATAGCAGAATGAGTGGCGGGATGGAGGAATGAATGGCGGCGCCGGCAGAGTTCCGATGGCGGGCGGTCGCGTCCAGGCAGCGGAAGCGGACTCCGTGGCGCCGGTGCGTTTTTTTGCCGGCCGGCGGGATTAAGCCGCGGGGGAGTGCGTATACTGGTCAAGGGTGGGGAAGAACGGAGCGAATGGACTTTTCGAAGCATCTGGGGGTGCTGCGACGCTACGCGCTGGTGCTGACGCGTGACGGCGAGCGCGCCGAGGATCTCGTGCAGGAGGCGCTCCTGCGCGCGCTGGAGGGTGCCCACACCTGGCGCGACGGCGGTGATGTGCGCAAATGGCTGCTGTCCATCGTGCACAACACCCACGTGTCGCGGGTCCGCCGCCAGAGGACGGAGCGCGAGGCGGAGGGGGCCGTGGCCGCCCAGTCGGCCGGCGCGCACGCGCCGCCGCAGACCGACGGCGTCGATCTCGGCCAGACCATGCGGGCGTTGATGGACCTGTCGGAGGAGCAGCGCGAGGTGTTGGTGCTGGTGGCGATCGAGGGGGTGAGCTATCGCGATGCGGCGGACTGCCTGGGCATTCCGATAGGGACCCTGATGTCCCGGCTGGGGCGCGCCCGCGCGGCGTTGCGCGCGGCCACCGGTCGCTCGACCGCCGAGAAGGCCGCGGCGGGTACCGGTTTGCGAGTGGTGAGGTAAGCGATGTCGACCGAAATCTCCGAGGAGGATCTGCTCGCCTACGTCGACGGCCAACTGGGCGTCGCGCGCCGGGTCGCCGTGGAGGCCTATCTGCAGGAGAACCCGGAGCTGGCCGCGCGGGTCATGCAGGACATGCGGCAACGCGACGAGATCCGCCTGTTCCTCATGGACGAGGCGCCGGCCGACGCCCAGGGCACGTGGACCGGAACCACCGCGGCGGTGATCCCTCTGCCCGCGCCGAAGCCCCGCCCGCCCCACGCCCACCCCAGCCTGCGCGCCGCCGTCGCGGCGGTGCTGTTCATCGGCATCGGCTGGTCGGCGCACGAGCTGTTCGGCGATATCCTGGCCGACCCGGCGGCGGCGGCGCACGCGGTGCCCGCCTTCGCCAGCGAAGCGGCCCAGGCCTACCGCAAGGCCGAGGAACCGCGGGCGGCGTTGGCCAGCCGGCCGCCGGAGGAGGTCCCGCACCTCGCCCGCCTCGCCTCGCAGCCGTCCGGCACCACGCTGGCCATCCCGACCTTCCCCAGGGAGCTGCGCCCCCTGGCGACGCGGATCGTCCCGTGGGACCGCCGGGCCGCGGTGCAGGTCGACTATGCGACGCGGGATTCGCGGCGCGTCACCCTGTTCGCGGCCGAAGACCCGCGGTTCGCCGTCTCCGCGCTGGAGGTCGCCAGCATCGATGGCGTCTCCGTCGCCTATTGGCGGCAGGGGCACCACGTCTACGCGCTGTCCGGCGACGTTCCCTTCGCCGACCTGCTGTCCTACGCGGAGGCGGCGCACTTCTCCTGGTTCGATTCCTTCCTGACACAGTGAACGAGACGTCCATGTGGAATCAATATCCTGACCAGCCGCAGCAGTATGGCGGCTTCACCCGCACCATAGACCAGGCGGCGTTCGACGCCGGCCTGCGGCAGCACATGCTGCGGGTCTACAACTTCATGATGCTGGGCTTGGCGGTCACCGGCGCGGTGGCCTTCCTGGTCGCCAGCATGCCGGCCCTGTACGTGCCGATCTTCACCACGCCGCTGAAGTGGGTGGTGATGCTGGCCCCGCTGGCCTTCATCATGGTCCTGTCCTGGCGCTTCCAGAGCATGTCGCTGGGCGCGCTCCAGGCCACCTTCTGGGCCTTCTGCGCGGTCATGGGCCTGTCCATGGCCTCGGTCTTCCTGGTGTTCACCGGGGCCAGCGTGGCGCGGGTGTTCTTCATCACCGCCGCCATGTTCGCCGGCATGAGCCTGTACGGCTACACCACCAAGGCCGACCTGTCGAAGATGGGCGCCTTCCTGATGATGGGCCTGATGGGCATCGTCATCGCCAGCATCGTCAACATCTTCGTCGGCTCGACCGCGCTGCAGTTCGCCATCTCGGTGATCGGCGTGCTGATCTTCACCGGCCTGACCGCCTACGACACACAGCGCATCAAGGAAGAGTACGCCGAGAACTACGGCCACGAGGCCAACGGCAAGCTGGCCGTGATGGGCGCGCTGTCGCTCTACCTGAACTTCATCAACCTGTTCCAGATGCTGCTGCAGCTGCTCGGCCAGCGCGAGGAATAGGACCGGGCGAAGGCTTCGCCCCTTCCCCTTCGTCCCTTCATGGCCGGGCTTGTCCCGGCCATGATCGTTTCGGCGCATCGCGGCGCTCCCGCCGGCTCGAAAAAATGTGCACTGGGGGGTTGCGGACGCATGCGGTTCGTGTACCATACAGTTGGATTTGCTGACGGAGTTGGATCGGCACTCAGCTGTTCGGGGGAGTCACCGGGGCGATCGGCCTCTCTTGAATTCACCGCGTGTATTCGCGGTCCACTTTTGAAGCGAGAAGACCACGTGCGGCCGCGCTCACCCATGAGCGTGGCCGTTTTCATGTCAAAGCGCCGGCCAAATACGTCAGCAAGACTCCCATTTATTTCGGATTCGCCAAGCTGTGGCGGCACTGTCCCTTCCGCCCGCCGGACACCACCTGAGTCCTAACCCTCCACTTTTCTTCGATGAGGGGGTTGTACTCTGCGTTTGGCTCTGGTATACCATGCACCAAATTCGGCATGCCAAAGCCGCCCACCGGAGCAGACCCGCTTCCGCCCCGGAGAGAACAAGGGCCCAACGCCCAGGCAAAATAGCGATGCGACAACGACCCCCGGCCGATGAAACGGCCGCGCCAGATGCTACGAACATTGCATTGGGAGGGAGCAAATGAGCGAAACGACTGCGGGTGCACCCCTGGGAGGAGCTGCCCGGCCATCGGACTCGGTCCGCTGGATGCAGATCGTCGCTGGTATTGTTTGCATGGTGGCCGCGGCCAACATCCAATACGCATGGACGCTGTTCGTTCCGGAGATCCAGCAGACGCACGGCTGGACCCGCGCCTCGATCCAGACCGCCTTCACGATCTTCGTCGTCGTGCAGACGTGGCTGACGCCCATCGAAGGCTACTTCATCGACCGCTACGGTCCCCGCGTCATCGTCGCGTTCGGCGGCCTGTTCACCGGCCTCTCATGGGTCGTCGACAGCTACGCCTCCACGCTGACGATGCTGTACGTCGGCTCGGCCATCGGCGGCGTCGGCGTCGGCTGCGTCTACGCCACCTGCGTCAACAACGCGCTCAAGTGGTTCCCGGACAAGCGCGGCCTCGCGGTCGGCCTGACCGCCGGCGGTTACGGTGCCGGCTCGGCCCTGACCATCCTGCCGATCGCCAGCATGATCCACTCCAGCGGCTACCAGACGACGTTCTTCTGGTTCGGCCTGCTGCAGGGCGCCGTCATCTTCCTGGCCGCCTGGTTCCTGCGCACCCCGGCCAAGGAAGAGGTCAAGCTGTCCGACAAGGTTGCGCAGACCCGCCGTGACTACACCCTCTCCGAGGCGCTGCGCACCCCGGTGTTCTGGGTGATGCAGCTGATGTTCATCTGCACGGTGACCGGCGGCCTGATGGCCGTGGCGCAGCTGGGCGTGATCGCGCACGACCTGGGCGTCAAGGAAACCCCGGTCAGCGTCCTCGGCATCACCATGGCCGCCCTGCCCTTCGCGCTGATGCTCGACCGCGTCATGAACGGCATCTCGCGTCCGCTGTTCGGCTTCATCTCCGACCACATCGGCCGCGAGGCGACCATGTTCGTCGCCTTCACGCTGGAAGGCCTGGGCATCATCATGCTCAGCCGCTTCGGCCACGACCCGATGATGTTCCTGATCCTCAGCGGCATGGTCTTCCTGGCCTGGGGCGAAGTGTACAGCCTGTTCAGCGCCACCTCCGCGGACACCTTCGGCACCAAGCACGCCGGCAAGATCTACGGCGTCCTGTACTGCGCCAAGGGTGTCGCCGCCCTGCTGGTCCCGCTGGGCAACCTGCTGATGGAGGCCACCGGCACCTGGGCGACCGTGCTGTACGTCACGGCGGCCATGGACCTGACCGCCGCGGCCTTCGCCCTCTTCGTGCTCAAGCCGATGCTGGCCAAGCACCACGCCCGCAACCGGGCGCTGTTCGAGCAGCAGCAGCAGCAGGCGACCGGCCTCCGCGCCACCGCCTGACCGGAGAGCGATCAAAAAACGGGGGAGCCGCCACGCGGCTCCCCCATTTTTTTGGAGCCTTCCCGAGTTGACGGACCGAGCCGGCCCGGGGTTCGCCACCCGCCGGACCGCCGCCGGCCCGCCGGTTCCCCCGCTGCACGTCATGGCCGTCGAGGGGCACTGAGCCTCAGAAGCCGCCGAGCCCGTCCGCGGACAGCTTCACCCCGGCGACGAACAGCAGGGCGTAGCTGACGGCGTAGAACAGCCGCTCGGACACCCGCTTGGTCAGCCACACCCCCATCCAGATGCCGACCGGGGCCAGCGGCGCCAGCAGCAGCGAGGTGGCGAGGTTCACGGTGTCGATCTGCCCCAGCCAGACGTACGGCACCAGCTTGACGTAGTTGATCACCGCGAACAGCAGGACCGTCGTCCCGGCCAGCGTCATCTTCTCCAGCCGCTGCGGCAGCAGGTAGATCATGATCGGCGGCCCGCCGGCGTGCGCCAGGAAGCTGGTGAAGCCCGACAGCGTCGACCAGAACAGCCCGGACAGCCGCGAGGCCGGCGGCGACCCGGCGATCCGCCGCTGCACCAGCGGCTTCAGCCACTGGTTGATCGAGAAGGCGATGGCGATCATGCCGATGAGCAGGCGCACCGCGTTGTCGTCCAGGCGCCCGAACGCCAGAACGCCCACCCCGATGCCCAGCATGGCACCCGGCAGCAGCACGCGCAGCTGGCTCCGGCTCCACCGGCCGCGGTAGGCCCAGATGCCGAACAGGTCCATCAGGCACAGGATCGGCAGCATCAGCCCGGCCGCCTGCCCCGGCGGCATGACCAGCGCCAGCATCGGCACGGCCAGCGCGCCGAGCCCCGACAGCCCGCCCTTGCTGATCCCGGTCAGCAGGACGGCGGGGATCACCAGCGCGTAGAAGGTGGCGTCGGCGATCATCCCGTCCGGCACTCCCGTTGGTGAAGGGCCGCGAGCATGCCCGCCGCGGCGCGCGGATCCCAGAAGAATCCCGCCGGGGCTCGAACCGCCGCGCCTCAGGCACCATCTTCCGGACCGGACAACGAACCGACGGGGAGGAACAACGTTGGACACCGACCTGAAGCAGCGCCTGGCGCTCGCGGTGCTGGAAAGCGCCGCCGAGGCCGTCATCTATTCCGACCGCGAGGGTATCATCCGGCTGTGGAACGCCGGGGCGGAGCGCGTGTTCGGCTTCACCGCGGACGAGGCGCTGGGCCAATCGCTCGACCTCATCATCCCGGAACGGCAGCGCAAGGTGCACTGGGACGGCTACGGCGCCGTGATGGAGAGCGGCCAGAGCCGCTACGGCAGCGGCGACCTGCTGTCGGTGCCGGCGCTGACCAAGGGCGGCGGCCGCATCTCGGTGGAATTCACCATCGTGCCGCTGAAGGACGGGGACGGCCGCATGCTCGGCATGGCCGCCATCCTGCGCGACGTCACCAAGCGCTTCGAGGAGATGAAGGCGCTGCGCCGGCAGGCGGCGCAGGGGTAAAATCGCTCTCCCGCCCCTCGCGCTGACCGCAGGCCAGCGCGAGGGGCGGGAGAGGGTTTACATTACCGCGACCCGCCCACCAACGCCGGCAGGTCCATCGTCGGGCCGTTGGACCCGTCCTCGATGGTGATCGGGTTCATCCCGCGCGCGCCCAGCGCCACGCTGACCGGGCGGCCGTTGTTGTGGTTCTTCCACATCTCGTACAGCGCCATCGCCGCATAGATCTTGGCCTCGCGGCTGGTGTTGAACAGCCATTCCTGGCTCGGCGTGACGCGCAGCAGGCCGTCCTCGCCGGCCTCGACGCGGTCGGCGAACTTGTAGCCCAGCTCGTCGTTGACCCGGCCGATCAGCCGGTCGAAGCCCGAGGAGTAGCGGGCGAAGCTGCCCCGTCCGTTGCCGCCGCTGCCCAACGTGCTGGCCGAACGCTGGCGCAGCAGATCGGAGAACACCCAGCCCTCCTCGCCGGTGCGCAGCACGCGCACGCCGGTCCAGCCGCCGTCCTGGCGCAACTCCAGCAACTCGTCGCCGCGCTGCACCGTGGTGCGGATCGAGGCGCGGTCGCTGGGGCCGGACCGCACGTTCACGCGGTCGCCGGTGATGGTGTAGGTGTCGCCGGGGTTGGCCATGGCCGGCGCGCTCAGCGCCATGAGGGCCGCCGCGGCGATCCCAAGGGCGCACACACGAAGCGTTTTCGACTTCCCTGACATGTCTTCCCTCCCACAAGGCGCAATCCGCACCCGGATGCGCTCCGTCACCGCTTCAACAGCGGTCCGTAGGGAGTCGATCCAACCGCGGGGAGCCCCACCCCGGGAGGATTAGTCGAATCGCCTCCTGAGCGGGCTGTCGCCGGCCGGCCAGACGCCGCGGTCGGCCACCTTGCCGCCGTCGAACACCAGCCAGCTCTGCCGGCCGTAGTGCGGCAGCGGCCGCGCCAGCGCCTGCAGCGCGGCGCCGTCCGCCGCCTCGACCACCAGCACCGGCTTGCCCTGCGGGCTTCGCGCCGTCCACGCCCGCCCGGTGCCCCGCCCGGCGAGGCTGGCCGGCGCCTCGATCTGGTAGGCGCGCAGCAGCGGCGCCACCGCGTCCACCGTGCCGATCAGCGCCAGCGGCTGTCCGGAGTCGGTGCGGTCGGGCGCCACCACCCGCGCCTTGCGGTCCATCAGCCGCTCGGCCAGCGCGCGGGCGGTCTCGGCTGCCGCGCCCTCGGCGGCGAGCACCACGTTGGTGGCGCCGTCCAGCGTGACGTCGCGCAGCGTCGGTGGCGCCTCGCCGGGGGCCAGCCGGCGGAACAAGTCGTAGCCGGGATCGACCGCCACCGCCTTCAGCGTGCCGGACAGCGGCAGGCTGGCGGTGACCTCGCGGCCCTCCAGGCGCACGACGTGGCGCTGCACGCCGGTGGAGGTTTCGACCGCCACCGGCACCGACAGCGCGTAGACCGGCTGGTCCTGCCGCAGCGTCAGGGATACGCGGTCCCCCTGCTGCGCGGCGCCGGCGAGGTGCAGGGCCGGCGCGCCGGTGCGCTCCACCCACTGCGCGAAGAAGGGGCCGAGGTCGCGGCCGCCCTGCTCCTCGAACACCCGGCGGATGTCGCGCCAGCCGGCGTCCTTGAAGACGTGCGCCTGCCAGAAGCGGCGGATGCCCTGGGCGAAGGCCTCCTCGCCCAGCTCGCCGCGCAGCATGTGGACGATCATCGCCACCTTGCCGTAGCCGACGATCTGCGAGGCGTCGTGCACCTTCGCCTTGAAGGCGCTGACCGGCGCGTCGCGGTCGGCCGGCAGCGCCGCGTAGTCGCGCAGCCAGTCCAGCCGCGCCGCCTGCGCCGCGTCGGCGCCGCGCGCCTCGGCGGCGGCGTAGTCGGCCATGTAGGTGGTCAGGCCCTCGCACCAGTTGCCCTGCCCGTAGTCGACGCGCACACCATTGCCCCACCAGTCGTGCAGGATCTCGTGCGCCAGGGACTGGCCGCGCACGAAGGGCAGCGGCAGCACCGTCCGGCCAATGTAGGTCAACCCCGGGAAGCCGAGGCCCACCGGCAGCGGCGCCGAGACAATGGCGAAGCCGGCGAACGGGTAGGCGCCGATCCGCGCCGAATAGCCGTCGATGGAGCGCTGCGTCAGATCGAGCAGGTCGTCGGACAGCCCGGTCAGCTCCGCCTCGACATAGGTGCGCAGCCGCAGGGCGCCGTGCATCCGCTCGCGCACCTCCCACTTGCCGGCGAACAGCGAGGGGGCCTCGACCGTGCGCTCCTCGGCGAAGACGGCGCGGTAGCCGGTTTCGCGGCCCTCCTCCTTGATGTCCCCGGTCGCCACCGCGACGTAGGGCGCCGGCACCCGCACGGCGAGGCGCCACGTCGGCGCCCCGTCGTCCAGCGTCGGCAGCCACGCCGGCCCGGCGGGCAGGTAGGCGCCCTCGGCGCCGGACGCGGCGCCGTTGCCCTTCCCCTCCGGGTTCAGCGCCGCCAGCGTGCCGCCGTAGCGCAGCGTCACCTCGCCGCCCGCCGGCACGGTGAGCGTCAGCGCCATGCCGCGCCGCTCGTAGGGCAGCGGGCGCCCGCCGGCCGTGGCCTCGGCGACGGTCAGCTCCGGCGCCAGGAAGAGGGTCTGCGGGCCGGGCGGCAGGGTCAGCCGGTCGCGCACCTCCAGCCGCCGCGCGGGCGGGTCGAGCGTGACGTCGAGGTCGTGGTGCACGCCGGCCGCCAGCGCGGGCCAGGCCATGATAAACGCCGCCAGGGCGGGGAGGATGCGCAGCATCCCCTGTATATAGCGCGTCAGGCGGCGCGCCGCTTCACCGCGTGCAGCAGCGCCGACAGGCGGGCGTCATGGATGCCCAGCTGCTCCAGGTGCTCGACGGTGTTGGTCAGGTATTCGAGGTTGGGGCCGCGCTCGCCGGCGCAGCAGGCGATGCGCTCGACCATCTCCGCCTCGTCCAGGCAGGGGCAGTACTGCGAGTGCTCGCGGTCGACCACGAAGGTGCAGGCCCGGGCCACCCGCCGCCCGCAGCCGAGGCTGACCGGCAGCAGCCGGGGGCGGTAGGTGCGGTTCACCATCTCCCGCTCCCACAGGGCGTCGAGCGTCGCCGCCGCATGCTCCGCCGCCACCCGGAAGGCCATGCCGCGGCACGAGCCGCCGCGATCGAGGCCGAGCACCAGCCCCGGCCTCTCCGGCGTGCCGCGGTAGCGGTGCGAGGCGACGCAGAAGCGCCGGTGGTAGCCGCGCAGCACCGCCATGTGGTGCTCCAGGTACGGGAAGCCGGGGTTCCACATCAGCGACCCGTAGGCGAACACCCACAGCTCCGCGTCCGCGGCGACCGGAATGTCGGCGGCCCAGGCGGGCGCCGGCTTGCAGGGGGAATGGGGGAAGCGCGTGTCGAGCAGCATGGCGTCGCGAGTCGCAGGAAGCTCCTGGAGGAACCTAGCACGCGTTTAACATGGGGGCTATAAAGGGGCCGTCACAGCCCGGACATGTCACCGATGCCGCTCTCCAAGCCTCTGCGGAAGCGCCTGTCCATCGCCGCCTCGGTCGTTGCCGCGGCGCTCCTGGCCGCCTGGTGCGCGGCGTGGTGGGTCGTCGCCGGCACGGTGGAGCGCGGGCTGCACGCCTGGGCCGAGGCCCAGCGCGCCCAGGGCGCCACGGTGGAGTACCGGGACCTCAAGGTCGGCGGCTTCCCGCTGCTGGTGCGCGCCAGCGCCTCCGACGGGCGGGTGGCGGCGCGCGGCATCGACTGGCGCGGCCCGTCCATCGTCGCCGAGGCGCCGCTGTGGGACCCGGCGCGCATCGAGCTGACCCTGCCCGGCGAGCAGCGCCTGCGCGTCGCCTCCAACGCCGGCCCGCCGGTGGAGCTGGCGGCCCGGCACGGCGGCGTCGGCTACGTCACCATGTCCAGCTCCGGCACGCCGCTGGAGGGCCGGCTGACCTTCCCCGGCGCGGCGCTGGCACCCGAGCTGCCGGGCCAGCCGGTGTTCACCGCCGCCGGGCTGGAGCTGACGCTGACCCAGCCGCCCGAGCCGCCGGCCGACCCGCAGCAGACCGGCCTGGGCGCCACGCTGACGGTCACCGACATGCAGCTGCCCGGCGCGCCGCCGACGGGCCTGGGCAGCGTGGTGCACCGGGTGGCGGTGGCCTTGCGGGTGCAGGGCCGGCCGCCGCAGATCCATCCCGAGGCGCTGTCCGCCTGGAGCCAGGGCGGCGGCACGGTCGCGGTGGATTCCGCGGCGCTGCACTGGGGGCCGCTGAAGCTGGCCCTGAACGGCACGCTGGCGCTCGACAAGGACCTGCAGCCGCAGGCGGCGATGACGGCGGAGGTGCGCGGGGCGGCGCAGGCGCTGACCGCGCTGAAGGACCAGCTGAAGCCCAACGAGATGAACATCGCCCGCAGCGTGGTCGGCATGCTGGCCCGCCCCGACGAGGACGGCGAGCCGGTCATCAAGGCGCCGGTGACCATCCAGTACCGCGGCGTCTTCGTCGGCCCGCTGAAGGTCGCGGCGGTGCCGACGATCCAGTGGTGATCACGCCTGCTTCGCGTCGATGATCCCGCGTCGGATGGCGCGCGTCTTCGTGAAGGTTTCCTGCAGCGTGTCGCCCTCGCCCCAGCGGATGGCGCGCTGCAGCGCGGTCAGGTCCTCGGTGAAGCGCTGGAGGATCTCCAGCACCGCCTCGCGGTTGTTGAGGAAGACGTCGCGCCACATCACCGGGTCGGACGCGGCGATGCGCGTGAAGTCGCGGAAGCCGCCGGCCGAGAACTTGATGACCTCCGACTTGGTCGCCTCCTCCAGGTCGGACGCGGTGCCGACGATGGTGTAGGCGATCAGGTGCGGCAGGTGCGAGGTGATCGCCAGCACGCGGTCGTGGTGCGCCGGCTCCATGATCTCCAGCTTCGAGCCGCAGCGCCGCCACAGCTCGGCCACCTTCTCCACCGCCGCCTCCGAGGCGCCGGGCGGCGGGGTGAGGATGCACCAGCGGCCCTGGAACAGCGTGGCGAAGCCGGCCTCCGGTCCGGAATGCTCGGTGCCCGCCACCGGGTGGCCGGGGACGATGTGCACGCCTTCCGGCAGGTGCGGGCTGACGTCGCGCAGCACCGCCATCTTCACCGAGCCGACGTCGCTGACGATGGTGCCGGGCTTCAGGTGGGGCGCCATGCGCTCCGCCACCTCGGCGCAGGCGCCGACCGGCACGCAGAGCACCACGAGGTCGGCGGCGGAGACCATCTCCCCGAGGTCGGGCGTGGCGGCGTCGAGGAAGCCCAGCTCCAGCGCCTTGGCGCACACCGCCTCGCTGCGGTCGCTGCCGACGACGCTGCGCGCCAGCCCGTACTCCCGGATCGCTCGCGCCAGCGACGAGCCGATCAGCCCGATGCCGATGATGGCGACGCGGTCGAAGAGCGGAGCGGAGGCGTTGGTCATGGTGCGGGGCCCTGGCGCGGCTGTCCGGAAGGTCGTGGGGTTTTACAGCACCAGGGCCGCGGGGGGCCACGGCTTATTTGCCGCGCGGGGCCCCCCTCACCCCGCCAGGAACCCCTTCAGCGCGTCCGCCACCGCGCGCATCTCCTCATCGGTGCCGATGGTGACGCGCAGGCAGTCGGGCAGGCCGTAGGCGTTCATCTGGCGCACCAGGATGCCGCGGTCCTTGAGGAACTGCCGCGCCGCCTCGGCGTCGTCCTTTCCGGGCTTCTGGCCCTGGAAGGACACCAGCACGAAGTTGGCGATGCTCGGGTGCACGGTCAGGCCGAGCGCCTTCAGCTCGCCGACGAACCAGGTCCGGCAGCCCTCGTTGTGGGCGCGGGCGCGCTCCAGGAACTCCGCATCCTCCAGCGCCGCGACGCCGGCCGCCTGGGCGGCGCCGGAGACGTTGAACGGACCGCGCACGCGGTTCAGCACATCGGCCACCGGTGCCGAGGAGTACGACCAGCCCAGCCGCAGCGAGCCCAGCGCGAAGATCTTCGAGAAGGTGCGCGTCATCACGACGTTGGCGTGCTTCTCCACCAGTTCGACGCCGGAGGAATAATCGCCGCCCGGCGGCGCGAACTCGGCGTAGGCCGCGTCGATGACCAGCAGCGCCGTCGGCGGCAGGCCGGCGTGCAGGCGCGCCAGCTCCTCGCCGGTCAGGTAGGAGCCGGTCGGGTTGTTCGGGTTGGCGACGAAGACGATCTTGGTGCGCGGCGTGACGCGGGCCAGCATGGCGTCCACGTCGGTCTTCAAGTTGGTCTCCGGCGCGGCGACCGGCGTGGCGCCCACCGACTTGGCGGCGATCGGGTACATCAGGAAGCCGTGCTGGCTGTACAGCACCTCGTCGCCCACCCCGGCGTAGGCGCGCACCAGCAGGCCGATCAGTTCGTCCGAGCCGGCACCGCAGACGATGCGCCCGGCGTCGAGGTTGAAGCGCTTGGCCAGCGCCTCGCGCAGCTCGGTCGAGCCGCCGTCGGGATAGCGGTGGATGCTGCCGGCCACCCGCGCGTAGGCCTCCATGGCCTTGGGGCTCGGCCCCAGGGCGCCCTCGTTGGAGGCGAGGCGGATCGTCCCGGCGGCCTCGCCGCCGATGTAGGGGGCGATGTCCATGATGCCCGGACGGGGCACCGGCGCAATCGGCGTGCTCATGTCGAAATCCGCTGCAGCAGGTGGTTGAACGACGAATTCCCCTTCACCGTCATCCCCGCGAAAGCGGGGATCCAGGAAACGCGGCAACGCCGGGGCCTTGCAGGGTGCTCTGGATCCCCGCTTTCGCGGGGATGACGAACAGGAGAAACGCTTAGGGAAGCCTCAGCGGCACCGCGTAGCCGCCGATGGTGTTGACGCGGGCCGGGATGTCGCCCAGGCGCTCGACCAGGGCGCTCAGCCTGGGGTCCTGCGGGTCGACGAAGTCGGCGACCTCGACCAGATGCACCGACGCGCCGCGCGGGTCGCGCGCGTGCCAGGTGCAGAAGCCCACCGCCGGCAGCCCCACCGACTCCAACACGTCCTTGAAACGGCCGCGGCTGAGATCGCCGCCCAGCTCGATGCCCAGCAGCGTGCGGTCGTCGCCGGTCGGCTCGTGCGGGATCAGCCCGATGGCCAGCGCGTCGCGGTCCTCGCCGCGGGCGTTGCCGCGGCCGCCGAACGGCAGGCGGGCGACCACGCGCGGCGTGCGCACATCCCCCGACACCAGGAAGCGCCACCACGGGTCGGCGTCGTCCTCGGCCGGATAGGGAACGATGCCCACCGTCGCCGTGCCTTCGGACACCGCGCGCACGGCGGCGACCGGCGAGTTGACCGCGGTCATCGGCACGAAACTGCCGAAGTGGTCGCGCGCCACGTCCCAGAAGCCGCGGCGGTCCTCCGGCGCGTACACCGCGACGGCGAACGGCCCCTGCAGGCGGGTCAGCGCCGAGATCATCTCGCGCCACATGCGCACCACCACCCCGGCCGGGAAGGAGCCGGTGTGCCGCGCCATCAGCCGGCGCAGGATCACCGCCTCGCGCCCGGGGCGCAGGAAGATGCCGCCGGGGCCCTTGGCCGCGCCGATGCGCTCGACCACCTGGGCACGCCGCATCAGCAGGTCGTGCAACTGGTTGTCGATCTGGTCGATCTCGCGGCGCAGGTCTTCCAGGGGGGCTTTCGAGGGCGGCATCGGTGTGGGAACCATGTCTGGCAAAGCCGGATAGTAGTAGTCCGCGAAGCCGCTAAAATCAAAGAAAACGTTGACACCTTCGGACCTTGGTCGGTACGTCTACGCTCCCGCTCCGGAACAGGCTTTCTGCGCCACCGATGTCCGCCTCCAAGCCCTCCGTGATCGCCCCGATCGACACGGCAAGTCTGCCGGGCAAGCGCGTCCGGCTGGGCGCCGACCGGCCGATGCCGCTCGACAGCGGGCTGGACCTCGGGCCGTTCACGGTGGCCTACCAGACCTACGGCACGCTCAACGCCGACCGCTCGAACGCGGTGCTGGTCTGCCATGCGCTGACCGGCGACCACTACGTCCTCGACCGCCACCCCGTCACCGGCAAGCCCGGCTGGTGGGAGCAGATGGTCGGCCCGGGCCGGCCGGTCGACACCGAGCGCTACTTCGTCATCTGCTCGAACGTCATCGGCGGCTGCATGGGCTCGACCGGCCCGGCGGAAACCGACCCGGCCACGGCCAAGCCGTACGGCCTGAACTTCCCGGTCATCACCATCGCCGACATGGTGCGGGCGCAGAAGCTGCTGATCGACCACCTGGGCATCGAGCAGCTGTTCGCCGTCATCGGCGGCTCGATGGGCGGCATGCAGGTGCTGCAATGGGCGGTGTCGTACCCGGAGTCGGTGTACGCCGCGATCCCCATCGCCACCGCGTCCATCCATTCGGCGCAGAACATCGCCTTCCACGAGGTGGGCCGGCAGGCCATCATGGCCGACCCGGAATGGGCCGGCGGCGACTACCTGAACCAGGGCCGGCGGCCGCAGCGCGGGCTGGCGGTGGCGCGCATGGCGGCGCACATCACCTACCTGTCCGAGACGGCGCTGCACCGCAAGTTCGGCCGCAACCTGCAGGACCGCGCGAACGTCACCTACGGCTTCGACGCCGACTTCCAGGTGGAGAGCTACCTGCGCCACCAGGGCATCAGCTTCGTCGAGCGGTTCGACGCCAACTCCTACCTCTACATCACGCGCGCCATGGACTATTTCGACCTGGCGGCGGACCACGGCGGGGCGCTGGTCAACGCCTTCCTGCCGAACGGCAAGACGACGCCGGTGCGCTTCTGCCTGGTCAGCTTCTCCAGCGACTGGCTGTTCCCGACCCGCGAATCGCGCGCCATCGTGCACGCGCTGAACGCCGCGGCGGCCAACGTCAGCTTCGTCGAGGTGGAGACCGACAAGGGGCACGACGCCTTCCTGCTCGACGAGCCGGAATTCCACCAGGTCATCCGCGGCTTCCTGGAAGGCTGCGCCGAGCACCGCGGCCTGACCAACCTGCGCCGCGCCCGCACCGCCTGAGGCCCTGCCTTTGAGAGCTTGCCCGTGACCGTCCTCGAAACCCCCTCAAGCACCCGCAACGGCACCGGCCGCCCCGCCGACATCCGCATCGACCTGCGGCTGGTGGCGGACATGGTGGAGCCGGGCTCGCGCCTGCTCGACATCGGTTGCGGCGACGGCCAGCTGCTCTACTACCTGACGCACGAGAAGAACGTCGACGGCCGCGGCATCGAGCTGGGCATGGACGGCGTGCACCGCTGCGTGAAGCAGGGCCTGTCGGTGATCCAGGGCGACGCCGAAACCGACCTGAAGGACTATCCCTCCGGCGCCTTCGACTACGTCGTGCTGGGCCAGACCCTGCAGGCCATGCGCGAGCCGCGCGCGGTGCTGGAGCAGCTGGTGCGCATCGGCAAGCACGCCATCGTGTCGTTCCCCAACTTCGGCTACTGGCGCATCCGGATGCAGCTGCTGCTGCAGGGGCGCATGCCGGTGACCCAGCGGCTGGGCTACCAGTGGTGGGAAACGCCGAACATCCACTTCTGCACCATCGCCGACTTTGTCGACCTGTGCCGGCAGTGCGGGGTGAGCATCGAGCGCACCATGATCCTC